>Ga0105240_10000469_pt1 | contig 74474 bp, 62 predicted proteins | sample KBSC54metaG_FD_80426 | JGI IMG/M metagenome (GOLD analysis project Ga0105240, IMG submission 80426) | Corn rhizosphere microbial communities from Kellogg Biological Station, Michigan, USA - KBS C5-4 metaG | ecosystem: Host-associated > Plants > Roots > Rhizosphere > Soil | place: Michigan, USA...
AAGGCGCGATGCACCGCGAACGCGGCGACTTCGAAGCGCCCCTCGGCGTCAAACATCTCGCAGGCCACTTCGGCGAACGAACTGTCGCCGGCGATGACGAGTTTGCGCGCGACCATGCCTACGGCCTCCTGATCAGGATGTCTTCGCGCCTGTTCGCCATCGGCAACTCGGGCGCCTGCGGAAGCACGAAGGCGTGAAAGCCCGCCGCGCGGGCCCGCGCGATCAGGCCGAAGACGACTGCGTCGTCGATCTGGCCGGGTTGCGGCGCGTTGAACGTGGCGGTCGGCTCCGGCCGCCCCGGATAGTGGATCGCGTGATGCCGCCTGCCGCTCGGACTTGCGAAGAACCGGTTCCGCATGCTGGCGTTGGGCAGATCCCCCAGCAGGAACGCGCCGGTCTCGCTGAGGAGCGACGTCGCCGCATCGACGAAGGCGACGAGGTTCGCCTCCAGGAAGACGTATTGCGCGACGCTGTACGCCAGGACGGCGTCGAAGCCGGCGGCGCCGAGGGCTGGCTCGATGGCGCCGCCGCAGTCGGGAAATCGGCCGACGACCTTGGTCACATGCCCCGGCGACGGCAGCTGTTCCAGCATCTCGGCGGAATCGACCAGGGTCAGGCGCTGGTTCCTGGCCCCGGCGGCGTCGATCAACGCGTGGGTCAGTTCGCTGCAGCCACAGCCGATGTCCAGCAGGACGGCGCCAGCCCGTTCGAACGCCGGCAGCTTGCCGGCGATATCGCGCAGGATGTCGTCGCTCCGGCCGGCTCGGTAGCTGTCGGGGAAACCGGCGCGCTGATTGGCGGAAAGCGCATCGTCCCTGGCCCTGGCGCGAAAGGCGTCGTAGCCGGCCACGTCGTAGCTGACCTGCTCACTTGCGGCGGTGTGGTCGTTGGACGTGGGCAACTTCTCCGGGCTCCCTTCGATCGTTGCAGTCCAGGCTATCCGGCGGCCGACGGCCGCGTCTGGAGCGTCGCGCGGCGGACCGCGTCGACCACCAGGACGACTTCGTCATCGGTCATCTCGGGCCACATCGGCAAGCTCAGAACCTGCTCCCCGGCGAGGTCGCTGGATGGCAGTCGGGCGTTGGCGAGGGCGGTGCGGGCATAGGCGGGCTGGCGATGCGGCGGCAGGGGATAGTGGACCAGGGCGCCGATGGAGTCTCGCGCCAAGGCGTCCTGGAGCGCCGTGCGGCCCGCGCTACGAACGACATAAAGGTGCCAAACAGCGTCGGCGTCATCGGCGGTCGAGGGCAAGATCAATCCGGGCAGATCGGAAAGGCCACGGGTATATTGGTCCGCGATTTCACGTCGCCGCGCATTCTTCTGATCCAGGAATGAGAGCTTTTCGGTCAGGAAGGCAGCCTGCATCTCGTCGAGACGTGAGTTCACGCCCGCTTCTTCATGGATGTACTTCGTCACGGAGCCGTAATTCCGCAGCCGCTGGATGCGGTCGGCGAGCATGGTGTCGTTGGTCGTGACCGCGCCTCCGTCGCCCAGCGCGCCGAGGTTTTTCGTCGGATAGAAGCTGAAGGCGGCGGCCGCGCCGAAGCTTCCCGCCCGCGCCCCCCGCCACATCGCCCCGTGGGCCTGGGCCGCATCCTCGACGAGGGCAACGCCGTGACGGGCGGCCAACTCCGCCAAGGGCTCGATGGCGGCCAACCGCCCGTAAAGGTGGACGGCGATGATCGCGCGGGTCTTCGATGTGATCGCCGCCGCTGTGGCGGCAGGGTCGATGTTGTAGGTCGAAAGCTCGATGTCCACGGGAACGATGGTCGCGCCGGTTTGAGTCACCGCGAGCCAGGTGGCGATGAAGGTGTGGCCGGGGACAATCACTTCATCCCCCGGGCCGATCCCAAGCGCCCTCAGGATCAGGGTGAGAGCATCCAGACCATTGCCGACGCCGATGGCGCGCCGCACGCCGCAGTAGGCGGCGAACTGCGCTTCAAATCGGGCCAACTCCGAGCCGAGGATCAGCGAGCCGGAGCGGATCACCCGATCCGCCGCCGCCGTTAGGTCGCGGCCGATCTCTGCGTGCTGGCGCGCCAGGCTGAAGAAGGGCACGCCATTCATTCGGCGGCCGGCCCCCCCGTTGCCTCGTCGCCGGCCCGCGCCGCGCCGCCGACGTAGGCGCTGAACTGTTCGTAGGTGCGCAGGTAGTCCGCCTCGTCGTAGTGCGCAGACGCCAGCACCATGCAGACGCCGCCGCCGGAGAAATCATCGATCGTGCGCCACACCCGGGGCGCGACGTAGAGGCCTATGTGCGGCCGGTTCAAGGCGATGCTCTGCCGTGTCTGCCCATCGTCCAGATGAACGACGAAGCTGCCGGACAGGGCCAGAAACAGCTGATGCAACTCACGGTGCGCATGCCCGGCGCGCGTTGAGCCGCTCGGGACGTCGTAGATGTAATAGACGCGCTCGATCTGGAACGGAATGTGGCTGCCGCCCTCGATGGCGGTCAGGTTGCCGCGGACGTCACTGACCTTGGGCAGGTCGATCAGCCGCCAGCGCTGCGCCTCACGATGATCCACCAGTCGAACCCTTTCCCTTCTCGCGGGGCTGCGTCTTGGACCTAGCCGTAGGCGCGCCGATCGACGGATCGCATACGCCAGGCGTCGAACATCGCCTCGAACGCCGCCTCGATGCGCCGTGTGAACCCCGCCTCGTCGCCGCACGCCCCGCCGTCGAATCCCGGCCGGGTCCGCGCCCTGATGGCGTCGAGGCGTTGCGGATCGCCCGCCAGGTCGAGGGCGCGCACGATGTAATCCTGGGCGTCGTCGGCGATTAACTCGGCCAGTCCGCAGGCCTCCAGAATGCTGCGGACATAGAGGCCGGCGGTGTCCGCACCTGACTTCACCAGCACCGGGGCCCCGTGCGAGAGCGCATCCAGGGTCGTGGTCGACCCGGGCGCCGGCCAGGTGTCGAGCATCAGGTCGACCTCCTGGAACGCCCGGAAATAGGCCTCACCCAGAGAATGTCCGGCAAAGGTGATCCGCTCGGGCGCGACGCCTCGGGCCGCGAAGCGCGCCTGGGTGACGCGCTGCAGGACCGGGTCGGCGAAATAGCTGTACTTGAGCAGAAGCCGCGACTGCGGCGCGCCGCGCAGGATCGCGCCCCAGGCATCGAGCGTCACGCCGCTGAGCTTGGCAGGGTGGTTGAACGAGCCGAAGGTGAAGCGTGCGCCCCGCAGGGCCGGCGTGGGCGTGGGCGCAAGCCGTCCCGCCGCGGCGCGGAAGGCGCTGAACACCGGTCCGATCCGCCAGATCGTCTCGGTGAACATCTCGGGGGAGGGGCCCGCCGTCCCCGCGGGCAGGTCGGCGTGCAGGACGTAATCCATCTGGCTGAGCCCGGTCGTCTGGACGAAGTTCATCCACGCAACCTGGACCGGCGCCGGACGATACCCGAAGACGCGCAGGCGGGCGCCTGCCGTATGGCCCCAGCAGTCGGAGAGCACGTCGATGCCGTCCGCGCGTATCCGCTCGGCTGCCTGGGCGTCCCCCAGGCCGCCGAGCGGATGGACATCTATCCAGGACGGCCAGGCGGTCTCGGTCGCGGCGTCCGCCGGATAGAGCGTCACGGCGACGGCGCGCGGGTCGTGGTGGTCGAGCAGCGGGGCGACGAACTGCGCCAATTGCGAACCGGCGAACCGGGGCGCGACGTAGCCGATCCGCAGTCTGCGTCCGCGCCGTTCGGGGTTGGCGTGGGGGGCGCTGGGCAGGCCAGAGACATAGGCGTCCGCCCAGGCCCGCGTTTCGACGAAGTGGCGCCTTTCGCCGTCCTCGCAGAGCAACTGGGGATAGAGCAGAAACTGGTGTACGGCCGGGCCCGGCGCGATGCGCACAGCCGCACGCATCATCTCGCCGGCTTCGTCAGGACGGCCCTGGTGTTGCAGCGCGAGGCCGTAGTTCAGCAGGGCCGCGGGGTCCTGAGTGCCGGCTGAAATCGCCAGATTGTGCAGCACGCCCGAAACCGCCACGAATTTCCGGGCGTAGAACTGCGTAGCAACGTCAGAGGCATAGGCCGCGTCGCTCTGGCAACGAGCGAGATCGACGCCAGCCGATCGGGCCAGGATCAGGGCGTGAAGCGTCCGCGCTTCATCGAGCGATGCGCCGGCCTGCGGGCTCCCGCTCGTGAGCCTGGCGCTGGCCAGCCAGTACCGGGCTTCGATATTGGCCGGCTCCGCCGCAACGGCTCTCTGAAGGAGGGACTGTGCGGTGAGCGGGTCCTCGCCCAGAAGCGCGCGTCGTCCGGCGGCGAGATCCGAATCTGGGACGACTGAGGTCATGCCGCAGAATCCCTCACGGACCTGAAGCGGCGGTTAACCATGTCGGTCCGGGCGAGGCGCCGGGGCGACCCGCTCTCGCCAACGGCCGGCGCCGATCCGGCTAGTACTTCGCATCCAGCTCCGGATACATGTCGTAGAGGCTCACCCCGCAGCAGACCCGCTGCAGTTCGCGCCGCCCCACGCTGCTCAGATCGCCACGGGCGTGCTGGAGGGCGAGGTTGTCCCAGATGACGATGTCGCCGGTCATCCACCGATGCTCGTACAGGTTCTCCGGCCGGTAGAGGACGCCGAACAGCGCTTCCAGCATGGCCTTCCCGTCGGCAGGCTCGACATCGAGGATGCCCGCAGTCTGCATCTCGTTGACCGCGACATAGGGCTGGCCGGTGGCCGGGTGGCGCTGGACCACCGGCCGGCGCTCGTGCAGCAGCTGGTGTTCCGGCCGCGTGTCGCAGGCGCGCAGGCTCTGGACCTCGGTCGCCGGCGCCACGAAGTCGGCGTCCAGCGCCTCGGCCCGGGCGCGCAGCTCGGCCGGAAGCGCCTGATGGGCGGCCACCGAGCTGACGAACCGGGTCGAGGAGGCGCCGTCCACCACCTCCAGGGCGTGCAGGCTGATGGCCTGCAGGGGATGTTCGGCGAAGGCGTAGTCGGAGTGGTAGATGAGTTCGCGGGCGCCATAGGCCTTCTCGGCCGAGAGGACGCTGAGGCCATCCCGCTTGCGGACCACCGGACCGATCTGGCCGACGACCTCGATCTGCTGGTTGAGCGACAGCCGCTGACCGTGGAGGACGAGCAGCGAGCGGGTGTGGAACAGATCGACGAAGCAGGAACGCTCCTTGTCCGTCATCGGCCGGGCGAGGTCGCAATCCAGCTCTGCCCCGAACGGCTCCAGCGGCCGCCAGGCCAGACGGTCTTCCCTGGTCCAGGCTCCCATGGCGTTCCTCCGCCTCCCAGCTTTTGACGGCACGAGAGCACGGACGATGTTGACAGTCCAACGCTGCGCCATCTCCAGTGCGGCGAAGTCAGGGAGACATCACGATGAGCCTTGATCGGGACCTGCTGGCGATGCTGGCCGCCAAGGAGGAGATTCGGGAGCTTGCGTACCTCTATTCCCGGGCCGTCGACCGCATGGACGAAGCGTTGTTGCGGTCCCTCTACACCCCCGACGGCGTGGACCATCACGGCGAGATGTTCCGCGGATCGGCGGAGGACTATGTCACCTGGCTGGCGAGCCGCTGGCGTTCGAGGAGCCCATCCCGCAACTTCTACAGCGGCCACCACGTCTGCAACCACCTGATCTCGGTGTCCGGAGACGAGGGGGAGGGCGAGGTCTACACGATCGCCTGGCACACCCGCGCCGACGCGGCGGACCAGCTTTTCGAGGAGATCTATCTCGTCCGCTACCTCGATCGATACCGCAGGGTGGACGGCCTGTGGCGCTTCGCCAGCCGTGACGTGGCGTTCGACCTGCACACCAGCCGGCCGTTCACCGAGGGCGATGAGATCGCCCCCTTCGGCGATGCGGAACTGAGCTACGCGGTCCTGAAGCGACGCCTCTTCGCCCGCGGCCCTCGCGCCTGAGACCGCAGGAGCGAGGGGAATGCGTGACGACGACGTGCGGGCCGCCTTGCTGCGCCATTGGCAGACCTCCGACGCCAACGACTTCGTGGCGGAGCATGAGATCTACGCGGACCACGCGGTGCTCGAGTACCCTCAGTCGGGCGAGCGCATCCGTGGCGCGCATGACATCCAGGCGTCGCGGATGGCGCAGCCGAGTCGGAAGCGGTTCACGGTGCGGCGTGTGGTCGGGGGTGGCGGGCTTTGGGTCAGTGAACTGATCCTCACCTATGACGAGCAACCCACGCATGTGGTGAGCATCATGGAATTCGCGGGCGACAAGGTGGTGCGCGAGACACAGTACTTCGGCGAACCGTTCGAGCCGGGGCCCTCCCGCGCCCAATGGGTCGAGCGGATGGATTGAGCGTGCTGGGCGCGACGGACCACGGCTATGAGGTGCTCGCACGGTCGCAGCTTCCCCTGGACACGGTCGAGCTTGCCCGGCGCCTGATCGGCCAGGTCCTGGTGCGGGCGACGCCCGAGGGGATTCTCAGCGGGCGCATCGTCGAGACCGAGGCCTATCCCGTCGGTGACGCCGCCGGCCATGCCTTTCGTGGCGAGACGGCTCGCAATCGCGCGCTCTTCCTCTGTCGCGGCCACGCCTATGTCTACCTGGCCTATGGCGTGTCCTACCTGCTCAACGTTTCGAGCGAAGCCGTGGGCGTCGGCGCCGGAGTCCTGATCAGGGCGCTGGAACCGCTCGAAGGCATCGCGATCATGCAGCGAAATCGAGGCGTCCAGGCCCTGCGCGATCTGGCGCGCGGGCCGGGGCGTCTCGCCGCCGCCTTCGACATCGATCGCCGCCTGGACGGCATCGACCTTTGCCGCATGGGGCCCCTGTGGATCGCGCGCGGCCCTGGCGATGCGCCCGAAATCGGCACAAGCACCCGGATCGGCCTCTCGCGGGAAGCCGACCGCCCTCTGCGTTTCTACGTCCGGGGCAATCGCTTCGTCAGCGGTCCAAAGGCGCTCAACGGATGAGCTGAAGCGAGATTGCCGACGACAGCGCTCTTGGCCTGACAGCGGCCTTTTCTTTTCCCCCGGGTGGCCTGCAAGTCTTGTAATGCGACCTTTGCAAGCCATCTGAAGGGCGTGGTTGGCACTCTCGGGCGCCGACTGCCAATTTGGCCGCGCCTTCGCGCCCCCCTTATCGGAGATTTCCTGCATGGCCTTTCGTCCCCTGGGCGATCGCGTCGTCGTTCGACGCGTGGAAGAAGAAGCCAAGACCAAAGGCGGGATCATCATCCCCGACACCGCCAAGGAGAAGCCCCAGGAAGGCGAAGTGATCGCGGTGGGACCCGGCGCCCGTGACGAAGACGGCAAGCGCGTCCCGATCGACGTGTCCCAAGGCGACCGCATTCTGTTCGGCAAATGGTCGGGCAGCGAGGTCAAGCTGGACGGTGAGGACCTGCTGATCATGAAGGAGTCCGACATCCTGGGCGTCCTTGACCCCATCGCCGCCCAGGCGAAAGCCGCCTGACACCCGCGACGCGCACGACGCGCGTCTGTTCCGGCTCCCTTTTCCACCAGTCCTTGAAAGATCAATCAGATGGCCGCCAAGCTCGTCCACTTCTCGTCAGACGCTCGCGATCGCATGCTGCGGGGCGTCAACACGCTCGCCAACGCCGTGAAGGTCACCCTGGGTCCCAAGGGCCGCAACGTGGTCATCGAGAAGTCCTATGGCGCCCCGCGCTCCACCAAGGACGGGGTCACCGTGGCCAAGGAGATTGAGCTGGAGGACCGGTTCGAGAACCTGGGCGCCCAGCTGATCCGGGAAGTGGCCTCGAAGACCAGCGACAAGGCCGGCGACGGCACCACGACCGCCACCGTGCTGGCCCAGGCCATCGTCGTCGAAGGCCTGAAGTCGGTGGCCGCCGGCATGAACCCGATGGACCTCAAGCGCGGCGTCGACAAGGCCGTGATCGCCGTGGTCGCGAGCATCAAGAGCTCCTCGCGCAAGGTCACCACCAATGACGAGATCGCCCAGGTCGGAACGATCTCGGCCAACGGCGACAAGGAAGTCGGCGCCATGATCGCCAAGGCGATGGCGGAGGTCGGCAACGAAGGCGTCATCACCATCGAGGAAGCCAAGACCCTCGAGACCGAACTCGACGTGGTCCAGGGCATGCAGTTCGACCGCGGCTACCTGTCGCCGTACTTCATCACCAACGCCGACAAGATGGAGGCGGTCCTCGACGATCCGCTGATCCTGCTGTCCGAGAAGAAGCTGTCGTCGCTGCAGCCCCTCCTGCCGCTGCTGGAAGCGGTGGTGCAGGCCGCCCGTCCCCTGCTGATCATCGCCGAGGACATCGAGGGCGAGGCCCTGGCCACCCTGGTGGTCAACAAGCTCCGCGGCGGCCTGCGCGTCGCGGCGGTGAAGGCGCCCGGGTTCGGCGACCGCCGCAAGGCGATGCTGGAGGACCTGGCGATCGTCACCGGCGGCCAGCTGATCAGCGAAGACCTCGGGATCAAGCTCGAGAACGTCACCCTGGAAATGCTCGGCCAAGCCAAGAAGGTCACCATCACCAAGGACGCAACCACGGTGGTCGATGGCGCGGGCGACAAGGCCGCCGTCGACGCCCGCATCTCGCAGATCAAGACCCAGATCGAGGACACCACCTCGGACTACGACAAGGAGAAGCTGCAGGAACGGCTGGCCAAGCTGGCCGGCGGCGTGGCGATCATCAAGGTCGGCGGCTCCACCGAGATCGAGGTCAAGGAACGCAAGGACCGCGTGGACGACGCCCTCAACGCCACCCGCGCGGCGGTCGAGGAAGGCATCGTGCCGGGCGGCGGCGTCGCGCTGCTGAAGGCGGCCCGGGCGCTGGACGGCCTCAAGGGCGCCAACCACGACCAGGATGCGGGCATCGCCATCATCCGCCGCGCGCTGCAGGCTCCGATCCGCCAGATCTCCGAGAACGCCGGCGTGGAAGGCTCGATCGTGGTCAGCAAGGTGCTGGAGAACGACTCGCCGACCTTCGGTTTCAACGCCCAGACCGAGGAATACGGCGATCTGGTCGCCGCCGGCGTCATCGATCCGACCAAGGTGGTTCGCACCGCGCTTCAGGACGCCGCCTCGGTGGCCGGCCTGATGATCACCACCGAGGCGGCGGTCGCGGAAGCGCCGAAGCCGGCCGGCGAGAGCGGCGGCGGGATGCCGGGCGGCGGCATGGGCGGGATGGGCTTCTAGGCTCAGGCCCTCGAACGGCATTCTCTGGGGACTCGAGCCCGGCCTGCTCTGGCCGCCCTTGCGCCCTGGATTGTCACGATGCCTCAAAGGCTCGGATCGGCGCGACGTCGGTTCGAGCCTGCCTACTGCCAATGCGGCATATGTTTGGGAAGTGTTTCGGACGAGGCGTCCATGTCCCCGGCTATCAGCCACTGCGTCGACCATCCCAACCGGCTGAGATATTGCGCAGTCATGATGACATTTGCATTCACTGCATCGAGACGCGTCGATATGTAATCGATCTTCGCTTCCAATACCTGCTGATTCTTGCTCAGCTGCACCAGCTTCTGGCTCACGTCATTGATCGCGTTGTAGATGTCGAGTTCAGACGGTGTCCGGACCTGTGGCAGATTGGGGCCGCTCAACAGGTCGACCTTTCCGGCAACCGTCGCGGTGTGCCGAGGTGGCGGGGCGTCCTGTAAACTCGCGGGGTGTGGGCGAAACTTGTGGGCCATTGCTGCCTCCTGCATGGAACCGCTGCAGACGAGAACTCAACGGTCCGAAGTTGCCGTTGAACGTCCATCGCTTCGTCCGCGGCCCAAAAGATCGAGGAGCAGCATCGCCCATCGCTGATCGGGCTGTCCGCCTCCGCAGGAGCCTAGGACTGGGCAACGGGCTGCGCGCGGATCGCGGCAGGAATACGGCGCGTCGTGGCCAGGCGCCGGGAAGCCTGCCGCAGATCGCGAACGGCGTCCCTGGGGCCTTCCTGGTCGGCCGCTGACCGATGCTCGCTCCAGCGCCTGGCCGTGGCCCCGCGAACAGGGGTCCCTGGCCTCGCTCCGGATCAGGAAGCCGCCGGACCCTCGCTGCCGTGCGCCCTTTCGCCCGAGAAGCAGGGTCGGACTCGGGACACCAGAGCCGCTTTGGGGCATACAGGCATGCGGTGCTCGTCGCAGGAGACGGAAGATGACTGATCCGGTGGCCGCCCACGCGCGCGTTCCCGAACACGTTCCCCCGGAACTCGTCTACCCGTTCAACCAGGATCTCATCCCGGAGTTCGCGACCCGGCCGTTCGACGTCATCGCCCGGGTTCGCCGCGAGGCGCCGCCGGTGTTCTACACGCCGACCTTTACCAGGAGTCCGGGCGGCGCCTGGGTGGTGACCCGCGCGCACGACACCCGCGAGGGCCTGCAGCACCCCGAGATCTTCACCCGCGAGGACATCACCCACATCTCCCCGTTTCCCCGCCGGCTGGTCCCACTCGAAATGGATCCGCCGGAACACGGAAAGTACCGGGCCCTGCTCGCGCCGCTGTTCTCGCCCAAGGCCATCGATGCGATCGACAAGGACGTGGCGGAAATATCGGCCGGCTTCCTCGACAAGCTCGCCCCCAAGGGGGGCTGCGAACTGATGGAGGACTTCGCCCGGCCCTATCCGGCCACCGTCTTCATGAAGATGATGGGCCTGCCGATGGACATGCAGCAGGAATTCGTTGCGTGGGAAAAGATGACCCTGAACGCCGTCACCCTGGAAGGCATGTTGGAGGGCGGGAACCTCGTCGCGTCATACCTGCGTGAACTGATCGCTCAGCGCCGCAAGAAGCCCGAGAACGACATCATCACCAGACTCACCCAGGCCGAGGTCGACGGCAAACGGGTCAGCGACGACATCGTCGAGGACATGTGCTTCCTGCTGTTCATCGCCGGGCTCGACACCGTGACCGCCGGTCAGATGCACATCTGGAACTACCTGGCGAGCCATCCGGAACGGAAGCAGGAACTGGTCGCCGATCCGACTCTGATCCGCGACGCGGTCGAGGAGATGCTCCGCTACCATTCCTGGATCCCATTCCCGCGGCACGTCACCGAAGACACCGATCTCCTGGGCGTCGGGATGAAGCGTGGCGATCGGGTCATGTTCATGGGCGCCTTCGCCTCCAACGATCCCGAGGAGTTTCCGGAGCCGGACAGGATCGATTTCACCCGGGACGCCAACCGGCATTTGTGTTTCGCCGGCGGCGTTCACCGGTGCGCGGGCTCGCACCTGGCGCGGCGCGAGATACGCATCAGCCTCGCCCAGTGGCTGCAGCGCATGCCGGACTTCAGCCTCGCGCCCGATCAGGTGGTCGAATACGAGACCGGCATGATGTTCATGCCCAAGGCCCTCGAACTCCGATGGACGCCGGCCTAGGGCGCCGAACCCTCTCTCGCCGCCTCGCCAGTCTGTAGCCATTACCGAAGAGTTCGGCAGGCGCTAGGGTGGGTTTGGCGCGGCGCAGGCCGCAGACCGAACCATGCGGTGGGGGGTGTCATGAGTAGGAGCGTCGGATCGCTCACGTTCATGGGTGTCGGGGATGTGATCCTCGGCGACCCGCCCGATCCCAAGGCGATATTCACCGAAGTCCTTCCGCAGCTCAGCCAGGCCGACGTCCTCTTCGGACAGTGCGAGTGCTGCTATTCGCTGAGAGGCGAGCTGTTGCCGCAGGCGCGCGGCCGGCTTTCCTTCCATCCCCGCAACGTCGAGGCTTTGCAACTCTGCGGCTTCGACGTCATGTCGCTGTGCAGCAACCACTGTCTCGACATGGGCTTCACGGCGCTCCGCGACACCATCGCGAACCTGGCCGAAGCGGGCATCCGCCAGGTCGGCGTGGGCGAGAATATTGCTCAGGCGCGCCGTTCGGTGCTGGTGGAGAAGGAGGGCGTGACGATGGCCTTCCTGGCCTATTCGCCGGCCCAGCACCCCACCTTCGTCGCCACGAGCAGTCAGCTGGGGAACAACCCCATGCAGATCTACAACTACTATCGCGACCCCGAACCGGACTTTCCGGGCGTCGCGCCGGAAGTCATCACCCTTCCGGATCGTCGGCACCTGAAATGGATGCGCGAGGACGTGGCCAAGGCCAAGTCGGAGGCCGACGTCGTGGTGGTCAGCTTCCATTGGGGATTGCCTTTTGTCCGCAACGCCCTGGCCGACTATGAATCGGAACTGGCCTACGCCGCGATCGACGCTGGCGCGGATCTGATCATCGGCCACCATCAGCACCTGCTGAAGGGCGTGGAAGTCTACAAGGGCAAGGTCATCTTCCACGGGGTCAACCACCTCAGCGTGTGGATCGACTACAAGCGCCAGAGTGGGGACCTGGCCCAGGCGCAGTCCCTGGAGGACCGGTACGGCGACGCCTTCTTCGGCGACCGTATGGAGTCCAGCAATCCGTTCCATCCCGATGCGAACAACACCATCATCGTGAAGGCCGAGATCAGGGACCGGAAGCTCGACTGGGTCGGCTTCGTCCCCCTGAAGATCAACGACCGCAGCCAGCCACTCCCGACCAGTCCCGGCGACGGTCGCTTCGAGGAAGTCGTCGACTACCTGGCGGCCGTCACGGCCGAGGTGGGATTCGACACCCGCTTCGTCGTCGACGGGGAAGCAGTCCGCATCGTCACCAGCTAGTCCCGTCGGTCAGATGGCGACTTCCGACAGCAGGCACCCTGATCTCCACGGTCTGGACTTCGACACAGGCGCCCTTCGCGCGAAGTATCGGCACGAGCGCGACATTCGCCTCCGTCCGAACGGCCAGGACCAGTATCGCCCCGCCGGAGCCGCCTTCGTGGCCGATCCCTTCGTCGAACCGGGCTTCGCACGTGCGGCGATCGCGGAGACAAGAGAGGTGCTTGTGGTCGGGGCGGGCTTCAGCGGCCTGCTGATGAGCGCTCATCTTCACAAGCAGGGCGTCAGCGACGTCCGGATCGTCGACAAGGCCGCCGATTTCGGGGGCACGTGGTATTGGAACCGCTACCCCGGCGCAGCCTGCGACATCGAATCCTACATCTACATGCCGTTGCTGGAGGAAGTCGACGATATCCCCGACCAGAAGTATGTCGGTCAGCCGCACCTGTTCGAGCATTGCCGCGCGATCGCGCGCCGCTACGACCTCTACCCCCGCGCGCTGTTCCAGACCTCGGTCACCCGTCTGCAATGGCTGGACGCCGAGGGGCTGTGGCTGGCGACGACTGACCGTCAGGACGCGCTCAAGGCCCGTTTCGTGTGTCTCGCCGCGGGGGCGGTGCATCAGCCCAAGCTGCCCGGCCTGCCCGGGTTCGAGACCTTCGGCGGCAGGATGTTCCACACCGCGCGGTGGGACTACGACTACACAGGGGGCGCCTTCGACCAGCCGCTGGACCGGCTGGGCGACAAGGTGGTGGGGATCGTCGGCGCCGGCGCCACGGCCGTCCAGTGCATTCCCCCGCTGGCTCGGTCCGCCAAGCGTCTCTACGTCTTCCAGCGCACGCCATCCACGGTGGACGCGCGCAACCAGCAACAGACCGATCCGGCCTGGGCCGCCGGCCTGACCGCCGGATGGCAGGCCCGGCGCGCGCACAACTTCGACGTCATCGTCTCGGGCGGGCACGCCGAAGAAGACCTGGTCCAGGATGGCTGGACCGAGATCTTCCGGCGGACGGAAGCGGCTGTGGCCGAGGCGGGACCCGCAGGGCGCGAACTGGCGGACTTCGCGAACATGGAGCACATCCGGCGCCGGATCGATCAGCTCGTCTCCGACCCCGCGACGGCAGAGGCGCTGAAGCCCTACTACAACCAGATGTGCAAGCGGCCGTGCTTCCACGACGGTTATCTGGAGACGTTCAACCGTCCGAATGTGACGCTGGTCGACACCCATGGCCGCGGCGTGGAGGCGATGACGCGGCGCGGCGTCGTGGCGGAGGGGCGCGAATATCCCCTCGATTGCCTGATCTTCGCCACCGGCTTTGAGATGAACACCAGCTACGCCGGACGCGTAGGGTTCGAGATATATGGTCGGAGCGGACTGTCGCTCAGCCAGAAGTGGCGCGACGGCGTGTCGACGCTGCACGGGTTCCACGTCCACGGTTTCCCGAACTGCTTCATCCTCACCAACGCCCAGTCCGCCGGGGCCGCGAACCTGACCTATGTCCTCGATCTGGTGAGCCAGCATCTCTCCGACGTCATCCGCCGTTGCCGGGATGAAGACATCGCCCAGATCGAGGTCACCGCGGAGGCTGAAGCGGCCTGGGTTGACGAGATCCTCGGCTACGCCGAGGCCAGGCGCGCGTTCAATTCGGAGTGCACGCCAGGCTACGTCAACAGCGAGGGAGACACATCCATCCTCGCCGTCAGGAACAATTTCTACGGAGGAGGCTCCCAGAAATTCCTGACCCGCCTGGCCGAGTGGCGAGCCGATGGCTCGATGCCCGGCATGTCCAAAATGAGGGTCGGATGAACAGCCCAGGCGAGCGGGGTTCGGATCTTCCGTCGGGTGTCGACGCCCAGTTCGTCGGCCGGGTCTCGCCCACGGCGCCTCGCATCCAGGCCGGCGGCCATCCCTGCCAGGGCATCTACTGGACCCCGAGCGGCCAGCGTCCGCATACGGCGCTGATCGCCACCCACTACAATGTCGACTTCAGCGAACATTACAGCGCACGCTACTTCGCCCAGCGCGGGTTCGGCTTCCTGGGCTGGAACACCCGCTACCGCGGGGCCGAGGATCAATTCATCCTGGAGCACGCCCTGATCGACATCGGCGTCGGGGTCCGCTGGCTGCGCGATGAGGCCGGCGTCGAGCGAGTGGTGATCCTCGGCAATTCCGGCGGCGGCTCGCTGATGGGCGCATACCAGGCCGAAGCGGCCGCTCCGAGCCTCGCCGTCGCTTCGAAGGGCGCCGCGGCCGAGGCGCTGGCCGGCCTGCCCATCGCCGACCTCTATGTCTCGCTCAATGCGCACAAGGGCCGGCCGGAGGTGCTCACCGACTGGATGGATCCCTCGGTGACCGACGAGTTCGACCCGATCGGGACCGACCCGTCGCTCGATCCGTTCAACCCCGACAACGGGCCGCCCTATTCGGCGGCGTTCATCGCCCGCTACCGCGCCGCCCAGCGCGCCCGCAACCAGCGCATCACCGACTGGGCCAAGGCCGAGCTGGCGCGCGTCAACGCCGCTGGCATTCCCGACCTGCTGTTCCCGCTTTACCGGACCTGGGCCGATCTGCGTTTCATGGACCCGGCGATCGATCCGTCGGACCGGCCCTGTCCCGGCTGCTATCGCGGCTTCCCGCCCGACGCCAACCGCCATCCGGGACTCGGCCGCGCCAACACCCTGAGAAGCTGGCTATCGATGTGGAGCCTGGAGATGTCGAAATGCCAGGGCGGCGCGCAACTGGCCAGGATCGACGCTCCGGCGCTCGTGGTGCAGAGCACCGGCGACATGGGTGTCTTCCCGAGCGACGCGCGAAGCCTCCACGAGGCCCTCGCCTCGCGGGACAAGACTTTGGAGCTGATCCCCGGCGCCCATTATTTCGAGGACTCTGAGGCGAGCCGGCTGCGCATGGTCGACCTGGTGGCGGACTGGATCGGATCCAGAAGCTAGGGCGCGCCTCACGGGGGCTGCGGATGCTATCGCCGTGCTCGCCAGCTATGATTTTCGCCGCGAACCGCGGGCGTTCGGACGGAGAGGTTTCATGCAGGACCTTGGGGGCAAGACCGCCTTCATCACCGGCGGCGCAAGTGGCGTCGGCTACGCGATGGCGGAGGCGTTCGCCCGCCAGGGGATGGGCGTAATGATCGGCGATATCGAGGCCGCTCCGCTGGCGGCGGCCGTCGCCGCACTGCAGGACGCAGGCCTTCGGGTCGAGGGCGTCGAGACGGACGTTACGCAACGGGACTCGGTGCGTGCAGCGGCCCGGCGCACCGTTGAGGCGTTCGGCAAGGTGCACCTGGTCTGCAACAACGCCGGAGTTGGCGTCGGCGGACGAATGAGCGAGATTTCCGAGCGGGACTGGTCGTGGGTTTTTGACGTCAACGTCATGGGGGTCGTCCATGGCGTCGAGACCTTCACCCCAATTCTTCGCGCGCACGGGGAGGGCGGCCATTTTGTCAACACCGCCTCGATGGCAGGCCTGCTGGCTTCGCCTGGCCTGACGCCCTACAGCGGGTCCAAGGGAGCGGTGGTCAGCCTGAGCGAAGCTTGGGCGCCGCAGTTGGCGACGCGAGGCATCGGCATGTCGATCCTGTGCCCGGGCCTTGTCGCCACGCGATTCTACGAGGGTCGGCGCAATCGGCACGCCGCCTATGGCGGCGACACCGGGCTTAGCGTTCTGGAAAAATCCGAAATGGCCGCGCTCTTCCAGTCGGGCGTCGATCCGCGCGTTATCGGCGCGCGCGTCGTGGAGGCGGTCAAGGCCGGGGAACTCTACATCTTCACCCACCCCGAGTACCGCGAACTCTTGGTCGCACGATTCGACGCCATCCTGCGGGGCATGGACGCCGCCGACGCCAGCCCCGCTCTCGCAGCCCAGCCGGAACGTGGACTTCCGTCCTGGAGAACTTGAGGCAAGCCGTCGAGGCCGGCGGTTACGTCAACCTGCGATCCGCCGGGTCTTAGGCGGTCGTGGATTTCCATGAGCGCCAGCGCCTTCTGCAGCAGGCCTTGGCCACGGAAAGCGGGGCACGCCGCCAACCGTCGTCTCAAACGTGGATGAGGTGGCTGACCTCCGCCGAGGACTCGTTTTCGGTCGAGCCCTCGCGCACCACGCGGCCCCGCTGCAGCACGACGTATCGATCGGCGAAGCCCCAGGCGAAGTCCAGGTTCTGCTCGACGATGATGATCGAGACGCCCAGTTCGGTGCGGATGCGGCTCAGCACTTCCTGGATCTGCTGCACGACGGATGGCTGCACGCCCTCCGTCGGCTCGTCGAGCAACAACAGCTGCGGCCGGCCGGCCAAAGCCCGCGCGATCGCCAGCTGCTGCTGCTCGCCGCCACTCAGGTATCCGGCCTGCCGGCCCGCGATCTGGCCCAGCTTGGGGAACAGCTCTCGGATGTAGTCGGGCACGCCCTTGCCCGAGTCTGATGGGGGGCGCCCGGTCAGCGCGGACAGCCCGACCTGGATGTTCTCCTCCACCGTCAGGTGCGGGAACACATGCCGACCCTGAGGGACGAAGCCGATGCCACGGCGGGCGCGTTCGTGGGCGCCCAGGGGCCCCACCTCGACCCCTTCCAACAGGATCTCTCCGCTGGCGAGGCGATGCAGGCCCATGATGGTGTTGAGCAGAGTGGTCTTGCCGACGCCGTTGCGGCCCAGCAGGGCGGTCGCGCCGCCCTTGTTCATGTCGAGGTCGATGTCGAACAGCACCGGCGCCTTGCCGTAGGCGGCATACACCTGCCGAAGGTTGAGCAATGTGCTCACTTGGCCGGTCTCCCGAGGTAGATCGAGGCCACGTCCGGGTCGTTGCGGATCTCGGCCAGCGATCCCTGACGGAAGAGCGCGCCCTGGTGCATCACGATGACATGGCCGCCGAGCTGTTCGACGAAATCGATGTCGTGGTCGATCACCAGCACCGAGTGTCGGCCGACCAGGCCGCGGATGATTTCCGCCGTGCGTGAGGATTCCTGCGCGCCCATGCCGGCAGTCGGCTCGTCGAGCAGCAGGAGTTCGCAGCCGGTGGCGACCACCATGCCGATCTCCAGCCACTGCTTTTCGCCGTGCGACAGCTCGCCGGCCAGGGCGTCGCGCTGGCGTTCCAACCCGACCAGGGCCAGCGTATGCTCCGCCTTGGCCGCATCGGCCTCGCGCGGCTTCAGGGTCAAGCTGCGCAGCCAGCGCCGATCGGCGGTCGCGGCGATCAGCAGGTTGTCGAACACGCTGAGGCCGACCAGCACGCCGGGCGTCTGGAACTTGCGGCAGATTCCCCGGGCGACGATGGCGTGCTCGGCCAGGCGCGAGATGTCCTGGCCCCGGAACAGGATCCGGCCCTGGGTCGGGCGCACGCGGCCGATGACGGTGTCGCACATGGTGGACTTGCCGGCCCCGTTGGGTCCGATCACCACCGTCATGCTGCCCTGGGCGAGGCTGAGGTCGAGGCCGTTCAGGGCCTTGAAGCCGTCGAACTCCACGGTCACCTGCTCGACGCGCAGCAGGGGGGCGCCCGCCGCATCCGGGGCGGTGCCAGCTGCGGCGGTCATGGCGCGTCAGCCTCAGGGGCGGTCGCGGCCGGCGCGCCGCCCGGCGCGCCGGCCGGCCGGGTCCAGGGCCAGCGGGAGGGGATGAGGCCCGCCAGGCCCTTGGGCGCAACCGTGACGGCGATGATGAACAGGCCGCCCAGGACGTAGAGCCAGAAGGCGGGCAGCACCGTCGAGACCTTGTCCTTGGCGTAGTTGACCAGCAGCACCCCGGCGATCGCCCCGGCCAGGCTGGTCCGCCCCCCGATCGCCACCCAGATCACCATCTCGATCGAGGGCGCGACGCCGACCAGGGCTGGGGAGATCACCCCGGCGTGCAGGGTGAAGAGGGCGCCGGAGATCCCGGCCAGCACGGCGGCGACGGAGAAGGCGACCACCTTGTAGGGCGTCGGGTCGTAGCCGAGGAAGCGCACCCGGTTGGGACCGTCGCGCGTCGCCCGCAGCATCCGGCCGAACCGCGACGCCAGCAGCAGCCGGCAGAGCAGGAAGCAGGCCACCACCAGCACGACGGTGATCCAGTAGAGCGCGTGCCCTGAGGCCCGGGTCGCTAGCCGGGCGCCGAACAAGGTCTGGAAATCTGTCAACCCGTTGAAGCCGCCGGTGAACCCCTGCTGGCTGATCAGCAGGGTGGCGAACACCAGCGCCAGCGCCTGGGTGATCAGCGCCACGTAGACGCCCGCGATCCGCCTGCGGAAGATCAGCCAGGAGAAGACCGCGCCAATCACGCCGGGAACGATCACCACCCCAGCCAGGGCGACGACGGGGTTGGCGAACAGGGCCCACCACCAGGGCAGCGTGTGTACGCCGCTCCACTGCATGAAGTCGGGCATGGTGTCGCCGCCCGACAGCGCGTTCAGCTTCAGGTGCATGGCCAATGCGTAGCCGCCGAGCCCGAAGAACACGCCCTGCCCAAGGCTCAGGACGCCGCCTTCGCCCCACAGGATCACCAGCCCGAGCGCCGTCAGCGACAGCGCCAGGAACCGGCCGAGCAGGCTCAGGTCGTAGTCGGCGAGCATGAAGGGCGCGGCCAGGGCCAGCAGCACCAGGACGGCGCCGACGACGAGGCTCTGCCGACTGGTTGTCATGGCGGCCACTCAGGCGTCGAGGGCGCGCGAGCGGATCGCGATCACACCCTGCGGCCGGAACTGGAGGAACACGATGACGAAGGCGAGCATCAGCACCTGGGCGAAGCTGACGTCGACGAACATCTGGGCGAGGGCGGAGAAGAGGCCGATGATCACCGCCGCGATGGTGGTGCCCGAGATGCTGCCCAGGCCCCCCATGATCACCACCAGGAAGGCCGGCACGATGTAGCTCTGGCCGACGGTCGGCGTGACCGGCCCGAGCAGCGCCAGCACGACGCCGGCCAGGCCCGCCACCGCCGCGCCGAGCGCAAACACGAACATGTCGACGCCGCGCACGCTGACGCCCATGGCCGCGGCGGTCGGACGATCCTGGTTCACCGCCCGGACGAGCAAGCCGACCCGGGTGGTCTTCAGCAAAGCCGCAAGCGCGGCCAGCACCAGCATGGAGACCGCCAGGATGAACAGCCGCGTGATCGGCAAGGACATCGGGCCCAGGGTGAGCGCCCCGCTCATCCAGGCCGGGGCCGTGACCGACACGCCGGTGGCGCCGAACAGGTCGCGGGAGGCCTGCTGGGCGATCAGGCTGACACCCCACGTGGCCAGCAGAGTGTCCAGGGGCCGGGAGGTGAGCGAGCGGATCAGGCCGAACTCCAGCACCGCGCCCATCAGCCCGGCGCCGGCGAACGCCGCCAGCATCGCCAGCGGCAGTCCGAGCGGGCCGGTCACGACGTGCATCACCAGGTAGGCGATGTAGCCGCCGATCATCACGATCTCGCCGTGGGCCATGTTGATGACCCGCATCAGGCCGAAGCTGAGCGCCAGCCCCAGCGCCGCCAGGACATAGATCGAGGCGACGCTGAGGCCGTTGAACACCTGGCCGAGGACGAAGGCTGGATCGCCCATGAGGCTACTCCGGGACGCGACGACGCGGCGGCGATCAGCTCGGGATCGTGCAGCTCTTGCCCGGGAAGGCGAGGGGGTCGTAGGGGTCCGGCGCAATCGCCGCCGGCGAGCTCCAGATGATCTTGAACTGCCCGTCGGGGCCGGACTGGCCGATGTAGGCGGTCTGGAACAGGCTGTTGTTGGGGGCGAAGTGGGCCGGCCCCAGCGGGGTCGGGACGTCGCCCAGCGCCACGGCGGCGTTGCGCACCGCCTGCGGGTCGAAGCTGCCCGCCTTCTCCACCGCCGCCTTCCAGATGTAGACGTCCAGGTAGCCGTGCACCATCGGGTCGGTGACCACCGCGTCGGCGCCGAACTTGGCCTTGTAGGCGGCGATGAACTTGGCGTTGGCGTCGCCCGGCAGGGTCTGGAAGTAGTTCCAGGCCGCATAGCCGCCGTTCACCAGCGACGGCCCCATCGACATGGCCTCCTGCTCGCCGATGGAGAACGACATCACCGGCAACTTGTCCGGGGTCATGCCGGCCGCGGCCATCTGCTTGAAGAAGGCCACGTTGGAGTCGCCGTTCAGAGTGCTGAAGATGATGTCGGGGTGGGCGGCGCGGATCTTTGCGATCACGCCGGAGAAGTCGGTGCCGCCGAGCGGCTGGTATTCCTCGCCGGCGGTCGTCAGGCCGCCGGAGCTGATGTGGGCGCGCAGGATCATGTTGGCCGTGCGCGGGAAGACGTAGTCGGAGCCGACCAGGAAGTAGGTCTTGTAGCCCTTGGCCTTGGCCCAGTCGAAAGCCGGCACGATCTGCTGGTTCGGCTGTGCGCCGGAATACATGATGTTCGGCGAGCATTCGTTGCCCTCGAACTGCACGGGGTACCAGAGCAGGCCGTGGTCGCGCTCGAACACCGGCAGCATCGCCTTGCGGCTGGCCGAGGTCCAGCCGCCGAACACCGTCGCCGTATGATCGCTTTCCAGCAGCTTGGCCGCCTTCTGGGCGAACACCGCCGGGTCGGAGGCGCCGTCTTCGACCACGGGCGCGATCTGGTGCCCCATCACGCCGCCGGCGGCGTTGATCTCGTCGATCGCCAGCATCTCGGCGTTCTTCACCGTGACCTCGCTGATCGCCATGGTGCCGCTCAGCGACTGCAGCACCCCGACCTTGACCGGCTCGCCGGACGCCGGCGCCGTGAAGGTCGAGGCGGTGGCGTTCGAAGCAGTGTTGCCGCCGCCGCCACCCTGGGAACAGGCCGTGGCCGTGGCGGCCACACCGAGAAGGAGAACGGCCATCAGCCGGCCGACTTTGGTCGTGTTACGCATCGCGAACGCCCCCGTTTGACTGAATTTGATGAGACTTCGCGCCAACTCTTGCGAGGAACCCGCAGTCGTTGGTCGCGGCTCTTGTCAGCGGGACTATGGGCGGCCCCTGGAACGGGCGGCATGGGCCATTTGACGTAGACGGCGGCGGCGCTTGACCGGCGCTGGGGCCACTGGCCTTCGCGCCGCCCCGCAGCCCGCCTCGGTCAATACGTCAAACATCCCCTATCGGCGCCGAGCCCGGATGCTGAACCTTCCACGGCCCCGAAGGGGGCAGGATCGTGCATCGGAGGCCCGCCCCTGTCGGATCGGCAACGCCAGGCAGTCCACGCCACGCCGGTCGAGGCGATCGGGTCGCTGAGCGCATCGCTGGCTTCGGCGCGCAGCCGCGGCGAGCTGCGGTTGCGCTTTGCCCGACGCGCGGAGCGGACGCGCGCCGTGGAATCCTACCAGTCCGGGTGCCTCAGGGTGCGCACGCCCGCCCCGGCGGCCGGATGCCCCCCTTGCGCGGTGACCATGAACACCGGCGGCGGGCTGACGGGCGGCGATCGGCTGAAGGTCAGCGTGCGTTGGGACGCGCAGACCGCCGCCACGGTCGCGGGTCAGGCGGCCGAGAAGATCTATCGTTCGCTGGGCGACGAGGCGCAGATCGACGTCCGCCTCGACGTGGGCGCCGGCGCGCGGGCCGAGTGGCTGCCCCAGGAGGCCATAGTGTTCGACCGGGCGCGCCTCTCGCGCCGTGCGGAAATCCGGGTCACCGCGGATTCTGATCTGCTGGCGATCGAGGCGGCGGTGCTGGGCCGTTCGGCCATGGGCGAGGCGGTGCGATGGGGCGCCGTCACCGACGCCTGGCGGATCGTGCGCGACGCACGGATCGTCTACGCCGACGTGCAGCGGCTGGAAGGCCCTATCGACGCGATGATGGATCGTCCGGCGATCGGGGCCGGCGCCCGCGCCTATGGGATGGTGATCCACGCCGCCCGGGACGCGGCCGCGCGGCTCGACCCGCTGCGCGAGCGCTTGCGGCGCGCCCGGGGCCGCGCCGCCGCCAGCGCCTGGAACGGACTGCTGGTGGTCCGCCTGCTGGCGGCGGACGGCCAGGCGCTCCGTCACGACATCCTGGCGACCCTGTCGGTGCTGCGCGACGAGGCGCCGCCGCCGCGGGTCTGGACCTGCTGAGAGATGCGCGCATGAACCTGAGCCCGCGAGAGAAGGACAAGCTGCTGATCGCCATGGCCGCCATGGTGGCGCGACGGCGTCTCGAACGGCGCCTGAGGCTGAACCATCCGGAAGCGGTGGCGATCATCTCCGACTTCGTGATGGAAGGCGCACGCGACGGCGCTTCGGTGGCCGAGCTGATGGAGGCCGGCGCGCATGTCCTGACCCGCGAGCAGGTGATGGACGGGGTGCCCGAGATGATCGCCGACATCCAGGTCGAGGCGACCTTCCCGGACGGCTCCAAGCTCGTCAGCGTCCACGACCCGATCCGATGAGGCGACCATGATCCCCGGAGAAGTCATGGCCGCCCCCGGCGAGATCGAGCTGAACGCCGGCCTGCCGACGATCGCGATCAGCGTCGCCAACAGTGGCGACCGGCCGATCCAGGTCGGCAGCCACTACCATTTCAGCGAGACCAACCCCGCCCTGGTGTTCGACCGCCAGGCGGCGCTCGGCCGGCGCCTCGACATCCCGTCCGGCACAGCGCTGCGCTTCGAGCCCGGGCAGACCCGCGAGGTGACTCTGATCCCCTACCGGGGCGCGCGCACCGTGATCGGCTTCCGCAAGGCTGTGGACGGCGCCCTGCCGGCGCAGGCCTGAGCCGTGCCCGTCCGCATCTCCCGCGCCGCCTATGCCGACATGTTCGGTCCCACCGTGGGCGACCGCCTGCGCCTCGCCGACACCGACCTCATGGTCCGAATCGAGCGCGACCACACCATCTACGGCGAGGAGGTGAAGTTCGGCGGCGGCAAGGTGATCCGCGACGGCATGGGCCAGTCGCAGGCCTCCCGGGCCCAGGGCGCGGCCGACACGGTGATCACCAACGCGGTGATCATCGACCATTGGGGGATCGTGAAGGCCGACATCGCCATCCGCGGCGGGCGCATCAGCGCGATCGGCAAGGCCGGCAATCCCGATATCCAGCCCGGCGTGGACATCGTGATTGGCCCGGGCACCGAGGTGATCGCGGGGGAGGGAAAGATCGTCACCGCAGGCGGGGTCGACGCCCACATCCACTTCATCTGCCCGCAGCAGGCGGACGAGGCGCTGGCGAGCGGCGTAACCACCCTGGTGGGCGGGGGCACGGGACCGGCCACCGGCACCAACGCCACCACCTGCACGCCCGGTCCTTGGCACATTGCCCGCATGCTGCAGGCGGCCGAGGGGCTGCCGGTGAACATCGCCTATGCCGGCAAGGGCAACGCCAGCCGCCCGGACGCCCTCGTCGAGCAGATCCGCGCCGGGGCCTGCGCACTGAAGCTGCACGAGGACTGGGGCTCGACCCCGTCGGCGATCGACTGCTGCCTCACGGTGGCGGACGCCCACGACGTGCAGGTGATGATCCACACCGACACCCTGAACGAGTCCGGCTTCGTCGAGGACACCATCGCCGCGATCGCAGGGCGGACCATCCACGCCTTCCACACCGAAGGCGCCGGCGGGGGGCATGCCCCCGACATCATCAAGGTCGCCGGCCTGGCCAACGTCATCCCGTCGTCCACCAACCCGACCCGGCCCTACACCCGCAACACCATCGACGAGCATCTCGACATGCTGATGGTGTGCCACCACCTCGACCCGGCCATCCCCGAGGACCTGGCGTTCGCCGAGAGCCGCATCCGCAAGGAGACCATCGCCGCCGAGGACATCCTCCACGACCTCGGGGCGCTTTCGATCATCTCCTCGGACAGCCAGGCCATGGGGCGGGTGGGGGAGGTGATCACCCGCACCTGGCAGACCGCCCACAAGATGAAGCGCCAGCGCGGCGCCCTTGGCAGCGACGACGCGGAAGCGGACAACCTGCGGGCCCGCCGCTACGTCGCCAAGTACACGATCAACCCGGCCATCGCCCAGGGCCTGTCGGCCGAGGTTGGCTCGGTGGAGGTCGGCAAGCTCGCCGACCTGGTCGTCTGGACGCCGGCCTTCTTCGGCGCGAAGCCCGACCTGGTCCTGAAGGGCGGCATGATCGCCTGGGCGATGATGGGCGATCCGAACGCCTCGATCCCGACCCCTCAGCCGGTCCACGGCCGCCCGATGTTTGCCGGCTATGGCGCGGCGATGGCCGCCCAGTCGGTCACCTTCCTGCCGCTGGCGGCGCTGGAGGACGGGGTTCCCCAGCGCCTGGGCCTGCGCCGTCCGACGCCGCTGGTCTCGAACGTGCGGGGCGGCATCGGCAAGGCCTCGATGGTGCTGAACGACGCCCTGCCGGTGATCGAGGTGGACCCGGAGACCTACGAGGTGCGCGCCGACGGCGAACTCCTGGTGTGCGAGCCGCTCGACGAGCTGCCGCTCGCCCAGCGCTACTTCCTGTTCTGAGGCGCGAGATGCGCGACGTCACAACGGTGATCCCCCATGGCGGCTACGACCCCGCGGCGGCGTCCGATCGCGTGATCTTGGACCATGACAAGCGCGTGCGCCGCCGCATCGTCTTCACCACCGTCGGCGGCGAGCGGATACGTCTATGCGAGGCCGAGGTGGTTCAGCTCCGCCACGGGGACGGCCTGCGGCTGGACGACGGCCGGACCGTGGCGGTGGAGGCCCGGCTGGAGCCGCTGCTGGAAATCGGGGCCGCCGATGCTGCCGCGCTGGTCAGGATCGCCTGGCACCTGGGAAACCGCCACCTGCCGACCCAGCTGCTGGCGGGCCGCCTCCGCATCCGGGCGGACCATGTGATCGAGGCGATGGTCGAGGCGCTGGGGGGGCGCTGCCGATCGCTCGAAGCGCCGTTCGACCCGGAGGGCGGCGCCTACGAACGCGACCATGCGCCGGCCAACGCCCACGCTCATGCGCATTCCCATGCGCATGGCGAATGAGCGCGGGCTTGGCGGACAATCTCATCCTCTACGACCTGATGACCTGGCTCTCGCCGAGCTATCCGGTGGGCGCTTACGCCCATTCGAGCGGGCTGGAGTGGGCGGTCGAGGCCGGTTGGGTCTGCGACCGCGACGCCGTTGAAACCTGGACGTCCGACTGGCTGGCCCGCGGCGGCGGCTGGGGCGATGCGGTGATGTTCACCCATGCCTGGCGGGCGGTGGCCGCGGGCGACCGCCCTCGGCTGCTCGATGTCGCCGAACTCGCCGCGGCCCAGACCGGCCGCGAGCGCCGGCTGGAGACCACGGCGCAGGGCGCGGCGTTCCGCAGGATCGCGCTCGCCAGCGCCCTCTGCCCGACCCTCCGCCTACTGAACGACGTGGACGACGCCGACCTTGCCTATCCGGTGGCGGTCGCTTGCCTGGCGGCGGGGCGCGGGGCGCCTCTCCGGGAGGCTCTGACCGCCTATCTGCACGGCGTCGCTTCGAATCTGGTCTCGGCGGCGCAGCGGCTTGTTCCGCTCGGCCAGACCGACGCGCAGATTGTCATGGGGAGGCTGCGATGGGTCGCGGCCGAGGTCGTGGACCGCGCAGAAGCGCTGGGCGACGGCGACCCATTCGCAGACCTTTGCAACGCGTGCCTGGCGGCCGACTTCGCGGCCGTCGCGCACGAAACCCAGGGAACGAGGCTCTTCCGCACATGAGTCCCCAGGCATCCAATCCGCTGAGAGTCGGCGTCGGAGGACCAGTCGGCTCGGGCAAGACCGCGCTGATGGACGCCCTCTGCAGGGCCTTCCGCGAGCGCTTCGAGATCGCCGCCATCACCAACGACATCTACACCCGCGAGGACGCCGAATTCCTGACCCGCGCCGGGTCGCTGGAGGCCGACCGCATCCTTGGCGTCGAGACCGGCGGCTGTCCGCACACGGCGATCCGCGAGGACGCCTCGATCAATCTCGCCGCCGTCGCCGACCTGTCGCGGCGCTTCCCCGGGCTGGACCTGATCCTGATCGAGTCGGGCGGCGACAACCTGGCCGCCACTTTCAGCCCCGAACTGGCCGACCTGACCATCTACGTGATCGACGTGTCCGCCGGAGACAAGATCCCCCGCAAAGGCGGTCCCGGGATCACCCGCTCCGATCTGCTGGTGATCAACAAGACCGACCTCGCCCCACACGTGGGCGCGAGCCTGGAGGTCATGGACCGCGACGCAAAGCGGATGCGCGGCGAGCGCCCCTTCGTGTTCGCGTCGATCCGGGGAGGGCAAGGCGTCGCCGAGGTCGCCAACTTCATCGTCTCCCACGGCGGCCTCGCGCCGCGTCCCGTCCTGGAGCCTGCGCCATGAAGCGTTTAGCCCTGCCGATCCTGGCCGCCGCCGTAGCGCTGGCTGCGGGCCCCGCGTTCGCCCATCCGGGTCATGGACCGCACGCAGGCCTGTTGGCCGGCTTCGGGCATCCGTTCACGGGCCTGGACCACGTCCTCGGCATGACGGCCGTGGGCCTCTGGGCCGGCATTGTCGGCGGGCGGGCCCGCTGGCTTTGGCCAGCCGCGTTCGTCGTTTGCATGCTGGCCGGGTTCGGCCTCGGGACGATCGACGGGGCGCCGCCGGAACTGGCCTGGGCCATCGCCGCGACGATCATGGCGCTGGGAGCGGCCCTGCTGTTCGAGGTTCGTCTGCCGGCCATGGCCGGCATGGCGCTGGCTTCGCTGTTCGGACTGGCGCACGGCTACGCCCACGGCAAGGACTTGCCGTCCGACGCCGCGACCCTGAGCTATGCCGCCGGCTTCACCCTGGCGACGGCTGCGCTGCTCGGCGGCGGCCTGTGGCTGTCGCAGGGCGTGGGCCGGCCCTGGCGCCGCCTGGCGGGCGCCGCCCTGGCCGTCTGTGGGACGGCGCTGCTGCTGACCTCATAGATGACGGCTGACCCGCTCGAGACCTCGCCGCCGGCGATGCACACGACGCTGGTGCGGCGCCAGCGGGTGGTCAGGACGCGCCGGCAGTACAATCAATGGGCGGCCAACCAGACACTTGAAGACTTCGCGCTGCGGTTCACCGCGGAGGGCGCCCGCAAATGGCCGATCCGGAGGATCGCCAATACCGCCCTCGGCTCGATCGCCTTCCTGGCCTGCGAGGCCGTCGGCGCCTCGATCGCCATCGACTTCGGCTTCCACAACGCCATGTGGGCCGTCGCGGCCGTGGCCGTCGTGGTGGCGGTCACCGGCTTTCCGATCTGCTTCTACGCGGCGCGCTACGGCGTCGACATGGACCTGCTCACCCGCGGGTCGGGGTTCGGCTACATCGGTTCGACGATCACCTCGGCGATCTACGCCTGCTTCACCTTCATCCTGTTCGCCATCGAGGCGGCGATCCTGTCGACAGCCTTGCAGATATGCTTCGGCATACCGCTGTGGCTCGGCCACCTGATCAGCGCCCTGATCGTCATTCCGGTGGCCGCCTACGGGGTGAAGCGGATCAGCTGGCTGCAGACCTGGAGCCAGCCCGTCTGGCTGACGCTGCAGCTGGCCCCGATCCTCTACATCGCGCTCAACCAGCGTCAGGCCGCCGCGGCGATTGCCGCCCACGACCAGGGCGGCGGCGCGATCCAATGGAGCCTGTTCGCCTCGGCCTGCGCGGTGCTGCTGTCGCTGCTGCCGCAGATCGGCGAGCAGGTGGACTACCTGCGCTTCCTGCCGCCGCTGCGGGACGGGAACAGGCGCGCGTGGTGGTCGGCGCTGATCCTGGCCGGACCGGGGTGGATGCTGATCGGCGGGGTGAAGATCGTCATCGGTGCGGTGCTCGGGTGCATGGCGCTCGGCATGGGATTTTCCCAGACCAGCGCCGGCGCGCCCGGCCAGCTCTACGACATCGTCTTCCAGGGCCTGTTCAATCAGCCCGTCGTCGCACTGGCGCTGACCGGACTGTTCGTGGCGGTCTGCCAGGTGAAGATCAACGTCACCAACGCCTACGCCGGCTCGATCGCGGCCTCGAACTTCTTCTCGCGGCTGACCCACCGCCACCCGGGCCGGGTGGTGTGGCTGGTGTTCAACATCGTCGTCGCCCTCCAGCTCATGGAGGTCGGCATCCTGAACGTGGTCTCCCGCATCCTGGCGCTCTACGCCAACTTCGCGGTGGCCTGGATCGGTGCGGTGACCGCCGACCTGCTCGTGAACAAGCCCCTGGGCCTCAGCCCCAAGGGCATCGAGTTCAAGCGCGCGCTGCTCTACGAGATCAATCCGGTGGGCGTCGGCGCCATGGCCGCCTCGCTGATTGGATCGACGCTGTTGTTCTGCGGCCTGTTCGGTCGCGAGGCGGCGAACTTCTCGCCGCTCGCCGGTCTCGCCATCGCCTTCGTGGCCGGGCCGGCGATCGCCTGGGCGACCAAGGGCCGCTACTATCTGGCGCGGCCGGACTCCTTGCCGGATGGCCCGCGCACCCTGGTGTGCACGGTCTGCGAGAACCCCTTCGAGCGGCCGGACATGGCCTTCTGCCCGGTCTACGACGGGGCGATCTGCTCACTCTGCTGCACCCTGGAGGCGCGCTGCCACGACGCCTGCAAGGAGGACCGGCGGCTGGTCGACCAGGCGGCGGGCCTGCTGCGGCGGATCGTGCCGGCGCGGCTGACCCACGGGGCCTACGCCCTGGTGGCCCGCTTCCTGGGCGCGCTGATGATCTGCGGCCTGGTGATCGGTGGGGTGTTCGCGCTGCTCTACTACCGCGGGGCGGACGGCTCGGCGCAGGCCTCCGTGGCGGGCGCGCTCGGCTTGGCCTTCGTCGCCCTGATGACGCTGGCGGCGTTCGCGGCCTGGTTCTTCATCCTGGCCGGCGAGAACCAGCGCACCGCCGAGAGCGAGACCGAGCGCCAGACGGTGATGCTGCTGGACGAGATCGAGGCCCACCAGCGCACCGACGCGGCCCTGCAGCGCGCCAAGGAAGCGGCCGAGGCGGCCAACCTCGCCAAGAGCCGATACATCGTGGGCGTCAGCCACGAGATCCGCGCGCCGCTGAACTCGATCTCCGGCTATGCCCAGCTGCTGGAGCGCAACCCCGAAATCCAGGCGGCGAACGCGGGCAACGCGGTGCGGGTGATCCGCCGCAGCGCCACCCACCTGGCCGACCTTGTCGACGGCCTGCTGGACATCTCCCGGATCGAGAACGGCACCATGCGGCTGGAGCGCTCGCGGGTGAACCTCGTGGAGATGCTCACCCAGCTGGTCGACATGTTCCGGCTGCAGGCGCTGAACAAGGGCCTGATCTTCCGCCACGACTGGCCCGACAACCTGCCTAGCCACGTGTTCGCGGACGAAAAGCGCCTGCGCCAGATCCTGATCAACCTGCTGTCCAACGCGATCCGCTACACCGACGCTGGCGAGACCTCGCTGACGGTCCGCTGGAACGGGCAGATGGCCGAGTTCGTCGTCTCCGACACGGGCATCGGCATCCCGGAGGCCGACTTCGACCGCATCTTCGAGCCGTTCGAACGTCTCGGACGTCAGGGCGTCAGCGGCGCGCCCGGGGTCGGCCTGGGGCTTACCATCACCAAGCTGCTCGTCGTGGTGCTGGGGGGCGACATCACGGTGCGCAGCCAGCCGGAGCGGGGCACGACCTTCACCGTCAAGCTGCTGCTGTCGGCCACGCCGTCCCAGCCGCAGGCCCGCGACGCGGTGCTCCCGATCTCCGGATATGCGGGCCCCCGCCGCCGTATCCTGGTGACCGACGACGATCCCGTGCACCTCGAACTGAACCGGGAACTGTTGCAGCCGCTCGGCTTCGAGCTGTCGTTCGCGCGCGACGGGGCGGCCTGCCTGGTCGAGGCGGGACGGTCGCCGCCGGACCTGGCGATCATGGACGTCTCCATGCCCGGCATGAGCGGATGGGAGGCGGCGCGGCGGCTGCGCGCCCAGTTCGGCGACGAGATCGCGATCCTGATGGTGTCGGCCAATGCGCACGACTTCTCCCAGGGCAGGCGCATTGACGACCCGCACGACGACTTCCTGATCAAGCCCTACGAGATCGACGACCTGCACGAACGGCTGCGGGTGCTGCTCGACCTGGAATGGCTGTCGGCGGGCCACGCCCGGCGGGTGGCCCATGGCGCCTGAGAGCCTGATCCTGGTGGTCGACGACGACCCGGAGGCCCGGGCCATGCTGTCGGCCGCGATCACCGAGGCCGGCATGACCGTGGTCACCGCGGCCGACGGGGCTTCGGCGCTGGACATGGCTGCGCAGTTGCAGCCTGACCTCATCGTCCTAGACGCGGTCATGGACGGCCTGTCCGGTTTCGAGACCTGCCGCCGCCTGAAAGCGCGCCCGGACAACGCCCATCTGCCGGTGATCTTCATCACCGGCCTCTCCGAGACGGAGCACGTGGTGGAAGGCCTGCGCGCCGGCGGCGTCGACTATGTGACCAAGCCGGTGGTGCTGGAGGAGCTGGTCGCGCGCATCCGTGTCCACCTGGCGACCGCGCGCCTGGCGCAGAGCGCGCACAAGGCGCTGGACGCCGCCGGACGTTCCCTCTTCGCGGTGGACGTCGATCGCGGCGAGGTGCTGTGGCGCACGCCTCAGGCATCGGAACTGCTGGCCGGCGCGTTCGCCGGCGCGGAGCTCGAGCGTGGCCTGCCGGCGGCGATCTCGCGCGCCGTGACGACACTGCTGGCCAAGCCGATCGAGTCCGGCGCGGCGCCGGTGACGGTCCAGACCGAGCGCCGGCGTCTGGAGGTCGCCGCCCTCGGCGCGGCGGGGCGGGAGGCCTATTTCCGCTTGAGCGAATCCATCGAGGGCCGCGAGGCCGAGATTTTGCGCGCCGCCCTGCGCCTCACTCAGCGCGAGGCGGAAATCCTGGTCTGGATCGCGCGCGGCAAGCCCAACCGGGACATCAGCGAGATCCTGAACATCAGTCCACGGACGGTGAACAAGCACCTGGAGCAGGTGTTCGCCAAGCTCGGCGTCGAGAACCGGGCGGCGGCGGCGGCCATAGCCACCCGCATCATCGCCGCCCGGACCTGACGCCTTCAGCTAGAACTGCAGCTGCAGGCCGGCGGTCACCCGATCGTCGTCGCCGGAGCCTGTGGTCTCGGAGTGGGCGTAGTCGAGCGACACCCGCGCGCTATGGCCCTTGAGGATGTAGTTCAGGCTGGCGTCGATCTGGCGGGTCTTCCGGTCGGTCAGGGTGGCGTGGAATTCCTGGTAGCGCACCACGGGCTGGAACTTCCCCGGGCCCACGGGCTGGGGAAACAGGAAGCCGCCTGAGATCAGGAACGCGTTGCCCTGGGTCAGGCCGCCGACGTTGTCGTTCGGGTCGGCGTTGTTGAAGCTCGGCGAGACGTCGAACACCCCGCCCGTGCTGTAGTGGTAGTAGGCCCCTTCCAGCGTCACCGCGCCGCCGTCGAACACCTTGTGCTCCATCAGCCCGTCGACGTTCCAGGACGCGTAGTTGCCGCGGACGGCCGCCGTGCCCACGCCGTTCTTCTGGTACATGCCGGCGAAGGCCAGGGTCAGGATGTTGGCGGCGCCGTAGTAGGTGCTGCTTTCGAAGTAGCCGGGGTTGTCCTCCACATCCCAGAAGTTGAACGCCACCCGGCCCGCGACAAGCGGCTCGCCCGAATGGGCGGCGGCGCCGGCGATGTGGTCGTGGCCGCGGAAGACGCCGACGGCGTAGGTCAGCTTGCGGGCGAACAGCTTGCCCCAGACTGTCACGCCGTCGTCGCGACCGGCGAAGCGGGCCGGATACTGCGAGACCACGCCTGGATAGTTCCAGGAGCTGAGGTAGTAGGGGCCGTCCAGGTTCGACCGGTCGCTGGGCGGCAGCAGGTGACCGACCCAGATGTTGAACCCGTCGGTCGGTTCGAAACGGGCGAAGCCGTCCAGCACCTGGATGCTGCCCTTGCCGTTCCATTCGGTGTTGAAGGTGGCGCCCAGCCATTTCGTGACCTGGCCGTTGACGTAGAGCCGGACGCTGTCGAGGTTGGCGGTATAGTTGGACGAGCCGTCCGAGGCGCCGTGCTCGTCCCAGGTGGCGCTGGTGCGCATTCCCAAGCCGAAGCTCAGGGATTCATCGTCGCCGAATTTCAGCGTCGGCCCGGCCTGAGCGGCGCCGGCCGCGCCGAGCAAAGCCGCCGCACAGGCGCCGGCGCCAAGGATATTGCGCACAATTCCGCTGACGCGGCCGCACGCGGCCGTGGCCAAGATTCGCATGATTGCCCCCGAAATTCAGTAATCGACCAACAGGTCTTGTTGCCGGCGGTCTTGCCGCGCTTGGTGCAGTCAAACTACGGGTGCGGCGGATTTCATGAATACGTCAAACTGCGTATGCTGTTCAGCGACGGCCGCGGGAGACCGGGCGTCGGCTGCCGCGGGTTATTGTCGGGCCGCGGCGATCCTCTTCTCGCGTCTGAGCCCTTTGGGGGGCGGTGAAACCACCGGCGGTGGGGAAGTCTCGGGGGCGCTGCGCCGGCGTTGGCGCGGCTTCGACGAGCCCGCTCTCATCTGAAGCAGGTGAGGAGGCCGGCTGTGCGTGCGGCGGGCAACTTGCCACATCGCGCCATTCCAGGCCCGAGCGCCCGACGAATCCTGGGCCGCCGGCGTATCTCTTGGGCGGGCGAGCGGGCGCACGGAGGGAAGGGACGGCTCAGATCTTGCGCGCTAGATACGGCCTCAGGTTCAAGGCGCGCCGTGCGATGGCCGGGATCGTCTCGGCAATCGTCGCATCGATCCTGCCATCGACGGCGTGTTGGGCGGCGACTTCGGACACTGCCGCCGAGCCCGCCGCGGGCAGCGAGACCTTGGCCGACGCCGTAGCGCTCGCCTACGCGACCAATCCGACCTTGCAGGCTCAGCGCGCGGCCCAGCGCGCCATCGACGAGGAGTACGTCCAGGCCGAGGCCGGCCTTCGGCCGTCGGTGACCGTGACGGCGGCGCTCGGCTACGACCACAATCAGCTTGGCATCTTCGGCCCGACGACCGGCACCTCCTCGTTCGGGGGCATCACCGTCACCCAGCCGCTCTACAGCGGGGGGCGGGTCGCGCGCGCCATCGACGCCGCGCACGCCGATATTCTCGCGGGCCGGCAGGTCCTTCGCGCCACCGAGATCAGCGTCCTGCAGGCGGTCATCGTGGCCTACGTCGATGTGCGCCGCGCCCAGGCCCAGCAGGCGATCGCCGCCGAAAATCTGCAGGTCCTGAGCCAGGAGATGCGCGATACCCAGGCCCGCTACGACGTCGGCGAGGTAACCCGAACCGACCTCGCGCAATCGCACGCCCGACGCGCGCTTGCCGAGGCGCAGCTTGCGTCGGCCCGGGCCACCCTGGAGATCGCCAGAGCCGGCTATGCGTCGGTTGTGGGACGCCCGCCCGGCGCCCTCGCGCCGGAACCCCCGATCGCTGGGCTGCTGCCGGCTGGCGTCGACCTGGCGTTCGACGCGGCCGAACAAAGCAGTCCCAGGCTGCTTGCCGCCATCTATTCGGAGCAGGCCGGCGCGGCTCGTCTCGCCCAGGCCAAGGCGCAGGGTCGCCCGCAGGTCAACCTGAACGGCGGCCTCGGCTACACGGGTGGTCAATCTTCCCTGGTCTCCACCCGGCCCGCCAATCCGTTCGTCGACTACGGCCAGGAGGTGAGCGTGTCCGCGAACGCCACCTGGCCGATCTTCACCGGCGGCCTGTTGTCGTCGCAGGTGCGGGAGGCTGCCGCGCGGGACGGCGCCGCGCGGATCGGAATCGACGCCGCCCGGCGGGAGGTCGTCCTGGAGATATCGCAGGCCTGGAGCCAGTTGCTGGGCGCGCGGGCCAACGTGTCTGCAGGCCAGGCGCAGGTCGACGCCGATAGGACCGCGTACGATGGCGTGCGCCAGGAGCAGACGATCGGCCTGCGTACGACGCTGGATGTCCTCAACGCCCAGCAGGAACTGGAGGCCGCGCAACTGGCCCTCGTGGGCGCCCAACGGGACGAATATGTGGCCGCCGTGGCCGTTCTCGCCGCCACGGGCGTCCTGGACGTGAGTGATTTCGCATCGGACGCGAGGGTCTACGATCCCGCGGCCAACCTCTCCCACATCCGTCGAGCGTTCGGATGGACGCCCCTGCAAGGGCCGTTGGAGGCGGTCGATCGGGTCGCGGCGCCGGGGCCCTCGCCCGCCCGGTCGCCTCCCTCGCCGCGCCCCTAGCGCGCCAAGACCGGCGGCGCGCGGGAGCGTGGCCTCAAACGACAGCAGCTGGAATGATCGCGCCATCGACACTTGCCAGGCCCAGGCGCTCAAGTGCTCGGCGCCGCACCGGTTTGGCGCCCCCGGCCGGAGGCAGGCGTCGCGCCTGGTCGGCAAAGGTGGGCTGAGTGGTTCCACAGTCCCTGGAGTGCGCCGTGGCCGCCAATGCGAAGCAGAGATCGGTCCGCATCGTTCCCGTGATCCTCTGCGGCGGGGCAGGGTCGCGGCTTTGGCCGCTGTCCCGGGACGCGACGCCGAAACAGTTCCTTTCGCTCATCGGTGAAGGCACCTTGTTGCAAAACACCCTGCGGAGGGTCTCCGACCGGGAGGTGTTCGCCCCCCCCGTCGTCGTGACCGGAGCCGAGCACCGCTTCACCGTCGCCGAGCAGCTGCAGCACGTGGGCGAGGAGCAGGCGACCATCCTTCTCGAACCGACCGCCAGGAACACCGCCGCCGCCGTGGCCGTCGCGGCGCTGGCGGCGCTGCGTGACGATCCGGGGGCGATCATGCTCGTCATGCCGGCGGATCACGTGATCCTGGAGCCTGACGCGTTCGTCGGAGACGCGCAGGCGTGCGCCGATTGGGCCGCCCAGGGGTTCTCGGTTCTGTTCGGCATCACGCCCACCGAGCCCGCGACTGGCTACGGCTACATCCGGGCGGGCGCTCGCAAAGGTGAAGACGGCGCCGTGTTCGAGGTCGCCGGCTTCGTTGAGAAACCCGACGCCGTCACGGCGGCGAGGCACATCGCCGACGGCTGCCTCTGGAACAGCGGTGTCTTCCTGCTTTCCGCCGGCTCGGTGCTTTCGGAGCTGGATGTCTTCGAGCCGGCCGTCGCGGCCGCCGCCCGCGCGTCGTTCGAGGGCGCCCGGGCGGACATGGACTTCGTGCGCCTGGAAGCGATGAGCTTCGGGAGCGCCCCCAGCATCTCCATCGACAACGCCGTGATGGAGCGGACGCGAGGCGCGCTCGTGAGGGCGGCGTCCTGGAAATGGACGGACATCGGCGCCTGGTCGACGCTTTGGGAGCTGGGGGCCAAGGACGCTTGCGGCAATGTGCACGTCGGCCCCAGCCTGTCTCAGGATGCGCACGATTGCTACCTGCGCAGCGAGGGGCCTGCGCTGGCGGTTGTCGGCATGAACCACGCCGTGGTCGTGGCGACTGCCGACGCCGTGCTCGTCGCCGCCAAGTCCTCCGACCAGCAGGTGAAGAGCATATTGGGCAGCCTCTCGGCCGCGGGCATTTCGGGCGCGGGGCGCCCCAGGCGTGTCCAGCGTCCCTGGGGACACTTCGAGATGCTCGACGGGGGGGACCGGTTTCAGGTCAAGCGGATAACGGTCATGCCAGGCGAGCAGCTCTCTCTGCAGACGCACGCGCGGCGGGACGAACATTGGGTCGTCGTCAACGGGGTCGCAGACGTCCGCCTGGGCGAGATCAGCCGACGCCTCGGCGAGAACGAGTCCGTCTACATCCCTCAGGGCATGGCGCACCGCCTGTCAAACCCGGGCGCGTCGCCGCTGCGCGTCATCGAGGTGCAGTTTGGCGGCTATCTCGGCGAGGACGACATCGTCCGGCTGGAGGACATCTACCAGCGGGTCTAGTCCTCGCGGAACGCCCTGCGAAACTGGTCCGCAAGAGGTTCGGTCACATAGGATAGCAGGCTTCGAGGCGGGGTCTGGATGTAGACCTCGACCGGTGCGCCGGCGGATAGCTGCAGGCCCGCGGCCCGATGCGCGGCCTCCGGCGAGATCACGATCGTCACCGTGTAGAACTCGGCCCCGGAGCGCTCGTCCCGGGATGTCTCGGACGATATCCGCTCCACCTGCCCGGCGATCTCGCTTGCCATCCCTGGCTGCAGCGCCGCGGTTCGCACCACGGCCGGGCGGCCCGGCCGCACGCGCGGCGCGTCCTGGGCGCGAACCCTGGCTTCGATGCGGGGCCTGGCGCTGGCGCTGACGATGTCCATCACCACCTGTCCCGGCGCGATCACGGCGCCGATGTTCTCCACCGCCAATTGCTCGACCACGCCGGCGCCGCCCGCCCGCAGCTCGATGTGGCTGTAGGCCGATTGCGCAGCGACGCTTCGTTGCCTCAGCTCCGCCAGCTGGTTGACCACGTCGCTCAGCTCGGCGCCGGCTTGGCTTCGGCTTTCCTGCCCCAGCTGGATGATGCGCAGGTCCAGTTCGCTCAGCCGCGCGCGTTCGGAAGCCGCGCTCGAACCAAGCTGGTGAACCTGGCTTTGCAGCTCTTCGGCATCGCGCTCGAGCGCGTCCAGCCGAACCAGCGGGACCAGATGCTGGTCGTAGAGCTTGCGGACGGCGTCCAGCTCTCGTGACACCACCGCGATCTCGCGGATCTTGTCGGCCTTCTGGTCCTCCAGGCCGCGGATTTCCGCTGCGATCTGGGTCTTCTGGGAACGAAGCTGCGCCTCCTGGCCGGCGCGCGCCCCCGCCCGCAGACGGAACAGATCCGTCTCGCCCCTGAGCAGCGTCGCGACGTTCGCGTCGTCCCTCCGCGCCAGCAGGTCCGCGGGAAAGCGGATCTGCGCCGCGCCGTCCCGCTCGGATTCCAGGCGAGCCTGGCGCGCCGCCAGGGCGTCGACGGCGTTGGAGGTGATCGTGGCGCTGGCCCGGCTGACCGTTGGATCGAGCACCAGCAGCACGTCGCCGGCCCGCACGACGCTGCCGTCGTGGACGCGGATCTGCGACACCACCCCGCCGGTCGGGTGCTGGATCCGCTGGATGGCCCCGGTGTCATCGACCCGGCCGGTCGCGATCACGGCGCCGTTGACCTGGACAAAACCTGACAGACCCCCGACGCCCACGACCAGCACGCCAGCCAGCAGCAGCGCGCGCCGCAGATCCAGGCGCAGGTCGCCGAGCGGATCGAAGTGCGCCGGGCCGGTCGTCATGACGGGGCCATCCGCGCCGCGGCCTCCTGCTGAGCCGTCGCCCGCATGATCATCGCCAGCACCTCGTCCTTCGGACCGAAGGCGCGGGCGCGGCCGGCCTCCAGGAACAGGATCTGGTCGACGCCGGTGAGCGCGCCGGGACGATGGGCGACGACCACCACGATTCCGCCGCGGCCGGTGGCCGCGACGATCGCCTCGGTCAGCGCCACGTCGCCGGCGGCGTCGAGATTGGAGTTCGGCTCGTCGAGGATGATCAGGAACGGGTCGCCGTAGAGTGCGCGCGCGAGGCCGAGGCGTTGCCGCTCCCCGCCCGAGAGGCCCTGGCCGCCGGCGCCGATCTGGGTCTCGTAGCCGTTCGGCAGGCCCGCGATCAGGTCGTGCACGCCAGCCGCACGCGCCGCGGCGACCACCGCGTCCGGCGGGGGATCGGGCTGGAAGCGGGCGATGTTCTGGGCGACTGTGCCCGCCAGCAGCTGCACGTCTTGCGGCAGGTAACCCAGGTTGGCGCCGAGCAGATCGCTCCGCCACAGCTCGAGGGCCGCGCCGTCCAGCTTCACCTGGCCCTCGACCGGCCGCCATACGCCGGCGAGGGCTTGGGCGAGGGTCGACTTGCCCCCGCCGCTGGGCCCGATCACTCCAAGGGCCTGGCCCGCCTTAAGCGAAAAGGAGACCTGCGCCAGCGCCGGTCGCGCGGCGCCGGGCGGCGTGACGGTGACCGCCTCCACGTCGAGGGACGCCCGGGGCGGTGGCAACGCCAGGCGTTCGGCGGCGCGCGGGAACGCCTCCAGCAGGCGCGAAAGCCGAAGGCCGCTCTGACGCGCCGCGACCAGGCCACGCCAGTTGGCGATGGCCAGCTCGACCGGCGCCAGAGCGCGGGCCGCCAGGATCGATCCGGCGACGACGATGCCTCCGGTGGCCCGATCGTTGATGACCAGATAGGCGCCTGCGGCGAGGACCAGCGACTGGATGAAGAGCCGCAGGACCCGTGTCGCCGACGAGAGCCCGCCGGTGACGTCGGCGGCCTCCTGCTGTGCGGCCAGGTAGCGCGCCTCGAGAACATCCCACGACGTCGCCAGACGCCCCGCCATCCCGTGCGCCGCGATGGCGTCGGCGCTCTGCTGCGCGCTCGAGAGGGAGGTGTTGCGCGCGACCGCGAGCTCCGCAATGCGCCGGCTCGGCGTGCGGGACAGGAATTCGGTGAGTGCGGTGAGTGCGATAAGCACCAGGGCGCCAAGCAGCGCCACCGTGCCGATGAGAACATGGAACGCGAAGCAGATGGCCAGGTAGAGGGCCATCCAGGGCAGGTCCATCAGCGCCGCCGGGCCCCCGCCGGCGAGGAACGACCTCAACTGGTCGAGGTCCCGCATCGGTTGTCCCGCGTCTCGGCCGCGGCCGGAAAGGCGGGCGACCTGCAGGATGACGTCGTAGACCCTGGCGCTCAGGGTCATGTTGACCGCCGCGCCAAGCCGAATGAACAGGCGCGACCGGATCACGTCGAGGGCGATCTGGAAGCCGTAGAGCACCGCGGCCAGCACGGTCAGGCCCAGAAGCGTCGCGCCGCTGCGGCTGGGGATGGCGCGGTCGTAGACCAGAAGCATGAAGAAGGAGCCTGTCAGCGCCAGCACGTTCAGAGCCGCGCTGATGGCGGCGACGCCCAGCAGGCCCGCACGCAGGGATCCGGCCGCGCCTGCCAGCTCCGAGCGAAGCGAGGCAAGCTGGCTCGTCTCGACCATCCGCGCGTCATGCATCTGCCGGGGCGTCTCCTGGTCTGATCCAGAAAAGAGCATGGTTAAGCGCCGGGGCCGTCACGTTCACGCGGCCGCGCCGGACCTCCTCCCCAGGCGCCCAACAAGTAGCTGGTCGGTCTTCGGGGAGCCCAGCATTTGGGCGGTCAAACAGGAAGATTCCGGTCAAGCTTGGGAAGTGACTCGACCCACAGCAGCTGAGCGACTCTGACTTTTCGCGTGAGACGTCAGCAAGCTTAACGGATCGGTCTCGACTTTGCCTCGGATCCACGCCGGCAGCGTAAACTTGGCGATGGTCGCGCTGCTGGCGGCGGGAGGCGCCGCCGGGATGGGCGTCAAGTCGCTGCACCATCATTCACGCCTGCCTTCCGCAGCGCTCCAGCCGCTTCCCATGGCTGAGCCGCTGGCCGGCGGTGCGCCAGCGCCGGACACGCTGTTCCAACCGCTCTCCGACGATGGCCAGACCCCGGGACTGTCAGCCGCCGTGGCGCGGCTGGAAAATGCCTCGATCCCGTTTTCCGCGCGCCCGGCCGCGCCTGCGCCGGGCTTCATCCTCGCGTCGGCTGATCCGGTCGACAGTGCGCGGGCGCTGACCTGCCTGACCCAGGCGGTCTACTACGAGGCCGCCAACGAGCCGGTCGAGGGCCAGCAGGCGGTGGCCCAGGTCGTGCTCAACCGGCTGCGCAACCCGATCTATCCGAAGACGGTGTGCGGCGTGATCTACCAGGGCTCGACCCAGAGAACGGGTTGCCAGTTCACCTTCACCTGCGACGGATCGTTGGCCCGGCCGCCGGAGCCGCGGCGGTGGGCCCGGTCGCAGGAGGTGGCCCGCGAGGCGCTTGCCGGCTTCGTTCAGCCCGCGGTTGGCGCCGCCACCAACTACCATGCGGACTACGTTGCGCCGGCCTGGAACCGCAGCATGGTCAAGCTGGTGCAGATCGGCCTGCACATCTTCTACGGTTCCGGTCCGCTGTCATCCGCCTACGCCGGAGGAGAACCGCAGGAGCCGGGGAGCGTCTCGCGAGAGGCGGCGGCGTCCGATATTCCGGCGGAGTTACCGGTCGCGCCTGTAGCGGTGGCCGAGGCCGCTCCTGGCCCGCCGCCGGTCTCCGCCGCCCCGCCGCCGCCCGCCGCGGTTCATCCCGTCGCGCCCCTGGCGCGGAACGACGTCCTGGAACCGGCGCCGCCTCGGCGCGCACGCCTGGCGATGCGGACCGACTTCGGCGGGGCAGGGGACTGACGAGATGAACCGCTTTGTATCAGCCGCTGTCCAAACCCTGGGCGCTGAGCCGGCTTCGGGCCCCAAACGCGGGCTTGCGTCGCTTCTGCGGGAGCCGCCAATTGACGCCGGACGTTGTTATGCAAAGGTAGAATTGAGGAGTCCAGGAAGAGCATTCAATCGTCCCGTCACGCGACGGTTTTGTGAGGTTGGCGGATGAATGTTCAGATCGAGGTGCCTGATGGAGAGTCGGACGCTGTTCGAAGCGGCATCTACAACTTTATTTCCAAGGTTGAAGAGTCGGGTGTTCAAGACGAGCCGTTCGTATCATTCACGGTGACGCCGACCGGCAGCGAATTCCTCTACGATTTTCAGTTCTCGGATCGGGCCGCCGCCTTGGCCTTCGTCAATTTCCTTCCGTCCATCTTCGCCGGCCAGGTGACCCTGTCCCACGGGCTCGCGGCGCATTGACGGGCGCGCGTCTGGAAAGCGCCGGTCCAATTCGGACAGGCGCGCAAGGCGACGTTGCAGCAGACCGCTCGCGGCAGGCGCTGCCTGGGGAGTTTCGACCACGGTCGCGGGCGGCCCCGCTGCCCGCCGCTGCGCTTTCGCCAGGACGCGGCGGCTGAGATTGAACGCCCGCTTGCCGAGATCCGTAGTGACGGCCGCGGGATCTGACCCCAGTGCGGCGCCGCACAGACGCAGGGCTTGGCCTGTGTGCCCTGCCTGGAGCAGCCTCATCGCCGCCGCCTGGGCGGCGTCCGCCTTCGCCCAACGCCGAATGTACGGCGGATATGCCACCCCGGCGGTGGCCGCCTCGAACGCCGAGGCCCAGGCGCGGTAGCCTTTCAGGGCGTTCGAAGACAGGCTGTCGCGGCGGCGTCGGTAGTGAACGAGATAGTCGTGCGACGCCGCCACCGGTCGGCGCTCGGCGATGCGCAGCTGGAGCAGATAGTCCTCGCCGCCGCCCCATTGCCGTGATCTCGGATCGTAGCCGCCGGCCTCGACGATCGCGTCCCGGCGGAACAGCGCGCTGCTGCCGTTGCCGACGAAGTTCACCAGCAGGTGTTGCAGGAACACGCGACCCTCGCAGCCGAAGTCCGGGAAATCGCGCAGGTGGCCGCCCATTTCATCGACGACCCGGTGCAGCGCGTACGCGAAGCCGCAGGCTGGGTCGGCCGAGCGCAGTGCGGTGATCTGGCGCGCCAGGTATTCGGGCCGCCAGGTGTCGTCCGCATCGAGCGGCGCGATGAAATCGCCACGTGCTCGCGAGATGGCCAGGTTCCGGGCGACCGCGGGTCCCTGGTTCGGCTGCCTGATCAGGTTCACGCGGGCGTCGCGAGACGCGGCGGTCTCGACGAGCTCGGCGGTATGGTCCGAGGAGCCGTCATCGACGACCAGGATCTCGATGTGGCCCCAGGTCTGGGCCTGCGCGCTGGCGATCGTCTCCCCGATCGTGGTCGTGGCGTTGAAGGCGGGAACGATCACCGAGATCAGGGGCTGATCGCTCATGGTCGCGGCCCAGCGGCCTGGCGGCGTTGCACGGCGAACAGAAAGAGACGACGAGGCCGCGTGAGCGGGGCCTTGATCAGCACCGTCTCCGCATCGTCGTCGCCCCGAAAGGCGGCAACCAGGGCGCCAGGGCTCAGCCGGGCGCCCAGCGTGCTGGTCAGCCGAAGCGTCGAGCGGAAGTCGGCAGTCCGGACGACATGGCGTTCGAGGTCCTTGAGCAGGCCTCGCGCCAAGCCCGGCGAGTGCGCCGGGTTCGCGACGTCCAGACCCGCAAGGAACGACAGCAGGTTGGCCTCGATAGACGCCCAGTGCCGGCCGGGCGCCGCCTCGTCGCCGCCAAGTCCGTGCCGCAAGCCTCCGAACAGAGCCTCGGCCATCCAGGGCGCCAGCTCCGGCATCGCAGCCGACCACGGGTCCAGCAGCGCGCGAGCGTCCCTCCCGGCGGCGAGCATCGCGCCGGCATTCCATAACAGGGCGACCTGCGCGGCATTGGCGGGCTCCGCGGCGGCGAGCGCTCCGCCATGTTCAGTGCGGGCGCCGGCAAGCCTTGGATCGGGATGACGGATCCGTTCCCTCACCACGGCGCTGTCCGCCAGGACCTGCGCGCCATTCATGGTCAACGAGCCCCCCCGATTCCAGTAGTAGGCGAGGGGCCGGTTCAGGACGGCGAAACGTGTTCCGCTCCGGGCGAGGCGCACCCAGAGGTCCCAGTCCTCGTTGGTCCTCAATGTCTCGTCGAACGCGCCCACCCCGATCACGTGGCGGGTCGGCGCCAGGAAGCTGTGGATCGCGGCGCCCGGCCCCTTGGCGAACACGGCCGCAGGGTCCGTGTCGAGACGCGGCGCAGAACGACGTTCGACCGTCCGGCCCGTGCGGTCGAGCTTGGTGACGCCGCAGCAGACCGCGTCCGCGCCGCTGCGCCGAAGCGTCTGCAGCATGCGCGCCAGGTAGCTCGGGTGCAGGCTGTCATCGGCATCGAGAAAGGCGACGAGCTCGGTCCGCACCCCGGCAAGGCCGGTGTTGCGCGCGGCAGCGGCGCCCCCGTTCCTGCCGCGCGCGAGGACTGAAATCCTCTGGTCGCTGGCTGCGGCTTGGCGCGCGACGTCCAAGGTCGAGTCCGCCGAGCCGTCGTCAACCACAATGGCGCGCCAGCAACCCGACCGCGTCTGCGCGGCCAGGCTGGCGATCGGCCGTGCGAGCGTCTCGGCGGCGTTGAAGGCCGGAATGATGAAGGTGACTGCGGGGACCGACGACACGACTGTCACATGAGGCTGGTCAGGAGGGCCCCCATCTGGGCGGCGCTCCGGTCCCAGTCGAACCCCCGCGCGCGCTGCAGACCCTTCTCCTTGAGACCCGCCCGCAGGTCCGGCGATCCGGCCAGATCCACAAACGCGCGAGCGAGCTCGTCCGGGTCCTCTGCATCCACGTAGATCGCCGCGTCGCCGGCGACCTCCGGCAAGCTCGCGAGCCGCGTGGTGACCGCCGGCGCGCCGCAGGCCATCGCCTCCACGATCGGCAGCCCGAAGCCCTCGTAGAGGCTGGGATAGATCAGCCCCCAGGCGCCGGAGATCAGACCGGGAAGGAGACTGTCCGGCAGGCGCCCGAGGATCAGCACGTCCTCGGCGCCCGCCATCGAAAGGGCGTTCGCGAATATGTTCCCCGCGCCGGCTCCGCCGGCGATCGCCAGCTTCACGCCCTTTGGCAACCTTGCCCGCGCCTGGGCCCACGCGCGAATGACCAGCGGCAGGTTCTTCCGCGGCTCGGCCGTGCTCAGCGTCAGAAAATATGGCCTGGCGCCGAGGCCCGCCGCGCGCCGCGCCTCGCAGATATCCTCGACGGACGCGGGGTGAAACGCCTCGCCGGCGGCGTTCGGCACGACATGGATCGACGACAGCGGTCGCCCGAGATGGGCGCTCAGGCGCTCCCGCGAGAAATTCGACACCGTCACCAGGGTCACGCGGGGCGAGAGATGGCGCCAGATGGCCCTGTAGGTCTGGACGAACGCCGGCTTGAACCACTCCGGATGGTCGAGAACGGCGGTGTCGTGGATGGTCAGCACCTGCCGCCCCACCGCGATTGGCCCGACGTTGCTTGGGCTCCACAGAAGACGGCTCTTCACCTTCGTGGGCAGGACGACCTGCTCCCACAGGTGCCCGGCGAGTCCCGCAGCCGGGCCACCCGGCGCCTGCTCCTCGATGGCGACGTCGAGCCGGTCCACCAGGGTCGCCGCCACCCGCTGGACTCCTGTCAGCGGCTGCCGGCGGAACCGGGCGTTGACGACTGCGCTCATGGACCGACCGCGGCGACTTCACAGGCCGTGACACCGCGGCGCCGGCCCGCGGCGCGCCCGGCGTGCCAACCTTCGAACCGCCCGCTGGCGATGGTCATGAAGTACCGGGCGCGCGAGAAGTCCGCCTTGAGCGCCCAGCAAGCCGCGTTGAACCAGGCGCGCGCCATCCAGTAGGCGATCACAAGCAGGCCAAACCGATAGCGGCCGAGCACGAAGCCCATCCCGAGCGCATAGCCGTGGGCCTTGGCCAACACCGTCGCATCCGGCCGGCCGACGTTGATCTCCGGGTGGTGCCCGCAGAGCTCGGGATCGTAGGCGCAGCGCATCCCGAGGGCGAGGGCGCGGAGGCTGATGTCCTGCCCCTCGGCGGCTTGCCACGGCGATTGCGACCCCACGCCGAGATTCTCGTCGAAGCCCCCGAGCGCCTCGAGGGCGCTGCGGCGAAACAGCATCATCCACTCGATCTGCGTCGTCCACACGCTGCCGCGGGAGACTCGCTGGGCCTTGTTCCGGAACCGCCCGTTGATGTTCCGCCCCCGCTCGTCGGTCGCGCGGCCGCACAGCAGGTCGAGGCGAGCGCGTCTCGCCTGCGAGACGGCAGCGGCGAAGAGGGTGGGCGGGTACCAGCAGTCGTCGTCGGGAAACAGGACAAACTCGCCACGCGCCGCCGGCAGGCCGGTATTGCGTCCGTGGCTGAGCCCGCGTTGGCGCGGTGTGTGCAACCGCTGCAGGGGAAAGGACCTCGGGCGTGCGACGATCTCGGCGAGCCGGTCGTCATCGTTCTGGTCGACGACGATCACCTCGAAATCGCGGAACGTCTGGGCGTCCAGGCTGTCGAACAGCCGGTTGAGCTCGGCGCCGCGACCCAGGGTCGACACGATCAGGGACAGTTGCACCGCCATCGCTGCGCAGCTCCTCAGGGCAGGGTCGTGACGCGCATCGGATCGCAGCGACCGCGCGCCAGGTCGGCGAGCGCGCTGAGATTGCCGGCGAGACGGCCGCGATAATCGAACAGGCCCTGCCGGGCGCAGCTCCTGACGACGTTGGCCGCGAGGGCGCGGGCGACGAAGCGGGCGGCCCGCAGCGCGGACATGTTGCGTCGGGCGGCGATGTGCAGGGGGTTGACGATCTGCGAGTAGCCGAAGCGGACGCCGCTGGTCCGCGCGGCCTTCACGCCCAGGTGCACGCCTCGGCATTCCGGGGCCACGACCGTCCGTCCGAGCCGGCGGACCTGGCCGGTGAAGTCGCAGTCCTCCTGCCAGCCGTAGAGGGGCAGGCGTTCGTCGAACCGCCGCGAGCGGCAGGCCCCGGCGGTGAAAGCCATGTTGCACCCGTAAAGGCTGGCCACGTCCCGTGGAGCGTCGACAGCGGACCAATGCGGACGCGGGCTCTCCTCTCCGGACAGAAACTGCTCGGCCTCGGTCTCGGTGATCGCCGCGCCGCCCACGCCGTCGGCGAGCACGCGGCCGGTGACGCCGATGATGCCGGGATCGCCGCGCAGGACCGCGGCGCACGTCGCCAGCCAGTCCGGGGCGGGCCGAAAATCGTCGTCGAAGAAGACCACGAAGCGGTCGTCGCCCAGGAGTTCGTCGCCAAGAGCCTCGAGGCCCACGTTGCGCTGCACGGTCAGGCCGGCCCGCTTCGACAGCAGCAGGCTCAGAACCGGCCCCAGGCAATGGGTTTCCAGGCCCGCGATGTCCGCAGAATCGGCGCCCACCACCACGATGCGTGTCGGCGGCAGTGTCTGGCGCGCCAGGCTGTCGAGCAGCCGCCGGCACTCGGTGGCGCGTCCCCGCGTCGCCAGGATCACAACTGGAGTCATCGCTGTCTCCTTGCCGGGCTGGCGCCGAGCATTACGTCGCCGACGCCGCCCCACTCCGATGGCCGCGCCAGCACCTTCCAGAAGCCGGTGAAGACCTCGACCATGGCCTGCCGGGTGCCGTCGGAAAGCAGGCTCGTGGCAAGGCCGAGCCCGAGCGATATCGGCATCGCCAGGGCGATGATCACCGGCGAGCGCCAGTGCAGCAGCAGCAGCGCTGCGCCGGCCTGCGCCGCCAGGGCCACGAGCCAGATTTGCACCATCATCACCGGGCGGCCCCGCAGGTTGATGACGGTGGTCGCCAGACGAAGCAGGCCGGAGCAAAGGCACAGCGGCGCCAGCGCGGTGACGACCGGGCCGATCCCGATCGCCCTATGCCCGAATGCCACCCTCAGGGCCCATTCTCCGCCCAGCGAAACGAATCCGAGGACCGACAGGCCGAAGACGAAGACGACGCTGGAGCCGATCCGCAGCAGCTTCAGGAACTGCTCGTCCTGGTCCAGCGCGTGTGCGAGCGGCCCGATCAGGGAGTCGGCCAGGGCGGCCTGGATGACGCCGAGCGCGGTCATCACCTGCATCGCCAGCGCGATGCGCACGACCTGCACGGAGTCCAGATCGAGGCGCGCGAGCATCACCGGCGTGCGATAGAAAAGGCAGACCAGTCCCATGGCGCCCATCAGGGCCGGGAGCTGCCGCAGGACCTGGCCGGCCACCACGCGCGCCACCGGTCGGGGGCCAAACAGTCGAACCCCGGCGCGCGCCTTCAGCACCGGGCCCGTGACGAGCGGCTCCAGGCACATCAGCAACGGGATCAGGACGAGGCTGTGCGTGGCCAGCGCGACGCCGATCCGGAGCACGCCCGCGGCGATGTTGGCGGTCACCTGCACCGGCGTCACGCGCATGAACTGATCGCGCGCGATCAGCGGCGCGGAGAACAGCTTCCAAGGCGTGAACAGGATCGGCAGGAAGAACAGCTGGGTGATCAGGTGGTCGCCGCGCAGCATCGCGAACAGCCCGATCGCGCCGGCCACGAACACCACCGCCAGGGCCTGCATGAGCCAGAAGGTCGTGCGAAGCGCTTCCTCGGCCGCAGCCTGGCCGTCGGCGCGCCGCAGCAGGCGCAACAGGTAGCCGTTGATCGCCCCGGCGAAGAGCGGCTCGAACACCGACATCAATGCGTACGCCGCAAGGTATTGGGCCAGGTGGTCCAGCTGGGAGCCGCGCGCCAGGATGGCGGTGAGCACGAAGCCGAGACCGGTCGAGGTGTAACGCTCGAGCAGGAACCAGGTGGTCCTCGCCTGCAGCAGACGGGCAAACGGCCACAGGAACCCGCGCGGCCGGCCGGCGACGGCGTCCGGCGCACTCAAGGGCAGACGCCCGCGCCGACGCCGTGGCGCAGCGCCTCCTCGTAGAGGGCCACGTCACGCTTGTAGACACGCGCCACGACCGCTCGCGTCTGGGGCGTGTAATAGCCGGCGGAGGGTTCGTGGTCCGAGCTGTTCACCCGGCTTTGCCTGGGCGGCAACCCGAGCCGGCCGGCGATGCTCGAGATGGCGGCGTCGAGGCTGTCGAAGGGGGCGAGTTCCTTCACCTCCCGGCGCCCGGCCAGGTCGCAGACGAAATAGGACTGGGGCATGAAGATCAGGCGCTGGAACGCCCGCGCCCGAAACGCGGGCCGCTGCAGCGCCAGCACGAAGGCTTCGAAGGTCTCGAAGCCTTCCAGGTGCTGCGCCGCCCAAAGGTGGTCGTGCGCGAACGGGCTCGACCAACGACCGTAGTGATAGGCCGATACGAGCCGGTCCCAGGGATCGCGGATGACGGTGAAGGTCAATGACCGCGCCCAGAAGTCCGGATCGGCGGCGCGATAGGCGCAGGCGGGGGCGTGGTAATCGCTTGGCCGCTGCATTTGCAGCATGCGTTCGATGCTCATGCCGGCCGTCTTGGGCACGTGGACGAAGACGGCTCCGTGCGCCCGGTTCCAATCCGTCAGAAGCGACTTGGCGGACCCGTTCCGCTGCCACCAACGCCGGAAATAGGCTTGACCAAGGCCGAGGGCTTCGAGCGCCGTCCGCCCGCCGGCCTTCAGCGACTCCACGCCCGTCGTTCGAGCGACGGCGGCGGGCAAGGGGACATGGAGGCTCATGTCGCGCCCTCCAGGCCAGGGCGTCTAGCGCTTGCCCAGCGCGTCGGCTGGGCTCGTCGGAGCGCCGCTACCCCCCGCCAGCCCATGGCAAGGCCGGCGAACAGGCCGAACAAGGCGCCGGGGTCGGCGCTGGTGCCGGTGAACACGAGCGGCGCCAGTCCGATCGCGGCCGCCCAGGCAGCCGCAACGCCCGCGCCCTGACGACCGTCGACGTCCGCCCGATAGGTGCTGGCCCGAAAGGGTTTGATCAGGTTTGCGAGCGCGAGGAAGAAGAATGCCGCCCCGACCAAGCCGCTCGAGCCGAGTATGGCGTAGACCAGACTCGAGGACCTGAAACTGCCTGCTCCAACCCCCAGGCCGTGGGATGCCGAAAAGGCCTGCAGTGCTTGGGCCGCCCAGGCCGCCCGCTCGCGTCCGGAGGCGGATGTGGCCTTGTTGACCGTCATGTCGGTGACGACCTGGATGATCCGGTCGCTCAGGCGTGGATCGGCCACGACCAGAAGCAGGGCAAGACCGGCGGCGCACAGTACGACGCCGGCCGAGGAGACGACGAAGCCTGGCCGCACACCGCCGGGGACGAAGATGAACCTGGCCGCCAGCACCAGGCTGTAGGCAGCGACGCCGATGTAGGCGCTGGTCGACGTGGTCAGCAGGAGCATCGTCAGCAGGGCGAGGGCAAGCGCGCGAGCTTGCGTCACCAGGATCGAGCGCAGCCACAACTCTGTCGTGAATACAAGGAACACCAGGGCATAATGGGAATAAGCCGAGGTTTCGGCGAACACACCGGCGATCCGATGGAATCCCTGCTCGCCCTGATTGAGCTGTGCGTAGTTGCCGTTGCGGAAGAAATCCAGCAACTCGTGATGCCCGGCGGCGCTCAACACCAGATCAGCTACGCCGAACGCGACGTGAAGCCATCCGACCCAGATCAACGCCGATATCAGCTTCATTGTCGTCTCTCGGCGGCGCGCCATCAGCGCCGCGCTGATCGCGAACAAGGCTGTGCCGATGAGGTAGACGGCGGCCGTGATGTTTTGAGACGAGAAGCCGACCGGCACGCGCGTGAAGAAATTACCGTTTGTGACGCGTAGCGGAATCACCGAGATCTCGCCCTGGAATAGCCGGGGCAGGATGAAGGCTGTAATGGCCGTGTAGAGACCGAAGGCGAACAGGAACAGATTGTCCTCGATGGCGGTCACCCAGCCGCCCACGCCGACGCGGCGCTCCAGCAGAAGTCGAAGCACGAGAAATCCGAGCGCAAGGTGCGAAGGCTGGATCGACGAGCCGCCGAGGGCAGGCACGTTGATCGCCGCCGCGCCACCGAACTCCGTGCAGACGACCGCAAGCGCGAACGCCCAATGGATCGGCCGGAACAGGCTGACCAGTCCCACCAGGACGACGATGAAGCCGAAGATCGTGGGTTGCATGACTTACGCGTCGGCGAGTTGCGCGGTGCTGGAAATCGGGGCGCGCCAGCCCGTCAGCTTGTCGACCGCCAGACGGATGCCCTCGTCAAATCGGGCCGGCGCGAAGCGTTGCGCACGCCGCACGGCCTCCAACGGGTCGAAGTGGGGCAACCAGGCCTCCAGCCGCTGAACCCCGTCGACCAGGCAATCGACGGTCTGTTCCTGGAAGAACAGCCCGGTCTCCCCGGGCTCGACGATGTCGAGCGCGCCGCCTCGCCCGTACGCAAGCACCGGGCGGCCGGCCGCGAGCGCCTCGGCCATCACGATCCCGAAGTCTTCGCGGGCCGGAAACACCAGCGCCCGGGAGCGGGCATAGGCCTCTCGCAGCGCCGCGAACGGCAACCTCTCGACGAACTTGATATTGGGTTTGGCGCGCTTGCGGATCGCCCCCGCCAGAGGGCCGTCTCCGACCATCAGAAGCGGCAGGCCGAGCTCGTTGAAGGCGTCCACGACCAGGTCGGCCCGCTTGTAGGGGGTCATCTCGCCCACCCAGAGATAGCGCGGATCGATCTCCTCGGACGGCGAGAACAAGTCGACAGCAACCGGCGGAAAGACCACTTCAGAGTTGCGGCGATAGACCTTTTCTATGCGACGGCGGATGAAGTTGGAGTTGGCCACGAAGCTGTCGACCCGGGCTGCCGTGGCCACATCCCACGTGCGCAGGCCGCCGAAGACCCAGGGCATCGCCATCCGCGTGAAGCGCCCTGCGGACTCGCGGTAGTCGCCGTAGGCGTCCCAAAGGTACCGCATCGGCGAGTGGCAGTAGCAGAGGTGGGGGGTGTCGGGACCGGTGATGACGCCCTTGGCCGGTCCGGCCTCGCTGCTGATCACGAGGTCGTAGCCGCTGAGATCCAGTTCTTCGAGCGCCGTCGGCATCAGCGGAAGGTACCGTTGGTAATGACGGCGGCTGCCGGGAAGCTTCTGGATGAAGGTCGTGGTGACCCGGCAATTGCGGATGATCTGCGAGACGGCCTTGGGGTCGTAGACGTGGGTGAACACGTCAGCGTCCGGATAAAGTCCGATCAACCGCTCCAGCACCCGCTCGCCGCCACGCATGCGGACGAGCCAGTAATGGATAATCGCAACGCGGGGCTTGAAGGCCATTTACCCAGTCCTGAACACCTATGAAGCCTACCTCGCGGCGACCCGAAGGTCCCAAGCGCTTGAAGGCATTTACAAATCGGCGCGGCATCGCTCGAAATTGCGGCGCCTGCACAGTTCGGCGCCGCGGCCAAGGCATGGCTTGGCGCCCTTGACCTGACCTTGGATCGCAAAGACAGTGCGTACTGATTGGTGGCGCTGAGCCGTCACAAACCGGGGGTTGCAATGGCGAAACCTGGTCGCGGGGGATCGATCGATCAGGAGGTCGACCGTCCGCGGCGCGCGCCCGAGTCTGTGGCTCCAGCGCTCGACCTCCCGCAAAAGCGCCGCATGTACAGCTGGCTTGGCCAAATCCAGGCCAGCAGGCCGAAGAGCGGCTGGTCTCCGCGGCGGACCCTGACGTTCATCGTCGCCGCCTGCGGCGCCGCCTGGGTCGGAATCCTGGCCGGCCTCTGGCTACTCTTCCGCCGTTAGACGCGAGCCGCCGCCTCGATTCTGGCCGGTCGACGACGTTTGTGATCCGTCGGACGCGCCGTGGATGGAATGCCCGCGGCCAGCTTGGGATGCTGGCCGCAGAGGTTTCCCATGTCCACAGTTCCCAATTGCCTGTCCGGCGCAGCCACCGAGCGCAGCCTGCGCCCGGCCTTCGATCGTCTTGCGGAGGTCCTGATGCGCGCGGCCCGGGGCAGGAAGGTCGTCTTTCTGCAGAATCCCGGCAACTTCGGAGACGCGCTGATCCGGCATGGCACGCTGCGCTTCTTCGAGGACATCGGGCTCGAGGTGACCGAGCTCGACATGGGGCGTCGGGACGCCAAGCTGGTGGCCGTTGCGCGCGCCGCCCTGGAGCGGGGCGCGCGCCCGCTGTTCCTCTATGCCGGCGGCGGCGCCTGGTGCCGCGCGGGCGACCACGGCGGGAGGAATGTCCGGCGGCTCGAATGGCTGACGTCCGAGATCATCGTCCTGCCGACGACCTTCGAACATTTCGGGCTGCGGCGGCCCCTGACCGTCTTCCGCCGTGACGAATTCGAGAGCCGGGCGGCGGCGCCGCAATCGTTGTTCTGCCACGACATGGCGCTCTATCTTGCGCTGGTGGAGCCCGACCGCCTGTTGAGCGGCAGGACGCCGCCAGATCGCCGGTTCGGCATGATGTTTCGGACCGACGTCGAGCGGCGTGTCGAGGGCTATTCATCCTGCCGAGACAACGTCGATCTCAGCGCTCAGGGCGACCATCTGAGTGATCCCTCCCGCTTCCTGCGCGAGATCGATCGTTATGAGACGATCTTCACGGACCGCCTGCATGTGGCGATCGGCGCGGCATTGCTGGGCAAGTCCGTGCGGCTCGTGACCGGCTCCTACTTCAAGATCGCGGCAATCTACCGGTCCAGTCTCGCTGGGGTGTTCGACAACGTTCGGCTGATCGGTGATGACGCCGAACTGGCGGAACTTCTCGCGGATCAGGTCCGCGAGAAGTAGCTGCGGTAAGACTTGAAATAGAACGCCGAATCCCCGAACCCGAACCGGGTCTGCTGCCGCACGTCCATCTTCGTAAGGACGACGCCGTCGACACTCGCCCCCGCGCTGGCCAGCACGCGCAGCGCCGCCTTGATGGCGTGGTCGGGCGTGCGCCGCCAGCGGGCCAGCAACAGGGTTATGTCGGACTTCGCGGCGAGGAGCCGTCCGTCGGCGACCGGCAGGACCGGCGCGGTGTCGAGCACGATCAGGTCGAACCGTGCGCGCAGCGTGGCCAGCAGGGCGTCCATGGCCGGCGAGGCCAGCACGTCCGCTTTCGACTCGCGCCCGGTCGCGACCGGCAGCCAGGCCATCCCGGTTTCGCCGTCCCAGACCAATGCGTCGTCGAGCGGCGCGCCCTCAAGGACCGAGACCAGATCCGGCTCGCGCACGTCTTTGAGCATCCGCCCGAGGCCCGGCCGGGTGAGGTCGCAATCCACGACCACGACGCGCGCGCCGGCAAGCGCGGCCGAGCGCCCGATGCAGGCGGCCGTCAGCGTCTTGCCTTCTCCGGGCAGCGCCGACGTCACGGCCATGACGGCCGATTTGCCCGGAGCCGTGAGATGCATGATGGTTGCGCGCAGGCTGCGGATCGCTTCCGAAAACGCCGACTTCGGTCGTTTCACCACAAGATCGCTGGCTGCGATCCGCGAACGCTCGACGGACGCGAGAAGCGGGACAGACCCCAGGTACGGGGCGCGCAGGCGGCGCTCGACGTCCTCGGCCGTGACCAGGGCCGGATCGGCCGCTTCGCGCAGGATGATCGCGCCCACGCCTGCGGCGACGCCCAGCACCATCCCCAGCAGCAGGAAGAGCGTCGTCTTCGGCGCGCTGGGGGCCGACGGAGGTTGGGCCGGCGAGATCACGCGCGAACGACTCGGCTGGACGCCGAGCTGCGCGCCGGCTTCCTTGAACCGGCTCAGGTAGCTGTCATAGACGGTCTGGGACGCGGTGGCGGCCTGTTGAAGCCGACTCGACTCGACCAGCGCCACGTTGTTTCGGGCCAATTCGCCCTTCGCGGTGGCCAGACTGCCCTGCATCGAGGCGAGCCGGCCGGCCGACACCTTCACCTTGGCCTGGAGGTTGGAGATGATCCGGTCGATCTCGGCCTGGATCTGGCTGTCGATGTCGCGCAGCTGGCCCTGCGCCTTGAGAATCTCGGGGTGACGGGGGCCATAGCGGGCCATGAGCTGGGCGACCTGCCCGCTGATCAGGGCGCGCTGAGTGCGGAGTTGGCCGACGACGGGGGAGTCGATCGCGGCCCCGACGTCATCGCCGGTCGAGCCGCGCGCCAGTTGCTCGCGCGCGGTGATCAAGCGCGCCTCGTCCGCGGCGGCGTCCGACGCCGCCGAGGCGATCTGCTGGTTCAGGTTGGAGATTTCCTGCTCGGACAACGTCGTACTGGTCGTGCTCAGCAGGTTGTGGGCCAGCCGGTAGCGGGACACGGCGTCGGCGTCCGACTGGGCCTGCCGCGCCAGGTCGTTCAGGCGGCTCTGCAGGAAGAGACCGGCGCGCCCCATCGCATCGACGTCGGCCTGTTGCTGGTCCTCAAGATAGGCCTGCGCGAACTGATTGGCGATCCGCGCCGCCTTCGCGGGGTCCTCCGACGTGAAGGCGATGTCGATGATATCCGCTGTTCCGGACCGCTTGGCCGTTACCGCATCCTGGACGGCGGTAACGACGTCGTTGTGGACGTCCTGCGGATCCGACGCCTCGGCGACGGCCCTGCGTCCGATCAGCCCCTTCACGAATCTCTTCAACTGGTCGAGGGCGCTGGGCGCGTCGAGCGTACCGTTGAACTCGGGGTCGTGGTCCAGGCCAAGCGCGGTGACCACCCGATCCGTGACCTTCCGCGACGCGGCGGCTTCGACCTGTGTGTCGACCAGGCTGGAATCGTCGGGAGCTCCTGAGATCAGTTCCTGGTTCGTCGGAAGGACCTGGAGCTGTCGCGTGTCCAGCATCACGCTGGCGGTCGAGGTGTAGACGGGGGTCGCCGTGACCACGTAGGCGGCGACCGCAAGGAATACCGCGGCGGCGACCGCCAGGAACAGCCAGAGCCGCCGACGAAACACCGTCATCAGCCATCGCAAATCGATGGCGTCGCGCGTCGCAGCCAGCGGGGCTTCGAATTCATCCAGCGCCGAATTCGCTCTGTGCGCCTGTATTGTCGTCGTCTGTAGGGCGTTCATGTGAGGCAGGCCTCCCGGTCCCTGATTAGCGCTGGATGATGAGTTCAAGGGCCACCCGGTCGTCGCCGTAGTCGGGGCCTCTGGCGCCCCCCGTGGATCTCTGCTGCAGGTGGCTGTAGGTCAGTCCAAATCCCAGATAGTGATTGAACAGATATGACGCGCGGAAAGACAATGACGTGCGATCGTCATGGCGGTCGATATCGACGTAGTCGAAGCGGGCGTGCTGTATCTGAAGACTGAGGATCAGATTTCGGAGTATCTCGTAGTCGGCGCGGCCGCTGACTTCGTTGTCCACGTACGCGGCGACGTTCGGCAACCCGCTGTCCTCCACTGAACGACCGCCTGTGAACGTGGCCGTCAGCAACGGTGTGGCGTACCAGTTGATCTTGGCGCGAACGTTCAATCCGGCGGTGTTCTTCGCGGCGGGATCGACGTAGCGACGTTCGAGGTAGCCAAGACCGATCTCGCCGCTGACGAGATGACCGAGCTGCAGGTTCCAGCCGCCCAGAACACTGAGGCCCGTCGAATTGCGATTGATCGGCCCCGACGCCGCGTCGTCGTAGCGCCGCTCATCGGCGATGGCTTCCGCGAACACGGCGGTATTCGGACTGAAGGCGTAGTCGAGCCGGATGGCGCCCCCGACCTGTCCATGGTCGCGTTGGGTCTGGTCGATCGTGGACCCCGTCGCCGACTGCACGTCGTTGAAGCTGTAGCGGTAGCCATCGAACTTGAGCGTCAATCGCGTGCGGTCCCGCTGGTAGACGCCTGCGAAATGTCCCTCGCTGAGGGTGTAGGTGACGACCCCGGAGGCTCCCGGGGTGGTGTTTGGCGAAGTCTTCGACTCGATATCGCGGGACACGCCGCCATTGGCCGACAACGTCAGGGCGCGGGTGACGTCAAAACTCCCGGCTGCGTTCAGCTTCCATGCGGTGGCGTTCAGTATTGGATGTGAGGCGTACCAGTCCCATTCGTAGCTGCCGTTGAACGAGAGCGAGTTCCGGTTCCAGTCGGAGTCCACCTCGATCGATGGCGTCACGCTCCAGGTGTAGTCGCTCTCACCCTTGGGCTCGGCAAAGATATTGCTGTCGTATTCGCCATCCGCCGAAATCCGTGGATAGACGATGAACGACCCTGCGCGAATGCCAATGGCCTCGTAGTCCGGATGTGATCGGTCTAGGACGCCAACGTTGTTGCGCGCGAAGAGATCATCTGCCATGGCGGGCCCCGCGCCCGATACCAAAGCCAGAGCGATACAGGGCGTTCCGCACAAAGACGCATGGAGAAGCACGCTTCTCATCATCGATCCCAACGCCGAAAGGCCGCCTTCCCATGTGTTTGGCCGCATAGTCGCCTGCGCTCGCTGAGCGCCCTGCAAATGCCTATGGCGCCTCGCGATTTCGGGCGGAATCGGTTTCGGCGCCGGTGAGGCCTCGCGCGGCGCGGCGCCCCGAATCGGGGCGCCAAATCACGATGACGAGCGCAGACAGCCCTGAATAGAGCATCCCGCAGGCGACAGGCCGATAGCGCCGGATTGCTTGCGGGGCGGGAACGCTGATCTCTGTGGGAGAAAGCCTATACCGGTTAAGGTAGTTCCTCTGCTCGATCTGCGGGCGCGGCGCGATGAGAATTGCAGCGATGGCGCGGAAGATCGCCGTTGGCGGGTCGCGCATGTTGTGGTCTCGGCGGGGGCGGCGCGACGATCCCGGACCCGTAAATTCAGGGAGCTTCGCCGTGCGTAAGGTCTGGACGTTCAGTGTTGTCGCCGCCTGCGCGCTCGCGACAGCGGCGCTGGCCGCCCCGCCGATCATTCCCGTCTCCGCGCCAACGGCAATGGTATTGCCGGAAGGCTACCGGCTGGGCGCCGGCGACAAGCTTCGCGTGATCACCTTCGGGGAGGAGACGTTGAGCGGGGAGTTTTTCGTCAATGACGCCGGCGACGTCTCCTTGCCTCTCATCGGGAGCGTCCAGGCCGCCGGCCTGACGATCAGCGAATTCCAGGACCGCGTGCAGGTAGCGCTTGCGGACGGCTACATGCGCGACCCTCGGGTCAGCGTGGAGGTCGAGAACTACCGGCCGTTCTACATCCTCGGCGAAGTGAACAAGCCCGGCGAGTACCCGTTCAGCGCCGGACTGACGGTGATGAATGCGGTGGCGACCGCCTCGGGCTTCACGTACCGCGCCAATACGCGACGGGTGTTCATCAAGGGCGTCCACGACGCCTCGGAACATCCCGCGCAGATCAACGCCCAGACCCGCGTCTACCCCGGCGACACGATCCGGGTCGGCGAGCGGTTCTTCTGATTTCAGGGTCGAGAGAGGCCGCTAACTGCTGACGGCGTGCACGTAGAACGGGGCCTGCGCGCCGTGGTGGCCGGTGGTTTCCGATGCCGCCGCCTCCACCTGCCCACCCTGGAGCCGGATGACCTGCGTGGCGCCGTCCAGCATGTGCAGGCGGTGGGTGATCAGGACCAGCGTCAATTCCGGCATGTCGCGCTCGATGTTCGCACGGATCTGCCGCTCGGTCGTCTCGTCGACCGCGCTGGTCGCCTCGTCCAGCACCAGGATTTCGGGCCGCCGCAGCAGAGCCCGCGCCAGGCCGATCCGCTGGCGCTGCCCCCCGGACAGTCGCAGACCTCGTTCACCGACCCAGGCTGACAGTCCATCTGGCAGTTCATCGATGAACTCGAGCGCGCAGGCGGTCTTGGCCGCGCGCCGCACCTCGGCCAGGCTGGCGTCCGGGCGCGACAGCCGGATGTTGTTGGCGATGGTGCCTTCGACCAGGTCCACGTCCTGTCCGGCGAGGGCGATGCGTTCGAGCCATTGGGTCCGGTCGAGTGTCGCCAGACCCGTTCCATCGGCCAGGATGCGTCCGCCGGTCGGCTCGTAGAGGCGAAACAGCAGGTTCACGAGAGTGCTCTTGCCGCTGCCGCTGGGCCCGACCAGGGCAGTGACCTCTCCGCGCGGAAGGCTCAGGTCCACCGCGCGCAGGCTGTCGCGCTGGGCGCCCGGGTAGCGGAAGCTGACGCCCTCGAACCGGATCTCGCGCCGGAACCTGGCGAAAGCGCCGTGTCCGACCGGCGGATAGGGCTTGTCGGATCGATCGAGCACTGTCCTCACCAGCGCCAGGTGCGGGGCCTTGCCCACCACCGAGATGACGCCCGACATCAGGGAGCCGAGGTGCGGCTGCATGCGGTAGAGAAGGGCGAGCGAAGCGATCAGGGCGGTCAGGGACACGCCGAGCGGCAGCGCCGCCAGGAGCAGCAACGCCACCACCAGCAACTGGCCGATCTCGCCCACCGGATCGATGAACGTTTGCAGCCGATCCATCCGGTAGTCGCTCTCGCAGACCTTTCCCGACACCGCCCGAAAGCGGTGATCCTGCAAAGGCTCCTGGGCGAACGCCTTGAGAGTCCGGAGGCTCTGCAGACCGATCAGGATCCGCTGGACCATCGACTGCCGGCGGCGGATCGAGATGGCGCCGAAACGCTCGATCCTGCGCGACGCCAGCCGCAGGCACAGGACAAGCGCCGCGCCGCCCGCCAGCGCCATTGCCGACACCTGCCAGGAGGTCAAGAGCAACAGGCTGCCGAAGATCAGGACAGCGGCAGCGTCGAGCGACATGTTCTTCAGCGTCTGGAAAAGCTCCGGGACATGCTCGGCTTCCCGCTCGAGCACATTCAGCAGGTAGGCCTGGTCGCGTCCGGCCATGTAGGCGTAGGCGACGTCCATGTACTGGGCGTGTATCTCGCATCGAACGGCGTGCGACATGCGGCTGTAGATGCGGGAATCCAGCAGACCGAGGAGGATGTCGGCGCCCAGACGCAGCAACGTCACCGCCACGATGGCCAGCGCCAGCGGCACGACGTGCGCCGGCAGGAGCGCGAACACGTCGCGGGCGAAGTCGGCCAGGGGGCCGTCTTCATCCGAGATCGCGGCGGTCGAGCCGAGCGCCACCTTCAGCAGCAGGATGGTCAGGCCGACGCAGGCGGCGTCGGCGAGTTGGACCACGATGTTGAGCGCCATGAACGCGGGCGCCGCCCGGGCGTAGCCCCGCGCAAAGCGGCGGGCGGCCAGGATTTCGCCAATGATCCCCTTGTAGCGGCCGATGCCGGTCAACCGGCTCATCTTCACGTCGCGTTCGCTTCGGGCGGGAGACCGAGCATTTTCGCGAACCGCTGCAGCGACATCCCGCCGGAGACCTCGATCCGCGGCAGATGCAGGGGATCGTCGATCATGGAGGCTCGGCCGTCCTGCGTGGAGAACGCGGCGTTGTAGCCGCAGAGACGCAACACGCAGGGCAGTCGGTCGTCATACGCGCCAAACGGGGCCGCGAGGGATCGGACCTCCCCGCCGAGCTTGGTCTCCAGCAGTCTGCGCGAGCGGTACGCCTCCTCCAGCAGTTCGTTGGGAGACAACACGTCCACCGCCCGGTGCGTCGCCAGGTGGCTTCCGAAGACGACGCCCTCGGCGCTCAGCGCCTGGATCGTCGGCCAGTCCATCAGCGGCGCGGTTTCGCCATAGGCGCTGTCCCAGTCGGAACGGCCGCCCACCTTGTCGGTGACGATGAACACCTCCGCCGAGAAGTCATTGCGCTTCAGGATGGGCCAGGCTGCGTCCGCGAAGTCCTGGTATCCGTCATCGAACGTGATCAGGACGGGCCGGCCGGCGAAGGCCTTGCCGCGCGCAAAGGTCTCGGCCAGCTCCGTGGAACTGATCGAATGATAGCCGTGGCGCCGCAGCAGCCGGAGCTGAGCGTCGAAATCCGCCTTCGAAACGCGGTAGTCGGCCAGCGCAGCGGGGCCGTCGTCGGCGATCCGGTGGTACATCAGGACCGGCACTTCGAAGGTGCGGCTGGCGGCCAGGTCGGCCCGTCGCGCCACCGCGCCCCCCCATACGACGTGTCGCGCCACCCCCTCGTCCAGCGGCTGCGCGAACGGGGCGCGGATCACCTCCGGTTCAGCGGCGTCGGGTTGGCCCCGCCGGAACAGGTCGATCCTGTAGAGCTCGGTGACGATCGAGCGTTCCAGGCTCAGGCCTGATTCGCCGAAGACGCGGCTGATGGTGTCGGCGCCGTAGGGATCGCCCCAATCGAATCCGGTGCGGGTGGGGTCGTCCGTCAATTGAAACGCGTGCGCCGTGAGCAGCCGCCCGCCCGGGGCAAGCGCCTGGGCCATCTTCTCCGCGACCCGGCGCAGTCGCTTCTCGTCCACGAGGTAGTAGAGAACCTCCGAGCAGACCAGCAGGTCCAGTCCCGCGGGGATCGCGTCCTGGACCAGGTTCAGCTGCTGGAACGAGACGTTCTGCAGATCGGCGCAGCGCCCGGCGGCGCGTTCCAGCGCCTTCGAGGATATATCCACCGCGGTCAGTCGCCCGACCTTCCCTGCCAGCATGCGGGTGAAGATGCCCTCCGCGCAGGCGATCTCCATCGCGTTGTCGATCGGGCCCTGAGGGACCAGGCTCAGCGTCTGCTGATACTTCAGCGTCTCATAGGCGTTGGTGTAGTCCCAGGGATCCTCTGTTTCGAACAGCCGCTCGAAGTAGGCCTGAGGATCCCGGGTCGGGTCCAGCCCGTCCAAAGGATCGCGCTGCGCCTGAACGGCTCCTTCCGCGCCGGCCGCCTCTTGCGCGGCGGTCCGCTGCTCGAACCCGGTCATCAGGGCGCGAGCCCGCACGGCGCTCAGCTCGCCGTCCGCTTCGCTGGGCGCCGGCCGGGACCGCACCACCGCCTCCCGCAGCACTCTGCCGAGGACGGACTTGAGCCGGCGCTTGCGCGTGACGTCGCCGGGCAAGGCGCTGCGGACCAGCGGCTCGGCGGAACGCAGGGCCTCGGCGCCGGCCGTGGCCCAGAATGCGGGCGACGTGGCCAGGCCGGATGTCTTCAGGAGGCGCCGCAGGTCGACCGCGTCCGTCGCCGCCCTGGCGATGTCGCGCTCGCTGAGCACCCCCCAGGCTGGGATCTTGATGTCCGCCGAGCCTTCGCCGGGAAGCTTGAAGCTGACCGCCACGGTGTCCATGTCCGGCCCGGGGCTGACCGCCGTGATCGCGTCGAGCGCCATGGACGCGGCGAGGGTTCGCGGGCGTCGCGATATCGACTCGTGGGTCATGCGCACTCTCAGACCTTCCTTGGCTCTACGGGCCAGGCCGGGGCGGCCCAGCCGCGTCTCAAGCTCCGCGAAGAAGCCGTCCAGCAAGCCCGCGGTGCGGGGCCATTCGGCCAGCGCCGCGCCTACCCGGCCTTCGCATCCGATCAGGATTCCGCAGACGACGGCGTCCACCAGGTCCTCGACCCGGTCGCCGATCTCAGGCGGGGCGGTAAGCGCCTCGAACAGCTGGCCGCTGTCCTCGCCCTGTGCGGCAAGTTCGCCGGCGCACCAGCACAGGAAGTAGCCCAGCGACCCCTCGGTCGGGGATGGCTTTCGGCCGGCGGCGTGGTCCGGATGGGGGCTCGGCACACGTGGGTCGGCGCCCCACGCGCGGGCTGAAACGATGAGGCCGTCCTTCAGCATCTGGACGGTCTTCATGGAGTGCGAACCGGCGCGCATCCGATAGAAGGCCAGCGTTTCGGGCACCTCGACGAATTGCGCGCCGGCGCGGGCGATCTTCTGCCAGAGGTCCCAGTCCTCGCAGGTCAGCAACGTCGCGTCGAAGCCCCCGACTTCCACGACAAGCGGACGGCGGGCGATGACGCTGTGAATCGCCGGGGGACAACCCCGGGCAAAGCTCTCGAACGGCGCGCGGGCGACGTTCTCGTACCAGTCCTGCGGCAGGCGCCTGCCGTCCGGGGTGACGCGGCTGTAGAAACAGTACACGGCCGAGGCGCTCGGCTGCCGCGCCGCGGCCGCCAGCATCTTGTCGAGGAAGTCCAGAGACACCCAATCGTCGGCGTCGAGGAACAGCAGCCAGTCACCGCTGGCCAGCGAGATGCCCAGGTTGCGCGCCGGCGAGGGACCCTGGTTGGATTGGCGCGCGACGCGAATCCGCGGGTCCTGCAAGGCATAGGACTCGCCGACCGCAACGGTGTCGTCGGACGACCCGTCGTCGACGACGATCGCTTCCCAGGCAGTCACCGTCTGGCCGATCAGGCAGTCCAGCGTCTCGCCCAGGGTGTCGGCCGCGTTGTAGGCGGGAATGACCACGGAAACGGCGATGGCCGAGCGTGCGGCCGGGCTCTTCGCTGGTCTGGTGAAGCGGGTCAGCATGACGCGGGCTCCGCGCCGACCACCACCTCGGTCGCCCCGTCTCGCCAGAGCGCGGCTGGCCGATCGCCGATCAGTCCAAGGCTCTCCAGATCCCGCGAACTGCGGAATCTGCGGCTGCCGGCGTAGGTCAGCGGTCGATCGCCCCAACGCCGGACGGCGTGGGAAAGCTGATACTGCTCCAGGCCGCGCCGGTAGTGCCCGTTCAAGGTCTCGGCGCGACGGACGCTGCGACGCAGCTCATGGCAGAGCTTGAAGTGAAGCAACGCCACCGTTTCGCCGGCGATCTTCCTGTTGGTCGAAGAGTGGCCGTTCGCGTAGCGAAAGCCGGGGCCCACCAGGTTGATCGGCTTCTTCTGCTGGGCCGGCACCTGCCGCGGCCACAGGCGGGCGAACGTTGGCATCAGCTCCGACGGGATCAGGTCGACGAACCGGTCGACCTGATTCATGGCGGTGTAATGCGCCGCGCCGCGCCGCCGCTCCGCCTGCAGGTTCGACATCAGCCGGCAGCGCGGGCCACCCAGAACCTGCAGCCGGTAGGCGCTGGTCGCCGGATCCCAAGGCCGCCTCGGCCAGGGGCGGAGGACATAGTCGCTGTCGAACCAGCAGAGGACGTCGTGGAGATCGCTGTCGGGCTCCAGCCCGACCTGCAGGAAGTCGCCGTCGGGGTACATGTCGACCATGACGCCGAAGACGGTATCGGCCCCGTCCTCGGACAGTCGGCGAAGGAAGCCCTGTATGGGCGTTGCCTCCATGTCGCGGTATGCGAGGTGTTCGTCAGCGTCGACGTAGATCAGCCATCCGCGATAGTCAGTCTGGGCGACGATGCGATTGATCCAGTCGACGCCCCACAGCGCATCCTGGTACCTTTCGTCGGTGTGGTAGACGATGCAGTCCTGCTGCGTGAGCAGGTATTCGCGTGTGCCGTCGCTCGAGTTGTTGTCGATCATGACGAAGCTCGTCACGCCGAGGCGCCGGTGGTGCGCGAGGAAATGCGGCAGCAGCAGCATCTCGTTGTGGACCGGGCAGATCACGCAGACGCCGTCGGCGCCCGGCGCCGTCTCGCGTTGGTCGATGCGCGCGAAAGCCATGCCTGGCGCTCAGTAACAGCCGCGGCGCGCGAGAACCGCCGGGACGGTCTTCAGGATGATGGCCATGTCGAGGCTGGCGCTGTGGCGCCTCGCGTAGAGCACGTCATAGGCGACCCGCTGGCGATAGGAGACGTCGTTGCGCCCATTGACCTGCCACAGGCCGGTCAGCCCCGGACGGACCGAGCAATAGGCTCTGAAGAAGCGTCCGTAGCGGCAGATCTCGGCCTGGACGATCGGCCGAGGGCCGACGAGGCTCATGTCGCCGCGCAGGATGTTCAGCAGTTGCGGCAGTTCGTCGATGCTCGATCGCCGCAGGAAACTGCCGAGCGGGGTGATGCGCGGGTCGGCGCGCAGCTTGTGCGTGGCCTGCCATTCGCGCCGTGCGTCAGGGTCTCGCTCCAGCAGGGATTCGAGCCGGCGCTCGGCGTCGACCACCATGCTGCGGAACTTGAAACAGCGAAACCGGCGCCCGCCGTAGCCGATGCGCTCCTGGCTGAAGACGGCGGGACCGCCGTCATAAAGTCGAACCCAGGCCGCCACCGTGATCAGCATGGGGGCCGTAAAGATGATCGCGATCAGCGCAAACACTATGTCGATGACACGACTGAACGAGAAAGGAGGCCTCTCAGGCGCCGGCTCGGCGCATGGCAGGGCTCCGAATTGCGGGAGCACGATGGGCGCCACAACGGCGCCCTGGAAGTCTTCACTAGCTCGGGGTTGGTACATGGCCCGGTCCTCAAGCGCGTTAACGCCGCATTTACCGAAGCGCCGGGGAGGGGGCGCCGCGCAACGCCGGAGCGGGCGTCTCGCGGGACTTTTGTGCGCCTGCACACGGGCTGCGCTCACTATGGTGCTGGCGGTCCAAATTTCATGCGCGCAACCCCCGACCGCGCAATTCTCACCCTGCCCGTGGAACCATGCGGCAGACGGTCAGGCGGGGACGGCGTCCGCGGCCGCGCGCTGGCATGGAGGCGGACGGTCGCCGGCCGGCATGTTCGGACGTGTCATTAAGGCAATATTTCCTACGTCATTTTACGCAGACTTAAAGCGTGCATCGCATTCTGACTGTATGAGCACGCAAGCCATTCGAGATGCCGCCTTTCTCAGCTCGCTCGGGGTGAACGTTCACCTTGAGTATACTGACGGAAAATACGCAAGTTCGACGCAGGTCTTGAAGGACTTGCAGTACCTTGGCATTAATCAGGTACGTGACGCCAACCTGAACCCTGCCAACCAAGGGCAGTCGGGGTACGGAGTCCTCGCCAATGCGGGCGTGAAGTTCGATCTGATCGTCGGGGCTGGGCGAACGCTCGCGGCGTCGATGCAGTCGCTGGACGCCTTTGTTGCGGCGCACCCAGGCGCGGTCCAGGCGGTCGAGGGACCGAACGAGGTCAACAACTGGCCGATCACCTACAACGGCCTGACCGGCGACAAGGCGGTCGTCAGCTTTCAGTCGGCTCTGTACTCGACTGTGCGCAGCGACAGCCTGCTCAAGGGCGTGCCGGTCTACAGCGCGACCGGAAGTTACGCCGTCGTCAAGGGCTTCGACTACACCAACATGCACGTCTATCCCACGAATGGCGCCCAGCCGTGGGCCACGCTGTCGTCTCAGTGGAACACGAAGTCGTCCTACACCGGCCAGGTTCCCCTGGTTCTGACCGAGGCGGGCTATTCGAGCGCGGCCGCCAGCACCGGCGTCGATTATGCGACCCAGGCGAAGGAGACGCTCAATATGATCTTCGACGCCCAAAAGCTCGGCGCCTCGAAGATCTATCTCTACGAGCTGCTTGACGCCTACGCCGATCCGACCGGCACGACCGCGGGCAAGCACTACGGCCTCTTCAACTACGATGGCACGGCCAAGCCGGTGGCGACGGCAATTCACAACCTCACCTCCATCCTCGCAGACAGCGGCGCTTCGGCGTCGACCTTCCAGGCCGGGTCCCTGAACTTCACGCTCAGCAACATGCCCAAGACGGGCAGCAGCCTGCTACTGGAGAAGTCGAACGGCGCGTTCGATCTGGTGCTCTGGGCCGAACCGCAGATCTGGAACGCGACCAGCCACTCCGCGATCACGGTGGCGCCGACCCAGACGACGATCGCCCTGGGCGCGACCTATGGCGAGGTCAAGGTGTTCGATCCGATGGTGGGGACGACCCCGATCAGCGATCTGCACAATGTTTCGAAGGTGACCGTCGGCCTCACCGATCACCCGTTGATCATCGAGGTCGAGCCGGCGGCGGCCAGCGCCGCGCTGCACGCCACCAGCACGTCGGGCCTGCTCCTGCTCTAGCTTCGGACGGGGTCGCCGAACGGTCGCCCGCGACCTCGCGAAAGCGGGGCGGGCGCTCGGAGCGCCGACCGCGAAGGCTCGCCCAGCTCGTGGGTGATCGCGGTCCTGACCACTCATATTTTGGACCCCATGGCGGACGCGTTCCTTTGTCGGCGTCCGTCTGCCTGGGTGGACCGGCCACGAACCGACTTTCGCAGTGATGCACGGTGGGCGCGCTCGCGCCTCCTGCACGCTTGCTGGAGAGGGGAGACCGCCGCGCGCCGCGAAGGAGACGCCGCGGCGTTGGTCGCGGATTCGTCCTGTGCGGCGAGGGTTTCTCGGCTGGCGCCCCAGACATGACCTGAAGGAGATCGTCGAGACCGCGTGACTGGAGCCAGCAGTCCGCGCAGCCATCCCCGCGCAGAGTCGGCGGCCCCGGCGCGACAGGAAGGGCGCCCAATGCAATCCTGAGGGAGTCGCGCAGGATGCATCCAACGCTGACCAAGGGATCGCCAACAGGCGCAAGCTAGGGTGTAATTGGAATTGGCTGGAGGATGTCTATATATTTTCTAAATTCTTGCCCATTTTCCTAAACAGTCTCATGGTCATTTCGATTTCTTCATCAGTGACGCCCTCCAATATTTCGCGGCGGACGTCGCGGGCGATCGCCGAGATTCGCTCCATTACACTTCGGCCAGCCTTTGTGATCTCTACGATCTTGGTTCGGCGATCGGTCTCGTGGGGTATTCTGCGCACCAGACCGGCCACTTCGAGAGAATCCAACTGCTTGATCAGACTGGCCGGGTCGATGTTCAGCAGTTCTGCAAGCTCGCGTTGGCTGGGCGAGTTTGGAAGATATGCGAGTTCCACAAGTAGGTGCCACCGAGGGCCCGTCAGGCCCAGCGGCGCCAAGCGCTTGTCCAGGTACACTTCCCAGGCCCGGGTGGTCACTGTGAGCAACCGCCCGAACCTGTAGTGTACCTCCTGGAGCATCCGCCCATCCTGGTTCATGTCTATCCGATCCTCCGGATGGACATTAGCCCGCTCATCTCGATCAAATCACCTGCCGCCATCAATTCATCCAGGACTATATCTATCTATGTCGCTACGGCCAAAATCGATGCCAAGAACGATCGAACTTCTGGTGGTCTGTCTTATAGATCCATGTCGCCGCCCAACATTTCCTTGATAATTGTCCTCTTCAAAATCTCGTTGGTGCCGTCGGCCACATTGCCCAGGCGAGCTCCGATGTAAGCCTCGGTGAGGTGCATCTCGTTGGTCATGCCGATCGCTCCGTGCGCCTGTAGCACGGTATCAATCGCTTTCACCGCCGTCTGGACCGCGAACGCCTTGGCCATCGCGAGCTCCTTCCGAGCGCCGTGACCATTGTCGAGCAGCTGCGCGACATTAAGCGCCAGACAGTGAGACGCGAGAACGCTGGTGGCCGCGTCCGCGAGGGGGAAGGTGACGCCCTGGTACTCTGCGATCGCCTTGCCGAAGGTCTTGCGGATCTTGATGTATTCGAACGCCTGCTCGAGCGCCCAGCGGGCGCGGCCGATCGCCATGGCGCTGTTGAAGATCTTGCCGATGTTCACCCCCAGCATGGCGATCTTGAAGCCCTCATGTAGCTCGCCAACGAGCTGGTGGGGCTCCAGCCGCACATTGTCGAAATGCAGCACGGCCTCATTGCCGCCGACGCTGCCCCACATGCGGATGATTTGCTGAATGGTGAAGCCCTCGGCGCTGGTCGGCACGAGGAACGCGCTGATGCCGCCACGCCGTGCGGCGGCCCGTTCCTGATCCGTTACGGCGAACACGATGGCGTAGTTGGCGAACGGGCTGTGGGTGGTCCAGATCTTGCCGCCGTTCAGCAGCCAGCCGTCGCCGTCCCGGTCGGCGCGCGTCTTCATCTGGGTCGCGTCCGAGCCGGTGCCGGGCTCCGACAGCCCGAAGCACATGCTCTTTTCGCCACTCATGAATGCGGGAAGAATTTCCTCACGGGCCCGGGAGGTCATCTTCTGAATCACGGGACTGGGGCCGGTCGCCCAGTGGCCGATCGAATAGGTCCCCAGCCAGTATTTTGGGCCGCAGAGGTGCGAAATCCGCTCCCAGGCGCCGAAGTAGGCGACGTAACCCATTCCCATGCCGCCGAGCTCCGTCGGGGCGGACATGCAGTAGTAGCCAGCTCTGGCCGACGCCATCCGGACCTCGCGGATGAGCTCGATCACCTCCGGCGCGTAGCCACCTTTCTCGGTGTAGCGCAGCCGCTGATCGTCCAGCAGCCGCGCGTGCTTTTCGTGCCGGCCGATCACTTCCTTCTGGAGAAACGAGGAGAGCCCCTCTCTGAGAGCGACAACCTCTTCCGGATATTGAAATGCCAACGCTGTCATCTTGCATCCTCCACGCTCGCGGACCGTCTGGCGCCGCTGAATTCAGTGATTTCGGGCTCAGCGGCCGGCGAAGTTCGCCGGTCGGCGATCGCGATAGGCGATCACGCCCTCGAGGTGGTCTTCGGTCAGCCGAAGCCGGGTCTGTTCCGGACTGTCGATTTCGAGGCTGGCGCGGACGTCCTCCGCCAGGCCGTCACGAAGCCTCGCACGGGTGGCCGCCATGCCCAGCGGCGCATTCTCGGCCATCTCTTTGGCCAGCCGCATGGCGGCCGCCGGCAGGTCCTCCAGCGGCGCGATCTCGTCCACCAGGCCCCAGGGCAAGACCTCCTCGGCGGTGAATCGGCGGCCGGTGAGGAACATCAGCGCCGTCCTCTGCGGCCCGATCACCCTGGGCAGGGTGTGCGGAAGTCCGAACCCGGGGCAGAAGCCGATCTTCACGAAGTTGGCGGCAAACCGCGCATTCGGCGCGGCCACACGAAAGTCGGCGAGCATCGACAGCCCGAAGCCCGCGCCGACGACGGCGCCCTGGATACCGGCGACAATAGGCTTCCTGTTCCCGAACAGTCGGGCGACGGTCCGATAGCGCGTCTGTGGGTCGTCCTGATTGGGGACGAGCGTCTCTGGGTCGTTCGGGTCGTGACGGGCGCCTGCGCAGAAGTTCTTGCCCTCGGCCAGCAGGACCAGCGAGCGGCATCGGGGGTCTTCATCCAGCTCGGCGAAGAGCTCGCCAAGCGAGTGGGTGATCCCCGCAGACAGATAGTTGTGCGGCGGACGGCGCAGCGTGATCACGGCCACGTGGCCGTCCATTTCGACCGAGATGTCTACCAGTGACGCCATATCTGGACCTCAATTTGCGGTGGGGTTCGGACCCGCGAGCGCGCCTTCGCGCGTCTCGCGTGGTGCGAGGCCGAGCTCCGCCAGGATCTCCTGGGTGTGCTCGCCCACGCCCGGCGGCAGGGTGCGGACACGCGCGGGCGTGCGGCTGAACCTCACGGGCGGCTTCAGGGTGAAGAACTCGCCGACCGCCGGATGTGTGGCCGGTTCGAAGAACTCCCTCGCGCGTAGCTGCGGATCGTCGAAGAGATCGTCCAGCCGGTTGACCCGGCTGTGGGGCACGCCGAGGCTCGCCAGCAACTCCAGCCACTCGGCCGTTGTCTTCGTAGGCGCGGCGCCGGCGAGCAGTTCGTAGAGCTCGTCGATGTGTTTCGTGCGGCCCTCGAAGGTGGAGAAGCGTGGATCCGACGAGAACACATGTGACGCCCCGAGCGCCGCGAAGATCTTCTCCCACTGCTCGGTGGAGTAGGGCATCAGCGCGATGAGGCCGTCCTTGGTGCGATAGGGACGACGGTGCGAACTGAACACGCGCGTGTAGCCCCACGAGCCTGTGGGCGGCGAGAAGGTCTGGTTGAAGAAGTTCTCGATCAGATTGAAGCTGGTGGTCACCTCGAACATCGGCACTTCGACGAACTGCCCCTCGCCGGAGCGTTGGCGGTGGAACAGGGCCGCCAGGATCGCGTAGGCGAGGAAGACGCCGGAGATCTTGTCCGCGACGAGGCTGGGCAGGTAACGGGCTTCCTCGTCCGCGCCCGTCCGGGAGATGAGGTCGGCCATGCCCGACCGCGCCTGGATCAGATCGTCGTAGGCAGGCTGGCCGGCGTCCGGCCCTGTGGAGTCGTAGCCGGAGCCGTGGGCGTAGACGATGTCCGGCGCAAGCGCCTTCACATCCTCGTAGCCAAGCTTCAGCTTGCGTAGGGCCGCCATGCGGATGTTGGAGACGAACACGTCCGCGGTGGGGATCAGGGCCGCGAGCACCTCGCGGTCGCGGGCCTGATCGAGGTCGAGGAACAGCGAGCGCTTGTTGCGGTTGAGGTTCATGAAGATCGGCCCGAACCCGCTCTTCGGCGCGGCGCCGGCATAGCGCATTGTGTCGCCGCCCTCGCCGCGCTCGTTGCGGACAGGGCCCTCCACCTTGATCACCTCGGCCCCAAGATCGCCCAGCAGCTGGGTTGCGTAGGGCCCGAAGACGACACTCGTCAGGTCGACGATCCTGACTCCCTGCAAGGGGCCGTCGGGGCTTTTACTGTGCGGCGGACGGTTCATTCACTCAGGCCTCTCAAAGAATACGGATTAAGAAATCCAAAGGTCAGTAAGCGACCCTCAATCGGACGCCGATCTCCCGTGGCTTGCCCCAGACCGCCGAATATCCGCCCGTATTCGCAAGCCCGCTGATGTAATAGGCAGTGTTGGTAAGATTTCGGCCCCACAGCGCGATCGTGTAATGGTTGGACGGGTCGGTCCACGCCAACTCGCAGTTCAGCAGGCCGTAGGCTGGGTTCGGAGTGCCTTGGCCGACGATCATGTATTCGAGCGTCGAGTAGTAGTAGTGGATGTCCGCGTGGATATGCCCGCCCATCAACTCGCGCTCATAGGCGAGGGCCGCATCGACGGTCCATTCCGGCGCGCGCAGCATGCGACTGCCCGAGAGATCGCTGGCGACCGCGAGAGCGCCTAGGTTTCCAGGCGCCGGCACATAGTGGATGCCGTTCGGAAAGCTCGTGTACTTGGCGACGGGCAACCAGGAGACCCCGAGGGACGCGGTCCAGTCATCCAGGAAGCGGACCTCGCTCTGGAAGTCGCCGCCGGTGATGGAAGCGACGGCGGCGTTCTGGAGGATGGAGGCGCCGACCACGCCGACGTTGGCGGAGAGGGCGTTATTGGTCAGGATCTGGATGTTCTTGTAGTCGTAGTGGAAGACCGACGCAGTAATGTTGATCCAGTGCGCCGGCTGGGTCTTCGCGCCCAGTTCGTACGCCGTGACCGTCTCGGGCGATACCTGCGCGAGCGGAGTGCCCGCGCTGTAGCCAGCGTCGTTGATGAAGCCGCTCTTGAAGCCGGTGGAATTGGTGAAATAGATCAGCGTCCGCTCGAACGGCTTCCAGTTCAGCGTCAGGCGATACGAGACATTCGACCACCGGCCTGTGCCCGTCTGCCGCGGGCTGTTCACCAGGGCCAAGTTATTCGTCCAGGCCGACTTGGTGTCGACGTTGTAGCGCAGCCCTGCGACGAGGCTCCATTGCGAGTTGAACTTGTAGGTTCCCTCGCCGAAGGCCGAGTAGGAGTTGCCGGTTTCCTGCCCATCCTGGTTGGCGATCAGGTTCAGCGGCGAGGTGACAGCCCTCAGGCCGCTTGGCATCACCGGGCCGATGGTTGCCGCGTAGGTGTGCGTCCAGGGGCTGCCAGCCTGGTCGTAGAAGTAGAACAGGCCGCCGATAAAGCTGAACGGTCCGTCGAACGTCGTCGCAATGTTCAATTCCTGCGAAAACGTCCGCGTATAGACCTGATAGACGTTCCGATTGAGCGCCAGGTTCGTCCGGTCGTTGTCGAGGCTGACGTCGTTGGTGACGGACCGGCCCGCGCTGATCGACGTGATGGTCACGCCCGGCGCGCGGTACTCCATATTGAGGTAGCCGCCATACGAGGTCGTGTAGTCGTAGTTCTGTTCGTTGGTGGCGACCTCAAAGGGTTGCGATGGCGTGATGACGCCGATGACGTTCTTGAACCCGTCGACCCCATTCACGAACGTGGTGGTCAACTCGATGCCGCTACGCGTGCGGCTCTCGTCGGCCTCGATCGTGGCCGTGAAATTCGACGTCGGCGTGAAGCGCACCTTTCCGCGAATGTTCCAGGTGTTCAGCGAGCCCTGGCGCTGTCCCTGGAAGCCGGGGTCGGCGTTCGTCATGTAGCCGTCGTCGGTGTAGAAGTAGCCGGAGAGGCCCGCGTCGACCAAGCCGGGGACGATCGGGCCGGTAACGTAGGCCGAGACTTGGCGCGATTGCGGGCCGTCGAATCCGAGACTTGAGTCGATATTGAAGTGGGGCGTGTCCTGAGGATCCGAGGTGATGATCCGGATGGCGCCGCCGGTGGCGTTTCGTCCGAACAGCGTGCCTTGCGGACCCTTGAGGACTTCGATCCGCTGGATGTTCGCCAGGTTGAAGGCCGAGCCGCCCTCGGCGGCCATGTAGACGCCGTCCACGTAGAGGGCGACATTGGACTCGTCGCCGGCGTCGGTGTCCGTGCTGGTGATCCCGCGGATGGCGGGCTGGAACACGTAGCCGGCCTGGCCGGTCTTGAGACCCGGTGCGAGTTGTTCGAGATCGCGGGTGTTGACGATGCCCCGGGTCTGCAGGGCGCGGCCGCCCACCACCGACATTGCGATGGGCACGTTCATGACGTTTTCGGAGCGGCGTTGCGCGGTGACGACGACTTCGGAGGTGCTGGGGGACGTATCGCTCCGGGCTGCCCCCGCGGGCGGCGGCGCAGGCGAGGCCGCCGGCTGTGCATACGCAAGACACGGAGCCAGTGCGGCTGAAGTCAAAAGACCGAAAACCCATTTAATGCGCATGACACTCCTCCCGGATTATTTGTTCTGTGGCGGACGCCTTTAGGTCCCTGAAGTCGACGTTCCTCGTTTACTGAGAGCTTGAATTGATCATCGCGGCCCCGCGGCTCGAGGGGCGAGATGAGCCGGTGGCGCGCGTTCGACGTGTGCTGGCTGGACGCCATCGAGTTCGCAGACGATGTCGCGCATGGGCCGGCGGCCGATCATCAGGGCGACAAAGGCGATCGGGCCGAAGATCGCGACCACCGAGGCCAGCGACCAGCCGATCTTGGCGTCGTCGTGGAAGACGAAGTCGGTGAACATCGCGACGACGCTGGGCGCGAGGCCTAGCGTGCCGAGATTGATCACCAGCACCAGGATGCCCGACAACCTACCCCGTAGCTCGCCGGGCGAGGCTACGGCCAGTGTGGCGGCCGCCAGTCCACCGATCCCGGACGTCGCGCCGTGCAGCGCTGAGAGGCTCAGGTAGATCCAGGGCGTCGTGCAGAGGTACGCCGCCACCCCCGTGACTGTCGAGACGGCGGCGTAGGTGGAGAAGATCACCATGTGGGCGTCGCGGACGCCCCGCCCGAACATCCAGTCGACCAGAAAGCCTGATGCCAGCATCCCGCCGAGCCCGGAAATCGTGCCCAGCACCGCCAGCGTCACCCCGACGCTGGCGATATCCCAGTGGAAGGTGCGCAGCATGAATGCCGCCCCCCACACCGCACCAGCCGAAGCGACCAGCGCATGCGAACCAGCGCCGATGAACAGGCAGACGTAGAACAGCGGCCGCGCCCGCAGGTAGTCCAAGAGCCGCCATCCCTCCGAGAGCACGACGGGGGACGGGTTTCGCCGAGGCTCCGAGAAGCTGAAGATCAGCGGCCCCAGGACCACGCCCATCAGCCCCATCATGGCCAGCACCAGCTGCCAGCTGTGGATATGGCCAAGGAGGGGCAGGGTGATCCCGCCCTGCTTGCCGAACATCACTGTCAGGAAGCCGCCCAGCAGGAAGGCGCCCGCCCCGCCGATCACGGCCCCGGTGCCAAAGATGGTTAGCGCTGCGCCCAGCTTGCGCTTCGGGAACATGTCGGCCAGCAGCGAATAGGCGGCAGGTCCGAGCCCAGCTTCGCCGACGCCCAGAACGCTTCGCGCCGCGAGCATCTGGGAGAAGTTGGCCGACAGCCCGCTGGCGATCGTCGCCAGGCTCCAGATCGACACGCCTGCGTAGATGATCCAGCGACGCGACAGGCGATCGACCAGCCAGCCGAGCGGGTAGGAAAGGATGATGTAGAAGACCGAGAACGAGGCGCCTTGGATCAGGCTGAACTGGAAATCGGTGATGTGCAGGTCGTGCCGGATGGGTTCGACCAGCAGGGACAGCGCCTTGCGGTCCAGAAACGACAGGGTGCTCATGATCAGAAGCACAAAGAGCGCGAATTTCGCTCCCTTGTTCTTCACTGGCACGATATCGACCATCGTTCCGCGACCCTTGTTGAGGTGTGGCGCTAGAGGTGCAGTATCCGTTTCGCGACGTTGTTGCGGTGGACCTCGGGCGCGCCGCCCGCGATCGTCGAGCCGCGCTGGCTCAGGTAGAAGGGCATGGGCATGATCGCGTGCGTCGGTCCGACCTTCGGACCCAGGCCGCCGGCCTTGCGCACGTCTGGTTGGAACGGCGCGCCGTAGTAGCCCACCGCCTCCATGGCAAGCTCAGTCAGCGACTGGCCGATCTGCTTGCTGCGTAGCGCAAGCAACTCGTTGCGCGGGCTTGGGGGATCACCGGTGTGGGCCTTCAGGAATTCCTGCCGGCAGGCGAAGTCCATTGCCTGAATGCCGATCGCCATCTCGGCGATGCGCCGGGCGAAATCCGGGTCATCGGCCAACCGCCCGCCGTTGCCGTCGGCCTCCAGGGCCGCGATCTCGCGCAGCCAGCCGAGCCGCCGCACGTTCTCGAGATTGGCGCGCGAGAGGTTTGCGCCGTGCTCGTAGAGCAGCAGGTGGCGCGCCACGGTCCAGCCGCCGTTCTCCTCGCCAAGCCGGCGTGACTTGGGCACGCGCACGTCGGTGAAGAACACCTGGTTGAAGTCGTGGTCGCCGGCCATATTCGGAATCGGACGGATCTCGATCCCGGGCGTGTTCATGTCGATGAGCAGGAAGGTGATGCCGAACTGCTTCTTGTCGCCGGTGGCGGTGCGGGTCAGGCAGAAGATGCGGTTGGCGTGGTGGGCGAACGTCGTCCAGATCTTCGAGCCGTTCAGGACGTAGTCGTCGCCGTCGGACCGCGCATTGAGTTGCAGCGACGCGAGGTCGGAGCCGGCGCCGGGCTCGGAGTAACCCTGCGCCCACCAGTCCTCCCCGGACAGGATCCGCGGCAGGAAGTAGTCCTTCTGCGCCTGGGTGCCGAATTTGATGACGCAGGGGCCGCAGTAGCCCTTGCCCATGCCCATGGTCTGCGGCGGCCCCGCCCGGGCCGACTCCGCTTCCCAGATCATGTGCTGAATCGGAGTCCAGTTGCAGCCGCCGAACTCGGACGGCCAGTTGGTCGCCCCGAACCCGTGTTGGTAGAGGATGCGCTGCCATTTGCGCCCCTGCTCGAAGGGGCTCATGTGCAGCGTGTACTCGGCGGCGCGTCTCAGTTCGTCGGTGAGGTTCTCCTCATAGAACCGGCGGATTCGATCCCGGAACCC
>Ga0105240_10000470_pt1 | contig 74442 bp, 65 predicted proteins | sample KBSC54metaG_FD_80426 | JGI IMG/M metagenome (GOLD analysis project Ga0105240, IMG submission 80426) | Corn rhizosphere microbial communities from Kellogg Biological Station, Michigan, USA - KBS C5-4 metaG | ecosystem: Host-associated > Plants > Roots > Rhizosphere > Soil | place: Michigan, USA...
CTGACCGACGACGAGGTCAGCCCCAGTTCGCGAGCGGCCTTGGAAAAGGCTCCCAGCTCGACGACGCGGGAGAAGATCACCATGCGGGGCAGGTAATCCATGGCTTGGTTTTTCATCGTGGCACGCAGGAGGTCGATGGGTCAGCGTCGACTATAGCGCGGGATGTTGTGTGATGAGCAGACGAGGTGAGGCGGAGAACGAGGCCTTTTTCTCGCTTCACAGGAGGCACAGCGGCACCGCTCCCGCCATTTTCCTGGAAAGCGGGAGAACGCTGGGTGTTCGGGCGGTCTTCAGCCGTGACATCGGGAGCGCGCCTCGTGCGTGCTCCCGATGTCACGGCCAAGCTTGATGTCCGGTCAGATTTGGGACAAGCCGCCGTCTACCGTGAGCTCAATACCGGTGATGTAGCGCGCATCCGCAGAGGCCAGGAACAATCCCGCACTGGCGATCTCTGCGGGGTCGGCCATGTAGCCCAGCGGGGTGATCTGAGCCACATGCTCTTTGAGGCGATCGATCTGGTCATGGTCGAGTTTGAGGCTGTTGTCCATCAAGGGGGTACGGGTGAACCCCGGACTGAGCGCATTGACGCGAATCTTGCGCTCGCGCAGGTCATTGGTCCAGGTCCGCGCGAAGGAGCGCACTGCAGCCTTGGAAGCATTGTAGACGCTGAGCTCGGCCATGCCGTTGCCGGAGCAGATGGAGGACGTCAGGATCACGGCGCCGCCATCACGCAGCAGGGGCAGGAGGGTCTGCACAGTGAAGAAGACGCCTTTGACATTGATATCGAAGCTGCGGTCGTAGTCGGCTTCGGTCGTGCTTCCGAACGGATGTTTTTCGCAAATGCCTGCATTGGCGAAAATCGAATCGAGGCGATCGCCGCGCTTCTCGATTTCGGCCCTGAGATATTCCAGGTCGGCCAGGCTGGAGACGTCTGACACAACGGCCACTGCTGCCTCCCCCAGCACGGCAACTGCCGCCTCCAGGGACTGGCGGGAGCGGCCTGTCACATAGACCCGCCGGGCTCCTTCGGCCAGCAATCCCTGGGCAATCGCCAGGCCAATTCCGGTGGAGCCGCCGGTGACGACGGAGACGTGGTTCAGAAATTTCGAAGACATCGGGTGTTCCTCTCTTGATTGAATCGGAGTGTTCAAAATGAACCCCTGCACCGGGCGACGCCCTGCCCGGCCCGACCAGGGGTGTCATGTGGATGGGTCGGAGTTGACTGCTGTGACTGCGTCTTGTTGTGTGTGTGCCGAGAGCGCTACCAGCAGCGCGGCCACCGCCAGACTGGCAGCGACGCAGAGCATGGCCCAGCTCAAGGCATGCGCCAGGGAAGACGGTGTATGACTGCGGCCGGCCAGGCTGAAGAACACGCTGCCGATGATGGCCACGCCCAGTGCGGCGCTGATCTGCAGCGCCGAATTGACGATGCCGGCAACCATGCCGGAGCCGTCTGCGGGCGCTCGCTCGATCACCGACCGCACCAGGGTCGGCACGGCGATACCCTGCCCGACACCGATCAGTCCGAGTGCGACGATGACTCCCGCAAGCACCGGTGCTTGGCCATCCGGCGCCATCGCCACCACGGCACTGAGCAGCAACGCGCCGATGACCTCCAGGCTCATTCCCAATACCGGTGTCCAGCGGCCAAAGCGGCGGGCTGCAGCGGGGGTCATCAGCGGCCCGAGGAAGAAGCCCAGGCCGCACGGAATGAACATCAGCCCGGTGGCCAGGGCACTCATCCCAATGGCCTCTTGCAGATAGATGGAAAAGGTCAGGAAGAAGGCCGAGACCACATAAAAAAACAGCACGCCCACCAGCCCGACCACCAGGCCCGGCGCACGCGCCAGCTGCGGACTGACCAACGGCGTTGCACCACGTTGCGTGAGGCGCTGCTCATGGCGCCAGAACGCCATGGCAAACAAGGGCGAGGCGATCAGCATCAAGCAGGTCCACCAAGGCCAGCCGTCCTCCGGCCCCTTCACCAGCGGGACCACCAGCAGGCCGAGCGTGAGTGCGCACAAGAGCACACCCATCCAGTCCAGCCGCGCGGCATGGGGACTGCGGGTATCCGGCAAGAGGGGAATGCCGACCAGGAACACGATGGCCACGATCGGCAGGTTGATCAGGAAGATGATGCGCCATTGCAGGTCGCCGAGATTGGCCGCGATCAGCAATCCACCGAAGGCTTGCGCGACAATTGCGGCCAGTCCTATGGTCGCACCGTACATGCTCAAGGCCCGTGCCCGCTCACGTTCGGGGAAGAGCGCTTGAATCGATGCCAGTCCCTGCGGCGCCATGATCGCCGCACTCAAGCCCTGCAGCAGCCGTCCGGCGATCAACATCGCCGGTGAAGATGCCACGCCACACAGCGTTGAAGCCAGGCCGAAGCCGGCCAGCCCGGCGAGAAAGACCCGCTTGCGTCCCAGCAGGTCACCCAGGCGGCCGCCGGTAATGAGGAATACGGCATAGACCGCCGCATAGCCGGAGATGACCAGTTGCACTTCAGCCGGGTCCGCACCGAGCCCGCTGCGTATGGAGGGAAGCGCCACGTTGACGATGAAGAAGTCCAGCGGCGGCAGGAATGCGCCCACCAGCAACACGGCAAAGGCAAGCCACCGGCGTGGATGCGCAGCGCCCTCGGCGCGCGTAGATGAAAGGAGAGAATTCATTTAAATATGAACCAAATGGTTCCAAATTAGCCAAAAAAATTTCAGTCGAGCAATCGCATCGCCTGGTCGACCACGGCGCGCATTTGCTTGTCGATCGCATCGACCTTGCCGAGGGTGCGCATGCCGTGGGTGAAGCAGACGATCAGGGTGGCCAGGGCCTGCGGGTCGTAGTGCGCAGCAATTTCGCCGCTGGCCTGGCCGCGCCGGATCGCCTCGGCGTAGGCCTTGCGGATGCGGTCGATCATGGCCTTGACGCGTTCGGCGACGAGCTCATCGTGGGACACCATTTCCGTTGCGGTGGCCACCAGCAGGCAACCACGGCGGCCTTCCGCGCGGCAGGACATTTCGGCCAGGCCCATCAGGGTCTTGCGGATGGCGGCCTTGGCTGATCCGGGCTGCTGCAGCGTGCCCAGCAAGCGTTCGAGCGACTGCGCAATGTAGCGGTCCAGGGCGTCCAGGAACAAACCATGCTTGTCGCCGAATGCCTTGTACAGGCTGCCGCGCGAAAGGCCCGTGCCATCGATCAGGTCGACCAGCGATGTGCCGTGGTAGCCGCGCGTCCAGAAGACCTGCATCGCGGATTCAACGGCAGCATCGATCTCGAATTCGCGCGGACGGCCTGGGCCTGAGGAGTGATCGGATGTACTCATGATTTATTTGGAACCGAATGATTCCAAATAATACCTTCCAGGCCTGGGTTGTGCAAGCGGGCCAGACGTAGCGGGGAAACAGCATCGGTGAAAGAAGCTTTGACATTCTACCTATTAGAAGGTAGCCTCCTTTCCGTCATGCCCTGCCCTCCTTCGAGGGCTTTCTCTTGATAAAGCCCCCTACCTACTAGTAGGGCCGTTTAATTCGATACGCATTTTCTTGTTGGTTTTTGGAGAAGGAAATCAAATGTTTGGCATCTCCCCTTTAGGCTGGATTCACACCCTCGGAAGTCTTCCGGCCATTCCCCTGGCGGTCTACATGTTCGCTCGCCACGGCCGCATCACGCCGCGGAGCAACGCAGGCGTTTTTTATCTCGCCTCGATGGTGACCGGTGCGGTCACCGTATTCCTGGTGGCGCATCAGCCGATCAGTTACGCCATTGCGATCGTGACGCTGGTATTCCTGCTGCTGGGTTATGCTGCGAAATCCCTGGCCTTCCTGGGACGTGCGGCCGACTATGTAGAGACCATCACGCTGTCGGTCACGGTCTTCTTGCTGATGGTGCCGACCGTGTCGGAAACCTTGCGCAGGGTGCCGGACGGCCATCCGTTCGTGACTGATCTCAAGTCGCCGGTACTGCTGGGATTCCATGCAGGCTTGCTGGTGATGCTCATCGTTGGCCTGGGCGTGCAGGTCACGGTCTTGAGAAGGCAGCGCAAGGCAGTTGCCCCGGCTATAGGCTAAGCCAAGGGTTTCTCCACATCATCGTCCAAGGAAACAATCATGGCCCGCAATCCAGTCACACCGGTTCTTCCTGTTGACCCGGTCGGTGCAGTCAGGCCGGTCGACAGCGGCTCGACCTATTTCAGGCATCTGGAACAATGGCAGATCATGTCCGAGGTCAATGCAGCAGAACGGCGTCGCAAGCTGAGGAAGAAGGAGGCCGAACAGCAGGCCGATGATGGCGAATTCAAGAAGGCGCTCAAGGAGAGTGAGCGAGGGAGCCAATGAGCGCCTGCTGAAAGCGCAATGGAATATGCCCGGCGTTGACCGGGCTTTATTTCTTTGCGCTCAGGCGGGCAAGCTGCGTATCCATGATGGTGCCGAAGATCTCTGCGTCCCCGTAGGCGCGCGCCGAGAGCATGGCGCCATGGACGGTCGCCATCAGTACCTCTGCTTCGACGTGGGGGGCGTGCGTGAGTTTGAGCGATTTGTTGGCCAGGCCGCGCTCCAGCACGGCGGTCAACCAGCCCGACAGGAAACTGAAATAGCCGCGCACCTGCTCCGCCACTTCTTCGGGGAGGATGGGCATTTCACTGGCCAGCAGGGCGGCCACACAAAACGGGGCGCTGGCGTCTTCGATGCAGGCCTTCCAGTGATCCACGTAGGCGCGGAGCTGATCGCGCGGCGCAGTAATGACGCGCGCAAGATTCTCCACGCCAAGCTCGGTCTGTGCGCGATGCGTTTCCACCAGCTTTTTCACGAGCTCGGCCTTGCTGGGAAAATGGTGATGGATACTTGGCTTGCGTATGCCCACCACGTCGGCGATGTCGGCGTAACTGAAACCGTTGTAACCGCCTGCGATGATCAGCGAACGGGCGCAGGCAAGGATGTCGTCAGCGGTAGAAGTCGATTTGTTCATCGTCGCATTCTACCTTCCAGTAGGTTCATTCACAACGCGCATTGTTGCGCTGGTGCGCTGTCGGCTGCGAATGGCTCGGTGTGGGCTGCGCCCAGGGAGGAACGCAGTCCATCGTGGAGGACCAAGGCCGCTTCCATTTTTTTACGCTCGATGAAGCCCGTTTTCCCGATACGGCTTTCACCGATTGAAGAACAGCTATAACTCCGTCACCAGCCGATGCAGCGTCTCCGCCGTCTCAGTGGGCCGGGAGAGAAATGGCGAATGCCCGCTATCGATTTCCTTCACCCGGCTGCAACCGGCGCGGGCGGCCATGACCCGCTGCAGCACCGGATCCAGCACGCGGTCCCTGGTACAGACGACGTAACTCTTGGGGAGCTTGCCATAGCGTTCTTCGGTCAGTTGTACCGGACTGAGGATGGGTGCAACCGCCTGGGCGCGGAACTGCGGCGCGGCCCACGCGGCAATGGCATGGGGTGTATCGTGCATGAACCTGGCCACCCGCTTGTCGGCCTGCGTATCGACGATCTGATGATCGTCTTGCATGCCCAGGATGACCGCCTCCTTATCGAGCACCACATCCGACAATGAATCGATGGATTCACCGTCGCTCGGCACATAGCCACCCAGGTAGATAATGCGCGCCACGTCTTGCGCATTTTTTTCCGCCGCAGCGGCCACGGCAATGCCTCCCAGGCTGTGGCCGACCAGCGTCACGCGTTTGCCTATGGACACGATGGCCTTGCGGATGGCGTCGGCATATCTTTCGAGGGTCACCTCGCCAAAGGGGGTGGTGTCTTCGCCACTACCAGGCATGTCGATCGCATGCACTTCATGTCCGCGCATGGTCAGTTCGGCACTGACTGCGGGCCAGATCCACTTGCCTTGCCAAGCGCCATGGACTAATAAAAAGTTGGCCAATCGGTTCTCCTTGTCTTGCGCTGGCGGAGGCAATCGCCTGCTCAGTCAGATGCTTGGGTGTATCCCACGGTGCGTTACATGCTAGACCCTGAGCTTTACAAAGACAATCCAGACAACAACCATACATCTGTGTGGCAACAACGGAGAGTGATCGACAAATGGCTCAGTGCGATGTCAGTGTGGACTTAGTTTAAGAAAAGAAAAAAGGCTTTCAATGCGAGACGCATTGAAAGCCTTTCAGGTACTGGTGGCTCCCCCGTGAGTCGAACACGGCACCAACGGATTATGAGTTATCGAACTAAAACTCAATGACTAAAGTTTCCAATTAAAACAATAACTTATGCAAAATATATTTGCACAGAAATATGCACACACTGCAATAAAATAGATATGTGCAAAGTTTTTTGCACAATCCAATCTGATCTGTCGCACGGCCCCAACGCCACCCGCAAAAACCGCGCAATTAGCGCTCATTGGTATTTGGCATTGCATTAACCCCATCCCGCGGCACCGAGTCGACACGGCACGCCAATCAAAAAGTTCGTAGAATTGACTCGCACTTATAAGCTCAACAACAACGAGAAAGCATGCAGTTGGCTGCCGCGTGAGATGTTCGTCCGATAGCCTCGAGATTTTCGTCACGTCAAGTTATAAACCAATGAGCAGGCCGGGGAGGGGCCGCAAATGACAATACTTAACGAAATTCAGAAATGGTCAGAGAAGTTACCTGTTTGGCAGCAACACGCAATCGCCGTTCTCTACGAGCGGCCGACACCAACCGCAGACGATCTTGAGGACATCCTTGCGCTGCTTCTGGCTTCCAAAGGAATACCAGACCTCTTAGGCCGTGAGGCCCGCAAATTGACCAGAGAACAAGTTGCCGTCCCGCAAGTAGGACAGACTCTGGTTCAGCTCCGCACTATCAAAAATCTTGAGCATGTCAATGCGCTGGCGCCTGGGAAGATACTGCCCCTCTCCCCCACTGGATTGACTAGCATCTACGGTGATAACGGCGTAGGAAAGTCTGGTTACACTCGAGTTCTCAAGAAGGCATGTCGCGCACGAGACCGCTCTGAGCCAATTCGCCCGAATGCCTACCAGCACCCCGTCCTAGCCGAGACCGCGCGAGCCAGTTTCGATGCGGTTGTAGACGCGGAAGATGTCATACTCCACTGGGTCGACGGAACACCGTCTCCCGCGGAGTTATCGAGCATCGCAATCTTTGATTCGCGCTGTGCTCGCGCATATGTCGACAATCAGGGAGACTTTTCCTATGCCCCATACGGCCTCGATATCCTGGTGGGACTAGCCAAAGTCTGTGATTGGCTAAAAGAGCGCATTGGACGAGACCAACGAGCTACTCATCCCAACACGGAACCGTTCCTCAAGCTTGCCGCGAGCCCAACACAGGCCGGAGCTCTCGCGAAAAGCCTCTCCAGCAAGACTCGCAAAGAAGACATCGAACGTCTGGGGACACTATCGGCTCAAGAGCTCTCGCAGCTCGAAAGTCTTACAAAAACCTTAGGGGAAGCTGATCCGAAGCGGCGCGCCACCGATTTACGGGTCAAAGCCACTCGCGTGGATGCCCTCATTCAACGAGTTACGGCCGCTGTAGACATCGTCACACAGACAAAGCTTGATGACCTGCGTATCTTGGTCGATAAGTCCAATCAAGCCAAGGCAGTCGCAAAAGCGCTGGCTCAACGGTTCAAAGAAATGGATACCTTAGAAGGTACGGGTGACGAATTGTGGCTAGAGATGTTCAAAGCTGCTCGCGCGTTCTGTGCTGCTTCTCATGAGGTCCAAGCATTTCCCCGCCTCGCCGACGACATTCGGTGCCCACTTTGTCAAAATCCAGTGGGCGAAGTTGGCGCCGCACGCTTAAGTGCTTTCGACGAATTCATTGAAGGTGAGGCCACGAAGGCCGCTGACCACGCTTGGCTAAAGGCGCGGGCAGCGTTCAAAGCGATCATAGAAGCTCCGCTTGAGCTCAACTTTGACGAGACATTGACGCACGATCTTGAAGGCAACCCTGAGATCATTGAAGCTTGCAAAGTGCTGCAGACGGGCCTAAGAGCCCGCCGTGACGCCGTTCGTGAGGCCGCCACACCCGATTCCGGAACCAAATGGGAAGAGATTCCAGCACTTCCATCCAATCCGAGCGGATCACTCAATCAGCTATCCTTGAGCTGGCGAGAAGAAGCACTCAAACTTGATCACTCTCAGGATGCCGCCGCTCGACTAAAAATGGAGAAGGAGTTAGCAGAACTCCAGGCTCGAAGCCAACTTTCCGACCTCAAAGCGGCCGCACTAGAAACCGTCGAACGTTTTATCCTGAGCGCAAAGCTTAGCGAATGCCATTCTGCCCCTAACACAACGACCATTTCGCGCAAGTCAACTGAATTGACCAATACGATGGCCACCCAGGAAGTCGCCTCGGCCTTGAGCGAGGAGCTCTTGGCATTAGGGGTGAATGGCATCAGCGTCGCTATGCAACCGTCCTCCACCAAAGCAAAGACCACCTTCAAACTTGTCTTGAAGACTGAAAGTGGCGCTCTTCCCCAAGACATTTTGAGCGAAGGGGAGCAACGCGCCATTGCCATCGCCGCGTTTCTTACCGAGGTCAGACTTGCCAAAGGAAAAGGTGGCATCGTTTTCGATGATCCTGTGTCTTCTCTAGACCACGCACGTCGCGAACGCGTCGCTCGACGCATTGCCGCCGAAGCGCTAGAACGGCAAGTGGTTGTTTTTACTCACGACATCTTCTTCCTCAATGTTCTCATGGACGAAGCAGCTAGGCTCGAATTAGCTCCCAAAGCGCTCACGCTCAACCAAACACCCGAGGGCTTTGGCGTCGCTGAGGAAGCCCTGCCCTTTGCCGGCGCAAACGTCGCGCAACGCGTCGGCATGCTGCGCAATAAGCAGGTCGAATGTGCCCGAAAGCAGAAAAATGGTGATCAAGCTGGTTATCGACTCCTTGCTCGAGACCTATACAACGACCTTCGCATGGCTTGGGAGCGTGGTGTGGAAGAGGTTCTTCTGAATGGAGTTGTTCTACGGTTCCGCAAGGGTGTAGAGACGAACCGTTTAAAGAAGGTCGCGGTGGAGCCTGAAGATGTAGCAGCCATTACTGCAGGAATGTCCAGATGTTCCAACTACACTGGCCACGACGGCGCACCGATAGCAAACGTTGCACCTCCATCTCCCGAGGAAATGGAGCAAGACATTAATGCTCTTGAAACTTGGCGAAAGTCAGTGGTAAATCGACGCGAGGGTAAAAAGTAGATTTACTTTGAATGGAAGTGCCTTTTTCTCCGTTGAAGATACAGGAATATGAAGCTCAAGAGAGAAGCCAGAACCCTAAAAGCCAAAGCCATAGCCTCGCTAAAACGTGGGCTGGAAGCATTCAATAACCATGACGATGAAGGAAGACCCGAGGTCGTTCTGCTAATGCTTCAGCATGCCAGTGAAATGCTAATCAAGGCACTATTGGTTCAAAAAGGACACGATGTCTTCGACAAGGAGAAAGGCACCTCTATTGGCATAGAGAAGGCCTTGAACGTTGCTCAATCTCAAGGGTGGATGAAAGCGCCACAAGCTGGCCCTATCCGAGCAGTTGATGCGATGCGTGATCAAGCTCAGCATTGGATGATTGTAGTTCCGGAAGATACGCTTTATATCAATGCCAGGGCGTTGATTACGGTCTTGGATGAAGTCCTCAACGAACACTTCCAAGATTCGCTCGCTGACAATCTCCCGATACGTGTTCTTCCCCTATCCACCCAACCCCTTCCAGAATTCTTGGTGCTTGTGAATAGAGAATACGCACAGATCAGAGAGCTACTCGCGCCAGGACGAAGAGCGAGAGACGAGGCAAGAGGACGTATCACGGCACTCCTGGCTATGGAAGCTCACGTTAGTGAGGACGTGGCTGTTTCCAAGCGAGACGTGGACCGGATTGAAGTCGCTATCCGGGATAACACCCCTGTGGAAGAAGTATTTCCTAGATTGATGAACTTGGCAGCGAACATTGAAGGTGAAGGCCCCACGATCCGGGTTCGAATTACTAAAGATGAAAGGGCTCCTGCTATTCGTTATGTGTCCGGCGATGATCCAGATGGTGCAGCGGCCATTCGAGAGGTAGACCTCCAGAAGAAATACCACTGGAGCCCAAGTGCATTAGCTGCAAAGCTTAACTTACCGATCTTAAAAGCGAAAGCTGTCCGAGACTTCCTTCGTATTGACGACGATCCTGGTAACGTCATGGTTTTTACGTTTGGTTCTCAGAAGCACCCCCGGTATTCCGATAACGCATTCCGTCTGCTTCGGGAAGCGATAACTCCAGAACTGATTGAGGACGCATTGCGTGCGCGACAGCAAGGCCGTGGAGTGTAAGTTTTTCCTTTACCCATGCACCATCCAGCAGGCGGCACCACCACATCCAAGCCGTTGATTTAAAAGTAAAAAAGCTTCCAATGCGATTTGCATTGGAAGCTTTTTGGATTCTGGTGGCCCCCCCGTGAGTCGAACACGGCACCAACGGATTATGAGAACCATGAATTTGGCATTGACGAAGATTGATCAAAATAGAGAAAAAACATTTTTCTTTTATTTTTCAATAACTTAATCGTCCTCTCGTAGCTATCCGAGTTGACTTAGAACGATGAACACGGCCACAATCCGGTTACATAGGGCTTACATGTCGATTACTCGGATCTTAGATGCCAAACTCGAAAATCAATTTCACAGTGGCAAAAATAGCAAGTTTTTCTTGCGCGGCTGATAAAAAGCAGTCTTTCATTTGGGATACGTCGGTACCCGGATTGGGAGTAAGGGCCACAAGCGCTGGGGCCAAGTCATTCATATTTCAAGCCAAGCTTCATGGGGATACAGTTCGAGTCACAATTGGCTCCACTGGCGCATGGCCCATCGATAAGGCAAAAGAAGAAGCTCGTCGCCTCCAGCGCCTCATCGACGAAGGAAAAGATCCTCGCAGTGAACAGGCCGAAAAAAGAGCCGCCTACGAAACGCAAAAGAAAGAAGCACGCAGAAAGGAGATTACGTTTGGCGAAGCGTGGGATGACTACGTGGCTAACCGGCGGCATCGATGGAGCGAGCGACATTATCAAGATCATCTTGTGCTAGCAAAAGCTGGCGGGGAGCCAAAATGGCGCAGTAAACAACTGAGCCAATCAGGACTACTGCATGAACTTAGAGCCTACCGGCTATGTGAGTTGGATAGCGCGAAGTTAGCCGAGTGGCTAAAGCGCCACAACGTGGATCGCCCTACTGTGGCCGCTCGTGCATATCGCTTGGTTAGGGCATTCATCCGCTGGGCCGACGAAATGCCCGAATACGAAGGACTGATTTCGCAGAAGACATATCAAACCCGCGCAGTCAAAGATGCCGTTCCCCGAACCGGAGCAAAGCTAGGTGACGTTTTACAAAGGGAGCAGCTCCGCGCGTGGTTTACGGCGGTAAAAAATCTCTCTAATCCAGTTGTCAGCACCTATTTACAAGGTTTACTAATCACCGGAGCGCGTCGAGAAGAACTTGCCGGCCTAAAGTGGCAGGACGTAGACTTTCAATGGCGTAGCCTTTCGATCGCAGATAAGGTAGAAAAAGACGGCCGGACAATCCCTTTAACTCCTTACTTACATCAACTTCTGCTGCAACTCAAGGATCTCAATGCAATTCCCCCAAGTGCCCGCCAACTAAAAATAATGCAAGCCAGAGGCGAAGAATGGGCGCCATCAGATTGGGTATTTTTTAGCGCAACGTCTGTAGATGGCAAGATCGCAGACGCAACTTGGTCCCACAAGAAAGCACTGACGCATGCGGGCCTTCCACATCTGACTCTACATGGACTGAGGCGCTCGTTTGGGACCTTGTGCGAATGGATAGAAATGCCTAGTGGCATTTCAGCGCAGATAATGGGGCATAAACCAAGCGCATTAGTTGAAAAACACTATCGCAGAAGGCCACTTGACCTCCTGCGTTCATGGCATGACAAAATCGAGCAATGGCTTCTTACGGAAGCTAAAATTGAACAATCCGCTCTTCCGGCCGTCAATCAGCATTCCTACACTGAACTAAGGCCATAATCGTCGGTATTGTTTTCCCCTGCAAAATTACTCCTCGGCATCTGACCTATTTTCTACTTCCATCCGAAGGTAGTCACGTGGTCATACGCCGCCTAATAGGCTAGCTCCTAAGCCTAGGAAAATCTGGTCTAAGGCTCATCTTCGTTTCCGAGATTTAGCCGCTGCTGAGCACGACTAAGCAGAAAGTTTCGGCAAAAATCACCCTACGAACTCGGCGATTGCATGCTGGGATAGGACGGTTCGATTGTTTCTGTACCGATGCTGCGGAATAAGCATGAGCTCTTTTGCATTCCGAAATTAACTCGATGTTTTTCCATTCAGTGGATAAGGCTGGCGCAGCTCGAGCCGCCGCTGTACTAGGAAGATACGCCAGCCCAAGCGCGCCTGCAGATAGCCCCACAAGCCCTGCTTGAATACCAGCGTGACGACGATCGCCATCAGGCCGAGACCGACCAGATACCAGGTGCCGTAATCGGAAAAGAACTTGTTGAGCGCCCAGAAGATCACAGCGCCAACGATGGGACCTTCTATGGTCCCCAGCCCGCCAATCATCACCATGAATATGGCGAACGCAGTCCAGTTCACCGAAAACGCGGCGTCCGGAGATATCCTCAGGTTTCCAAGAAAGTACAGAGCTCCGGCCACACCGGCACCGAGCGCCGAGACCACGTAGACGCCAAGCTTGACGCGCCCGACGTCAATGCCTTGCGACTCGGAGGCGATTTCCGAATCACGGATGGCCATCAAGGCGAGTCCCTGCTTGCTGCGCAAGAAGAAATAGGTCAGTGCTATCGTTGCCACGACTGCGCTGAGCGTCATCCAGAACGTCACCGATTCACGTGTCGATCGCTCGATATCGGCCAGCGCAGTAAGGCTGGTTCCGGAGCCGCCCCCGACTACCCCAAGGTTCGCGAACGACAAGCGGAAGACATCGGCGATCACCCAGGTCCCAATCGCAAAATATCCGCCTTTGAGCCGGAAGGCCAGCTGCGAGACCGGGATGGCGGCCAGCGCCGTCAACAGCGCCGAGATGGGAATCGCCACGAAAGGATTCACGCCGCACAGGTTGGACAGGATCAGCATCAGGTAGCCGCCCAGGCCGAGGTAGGCCTGCTGGCCTATCGAGACCATGCCGCCGTATCCGGCGAGCAGGTTCCACATGCTGGCGAAGATGAAGTAGCAGGCGATCTGGTTGAATTCACGCATCCAGCTGGATTGGCCCCACCAGGGCAGCGTGCAGCCGACGGCCGCCAGCAGCAGTCCGGCGCCCAGGGCAAGCTGGCTGCCGCGGCTGGCCCGCAGGACGGAAAATTGCAGATTCTTCATGGTGTGTCCGGATAGGTCGGCAAGCATGCTCACCGGGTCTTGGGGAACAGTCCCTGCGGCCGCAACGCCAGCATCAGCAGGAACACGATATGGCCGAACCAGACACCCCAGCCGGGGTCGAGCCGAAAACCGATGCTCTGTGTTGTCCCCAGGATCAGCGCGCCGGCGAAGGCCCCCCAGAACGAGCCCAGGCCGCCGATGATCACCGATTCGAAGGCTAGCAGCAGGATGGCCGGGCCGTCCGTGGGCGAAAAGGTCGTGCGCATGCCCTGCAGGGTCCCGGCGACGGCCACAAGCACGAATGCGAGACCGGTCGCAAGCCCATACACGTGACGCGCATCGAGCCCCATCAGTTGGGCCGCCTCCTTGTCGTCCGAGGTGGCGCGAAACGCTCGTCCAAGCGCGGTGCGCCCGAACAGCCACTGCATTGCAGCGACGACCAGGATGGCAATGATGAAGATCGACAGCGGCAGGATACCGACCGACAGATGGTCGCCGAGGGTCAGACTCTGCATATTCAGCTCACCGGTGTCGAGCGCGCGCGGATCCGAGGTGAACACTTCGGTCAGCATGTTCTGGATGACGATGGACAGACCGAAGCTCACCACCAGCGATGGCAGCGGATCCTTGCCAAGCGTTCCATTGAGCACCAGCCGTTGCAGGCCATAGCCGAATACGAAGGCCAGCGGCAGCAGCGCCAGCTGGATCGCAGCGGTCGCGCAGACGCCGTGCAGACCGAAGGCCGACAACAGCGAGAACCCGGCGAATGCGGCCAGGATCAGGAAGTCGCCATGGGCAGTATTGGTCAGCCGCATGACGCCGAACATCAGCGATTGGCCCATGGCGAACAAGGCATACAACCCGCCGAGCATGAGTCCTTGCACCAGGGTATCAATCCAGCTCCACATGACGAATGGGTCTCCGGTCAAATGCCAAAATAGGCTTTGGAAATTTGCTCGTGCGTGACATCCTGCGACCTGCCCGTCAGGGATACCCGCCCTTCCTGCATGCAATACAGGCGCTGCGACACTGCGCGCGCGGTCGCGACATCCTGCTCCACCACGATCAGGCTCAGTCCGTCCTGCGTGAGCGAGGGCAGCGCGTCGTAGATTTCCTTGACCACGATGGGCGAGAGTCCCAGCGACAGTTCGTCGCAGATCAGGAGCTGTGGGTTGCTCATCAGCGCGCGGCCGATGGCCACCATTTGCTGTTGCCCGCCGGAGAGCGCAGTACCAGGAGTGTGGCGCCGTTCACGCAGAATCGGAAAGAGCTTGTACACCGCATTGAGGTTCCAGGCTCCGGCGCGTCGCGTAAAGCCGCCTATCATCAGGTTTTCTTCCACCGACAGGCTGGGAAACAGGCGCCGCCCTTCCGGCACCATGGCGATGCCCCCCCTGACGATCTTGTCCGGCGCCAGGCCGCTGATAGTCTCGCCGCCAAAGCGCACCGAGTCCCGCGGAGCCTTCAGCAAGCCGGTGACCGACTTCAGGAAAGTCGACTTGCCGGCGCCGTTGGCGCCGATCAAGGCGACCACCTCCCCAGGCTCCACCACGAAATCGACCCCGAACAGTACCTGGAAATCGCCGTAGTGCGCCGTCAGCCCGTGGGTTTCGAGCAAAGCGCTCATACTTCCAGCCCCATATAGACGCGCTTGACTTCAGGATCATCGAGCACGGCCATGGGTGCGCCGTCAGCAATCACGGCGCCAAAATTGAGGACTAGGAGACGATCGGCTACCGCGAGCAAGGCATGAACGACGTGCTCTATCCAGATCATGGTCACGCCCTGACTCTTGATGGACTTGATTTCATCGACCAGAATCTTCGCTTCGTGCTCGGTCAGTCCGCCAGCGATCTCGTCGAGCAGCAGCAGCCTGGGTCGCGTCGACAGCGCACGCGCCAGCTCGAGACGCTTGCGGTCCAGCAGGGTCAAGGCGCCTGCGATCAAGTTGGCCTTAGTTAGCAGGCCGGTCTTGTCGAGCACGTCCACGCAGACCGGGTAGGCTTGGCTCTCGGACAAGCCCGCACCAAAGCTTGCGGCGACCAGACAGTTTTCGAACACCGTCATGGCGCTGTAAGGTTGAGGAACCTGGTAGGAACGTCCAATTCCGCTGCGGCAGCGCCTGTGCGCGGGGGCGGCCGAAATGTCGCTACCGGCGAAACGGATCCGGCCCCGGTCAGGCCGGACATCGCCGGAGATCAGATTGAACAGCGTGGTCTTGCCAGCGCCGTTGGGGCCGAGAATACCAAGCGTCTCGCCCTCGCCGACGCTCATGCTGAGATCATCGGTCACCTTCAGCGCGCCATAGTTCTTGCTGACACTCTCGATACTAAGAAGTGCAGTCATTGAGTACCTCTGCCAGCCAGGCTGGCATGTCTTGAAGTGGGAAATCGCGTTGCCGCAGCGGCGTCAGCCGATGAGCTTGAGCTGACCATTGGTCGGGATCGCCGGACTGGCCTTCGCATCGACGATGGTCAGTTCGTACTTGTACTTCTTCCCCTTCACCCATTGGCCCAGTACCAGCGGCGTCTTGGACACGTTCCGAAATGGTCCCTGTCCGCCCCATTTCACCGGGCCGACGATAGTATTCAAGCCGGTCGCTGCGACCGCGTCTCTGATCGCAGCGCGATCCAGGCTCTTGGCGCGACTCAGGGCATCGAGCGCGACCTCGAACAAGGCATGTGAGAAACCGATCGGTTGGGTCCACTGCCTATTCGTCTGTTCCTCGTAGGCTGCGCACAGACCCTTGGCATCGACGCCGGTGATGCTCGACTTGAACGGATGCCACGGCGACCACCACACCTCGGTCGTCAGGCCATCGCCAAGCTCACCCAGGGCATCGATTGCCGCCGGGAATAGCAGCGCCTTACCAAGCGTGATGACGCGCGGCCTGAAGCCTTGCTGACGCGCCTGGGTCAGGAAGGTCTTGGCATCGGGCGGGATCATCACCCCAGTCACGATTTCCACGCGATCGCGCTTGAACGCAGCGATCTGGGCCGAGAAATCCTGGTTCATGTTTTGATACCGCCCGGGATCGGTCAGGCTGAAGCCCTGCTCGGCTAGCGGCTTGGGAAAGCCTCGTTCCTTGTCGCCCCAGGCGTTGCCATCGCCATCGTTGGGAAACAGGCCGCCGACCTTGCGATCGGTTTGCAAGCTCTTCCATCCATTGGTGTAGTTGGCGATCACGTCTTCCAGGCCCCAGAACATGTGGTAGGTCCACTTGAAGCCTTTGTCCGGCTTGCCGCCGCGCCCAAAGAACCAGGGCTGCCAGGGTACGACCGTCGAGATGCAGGGCACCTCGTTGAGCTCGCAGGCATCCGATACCGGATTGGCCGTCTCCGGCGTCGACGATACGAGAATCAGGTCGACGTTGTCCTTCAGGATGAGATCGTTCGCGACCTCACCTGCGCGGTTCGGCGTGGACTGACTGTCCTTGACGATGAGCTTGATGGGCAGAGTCTTGCCGCTGATGGTCACGCCGGTCTTGAATGTCTGCTGCAAGCCGGCGATGACCCATTTGTCGGCTTCACCGAAGGCCGCCAGCGGACCGGTCTGCGGCGATACGTAGCCGATCCGGACTTCCTTGGCGGCAGCAAAGGTGGACTTCATGTCGACCATGCCGACAGCCGCGGCGATCCCGGCGCTCTGCAGGACACGGCGGCGTTTTCGATCTGTTCCTTTCATGTCTCCTCCATCTTTTTGTTAGTCTGCAATTCAAAACAGACCCAGCGCACCGGTCAGCCAGCCGGTGCACGGCCACAGTAGGCGTCGTCCAGCAATGCACGGATGGCGTCGCGCTCGATCGGACGCGGATTCCAGTATGCGTTCTGGCTGGCGATGTCGGCGCAGCAGTCGAGCTCCTGTTCGCGCATACCGATGTCCTTCAGCGCCACCGGTGCGCCGAGCTGATGTGCCAGTTCATACATGCCCATCGCCGCATCGTCGGTACCGAGCGCGCGTGCAATGCACCGCATCGCATCGGGCGCAGCGGCGGCGTTATAGGCGAGCGCATGCGGTAGCACGATCGTGTGGATCTCGGCATGCGGCAGGTTGTAGCTGCCCCCCAGTGTGTGGCACAGCTTGTGATGCAGCGACATACCGACGTTGCCCAACACTACTCCGCACAGCCAGGCGCCGTACAGTGCATCGCTGCGCGCCGCGACATCGACGGGGTCAGCGACGATCATCGGCAGGCTCTGTGCCAGGGCTCGGATGCCCTCCTCGGCCAACAGCGACATGATCGGATTCGCCTCTTGAGCATACAGTCCCTCGGCGGCATGCGCGATCGCATTGATGCCGCTCGTGACCGACTGATTTGCCGGCAGGCTCAGCATCAGCTCCGGATCGTAGATGACAGTCTTCGGCAACACACGGGTGTCGCGCCCAGTTTTCTTGATGCCGTTCTCGGTAATGCCGTAAATCGGCGTCATCTCACTGCCGGAATAGGTCGTCGGCACAGCAAGGATCGGCAGGGCCGATTCCAGCGCGATTGCCTTGCCCAGGCCCGTAGTGGAACCGCCACCGATAGCGATGGCGCAGTCTGCCCGCAGTTCCCGGGCGACGTCACGGACGACGCGGGCGGTTTCGATGGGTACATGCATGACGGCCTTGTCGAAGACCCCAACACAGCGCTCGCCGATGATGGCATGCACCGCCGCCGCGCTCGCGCGCTGCCCTGGCGTACACAGGATCAGGACACGCTTGGCCCCGAGTCGATCGATTTCGCGTTCCAGGTGACGCAGGCTGCCAGCGCCGAATACAACTCGAGGAAACTGGCTATCGAATAGGAAGCCGGAGACAGATTTCATGAAGGTCCTCTATCCCCGTGCTCAACGCGGGTAATACGGCGGCAAATTGGCGTCGACGTTGACCCACACCGATTTTGCCTGGGTGTATTCGCGCATGACCTCGAAGCCCATTTCGCGACCGTAGCCAGACTTGCCAACACCACCGAATGGCGACCCCGGATTGACCCGCTTGTAGCAGTTGATCCAGACCATGCCCGACTTCATCTCACGCGCCATCTTGTGCGCACGGTTCAGTTCCTTGGTCCACAAGCCGCCACCCAGGCCGTATTCGGTGCCGTTGGCGATGGCCAGCGCCTCTTCATCGGTCTCGAAGGTGGTCATCGCAACGAAGGGCCCGAATACCTCTTCCTGGTTGACCCGGTCGGTCGGCTTGGCCTGGACGACGGTCGGTTCGACGTAGCAACCCTTTGCCAGCGCAGGATCGGCAGGCACTTTGCCCCCCAGGAGGACGCGTCCGCCTTCGGAACGGGCCACGTCCACGTACGACAGCACGCGGTCACGATGCTGCAGCGAAGTCACCGGGCCGAGTTCGGTGGTGGGGTCAAGCGGGTCACCGATCTTGATCGATGCCGCGAGCCGGATGAAACGCTCCATAAATTCTTCGGCAATCGATTTGTGCAGGACCAGCCGCGAGCCTGCGATACAGGCCTGTCCCTGATTGTGGAAGATCGCAAAGGCCGCACCATTCACAGCCGCCTGCAGGTTGGCGTCGCCGAATACGATGTTGGCGCCCTTTCCGCCCAGTTCCAGCTGGACCTTCTTCAAGTTGCCAGCGGAAGCCTGCACGATGCGACGCCCGGTGGCGGTCGAACCGGTGAAGGCGATCTTGGTGACATCCTCATGCTCGGCCAGGTACTGGCCGGCGATATGACCCAAGCCCGGCACGACGTTGACCACGCCCTCAGGGAAGCCGACTTCGGCCATCAACTCGGCGATGCGCAAGGTCGTCAGCGGCGTCAGTTCGGCCGGCTTCATCACGACGCAGTTTCCGGCGGCGAGCGCCGGCGCCATTTTCCAGCTGGTGAACATGAGTGGAAAATTCCACGGCACCACTTGGCCAACTACGCCGACCGGCTCGCGCAACACGTAGTTGAGGAATCCTGCTTCAACCGGAATCACGCTTCCCTCAAGCTTGTCGGCCATGCCGCCGAAATAGCGGAAGGTCACGGCGGTACGCGGGACGTCGAGGTTGCGGGTGTCGCGCAGCGGATGACCGGTGTCGATCGACTCCAATCGGGCAAGCTCGTCAGCGTTCGCCTCGATCGCATCGGCCAGCTTCAACAGCAGGCGGCCGCGGTCCATTGCTGCCATCCGCGACCAGCGCGGAAATGCTTCCTTGGCTGCGGCAACGGCCTTGTCGATGTCGGCCTGACCGCCCATCGATACATTGGCGATCACGGAATTGTCGTGCGGATTCAGTACCGGCAGGGTCGTACCATCTTCGGCAGGAACGAATCTGCCGTTGATGAAAAGTTGGGTTTGCATTAGGACTCCGTATTGGATGCAATGTGCAGGGACGAGTTGTCCCGTGGACGGGAAGCATCCCGTCCACCATGGCAAGCCGAGTAAGAATGTGGCTTAGAAGGAAACCGGGTTGACCGGTGAGCGGCCTTCCTGGATGTCGTAGACGACCTGCGGCGAACCGTTTTCCCACACCAGCAGCATGGAACGCTTGGGCGAGAAACCCTGGTGGCGGACGTCGGCAGGCATGGCCGCCATGTCGCCCGCCTTCATGACGACGCGGGCGCGCGGCTCGGCAGTGATCTTGTCGCCGCAGTCCCAGATGATCTCATCGGACATCTGGAAGAACCATTCGACACGGTCGTTGCCGTGCACGATGGGCAGCTTCTGCTCTTCGGTCGTAGGGCACATGTAGCTATGCTTGACCACGGAGGTGAACGAGGGATTCCACACCACGTCGGAACGCGACAGGTAGGCGAACAGGTTGAAGGCGTGCACCTCGTTTTCGAAGCCCGGCTCGGGATGCAGGTCCGGCGCGTCCTGCGGCACGTCGGCGAAAGCGCGGTTGACCGGATAGCCGCCGGCATCGGTGCGCATGGCCAGATCGTCCTTCAAGCCTACGCAACGGTCGGCCAGTTGGCGCACGCGGCGCACGGCGTCCAGGTTGTTGCCATTCTTGCGGCCATAGGGCGAACCGGTTTCCTGCGCGGCCGCGTACGGATCGAAGCCGGCGTTGGTCCAGTCTTCCAGCATGTCCACGAAGGTCACGCGGACTTCCTCGCTGGGGAAGTTTTGCAGCAGGTCGACGTTGGACTTCTTGTAGTTGGCGTTATAGCTGCCGGCGAATACGTCGACCGTCTTGTAGTGGTTGGTAGTGCCGAATACATGATCGAAGTTGACCCAGCCGTAGAAGAAGCCCCAGCCCACGTCGCGCATCAGGGCGCGCAGGAAGTCGCCGATGTCCATGGTGTGAGAAGCCGGCTTGCCGGCTGCGGTGGTCCAGCGGATGTGGGCGAAGTATTCGTCACGCTCGAAGGTGAAATCGCCGAGGTAGTAGGTCTTGAAACCGAAAACCGGGTCCGGATCGGTGGCCACGGGTTTGTATTTGACGACGGTATCCATGCTATATCTCCTTGTTGCAATCGTTTATCAAGCGGCCTGACAGATCTCTGCCCACTTCTCGACCGACAGGTCGCCTTTGCAGGTCTGCAGGATGATGACGCCAGGACGGCTGGCCTGGAACTGGTAGGCGGTATTGGCCGGGATCAGGGCCTGGTGGCCGCGCTTGAGGCGGATCCAACCCATCTTCTGGCCCTGTGGCGCACCCTGCACCAGCACCGCGCCGTCCTTCTCGGGGTCCTGGATCTGCTGCGCCGGGTCGAGCTTGACGAGGTGGATGTCGACTTCCTTGTCCATGCACAGCGCGAATTCATCGTGCGCACTGGTGTACCAGGGCGAAGCGCCTTCCGCACGCAACACTTCGAGCACGTAGTTCTGGTTGATGCCGAAGACAACCTTCTCGTACGGCGCCGAATTATTGGCGATTTCGAAGCAGTTGGAAAATGCATAGTGTTTGGCGTCGTCGTTGATGACCTGGACACCGCCTTTTTCATAGCTCTCGAGCGAGCTGAAGTGCGTCTTGTATTCCACGTTAGTCTCCGTTATTACTGCAAAAAATAGTGGTTTATGTTTTATGCGACCCGCTACAGTCTAGTGAAGCGTCTGCGCCGGGAGTAGTCCCCAGGAGCCGACCTGTCCGTTCGCGTTTTCCGAACAAATAATTCAAGCCTGGTAGTCGAAGCCGTACCGGGCCTCGCGTAGTGGCGCCACGCTGGTCTTGAGCAGCTGATGCTGTGGATGCGCGTTGTAGGCTTCCAATGCCGCCAGGGACGCGAATTCCGAGTACAGCATCACATCGCAACTCGACTCCAGGCCTTCCTGCGCGACCACCGCTTCGAAGCACAGGATGCCGGGCACGATGTCACTGCAGGCATCCAGCCACGCCTTGACCTGCCGAGCGTTCTGCGCCCGTGTGGCGCCGTCGGGCCCCTCTTTCAACGTCCACATCACGATATGACGGATCACTTTGCTCCCTCTCGGTTGTTGGCACTGGATCGAGCACACCTCGACCGACATTGCAGCCTGGCCCCTTGGCCTGCACAGCGTTCGGCCGATCCATCGCAGATCACGTTCTCGCTGTGCATGGGGCGCCAGGAAAAGGATTGAGGGCGAAATCGAAATCCAGCGTATAGAACGGCGCCGTGAGCACGCGGCCATCGGGTCCTGGACCGGCTGGATGGCGGACCCAGTCGGCGATGAGCGACTGACGCACGCCAAAGACCGCATCCGAGTCCAGGTAGTGATCGCCATTGCGGAAGACATGGGTGATCAATGTCTCGTAGCCCTCGGCCTTGATCAGGAAATGGAGATGCGCCGGCCGCCACGGATGCCGGCCAAGGGCTGCGAGCAGCTTGCCCACCGGTCCGTCATGGGGAATCGGGTACGAACTGGCGAGGATGCTGCGAAACCGATAAGCACCATCCGGCCCGGTTCTCAGGGTCGCGCGCGCCCGCGCCTGGTCCATCCCGTCGTACTGGACATCGTAGAAACCATCCTCGTCCGCTTGCCACACCTCGATGCGTGCATTCGCGACCGGTTCACCGCCCAGTCCTCTGACGACGCCGCGCACGAAGCACGGTTCACCGGGGGCGCCGTTGGCGATGTCATCGTCCATCGCATGTTCGGGCGAATTCTCGACATGGAAGGGACCGAACACGGTGGATTCCGTACAGCCCGGCGGCTTGCGGTTGTTCTGCGCCGTCACCAGCATCGACAGGCCCAGCACGTCGGAGAGCAGAATGAATTCCTGCCGCTTGTCGTTGCAGGTCTGTCCGACCTGCGTCAGGAACTGGATGGCCGCCATCCGTTCGTTTTCGCTCAACCGCACTTCGCGCGCAAAGTCATGCAGGTGGCGCGTCAAAGCGGTCATGATGTCGGCCAGGCGCTGCGGCGCCGTTGCCGCGATCTGTCGGTTGACGAGCTCGGTGATCGAGAATTCGTCGACGTAGTGCGTGTCGTGCTGGCCACGTTCCCCTGACGGGGACAACGCTATGCCTTGCTCCATTGATGTCTCCATAAGCCACTGGCGCTGTTCTTATGATCTTTATGATCTATTTGACGACGGAGTCTAAGCCCGGAAAAAAGCCTTGGGTAGCCGACGAAATCCGACCACATCGTTTGGTCTTTCCGAATAATCGGTGCGATCGCGCTCCCTGCGCGGGATCAGCTGGACTGCTCGATCAGCGTCCTGGACAACAATCCGTTTTCGGTCAACGCCCGATCCCAGGGCGGCTCTCCGGCAAACCGGGCCTGCAGGGCCTGGGCGAACACATTGAGCTTGGCGCCTCCACGGTGACTGCGCGGATAGACGATCGACAGCCAGAACGAAGACAATTGCCAATCAGGAAGAACCAGCCGCAGGTCCCCACGCAGGATGCTCTCCGACGCTACCAGGGTCGGGATGCAGACGATGCCTGCGCCCTCCAGTGCGTACTCCTTCAAGAGGTGGACGCTGTTGCTACGCAGCGAAGGTTTCAGGTCCAGCACGATCTTTTCGTCGCCCTGGTGGAAGATCCAGCGGTCACGGGTCGGATAGCCTGAATACAGGCCCATCTTGTGCTCATGCAAGTCGCGCGGCCCGGCCGGCATGCCGTGGCGCGCAATGTAGTCATCCGATACGCAAAACACCCGGCGTACCGGAAAGATCTTCCTTGCAATCAGCTCTTCCGTACGTGGATGGAAGATCTGCAAGGAACAGTCCACGCCGGCCTTGATGGGATCGACCACAGCGTCGTTGACGAGCAGATCGAGTACGATTTCCTGATACTGCTCCTGAAAGTCGCGCAGACAGGCCGCCAGGTGTCCAAGGACGAATCCGGGTAACGCGTGGACCTTCAGCTGGCCGGCTAACGTCCCCTTGTGTACCCGCATCTGATCGACCAACTCATCCGTCTTACACACGAGATCACTGCATTCCTCAAAAAACGACTGGCCAATCTCGGACAACCTGACATTGCGGGTATTACGGTGAAACAGCGGAGCGCCGACGTAATCCTCCAACTGCTGCACGCGTGTCGTGATGACTGACTTCGACACACGCATCTGCCGCGCAGCCTCGGCAAAACTCTCCGCCTTCGCGACCGTGACGAAAGCTTCGATCGATAGGAATCTGTCCATCCGCGTCTCCCGGATTATCCCGGCCTGTTTTTTTGTTGATAGAAAGCACTACTGCGCCGAAAATCGCCTGTCAGGACAGTGAAAAATTGGCGCGACTGCGTTCAAGTCATCCAAACCTTGAATGGTGACGGCCTGAGCATCACGGCAATCGCTCTGTTGCCGTGACGCTCAGGCACGCCACCGTCAATTACGGCTTTGAACTCTTTGACAGACCACTGAGAAGACCCAGGTCGATGATCACGCCCACGCCCAACGCGAAACCGCTGCGCGAGGGGCCGACGGCGGGAAATATGCGCGCCCTGTTGGGATGCAGGAAGTATTGCACGAAGGCATTGACCAGTACGCCGGGAACCACTCCATACTGGGCGTGCACGTCGAAAGCAAAGGTATTTCGGGGAACACTGTCACTGCCCCATCCGGTGACGGTACTGAGCTGCTGCTCATAGAGCGCGCGCCCGCCACTCAAGCGGATATAGCGTATCGTGGAACCGATCAATGTCATAGGGCTGTTTTCCAGAAAGCCACCGTACTCGACGCCGCCGAAGGCCTCAAGGGGATAGGATTGCCTTGACCCCGGTGTGACAAAGGCGCCTCCGTACAACGCGACGTTGGGACGCGCCGGGCCTGGCGAATCCTTCGCCGTCCAGACCACTTTCCTGGCCTGGCCATAGAAACCTGATGTGCCGCTGCCATGCGTGCGCGCCGTTCCCATGGGGTTGAGCGCCTGACTGGAGCCGTCCACGTTGCTCAGGTCGTCCGTATAGGGGGTCGTGTTGTGATACACACCCACTTCGGCATTGAGGGGATAGGGTGAGTTGGAAAAGTCAGAGGTGTACAACATGTTTGCTACACCGATGAAGCCCGTCCTCGTCCGCGTACTCCAATTCCATCCGGAGGACTTCGTAAACAGGGCGCTGTTGGCTTCGATGACCGCAAACCCCAGTCGCGTCTGGGGCGATAGCTTGTAAGCCAGTCGCGCTCCCCAGACCGATTTGGTGAACCCGGGCACATCGACCGATATCGCTGGCGTGGAGGCGACGCAGCCACTACACATCGTCGGCACCATGAAGTCATCGTTGATGTTCATGCGCCCGTACTCGAGATGCAGTCGCTTGTCGAACAGCTCATGGGACAGCGTGAATTTGGCGAGATCCGAGTTGACGGTCTGGACCGGGACGAGCGTAAAGGCGGAGCCGGTCTGGGCTACGTAGGAAGACGTGTTGTGAGAAGGTGGCTCCCACGCCTGCAGGATATGGAACTGGGTATTGGGAATCCCGATAAGCTTTTCAAGATCAACGTCGGCTGACATAAGCAGTGCGAAATAGTCTGCCCAATTGCCTTTGCTCGTCCCCGTCGAAGGATTGGCCAGCGCTACGTTGGCCATGACCAGGCCGAGATTGATCCCGCGATCATCCAGGGCATTGCCGATGCCACTCAGCGGACCATTTCTGCGAGCCGGCATCAGGCCCGGCATTGCGCCCGGCGCAGGCTGTTCGCCCACGCTCGGGAGGCCCCGCGTATTCTGCCCGGGGTCCGCGCCTGCCGGTACCGCAGTGTTATCGGTGGCGGCAATCAATGGGGGGACCGCCGGACTGTCAAGCCTCAGGACACTACGCTCGCGACTTTCCTCGTTGGATGAATTTTCTGTGTCACTCGATAAGGTACTGGATGGCGATTGCGTACCTGCAGCCATTGCTGCAATCGACGAGAAGGCAAGTGCGATGACTAGCGCCTTGCCAGCGTATTTGAAGCCGGTGAATTGTTGCATGTCTCCTCCTGTTGTTTTTGTGAGGTCCGACTGTTTCGTATTTTTACGCCATGCCTGCTCGTCCCTTCGCCGACTTCACGAAGAATGCCGTTCCAGGCAATTTGGCGTTGTGGCCCCACAGTTCTATTTCGTTAGTGAAACTGCTCAGTGTCGGGACCACCAAGCGTCCTGACACCCATGCTGCGATGTCGAGCCAACTGCTCAAGGCTCATGACACCGGCCGGCAGGGCGATACCCGCCAATGTCGTGGTACCGCTGTGCCAAACCTCATCCAGATTGGCAATGCCGAATCTGGATGAGGTATCCGGTGATGGGGGGTGTAGCCATGCCTGCTTGATGGGCCGTGGCGCGAATGCAAGAGGCTTGCGCATACCGCGCGCTGAAGACTTTTCCGTCGCTGACCACCGAGGGCATCGAAGCGAAGCGCTATGCAACTGCAAGAATCGGCGGCGCGACCAACGCGGCAACGCGCTGAATCGCCATTCTGCGATCCACCGTCGGACCCATGCCGTGTCTGATCATTTGGCCTTTGGCGAGCATCTCGTGCACAGTCAATGTTTCATTGCAGGTCGGCTTGAAAATGATCCGCGCCCTTACGTAAGGCGCACGCCGGTCTCTCCATATTGCTTCACGAGGTCTTGAACCGTCTGCACGATGTCCGCCGGCGAACGGGTGAGATCGATCGCCACCTTAAAGGGCTGCTTGGATGCAAGCCCGGTATCCCAATAGACCTCACAGCGGTTGCCGTCCGGATCGAAGAAATAGACACCGATCGCATTTCCATGCGTGACGACCTGTTCAATCTCTGCGTCGGCTTCCAGAAGGCGCTTGTAGAAGTAGATGACTTCTTCCAGGGTGTTACAGCGGAACGAGACCTGCTGGAGCAGAACCTCGCCACGCTTGACGGTGCGACCAGGGGCCAGCAGCAGCTCATGATGTTCCTCTGCGGGGCGGGAGCTGAAGAAGGTGGCGCCCGACACCGGATCCATGTCGGTAATGGTGAGCTTCAGGACATCGCGATAGAAGGCACGGGATCGATCCATGTCGGTGACGTGGATGCCCACGTGCCCAAGCATGGCAATCTTTTCAGAACTCATAAATTCTCCTTAACTTTTGCGCATCATCACGGTGGAAATATTTTATAAAATTCATAATAATCGATTTGTTTTAGTTTATCAATTTCTCTGAATGCCTTATTTTTACTGGCGTTAAGCAAAACAAACTAAATTACAGTTAATCGATTACTTAAAACATCAGCAGGCCGCCCCACCCTCAGCCGCAGCAAGCTGACCCAGATCCCGGCTACGGTTGAGACGCTCGCACTCGATCGCCTGGCTGACAAGCCGATCGCGCCAGGCCATTCGGCAACAATCGACTCCTTGACCATGAGGCAGATCGCCCCTCGGGCCCGGAGAATATGCCCGGGATCTGCAACGACCAGCCTGCAAGGCGATGCAAGATATCGATTTCCCTCGCCACCCCATCCAAGATGGCGTAAAATTTGCTTGAAATATAGTCAGTCAGGGGGAGATTCCGCACGGCTTGGCGTTGCCGGAACTCTGACTTCCTCAGCAATCGTTTTAGGTGGTGCCATCCATGAAAATCATCGAGCCTGCGCTTCAAAAGGGCCGGGCGCCAGCAAAGGAAAAATCCTCTGCCGCGCGCAGCCTGACGTCGACAGTTTTTCAGCTCTTACGCAGTTCCATTCTTTACGGTCAGCTTGAGCCAGGGCTCAAGTTGAGCGCCGCGCGCCTGGCGACGGAATACAGCGTCAGCCTGAGCGCCATTCGCGAAGCGCTCTCCAGGCTAGCGGCCGAGGGCTTGCTGGATGCCGAGGATCACCGCGGATTCCGGGTGGCGAAGGTATCCAAGGCAGACCTGCTGGATCTGACCCAGACGCGCTGCGAAATTGAATGTATTGCACTGCGCCGCTCGATCGAGAGTGGGGACGCGGCCTGGGAGACCAGAGTGACCGCGGCATTTCGCGCCCTGCAAGCTTCCGAAGGCAAGTCCCGCCCATTGGACCAGCGCCGTTATGAGCTCCATTCGGATTTCCATCACGCCCTGCTGGAAGCGTGTGGCTCGGAGTGGCTGTTGCGCCTGCGCAGCATGCTGTTCGAGCGCGCCGAGCGCTATCGCCTCTTGTCAGGCAACTATCCCAAGGTACGTCGCGAGGTGCATGCGGAGCACGAGCAACTCTACGAGGCGGTCATGAAGCGTGATGCAGCAACGGCCACCGCAATACTGACGCAACACACCATGGAAACCACCAAGGCCCTGCTTCAGATCGAAGAACAAGCGCTTTTTGCCGATGACAAGCCTGTCAAGGGCTCAAAAAAATCCCGCCAGATCAAGCTCGTTGCCGAAGCTGGTCTGTTGAGGAGTTTTTAAGACGCTCTGCGGAGATTCTGCGCGGGTGAAAAACTGGAGAACTGCGTGACTGCAGCGTGCCCGGAACCCTGGCTGGCGGCAGTCTTGCGTATCCTTCTCCAAACTGCGCAGGATGGCGCTTCCGGGCAAGCCCATGACGCCATCATTTCAGCATCCTGAAATGATGGCGCAGCGATCGCTCAGATCACGATTGCGGAGGGGGGGCCCTTTGGGGGAGGAGGCCCAAGAACGATTTCCTCGCTCTTGTCCCGCTTCGTATACATCTCGAAGAGCTTCGCGGCGATCTTGTCCGGATCGACCTCAGTTCCCCGCTTCATCACGCCACCCACATAGATGGTCCCGACATAGATACCCTTGGCCGCCACTGCTGCGCTCACATTGGACAGGTAATTGCGCAATCCCGCTGTCGCAATACCGACGTTGGCGAGGAAGGGAATGGGATTCAACGCCGATGCGCCAGCGGTGAACAGCAAAGCGCCTTCCTTGCGCGCCATCATCTCGGGTAAGACGTTGTGAATGGCCGTTATCGCACCAGCGACCAGCACGTCGAATGAATGACGAGCGTTCTCGGCCGTGACATCTGCCGTCGCACGGTAATTCTGGAACCCCAACGCCGGGCTGTATTCAAGCACATCGATCGAGCCGAACTCCCCTCGCAGCCCATCTAGCGCGTCGTTAAGCTCTGCCGCATTGGTCACATCTGCCACACGGGTCTTCACCGACTTGACGCCGGCACTGGCGAGATCGGCGACCAGCTTGTCCAGGTTTTCCTGCTTGCGTGCGACCAAGCCGACGTTGAAACCCTGGCTGCCGAATTCGCGCGCGATCGAAAACCCGCTTGTCGCACCAGCCCCGACGATGACGATTGTTTTAGCCATACCCTTATACCTCCAGTCGTTGGCGCGTCGTTAGAACATGCTGTTGTTGTTGTTGGGCTTCTCGGGAACGGGGGTCATCACATCCCAGTGTTCAGCAATCTTGCCATTCTCGATGCGGAAGATATCGATAACCGCAGCGCCGAGATGGTTGGGATTGAACTTGAAATGGTGGTGGACGACAACCAGATCGCCTTCAGCGATGATCCGCTTGATCTCGGTCGAGACGCTCTGGATGCCCTGCTTGAAGGCGGCTCTTACGGCCTCCAGGCCGGTCGGCACCATCGGGTTGTGCTGGATATAGTCAGGACGGAAATTGAGCAGGCCGGCATCCACTTCGTGCTCAATGAAGACCTTCTGGAAGAAGTCGCGCACGATCGCCTTATTCTGCTCGAGATTGGAGTTGGTTGACATATGAAATCTCCTAAAAAATTGTAAAGTAACTTCGCCGTTGAAAACCTGGACGCGTCGCCGCGTTGAATATCTGCCGTTACGCCGCCGGCGCTTCCTGCTTGACCGGATTACGCAACACGCCAATCTCGGCAATCTCGATCTCGACGATATCGCCGTCTTTCATGAACAGCGGCGGTTCCTGACGCGCACCCACGCCACCCGGGGTGCCGGTGACGATGACGTCGCCGGGCTCGAGCTCGGTGAAGGTGGAACAATACTCGATGATCTGCGGAATGGATTGAATCATTTCATGGCTCGTCGCGCGCTGGAGCTCGCGGCCATTGACACGCGTGGACAGGTGCAGTTCGGCATTGTCCGCAATCTCACCGCGCGTGGCCATCCACGGACCGAAGCCGCCACTGCCCACGAAATTCTTGCCCGGCACCCACTGCGGGGTATGCCGTTGCCAATCACGTACCGAGCCATCATTGTAGGGAGCGTATCCGGCGATATGCTCCCACGACGCTGCCTGAGAGATGCGGCGACCGCGCTTGCCGATGATCACGGCGATCTCGCCTTCGTAGTCGAACCTGGTCGACTCCAGCGGGGCAATCAGCGGCTGGCCGTGACCGACCTGGGAGTTGGCGAATCGCCCGAACACCCACGGCTTTGCCGACGGGTCCTTGCCTGTCTCACTACGATGCGTCTCGTAGTTGATGCCGATGCAGATGATCTTGGGCGGATTCGGAATGACCGGCAGAAACTCGATTTCATTGAGATCGTAGGTCAGCCCGCCACGGGATACCGCTTCTTCCAGTTCGACCAGCGCGCCAGCTTGCAGCGCCGCCAACAAATCGGCGTACTTGCCGTTCAGGCTCTTCTTGAGATCAAGTGCCCGACCATCGACCACTGCGCCGAATGTCGCTTCTCCGCCGATGCGGAAACTCAGGAGCTTCATATTTCAGTTACCTCACTTTAGGTTGCAAAAAATTTGTTCATCGTGATGAGCCCGGCGCCTGCAATCACGATGAGCGTGCGGAAATCAGGACGAAGTCGAGCTCGATACCACCGCAACATGCTTGGGCTGCCGAGAGGTCGCCCACACGCCAATGATCGCCAGCAGGTTCACCGCCACGATGGCGAAAAGCACAGGGATATAGGTGTGATGCGCATCAAAATAGGCGCCGGCCAAGATCGCCACGACGCATCCACCCACAGTCTGGACGAGAAGCACAATGGCAGTGAGCATCGGGAACAAGGCGGTGCTCCAGTAATGCCCAAGCATGCCCATCACGCCGACCTGCGCCGCGCCAAAGCCTGCGCCCACCACGCCCACGGCGACATATGCGGCGATCAGGTTGGGGGAATGCAGGTTCGCCAGCGCCACCAGGCCAACGGCAAAGGCGCCCATGGAAATGATCTGCGCGCGCCGCAAATCCGTGCTTGCTGCCAGCAAGTTGAAGCCCACGTTGCCCACCACCATGGTCGCTGACACCAGTGGCATAGCGAAGGCCGCACCCGCGGCGCTGATACCAAGGCTGCGCAGATAGACCTGGCAATGCGCAATCATGAAGACTGACCCGGAGGCAATGGCAAGCATCGAAAAAGCCACACCCAGCAGCAAAGGGGAGCGCACCACCTTCGACAGCGGCAGTTCTCGTGTCGCCTGGCCCACCTGTTCCTGCTTTTCATCCCACTGGAGTTCGCTGGACTTGGTATCCTCCCCGGTGGGCGCATTGCGCACAAAGAGCAGCGTAGTCAACAGCCCGACGACGCCGGCGCCGACGAACACCCACCAGCCGGAACGCCAGCCTCCGGGCGACTCGACCGCCGCCCCGATGAGGGCGATGACAGCGAAGCTTGCCGCGCCTACCACCGCAAAGAGCACCGAAATGGCGAATGTGCGACGGCGTACGAACCAGGCGGCGACACCGGTCTGGCAGGGAACAATGCCGCTGAATGCACTGGTGAGGCCCATCAGCACGCTGAAGGCGACAATCGCCTCCCACGGCTGAGCTGCCACGGTCGCCAACCACGCGCCGCCAATCACCATGGTCAGGCAGCCGACGACAATGCTGTTACGAATGCCGATGCGGGCGATGGCGTTGGCGGCGATGGGACTGAATACGGCGGCAATGGTCATGTTGACGGAGATCAGCAAACCCAACGTTTGACTATTCCAACCCAGCGCTGTGGCCATATAGGTATTGACCACGCTGGCACCGTAGATTGGCAAGGACATACTGATGCACATCATGACGGAGAGCGCGCTAAGCACACTCCAACCTCTATATCCGAATAGCTTCAATTTTTGTCTCCGAATGATCAGGCCGGCGTTATAGGTCGCCGGCTCCAGGAATTTTCAAGAATGTACGTGTGAACGAAACAGCCTCGATCCCGAGGCGTATCTCGCTCATGTACTCGAGCGCATTGCAGACCATCGACCAAACGCGTCGTTGCAGCGCTGCCGTGGAACGCCGTGCCAACGCTGGCGTCCACAGCTCGCTGGAGCCGATCCGACAGCAGCGCGGCTCCGAGGCCAGCGATCTACGCTGGCATGCTGGTCGAGTGCCTAGCGCTTGTTGCGAGCACCGCCAACGGCTTCCAGCATCGGAATCGGCAGATCGAAATACGCCTGGCCCACGCCTTCAGCCGCAGTGTCGTACTGCGCAATCGGGTGAGTGCGATAGGTCGCCATATCGCGGAAGTAGCGATTGAGTCGCTGCCCCTTCTTGACGGCCGTACTGCCACCCGCGTAGAAGATCTTCTGGATGGACTCTGTGGCCATTTTTCCAGCCTGGGTGGCCATCGAGCTGTCCAGGAAATCCTTCTTCGCCGTGAAGGGGATGCCCGCTTGCCACTGCTGACAGGAGCGCGTGTACTGACGTGCGAGCTCGATCACCTGCAGTTCAGCTGCACGGATCTCCATGAACACCTGTCCGACGGTGCGCTGGAATTCCGGCGACTTGTAGCGCTCGTGGAAGGGCGGGTTGATCGTCTTCTTGGTGCGCAGGATCTCTTCGTACTCATCCAGCGCCGCCCAGGCCGCACCGACCATCACCGCACTGATCACCGCCGTAAACAGCGAGGTGGTAAGACCGAGATACATGGAATTGTCGTGCAGAGCGGTGCCAAAGGTTCCATCAGGATTCTCGCCGGCGCGTTGGAAGTCGTAGAACGGCGCCACCATGTTTTCCGGCACGAATACGTTGTCGACGACGAAGGTCTGCGATCCGCTGGAACGCAGGCCCAAGGTGACATCGCCACCCCATGAGCCTGGCACGATCTTGAAATCGCCAGCAGGTATGATCGGCACATAGAACTCTGGCGGGCCGGGATTGCCCTCATCGACCAGACGCGCAGTGGGCATGACGTGCGTGGCATAGGGAACTCCGGAACCATAGTCCCAGGTGCCGTTGACGATGTAGCCGTCCTTGACTTTGCGAATCGTGCCATTCGTCGGAGCACGCAAGGGCGCGATAGCCACACCGTTGTTGCGTCCGAAGATCTCTTTTTGGGCGGCTTCGTCATAGTGCGACGCCAGCATGATCACGTGCACTGCCGGGAAGGCCCAGCACCAGGCCGCACTTGGATCGCTGCGCGCCATCTCGATGGTCGCCCTGATCAGCGTTTCCGGATCGAACTCGTGGCCGCCATAGCGACGTGGCTGCACTACGCCATAGGCGCCAAACGACTTCAAGGCTTCATGCACCTCATTGGTATAGGCGCCGGCCTCGTCAGCCTGCTCCTGCTGCGCACGGATCAATGGCCGAAGGGCAACGATCTTGTCGATGAATTGCTCTGCCGTCAGCCCGGGCGCTGGATTGTGAATCTCGGGAAAGGCGGTGGACTTCGACCGTGTGCCCGCTGCGATAACGCTTGTACTCATTGCTCCTCCATCCGCCGCGCGAAGCGGCGTCGTCCTGGTTTTTTATAAAAAGCGGCGACCGTCAGACGCCGCGCCGACCATCAAAAAACATTAGCAAGTACGCAGCAGAGACCTCATCGCATCCAGACACCACGCCATTTTCGGCGCGGGCGCCAGAGCGGTCTTCAGGCTGCGCACTCAAGCTCGGGAGAAGCTGACGACCTGCTTTGCCATGAGCGCGATCTGCTCCCCGGTGCGCGCCGAGAAGCCGAACTCGCCCGGTTCAGCAACGGGCTCTGCCGAATTGATCGCCACGCCCACCGGCGTGGGCCAGCCGCGCAGCGCGTGCACGATGGTGCGCAGGGCTGTGAGCGTAGCCGCTGCGCCCTGCCAGCCGGCGCCAGTCGCTACGCAGCCGACTGCGCGTCCATCAAGATAGGGACGCGTATCCTTGTTCATCTCTTCGAGATAATCGAGGGCGTTTTTCACCAGGCCGGAAACACCGCCGTGATATCCAGGTGAACCGATAATGACGCCATCGGCCTCACGCATGACCTGCACCAGGCGCTCGGCTGCGGGGATGGGCTCACGACGCTCCGGGCTGAAATTGGGAAGATCGATCTCTGATCCAGAGAGCAGCAAGGTCCTCGCTCCCATGTCCTCGGCGACCTTCAAGGCCATGCGCAAAGCGCGCTCCGTGGACGAGTTGGCGCGAATGGTTCCGCCGATACCTACAATGAATGGCGCCTGCTTTGATCCTGCAACGTTTGCTGACATTTACCTTGTCTCCTTGCAACGATAGAACTGACACGCTTTGACAGATGTCAGCGTTGGCATGCGCATCGACTGCCTTTATATTAATCGATTATTTTAATATTATCGATTATTTTAACGCTGTCACCTATGGATTAACCAAGCCCTAGCGCCCTCAACTTGGGCGATAGGATCGGGGCGTCAGCTTGAAACCGGCACAGCCATCGAATGGATCACCGATTTCCCGCTGCCCTGCCCGATCCAGAACCTGGTCCCAATTGAGGTGGACGTTGTGAGACTGCAGTTCATGATCGGTGTAGCCAGCGGTCCGTCCATACCAGAGTTCAAAGACGTTGCCGCCCTCCGAGCCGATGCACTTTCCCGATGCAGGACAGCTGACATGCGCAAGCGCGCCGACCGTTGGGGAAACGAAATCCGGGCTCAACTTGGCCAGGATTTCCGGCGAGGGCTTGGCCTGGTCTGCGCTCATGGTCGTCCAGGCGACCGTTGCCGCGCCTGGAGCCAAGGCGTTGACCTTGATGCCGATGTCTGCGCCTTCGATCGCCAGGTTGCGCGTCAGGCCCATGATGCCGCCCTTGGAGGCGCCATAGACCGATGCGTAACGCGCACCGAGCAGCGACCCCGACACCGTGTTGACGATGCGTCCGTAGCCGGCCTGCTTCATGTGCGGCCAGACCGCGCGGCACATCCAGATGCTGCCCATCAGATGGGTATCGAGAATCTTGTGAATGTCGGTGGCGGACAGTTCTTCGAACAAGGCGAACTCGACGACACCGGCGTTGTTGACCAGGATGTCGACCTTGCCGTAAGCATCCAGGGCGGTCTGCACAATGGCTTTGGCGCCCTCTTCGGTCGCAACGCTATGGGTATCGGCGACAGCCTGGCCGCCGAGCTCACAGATTTCACGGACCACCGCATCGGCGCGAGCACCGACCATGCCGCGCCCGTCGGGCCCAACACCGAGGTCATTGACGACAACTTTTGCGCCCCTGGCGGCGAGATACTTGGCGTGTGCGCGACCTAGCCCTGGATTGCCGCCGGCTCCGGTCACAATCGCCACCTGGCCTTCAAATCGTAAGTCATTCATGATCGTCTCAATTATGTTTTCATGGTTATACGTAACTCTTCGGAAGCCACGTTGCGGATAATAATCGATTCTTTTTGACGCGATGTCAACATTTACTTCATGCCGCACTGCCGCAACTTCAAGCTATCCCGCAGTCCGGGATCGAGGTCGGTCAACACGTACGCTGCGCAGCATTATCCTTCCAGCCTATCGCTCACCATCCCGCCCTGGTGCTGCACTTGCACACATCCGTCACCCGAGGTAAGTTGGCCAGATCGACGCGCAAGCAGCCTGCGGGCTCCACCCATGTCTTTTCATGAGCATGCGCGGTGCGTCAACATCAACACTTCATATAATAATCGATTCTTTTATGATCCATGTCAACACATACTTCATCCGACGGAATCGAAGTTTGCACGGAAATCCTCTGCGGATCTTTGTTCAGTCAGACCTCTCTTTGCTCATACGGCCATGGCGGCGCACTCGTACTCCGCCCTCTGGTCCCCACAGAAAGTCAGCCACATCGACCTGCGCGCAGCCGGTCGGCGTCATCCAATGACGCAGCGCCTCGCGGACCATTGGAAACGCCAACGATGACCAATCAATTTCCTCCGGACATACCAGCCTCACTGCGAGGGATTCTTCTCCTGCCATGACCTGAGGCATCGTCAAGTCGGCGGAAAACAGCACGTACACCTCGGAGAACATGGGCAGGTCGTAGACTGCCAACAAGCGCAGATTGGTCACGATCGCCCCGGCCTCTTCGCGGGTTTCCCGAATGGCAGCCTCTTGCAAGGTTTCGCCGACCTCCACATAGCCCGCCGGAATGGTCCACATGCCGAGGTAGGGATCGATCGCGCGCTGGCACAGCAGGATGCAACCCTCATGGGTCGCCACGCAGCCCGCGACCATGCTGTGCCTTGCATAGTGGACTGTTCCGCAGTTCTGGCAGATGTGCCGCAGCCCGATATCACCGTAGGGCATGCTCATCTGCACCTGGTCTGAACCGCATTCACTGCAGAACTTCATACATTCCTCGACGCCCGGATCACCGCGGCCAGTGCTGCCACGCCAAGAGGAAAACCGCTATGGACTTCACAATGATGGGCACTGGAGAGCCCGCACAAGTAGCGGGAAATATGCTTGAGAATTTGCCGGTGCACAGCATCGCTGCGCTCGAATGATTCCATGTGGCACAAGCTGTCCCAAATGCTGACTGTAAAGAATCTCCCGGCATCCGCCTGTGAGCGCGCGAGCCAGCGCATCTGCAGCCCCGGCGCTGTGCGTGTTTCCACATGAAGCCCGTATGCATTCTGGAAATCGGCCCACATGCCGGGATGAACCTGTCCTTCGGTCAACCGCACGAAAACCGGTGGGCGGCGGCCTTCACTGCGGCCGATTTCATCTTCGCACCCCGCGACCAGCCCTTCAGGAGCAACCCAGGCCGAGCGGATTTCGCAAGCATGACAATCAAGCTCCTCAGGGAAATAATTTTCCAATAATCGATTAGATATGGCTGCAAGACCGCAATCGGCTGCATGCGGCTCGGATTTCCAAAGCTCCACCACATAGTCCACTTTCTGGCTATCAAGGTCACGCAGAAACCAGCGGCCCAGTGCTCCGTCAACACCTTGCATATCTGGCGCCGCCCCAAGCATCTCGCGCTCGAACTGCTCCCTCTTCCCTTGCCTGGAAAGCCTCTTAACAACACGCATCAACATGTGACGACCCGCAGGCATGCGCCAGCGCAGCGAGTCAAATGCCCGTTCCCCTCCACTCCGCTCTTCAATTCGGCCACCCTTTTTCATCTCCATGCAATAGCACGACGAGCAGCTTTTTTCCATTCCGGGACCGTCGTCTCACTAAATGCCTTGACTGCAAATAATCGATTGTTATAATTTTGCATTCCACGTCGAATTTGTCAAGGATGGGTACACGCATGCAACTGAGTCACATTGGAATCTTTGTCCAGGATTTTGAGCAGATGCTCGAGTTCTATCGGGACACCTTAGGCTTCGTGGTCACCGATATAGAAAGAAGCGACGAGCGGCACATTGTGTTCCTGACGACCGATCCAGCGATCCATCATCAGCTCGTGCTGGTGAAGGGGCGTCCCGCGGATGTCACGTCGCGCCGGTTTGTCAACCAGATCGCCTTTGCCGTCGATGATCTGCCGGCGTTGAAAAGTGCGTACGCCAGGCTGGTGAAGTCGGACGCCACAGAACTCGATCCCATTACGCATGGCACCACCTGGTCCGTGTATTTCCGGGATCCCGAGGACAATCGCGCCGAAGTCTATTGCGACACGCCCTGGTACATCACGCAGCCGCACCGCACACCGATTGATCTGACCCAGGCCGAAGACGTTCTCTATGCACAGACGGCGGCACTGGTGCGTACTCAGCCAGGATTCAAGTCGCGCAAGCAGTTCGACGCGGAAGTAGAGCTGCTTCTGCGCCGCAACTAGTCGTTTCCCTACAGGAAAATGAAATCGAAATGAGCTACTCATCGCTGTCATTTCGCATCGATCCCAGCGAGATCACCTTCGTCGGCCATGATCTCAGCCGACCTGAGTGCATCCTGGCCGAACACGACGGCACGCTGTGGATTTCCGACGATCGGGGCGGCGTCACCCGGCGCGACCCCAGCGGCAGACAGCAGGTGATGGGGTCCATCCGTGGCACCCCCAATGGGCTGGCCATGACTTCTTCGCGCGATTTGCTGGTGGCGGACATCGAGAACGGTATCGTCTACCGCCTTGACCGCGAGGGGCGGCACGAGATTGTGCTTGATCGCCTGGACAATCAAGCGTTGGGGTCCGTGAATTTCGTCTATGTGGACGCCCATGGAGCAACGTGGATCACCGTTTCCACGCGTACCCAGCCGCGCAAAGAAGCCATCGCACGTCCCATCCCCGACGGTTACGTGCTGCGGCTCGATGGCGGCGGGCCGCGCGTGGTGGCCACAGGCCTCTGTTTTCCCAACGAGATGCGCATCGATCGGCACTATCGCTATGCATACGTCGCCGAATCGGCGCGTGGCCGGATACTGAGAATGCCGCTGTTGCCGGATGGCACGCTGGGGCAGCAGGAGGTATTCGGGCCCGCCCGACTGTTCGAGGGGGCCATCGTCGACGGCATCGCTTTCGACGAGCTCGATGGTCTCTGGGTCACCGAGGTAACCCGAAACGGCATCTACCGCATCGCTGCGGATGGCTCCTGTGAGTGCCTGATCGAAGATCCCGAAGGCGAGGTCCTGCTGTTCCCCGCCAGTGTGACCTTTGCCGGGGACGATCTAAGGACGGTGCTGGTCGGCTCCATCAAGGCAGGACATCTGGCCTGCTTGCGCAGCCCCATCCCAGGAACGCCCCTTGCTCACTGGCATCGAGACGCCGCGTTCATTGCATCCGCTTCGCAATGAACGCGTCCAGCGGGCAAAACTCAGCCCGCGGTGCGTCTAAAAGCGTGCTGCCGGGATAGGAAGGCCTGGCACCTCGACGCGGGTCCTGAAAACGCTGCCCCCTCTCGATTCGACTTCACTATTGTTTGCCGTCACCACGTAAAGGTCCGTCAGCTCGGGGCCACCGAACGCCAGGCTGGTCACGAACGTGGACGGCACCTTGATCCTGCGATCAATACCGCCCTCAGGCGTGAGCCGCACGATTTCGCCGCGCCCCTTTGCGATCGCGACCCACACCCCGCCCTCGACGTCTACCGCCAAGCCATCAGGCAGTTCGTCATCGGCAAAGCGGTGGAAGACGCGACGGTCGCTCACATCGCGAGCGGCGTTGACGTCATAGACCCAGACTGCGTGCGTCATGGTATCGCTCTGGTAGAGCCGCTTCCTGTCCGGACTGAAGCCGATGCCGTTGGGAACCATCACACCGTCGTAGAGCAGCTTCGCCTCCCCCGACGGGGAGACGCGAAACAGCTTGCCTGGCGGGGGCTTTTGCCGCGATGGATCAAAGGTATTGATGTCGAAGCCCATGGCGCCGATGAAGATGCTGCCATCGTCGTCCACAGTCAAGTCGTTGAAGCCGGGAATCGGCGATCCGTCCCATTGGCTGAAGATATCCCGCACGCCACCCGCCTCGTCGACCAGGGCAAGCGTGGTTCCTGACACCAGGATCCCGTTCTGGCTCAGGGCGATACCTCCCACCCAGGTGCGCTCCAGTAGGCGCTTGACTTGGCCATCAGGATCCCTTCGATAGACCCCGGTCTTTGAGCAGCTGAAATACAGCCGGTTCCTTGCATCCGTGCGCGGGCCTTCCACCAGCTCGTAGCCGTACGTCAACGTTTCGAAAGTCATCTTCAATCTCCTACATAAGGTCGGGCTCTGCCTGCAGCGGCAAGGCGATACACGCCAGGCCTGCGTAGTAGGCAACGAGCAAGGTCAGCGCTGTCTGTTCTTGAACCGTGAACCAGGTGGCCAGCTTGGCGAAGGTCTGCGCCTTCACATTGACGTCGCGGGCGCTCTCCCGGGCAAAGCTCAGCACGGACCGCTCCTGTTCCGTGAACTCGGGGGCCGTCCGGAACACATGCCGTTGGGCCAGCTGGTGTTCGGGCACGCCCAGCTTCAATGCCAGCTGACAGTGCCGCGCCGCCATGTTCGAGGCGCCGATGGCTTCCAGCACAATAATGGCGACCAATTCGCGCAGGCCTGGCTGGATGCCGCAGAGTGAAACGACACCGGCGCCAAAACCGAAATAGGCATGCGCGAGCTCCGGTGCATTGCCCATGGCGCCAAACAGAGGCCCGGAGAGATCTTCGCCCACAGCCACCAGCTGGGCGCTGACTGCCGGGAGAAGCTCGGTTGTCACCGCGATGGGTTGATGGGGAACCCGACTCATGATGTTGGCTCCTCTGCCTCGATGCCAAACGCCCCGAGGATTCTTACCACGGAATTGTAGAAGCCCACCTGCAGAGCCAGCTCAACGATGACATCATCACTGAACTCCATGCGCAGGGCGTCAAATGTCGGGCGCGAAACCTGGCCCTTGAGGCTGACTTCCGCAGCGTAGCGAATCACCGCCCGCTCCGTAGTGTTGTAGACCGCCGAGCTCTCGAACAACGAGAGCTGCTGCAGTTGCTCCGGTCGCACCCCTTCCTTCAAGGCAAAGCGCGAGTGCGCCTGTACCTCGTAGGAACTGTGGGTAACATGGCCAACCATCACGATGGCCAATTCACGAAGCCGTGGATCGAGCTTCGTGCCGAAGCGCAACGCATTCGATATCGGCATGTAAGCCCGCAGCAACGCCGGTGCATTGGCGATGGCGCGATGTATCCCGGACGGCCCCACCTTGCGCACCCGCTCGTAATCGTCATAGATGTCGCGATCAGACTCTGCCAGGTCCTCGCGAGACAGGATAGGAACACGAGGCATCAGCAGTCCTCCTGGTGTGGATGCGCAGACTGCCTGGCCTCGTCGATCATCTGCAAGGCATCCTCCTCCAACAGCAGCCGCGCGCCGCACAGCGCCGCTGTGGCGTCGCTGACCGCCTGCACATAGTCGTCCCGGCTGGGATAGCGCTCTTCGATGGACGGCCGCGGATCAGCTTTTGCCAATCGCTCCGCCCTGGTTGCAGCAAAGGGGAAGAAGGATCCGCGCACACTGGCGAGCTGGCCGGGTGCATAGCCGTCCCGGCGGATGTTCCAGCCGGTGTACGTGCCCACCGGCACCGAGACCGCTGGCAGCCGGATGCCAGCCTGGTCGTTGCCGTCAGCATCGGTACTGGGTACCAGAAGCAGGTAGCGCCGAGCGCCTGTTTGCCTGGGCGGAAGGGTCGAATCATCCCAGGTGGCAAGCTCGTTGCCGGAACGTGGCACGGTGCAGTCCGGAATGGCAGGAAACGCCCGGACAAGCTGCTCGATGGAAACGAGTGTTCCGTCAGCGACCCTTGGAACGCGACTGTCCGGCGGTGCGACATTTCGCGTCACCCATTCTTCAAGGGCAACCAGGAGGGCGCGATGCAGCGGCGTGTCGTTAAGCGGATTGATCGGGTAACGGCAGATCGGCGTGGCGCGGGCTGCTGGTCCTCCGTGTTGTACCGAGGCGTACAGGTACACGCGTACCGATTCCGGAATGTCGATGGCAATCCCGTCCTCATCGCTGGTCACCAGCGCGGCGCGTGCCTGCCAGTATTCCGAGGAGCTGTCCGTGTGCATGATCTTCGGGCAAGTCTGGCTGGCGGTACAGGCTCGCAATATTCCGTCGACTCGATCGGAATCGGACTTTGAACTGGGATCAGGACGCGCTGCGTAGGAGAACGGAAACTGGTCGCCCGGATACGAATGATCCTCATGCTGCCGGGAAAAGCGGCCAGGCTGCCCGAATACGGCATTGACGAAGCTCTTGCGAGAACCCGCCGCATCGATGAACAGGCCATCGAAGACGCGCTGCCCCGTCACGTCCCGGTTGAAGTCCTGCCACAGGAAGTCACGCAGCACCCGGCCGGACTGCGAGGTGCCGAAGCCCAGGACGTGGTCGATCATCGGCCTTCCAGCGACGTCGCGCAGTGGATTGGCCGCACCGGCGGAACGAAGCAAGGAAACGAAGTCGCGGATCGCGGCCAATCCCAGCCCCATGACCACCGGGTCCTTGGCCTCATAAATAAATTCGAAGATCGCTCCGCCATCGAAGCCATCCGGGACGTGGATCTCGATCTGCCACTGGGACAGAAAGCGCCAGCTCATCGCGTCCAGACGCCGCGCAGTCTCGCCGTTGTTACGACGGACAGTCAGAGTGGCTTCGTTCTGATCCAGGGTGTGGGCGGGATAGGTGAGCGTCCCGACCAGAGGATTCTGCAGGCTGTCAAAGACAAACTCTTCACGGCTGTAGCCCACGAAAGGCTTGCCTTCCGACCGGGCCACCGGAAAGCCGGTGCATAACAACTCGGTACTGGTTCGGATATCACCCTGCCACCCACTCCATGCCATGGTATAGCCGCGACGCATGAGGAAGCCGTTGCCTACCGCATCCGGGCCAAGCAGGTTGGTCGAACGCGGCACGTCGTTGAAGGCCGTGAGCGCCTTCTGTTCGCCCCGGTTGAGGACGTCGTACAGCAAGATGCGATTGGCCGATGACATCCGCACCGGCTGCAGGATCACGAAATCGCTCCAGTATTCGACGTAACCCTCTGCATTGCGCGGCGCCAGGTTAAGCAATGCGACCGCTGCATTGCTTGGATGACTTGGGTCGAGTTTGCCGAAGACGCGGCCACGCAGCCACTCGTATGCGCCGGCATCACCGAACCGCTGGCCATCAAACGCGCTTTCCCTTTGGGTGATCTCCAACCGCACCGTTCCCGCCCCGGCTGCCATCCGATCCGCGCCTGGAATCCAGGTACGCGGCTCTTTCACGTCCATGGACTTCATCGGGCGCCGGCGACTTCGAGACGGCGCGTCGCTTGTCCGAAGCTTGGCATCACGCAATCGGCGAAGCGGTTGATGGAATCCAGCGATTCCGCAGCACTGAGGCTGCCGAAGGTGAAATTGAGCATGAGGTAGTTACAGCCCGAGCGCTCTACCTGCGCGTTGAGGATGTCGCTCACCTGCGTGCCGGTACCGACAATCATCACGCCAGCCTCGCGCGCCTTGTCGAACGGGACGACGACCTTGTTATCGGTCAGGCCATAGTAGCTGTAGAGCTTGTTGATGTTTTCCAGGAATACAGCGTAATGCTGGCGCGCTGTCTCGATCGCCTGGGCCTCGTCGTCGCCCACGTAGACGAAGCGCTGGACGGCAAGCTTGGGCTCGGTGATGTGCGGCTGCAGGTCATCGGCGCTCTTCCAGTACTTGTCACGGGTTTCCCAATACTTGTCGATCGCCCGCTTGTTCATTTCGACCGGCCCATTGGTGCAGATGTTCAGGCCGCGCTTGGCGGCATAGATGACCGAGCTTTCCTTGACCGCGCCATACCAGAGGCCTGGATAGGGCTTCTGCACCGGGCGCATGTCGGCAACCGGCACGCCGTCAAAGCGGAAATGCGTTCCCTTGTGCTTGAGCTGATCGACCGTGAAGCCCTTGAGAATCACATCCAGCGCTTCCTCGAAGATCTCGGTCGATTGCAGTGTCGGAATATTGTAGTAGGCATGCTCGTAGGGATGCACACCGCGCCCGATACCGAACTCGAAACGCCCGTCCGACATATTGTCGAGCATGCAGATTTCCAGCATCAGACGCAGGGGGTTGTAGAACGGCAGCAGGAACACCATGGGCCCGAGGCGGATGCGCGAGGTATGGCTTGCCAGCGACGCCAGGAACAAGGCCGGCGACGGGACCACGCCCAGCGGAGTGCAGTGATGCTCAGCCAGGTGGTAGCCCCAAAAGCCGAGTGATTCCGCGTGCTTCACGAAAGCGATGCGCTCGCGGTACAGGTCACCGATATTGGCACTGCCACTGCTCTTTTCGATGTGGTCGAATATGCCGATCTCGAAGGATCGTCCGATTTGGTTCGTCATGGTTACCCCTCACGTGTTTTAAAGAATCGATTTTTAGTTTGTATTTTAATCGATTATTTGTCAACACCTATGTGTCGTGCATCGTGATTTTTGCCGATATCGTTACTGAGGTAATCAGTACAGCGCTGGTCAAGGAGCGCAGCTGCATGTCCCCAGCTGCAGATGACCTCCTTGTTTCTGCGAAGCGCCGGCGCGACGCATTGCCTCCACCTTCCAGCGCTGTGGTGACTGCAGGCAGTGGAAGCCTGAAAGGCTGAGAGTCTGAGAGTCTGAGAGTCTGAGAGTCTGAGAGTCTGAGAGTCTGAGAGTCTGAGAGTCTGAGAGTCTGAGAGTCTGAGAGTCTGAGAGTCTGAGAGCCTGAGAGTCTGAGAGCCTGAGAGGCTAAGCATCAGTGGGCCGAAAGGCCGGGTGGTCTGGCTGTGCGTTCAGCCATCGCATGTACCCATGTCTAACGTGGGGAGCGCACAAGGTTTGACAACTAATCGATTATTTATTAACCTCGAAATCGATTCATTCGCGCGCACCAGGTAGACCACCTGTGCGGTCGTTCAAACCTACACACAGGATCGATCCATGAGCCAACTAGTTGCAGCATCTCAATATGCTTCCCGTCGCGTCGCTTTCGTGCAGTCGTGCTGGCACAAGGAGATCGTCGATCAATGTCGCATCGCATTTCTCGAGGAACTGGCCAAAGCCGGCATCAGCGCGGCGGACTGTGACTTCTTCGAAGTGCCGGGTGCGTTCGAAATTCCGCTGCACGCCAAGCTGCTCGCCAAGAGCGGCAACTATGCGGCCGTCGCCTGCGCCGGCCTGGTGGTCGATGGAGGCATCTACCGGCACGATTTCGTCGCCCAGGCGGTGATTTCCGGTTTGATGCAGGTACAGCTCGAGACCGAAGTGGTTGTGCTGTCTGCGGTGCTGACTCCGCATCATTTCCATGCCGGGAGCGAGCACTTCAATTTCTTCCACGAACACTTCCTCGTGAAAGGGCGGGAACTCGCCCAAGCCTGCTTGGGCACAGTGGGCAAAGTCGCCGCCTTGAAGGGCGAGTCCGACAGCGTGACGCTCAAGCAAGCCGCCTGACGCTGCCTGCGGGAGGGGCTGGTGACTAAAACCGAAACCAGACGGGCCGTACGGGTCAGAGCCCCCCTGGCTGCGGTGAGCCGCCTGCCCCTTCTCCCCCGCAATGACTACCCGGCTTCGATTCAGAGTTGTACTGCGCCTCGTGGCGCGGCGGGCGCCGTATTTGCCGTGACGTACAAGGCAATGACCAGACAGATGGCATAGATACTTGCGGCGAGCCATCCGACCACGCGGAAGTTGTTACCGCTCACGATCAGTGCGGCCATCACTGGTCCCAGCCCTTGGCCGACGAAGACGGCAGCATTTGCCAGACTGGTGAGACGTCCGGTCGGGTCGAATTCGGCTGACAGGGCAAACAGGTAGGTCAGTCCAAAGAACCACACCGCCATGACCAACGCAGCTGCCGCCGCATAGACCAGTTGTGTCTGACCATGGACGATGGCCAGCGAAGCGACGATGGAGCCGGCAAAACCTATCGCCTGTGCTGACATATGTCCCAGGCGCTTGCCCAACATGCCCGCTACCGCCGCGCCAGCTGCGCCGGCCAAGGTGCTCAGCCCGAGAATGGCACCGATCACTGGACCCGGCAGGCCGATGGAGACACCGATACGCTCCTGGTAGACCCAAAGCACGCCATGCCCGGCAAACAACAGGCCGAACAAGACCAGCAACAAGGTGGTTCGCAGATTGAGCGGCGGCGCCACCATAGGCTGTGCACTGCGCGCCACGCCTGCTCGACGTGGAATCAGACGCGTCATTGCCAAGGCAGGCAAGACCATCAGGGGGAAGCTCAGGAATACTGCGCCCACGCCAGCGGCCGAGATGAGCAAGGGAGCAGCGCCAATCGACACCGCGCCCCACAGCAACAGCATGATGTTGGTGGCCGCATAGGTCCGATCCTTGTTGCGGCGCTGCGCACTGGTGGCATAGACCACCGTTTGCGCCACACCGCCGCCGAAACCCGCCACTGCACGTGAGGCGCAGAGCAGCCAGTAAGTGCCGTGCAAGGCACTGAGCGCGCTGCCACCGGCCAGCAGCAGCAAGCCGCCCTGACATAGGCGACGCCGATCCCAATGATTGACCACCAGTGCCGAGCTGCCGCAGCCGATCGCCATGGCGATCAGTTCTGCACCGAACAACATGCCCATCTTCTGCAGGCTCAAGCCCCAGTGATCGACCAGCGCGCCGCCCAGCACAGGTTGCATCTGCAGCGTACCCACGCCGATCATCATCAGAAAACCCAAGAGACCCAGCGTCTTGCCGCTGTCGACGTTGTGGCTGTCCTCTTTCTTGTGTTGCAGGCTCATCATGTTCTCCTTTGGTGGCCCGGCTCAGAATTCGTAGGCATAGCGCGCCTGCAAGATCAGGCTGTTGCGGGTGCGGTTGCGCACGTGGCTTTCGCTGTAACTGTTGATCCACAATACATCGTGCTTGTCGCCGCGATGAATGGTGAACATCGCCCCCAGGCCCACGCCCAGCACTTGTTCCCGCGAACCGGCCATGTTCGTTCCATTGGTCTTGCTGTCGGTGAGCTGCTTGAAGTAGTAGCTGTTCAGGCCCAGGCGCACATCGCGCACCACCTCATAGGAAGTGGAAAGATTGATCCAGGCGGCCTGTCCGGCCTGCGTGTCGCGCACAGACTGCCCCTGATAGGCCAAAGGAGCGCTTCCGGCCGGCTGGGTGTTCTTGAAGTTGTAGAGATAATGCAGACGCCAGCTGATTTCCCAGCGCGGCGTAGGCAGCAGCGTCGCGGCCCAGAAGGGATTGAGCGAGTAGTAGCCAGCCCCTTGGTTGAGGTCGTTGTTGCGGTCGTAATGCCCCGTTGGGAGCAGGAAAGAGAACTCCAGGCGCTGGGAGTAAAGCGGCCCGGTCGCTCCCATTACGGGATCGAATTGCAGGGATGGGCTGATGGTCAGATCGCCCACGCTGGTCCCGCCACCGGCCAGGGTCGCGCCAGGCTGACCAAAGCGCCCATCCAGGGAAACCACCGGCAGCAGGGCGTTCAGGCCCAGCGTGGCGTTGCCGATCCGGATGGGCGAGGTATAGGAAAGATGGTTGATCAGGGTGAGGACATCGATGCGTGGATCCTTGAAAGCGGCCGCGTCACGTCCACTGCCATCCTTGATGGCGTTGCCTTGGGCATAACGCAGTGCAGGCAGATAGGTCCAGCCGGGTCCGGAACGTGAAAAGCCGTCCATGAAGCTGGTCTCGCCCAAGTTGATGCCCTGCGGTTGCGATACCGTGGGCAGGTCAAAACATGGGTCAACTTTGGATGCAAATTTCTGGGGAAAATGGGTCAGTTTTCAATGCAAATCAACACGCCAGCAGCTAGGAAACTGCGGAATTTCCTCGGTTTTTTAAGCCATAGATGACCTTTAGGAGGCCTTCAATATCTACGGGCTTAATAAGATGCTCATCAAAACCTGCCGCTAAGCTTTTTTCTCGGTCTTCAGATTGCCCATAACCCGTGACAGCAATCAAAATGGTGTTGGCGGTTTCAGGTAGGCCCCGCAGCCTGGCCGCTAATTCATTACCGTCCATGTCAGGCAGGCCGATATCCAATAAACAAATTTGAGGTTTGTTTAATGTGGCAAACGCGAGCGCGTCATACGCTGAATAACGGGTATTTGCCTCATAGCCCATTGCGTCCAGCAACATCGCTAACGTATTAGCGGCATCACGATTATCGTCAACGATCAATAACGTCGACATTTGGTCGGCTCTCTGGCCAGACGTGCCAGAAGAAGCGGAGCACAACTCTCCCCGAACATTCTCTACAATGGGCAAGGTAATGGTGAATTGACTTCCTTTACCGATACCGTCGCTTTCCACTCGGATATTTCCGCCGTGTGAAGCTACAAGGCTCTTAACAAGAGAGAGACCTAAGCCCAGCCCCCCCTGTGAACGATCCGAGGAGCGCTCTGCTTGCGCAAAAAGATCGAATATATAAGGCACAACATTTGGCGATATTCCGATCCCGTTGTCTTTTACTTCGATGTGCGCAAAGCCGCCAATGCTACGCAGGGAGAGCTCAATCTGTCCCCCATTAGGTGTGTATTTCACCGAGTTCTGAAGCACGTTGACGAAGATTTGAACCAGCCTTTTAGCATCTCCCAGGACGCAGACTTCTCGCGATGGGAAAGAATGGTGAAGGTCGTGGCCGCGCTCCATCGCAGACGGCTCGACTTGCTCCAACGCAGAGCTGATGACGGTCCGTAGATCAATCTGCTGGCGATCCAACGTAATAAGTCCTCGAGTTACTCGAGCCACATCCAGCAAATCATCAATCAGACTCGTCATGTGCTTGACCTGCCTAGCAACGATTTCACTCGCCATTTTCACTTTCGAGAGGTTTGCTGGAGCTAAACTAAGCAACTGTGCCGCTGCCCCTATCGGCGCAAGCGGATTGCGCAACTCATGGCCTAACATGGCCAAGAACTCGTCCTTACTTCGGTCAGCAGCCTCAATTTCGTACTGTCGCTCTCTCGCTCGCGTCGCTGCGCGCACCACGCTGACCAGCGTCGGAGGTCTAATAGGAATTTCTAGCAGGGTAAGGTTACGCAGGCGCTCATATGCCTCTTTGAGCCAAGCTTTCTCTGCCGACGGCTTAGTTAGGACTAATATCGGAAAATCTGACCACCTTGGCTGAGCTGCAACAAACTCGGCGAGTCCAATCGAGCGCCCCGGCAAAACCAGTTCCTCGACGGTAAGCAGCGCTGCGCCCCCCTTACCAAGTTCAAAGACCGCATCCTCGATCGTAGTGCAGATGTGAAATTCGATGTCGGCTCCCTTCAGCACAGCAGCCGATAGCTCAGCATCACGGCCGAAAGGCGTGCAGATTAGAACCCTGTGTTTATGAGTTACCCTGGATTCAGCCATCACAGCTCATTGGACGTGGCCGAGGGCTGCCCGATTAGTTTAGGCACACCGGTCAAAATCCCATGGAAGTGTTTGAGAACCGCGCCGATTTGCAGCCCCTGGGGGGATATGATCATCCTGCGGATGGTTCGCTCGTGCTGGCTACCGCGCTTTTTGAAAATGGAGAGCGCTTGCTGAACTTCACCTTGTGATTCAAAGTATCGGAGCAGCAAAACATTATCTGCGAGATAGGTGGCGTCAATGGCTGTGGACATGTTGCTTCCGAGCATGCCCTGCTGCACGCCCACCAAGATGGTCACCACCCCCCGCTGACCCAAGTAAGTGAGTAGCTCGTGCATGTGAATTGCTAACAACTTCTCGTTCGGCATGGATTGTAAAAAGCCGTTCAAGCTGTCTATAACCACGACCTTGGTGCCGCTATCGGCGGCGCGGCACACCATGTGTATAAACTCCCCTGGAGTAAGTTGGGCAGGATCTATTTGATGAACCGCCATGCGCCCGTCGTCCAAATGTTCACGCAGCGATAAACCGAGATTGTCCGTGCGATTGAGGAGATTGGAAGCGGACTCTTCGAACAGGAAAAGAGAAGCCTGCAGACCCTGCAATAATCCCGAGTGAATAAATTGGGCTGCCAGCGTAGATTTCCCAACACCCGAGGGCCCTGCAATCAGCGTACTGCTTCCTTCCTCCAGACCACCTCCGAGCATTGTGTCAAGCTCTTCAATCCCGCTAGAAAATTGACGCTGCTCTACTTGGCGGCGCGTTTCGGCTGCCACGAGTCGGGGGAACACTTCCAAACCACCGTGCTGAATCTTGTAATCGTGCAGCCCCTCTCGAAAGGCGATGCCGCGGTATTTGATAATCTCCAAACGGCGGCGTGTACCGCCATAGTCTGTCGCCATCCGTTCTAAGGATATAACCCCATGGGCAATGCTGCGGACTTGGAGGTCGCCCTCATTTGACGCCGTCCGATCATCCAAGAACAACGTAGTACAAGAGCGGGTAGCGAAAAACTGCTTGAACGCCAACACCTGACGCCTATATAACAGCGGGTTCGAGGCCAACAGTTGGAGCTCGGAAAGAGAGTCGAGCACAACTCTAGCAGGCTTGATCTTTTCGACAACTTCAAGGATCTCACGGGTCGTTGCCCCCATTTCGACATCACTGGGGGCGAACACGCTATATTGCTCGGCCGGATTGAGAATACTTTCCGAGGGAAGAACCTCATGAATATAGACACCGTTTAAGGACCAGCCATGCGCTAGAGCAACCGCTTTTAACTCAACAGCAGTTTCTGAGAGAGTGATGTAAAGCACCGGATCGCTACTTTTAACACCCTCAAGCAGAAATTGCAGAGCTAATGTGGTTTTACCTGCACCTGGAGAACCTTCAAGTAAAAACAATCGATCTCGAGTTAACCCTCCCCGCAAAATGTCATCCAGGCCTCTGACACCTGTCGAGAGAAATTCAGCGCTATTACCGTTTTGGATGTTTTTCACCGAGACCTTTCGCATTACAGTTGGTGGCCTAATGTGACCGGTACAAGACGCACTTAGTTCGAGCTTTAATCAAAGTGTTAATTTGCTCACGGATTTGACCCTCGCCATTGGACCCACCTTCCACCGTCTACCAAAGGCGGCGACACGGTCGTACGACCCTTTATATCCCAGCTCTTGTAGATCCAGGAATATCTGTTTCAGGGTTCTTCGTTGCTTGCGAGATTTGACGGATTCGGCACTCAGCCAAGCGGAGAGCTTGGGAGCAAACTCATCAAGAGAGCTAGGCGAATGCCTTGCTGGGTATGCTGGTTCGATCGCGTCTGACCGGATATAACGGCGTACCGTATTCCGGGAGATGTCTAGGCGGCGAGCGATTTCCCGGATTGAGATATGGTCTCTGATGTACCAACGTCGAATAATTCCAAGTAGGGCCACGTCTATCACCCCGTTCTCCAGCTCGCTGACATGAGAAGGATTGTGGGCTAAACATGAGGCAACTTAGGTAAAAAACTTTAACTTTAGGGTCAAATCTCAATGCAATCGAATGGTGTCAACCGTGATAGGCATGCCATTCCAACGGAACGGCACGAAAGCCCGTTCATTCGGTAGCAATTTCTATTTCCATGCCACAAGCATAGTCGGAGCAAAATCGCTATCCTTCAGGAATTGCCATTATCAACACTGAGAAAAATGTTAATCACCTTTGTTTCCCTATTCGATGCCCTTAAAGCTGTTGCGCTAAAAACTTCTGTATCTGATGAGGAGGTTGATCATTACACGGAGGCTCCCATGGAAGAAAACGATTTCATGAAGAATCTGGCGCGACTTCCTGCAAGAAGTTGTTTTCAGCATTCACGGGCTGCGACGTCTCTTCTGCAACTGCTATTTGCGCGATACCCTGATACGGAGTGGTATGACGTGGCTGGCGTAGGACTGGTTCTTCAGTCGGACAAAGCTAAAGAGGAAGCTCGCCAGATTCTGATGGATTACGCGAGCGCAGAGTCATTTTTCAAAGACCAAGTTCGCTCAAAAGAGAAGGCGCCGTCGAGATTTGCGATCGAGCAGCCCACAGCACACGGCCGTTCTGGTGCGCTCACGCGCCCTCGATCAATGGAAATTCGCCTAGACAGAGATTTGCTTGTCAAGCTACTCGACAAAGAAGAAGTCCCCTATAGCGCGGATTTTCTGCCGGAGCCGTATCTGGGGCATGAAAAAACAAGAAAAACGAAACCCAAGCCGAACACCTTCGAAACGCGCTCACCCCGCACAGAGGTGAAATATGGCTTTAGAGGTGCTTATGCGGATGCTCTCTCCTACGCGATGAGCAAGGCCACGGACAATACGGATCACACAACCGTTTGGGCAGCACTAATTGAATTAGCGGAAGGGCCTCTTGCTTTGCGATACAACATCGCTCACAAAAATTTCGAGAGAGGAATTCGCTTTATCAATGCTGGTCGAGCCGGGGGCGCCTTTATCTTCCTTACCAAAGACGATGTGGCAGCCAAAGTCGAACATTGGGTAAAAAAGCAGCACGCGGCATCTTCCCGCAAAATAACTCACAATAAGTAAGAATAAGTCGGTTTAAGCGCCCCTCACTCCCTCTCGATCCCTATTCTTCGCTCCAGCCCTCCTCGCTGCAATCTCGATACCACGAGAGAGGAGGTTTTTAAATCATCTGGAGCGTGAAATGATCAATACTTCCAACTCGCCGTTCATCACTACTGAAAAGCTGGCCGACCAACTTTTCTTGCAACCTCAGTCTATTCGCAAACGCTATTCTGCAACGGGTACCTATCATGGTGTGCGTCCCGTCAAGCTGCCCAACCGCCGCCTGATGTGGCCTGCCGATGCCGTGGAGCAACTGGCGAAGGAGACACCCAATGTCGCCTAAAGACACACCTGTCGGCATCATCATCCCGCAGCCGCCTGATGAGGACGAGAAACTTCGTAACTTGTTGGACGAGTTGCAACCAGCGCATAGCAAGCGCAGAAATGAGCGCTTTATCAAGGCATATCCCAGTATTGTTCTTGCAAAGGCACGCGATGTGTCAACGAAAGACATCTTAGATACCCTTGAACGCGGCGGTCTGAAGCTTCATCCTCAGAAATTCCGCGAAATGATGAAAGAAGAAGAAAAGCGCCGTGCAGAACACGGTGACTCTGTATGCTGCGCTCACTGTGGCCAAGCACTTAGTGTTTCCCAGGCTGCAGACAGCTCACATGCTGGAAAGGAAAACCATGGCTGACGCAGTTCGTTATCCACTAAATCGCTTCCCTGAGATAGCAGGGCAGACCGGCCAGGAGATGACAGAATTCATACAGGCTCCCGATGCTCTTATAGGTCCGATTATTTTATCAACGTTATCAACCTGTATCCAACCGCTTGCAGATGTGCGGCTACCTACTGGGCAAGTCCGCCCAGTACTAGTCAATACTTCAATCATTGCGGATTCTGGCGAAAGAAAGACGGCAGTAGAAAGCCTGCTTTCTGCGCCGCTCCACGATCGCGACGAAGCCAACATCAAGCAACACGAAGCGGACATGAAGCAGTACAACGTGGACCTTCAATATTGGAAAGGAAAAGGCGCTGCCATTAACGGAAAGATCCGAAAGCTGGCACTCAAAGGCCAACCAACCGATCATCTTAGAGACGAACTCAAAGCACACGCTGACGAAAAACCAGCCAGGCCACGGTTACGTCGCATGATGTGGCTCAATGCCTCAGCACGCGCAATCATGGATGCTCTTGACGGAGAAGGTGAGTCGATCGCCTTCATCAGCGACGAAGGTCATGCTCTGTTGAAAGGCGGAGCATTTCAGCAAATCGGATTGCTCAATAAGGCTTGGGACGGCGCGCGAAGTCTGCCTCTTGACCGTGCCAACGGCGAGATGGTAATCGCAAGGCACCCTAGGGTCACCATCGCTCTTATGGTTCAAGAGGCAGTATTTTTTGGTTTTCTGAAACGTCACGGCGAGGAGATGCGCGGCTCTGGGCACTGGGCGCGCTATCTAGTCGCCTGGCCAGAGTCTACTCAAGGTACACGGTTCATACACCAATTGACACGACAGTGGAAATGGCTTCCCAAATTCACAGAACGCATCACTCAGATTCTGCAAGAGCAGGACACGTTACTAAAGAAAGGAAAAATAACCCGAAAAATCCTCGAATTTTCACCCGAGGTGGATGACCGCTGGATCTATCTATCGAACATTATTGAAGAAATGATCCAGCCAAATGATTTTTATCACGAAATCAGAGATGCCAGCAGCAAGGCCATGGAGATGGTAGGCCGCATCGCTGCTCTCTTCCACTACTTTTCAGGAGAAGAAGGCGACATACCTTTGGCAACCGTCAATCGAGCGGTGGACATCGTCCGTTGGCACCTTGATGAATTCAAACGAATTTTTTCAGGCGAGTATCACTTGCGTAAGGCGCAAGATCTAGGCGAGAAACTTGCGGCATATTTGCAACGACAATACGCAGACCGCGGTCAGATGGAAATAGAGAAGAACGAGATCTTGCACAATCGGGTCTTGGGCAATCGCGATGAACTGAATGAAGCGCTGCAGTACTTAACAGAACAAGGGCGCGTGCAAGTATTCACTCAGACCCGTTACGCCAACAGCTATTCTGAACATAACTCGCGGTTTAGCTCAGGTCGGAAATATGGCACTCGCTACATAAGGCTGATGGCATACGCGTTTCCCCAAGCCCAGGGGGCAATGCTCGGTAGCACCTATACATAGTCACTTTTCGAAGGCGAAGCTATTAATCAGCTTCGCTTTTTTTTTGAATATCTCCCGTCCTTGGCTCCAAAGCATACGACTCATGCGACTAGTCGCATGAGTCGTAGTGTTTTTTACGCCTTCGTTTTAAAAGAATAACTACTTTCGGCGGAGTTGAATTACTTGGCCTGCCGCCTTGAAAGAAGGAAAGCCTCGCGATGAATCTCAGCCATAGCCAGGATACGCGCCGCCCCCATATGTCGCTCAGGCTCTCGCATGATTCCTTGCTGTCTTAGCGTTCGATGGTCTACGCGCGCGGCATGCCCATACTTCTCTAGTGTTTGATTCTGGATAGTTGCACATCGCTCCCTTAGCGCGACAACTTCTGTCTTTAAAGTGACTCGGTCGCGACCACCGCTCACTTTTCTGCACCCTCCCAACTCGGGTTGCTTGGCGTTGTAGCGTTTGAAGGTCTGTTCACGATCGCGCACAATTCCGTCGTCCATGCGATCTGAGAACATCAAATGAATATGCACGTTCTGCTGGCGCCCCAACGAAGATTCCTTTGCATGCACCGCGTAGTGATACGGGCGACCGCCCACCATCTGATCGATCAACCGCGACACCACTTCCTCAAGCTGTTGATGATTCAGTTCTTTGGGCAACGCAATTTCGTATTCGCGATAGACTGCACCGTTCTTACGCTCGAACTTGTCGCCGGCGCGCCAAAAGTCCATCGGGTTGCTTCGCGCCCATGCAGGCATGTTGCCATAACCTGAAAATAGCAAGTCCTCCTTGTGGCTGTACTTCCCAGTGCGTACGATGTACGCGGCATGATCCACCGCAGCGCCCTTCTTCCCTGTTTTGATACTGAAGTGAAAACTCGCCATTTCTTACCCCTCTTGAAGTTGAACAAAACAAGAGTTCAAACATAGCCATTTTGAGAAACGGTAAGTGCGCGTCCTGTACTGCTTACACTTGCCTTCCTTTGCAGGAGCTATGTCTTCACCTTGACAAGAGACGGTGTGGTCAGCACTCATCTCATACCATGGTGAACGGAGTAAAAAAATACTGGATACTTTAGGTGATCACCCAGGAGAGCTGTTTCCTCAACAAACTCTTACGCAGCCTGGACCTCTCCAAGAGGCCAACCAGTGACGTCAGGGATTTCTTTCGCACTCAGTTAGGCGATCAAATAAGATCGCTATTTCTTCTTTCGATTCTGCACTCTCCGGATCTTCCCGCAGAAAGTCTTGGGCATTCTTCATCCCTTGATTACATGTTCACTGGATCGGGAGCATCCCCGAATTCCCCAGACATCAGATCGTCTTCGAACTGTCCTATCCAGGCCGAATCGAGGTTCACGTAGCCTGCTCGGGCTCCATTGGCCTTCGCTTCTACGATAACGTTTCGCTCCCCTCTGCTTTGTTCCCCACTAGGAGGCGGCAAGTATTCGAACGTCACGATGAAATCGTTCTGAATCCAACCATGCAGCAAGCAAACCCGTGAGAAATGCTCTCGTTCCTCTTGCGATAGCGCATCGAATTTTGGCGGCATCATGGCTCCCCCTTGCTGAAGCGGCAAATCCTAGCATGCGCCTCCAGGTCTTCGCTCAACGGTGCTCATAGACGTCAATCTCTGATTCCAAATAACTTCAGTCACATATCCCTCCTGTGAGATTGGAGCGATTCCGCACTCCAGTCCTCTTTTTTCTCATCAGGAGGTCTTATGCCAGTTCTTCGCGTCGTTCTTGTCTTGAGTTTGCTTTACAACGCTTGCTTCATGTTGATCATTCTTGTCGCACGGGGATGACAGATACGAATGTCTTGTCCGCGCTGTCATTCTTCCAACATCCATAGCCAACGAGTTGGAGAACGTACCGGGAGTGCTCTTGGAACCGCCGCTGGCGCCGCTGCTGGCCTTTCCAGTGCCGTTAGCGGCGCCGAGGCTGGTGCTTCCGTTGGTTCCATTGTCGGCCCCGTCGGTACGTTAGCGGGGGCCATCATGGGCGCTCTAGCAGGTGCTACCGCGGGATGCTTAGCCGGTACCAAGCTAGGCCAACTGGTTGACCGCACGATCCTGGGCACCTATCAATGCCTCGACTGCAAACACACGTTCTCTGACGAGAGCGAGCAGCTCTAACTCCCACCTTTTCGCACACCGCCATGCCTCACGGCAGGCATACGCACATCTATAGGAGATTCACATGGCTCATCTGATCGAAACCATGGCTTACGCCAGCGAAACACCTTGGCACGGCCTTGGCAACCAACTGTCCGCCAAGTCCCCTATTTCCGTCTGGGCCAAACAAGCCGGGATGGAATGGCAAATCAACGAATCCCCGCTCTACTTCCAGCCTGGCGAGGGCACGGATCACACCTCGTTCGACGAACAAAAGGTCTTGTATCGCTCGGATACCGGCGCAGCGCTGTCGGTCGTCTCCCAGCGCTTCCAGGTCGTGCAACCTCGTGACGTCCTGGAGTTCTACCGGGATCTCACCAAGGCGCACGGTTTTACATTGGAGACCGCGGGTGTTCTGAAAGGCGGCCGCAAGGTCTGGGCCTTGGCCAAGACCAATATGACCGCCAACATCAAGGGTAACGACACCATGAACGGCTATTTGCTGCTAGCGACTGGTTGCGACGGCACCCTGGCCACCACGGCCCAGTTCACGAGCATCCGCGTGGTCTGCAACAACACGCTGGCCGTGGCACTGAAGAACGGTGGTGCCGCCGTGAAGGTGCCTCACTCCACCACCTTCGATCCCAAGGCGGTCAAGGGGCAACTGGGTCTGTCGTCTTCCTCCTGGGAGGATTTCGTGTACCAGATGAAGAAGCTGTCTGAGCGCAAGCTCAAAATTGCTGAATCCGAAGCCTTTATCGCGGAGCTCTTTGCCGATCCCCGTGAAAAATTCACCAACGAGCGCGCCATGAAGAAGGTGTTGGAGCTGTACTCCGGTCATGGCCGCGGTGCGGAGCTGTCTTCTGCCAAAAACACCGCATTTGGCCTGCTCAATGCCGTCACCGAGTTTGTCGACCATGAACGCCGTGCCAGGAGCACGGACTATCGGCTGGATTCGGCCTGGTTCGGTAGCGGCGCCAACCTCAAAAATGACGCCCTGGCGCAGGCCATCGCCCTGGTGAGCTGAATTACCCTTCTCAACGACATAAAGCCCGAGCCAAGTGCTCGGGCTTTTTCTTTTATGAAAGGATTGTTATGTCCGTCATCACCGCACCGTCGACCAGACGGCCTGGACGTGCTGCACTACGGCTGGTCAAGACCCGGGACCTGTCCCGGGAAGAATGGCTGTCGGTACGCCGCAAAGGTATCGGCAGCTCCGATGCCGCTGCGGCAATCGGCCTGAACCCCCATCAATCGATGCTGGAGCTGTGGATGATCAAGACGGGGCGTTCGCATCTGTTACCCCAATCCGATCCAGGAGACCGTACCAGCCCCACCTACTGGGGAAGCCTCCTGGAACCGATTGTGGCGGCTCACTACACCCATGAAACCGGGAACAAGGTCCGCAAGATCAACGCAGTCCTGCAGCATCCTGATCCAGATAAGGACTGGATGCTGGCCAACATCGATCGCGAGATCCTCGGAGCACCGGATGTCCAGATATTGGAATGCAAGACTGCCGGCGAGTTTGGTGCCCGAATATGGCGTGAAGGTGTACCGGAATATGTGCAATGCCAGGTTCAGCACCAGTTGGCCGTCACGGGCAAGGAAGCTGCCGATGTGTGCGTGCTGATTTGCGGGCAAGAGATCCAGATCCACCGGATTGAACGCGATGACGAACTGATCGATGGTTTGATCAAGCTCGAGCGGGAGTTCTGGCACTACGTGGAGGCGGACATTCAGCCGTCGGCCGACGGCTCCGAGTCAGCTGATCGGGCCTTACGGTCTCTCTACTCGCATGACTATGGCGATGTGGCCGATTTCAGAGACAACCGGGCCATGTCAGCGGTCTTTGCGGACCTGCAGGCCCTCCGGGAGGAAATTGCCACTCGGGACAAGCTTGAGCAGCAACTGAAGCAAACCATCCAGCAGATGATGGGCAGCTCCAGCCGGGCGCTCTTCGAAACCGGTTCGGTCAGCTGGAAACGCAGCAAGGACGGTACCCAGATTGATACCGATCGGCTGGCGGCAGACTATCCTGACCTGGTTAAACCCTATCTCTCCCCCAAGGCCGGCAGTCGCCGGTTTCTTATTCATCCTTAACTACAGCCAGGCGTCCTCGGATGCCTAGCCTTTATACGCTGGAGAATCCCATGATCAAGGGTTTATGCATTACTCCGCCCATCCTGGGCAGGATCTCGATCGGCAAGATGGTCGAGAAGAACGGACGTCGCCTTCCGGAGAAGGACGACCAATTCACCATTACCAGCCAAGTTCAGACGCAAGAAGGATGGGCGCCGCATCCGCTGGATGCCATCTACCGTAAGGCGTCGCCCGCCGAGAAGCTTCGCACGATTCCAGTGACCGTCATGTTCAGCGAGCCAGCCCTGAACCTGAGGGCGTCTTATTGCTTCTTTGATCGCCATGCGGGCAGGCCGCTATGCAGCGGTAATGGCATGCATTGCCGGCGCCTGACGCAAGAAGGCATTGCCTCCCTTCCCTGCCCTGGTCCGGACAGCTGCGAGTTTGGACAAGGCCAGTGCAAGCCCTATGGCCGACTCAATGTGCAAATTGATGCAGCGGATGAATTGGGGACCTTCATCTTCCGTACCACGGGCTACAACAGCATCCGCACTCTCACAGCTCGCCTGCAGTATTACCAAGCTGCGTCAGGCGGTCTGTTGGCATCTCTGCCGCTGGAGCTACGGCTACGGGGCAAGAGCACGGTGCAGTCGCACCGCACACCGATCTACTACGTGGATTTGACGATTCGGGAGGGGATAACGCTGGAGGGGGCGATTCAGCAGGCGCAGGAGCTGCATCAACGACGGGCGAATGCGGGATTTGATCAGTTGGCGTTAGATGTGGCCGCTAAGGTGGGATTGGCTAACGGGCTGTTTGAGGAGGCGGAAGAGGAGTTCGCATCGTTGAGGGAGGAATTTTTCTCCCACTCTGCTGCAGGCGATCAACCACAGTGGCAAGACAACATACGATCAAAAATCAAAGGAAAGACGAGAGGCATTGCCGCGCACGGCTAATCAGCGTCGTCTAGGTCACTAAAAAACTCAGAAGGGCTAACGCCGAGAGTTGCAATGATTTTCATGATGTTGATGAGTGCGACGTTATGCTCCCCTCGCTCAATCCCGCCCATATAGCTTCTATCTAAGCCGCACGCATCCCCAAAGGCTTCCTGCGAAAAGCCTAGCTCCTTACGTCTACGCCGTACCGCTTGGCCAAAAGCCAGCAATACCGGCGCTCGTTCCTCTGCAGGGGCTTTCTGTTTTTTCGTATCCATATCCCATGATTTCTTCCTTAGGAATAAATTTCCACGGCACAAAGCACCACGGGATATAATTTCGCGGTATATATTACTCATTTCTCTTAAATTTGTCGAAAAGCGTTTTTCGGCGCCGCTCGCTAACTAGATACTGAACTGGACTAAACATGCCTATGGTCTTCTGCCGCGGCTGCGGCAAAGAAATCCACGATACCGCGCCAATCTGTCCACATTGCGGCGCTCCACAGATTCAGTTTGTCGAAAAAACGAACGGACCACTCTGGCTTGCCATCACCAGTATCGTCTCAGCCATCTTCGCGGCCATCTGTGCGATCCAAGTAAGTAGTTTTGATCGCGACCAGATCGTCGGCGGCGCCGCCATCGCTGTTTTGGCACTTGTCACCGGCGCCATCAATCTGCAGCAAAAGAAGCCCGGCAAGGGAATCTCTGTGACGGCAATCGTCGTCTCCGCGGTCTCCTTTCTCATCCTGATCGGCTCATGAAGCCACTTCATACCTACTAGGGGAAAACCATGTCCAACTTTGTGAATTGCCCGCATTGCCAGCAACAGCTCCACGAAACCGCACCAGCCTGCCCGAAGTGCGGCGCGCCTAACCAGACAACATCCACGACCAGCTTCACCTCCTACGACCAGGTGCCTTGGTATCGCCGTCGTTGGGCGGTCATCTTGAGCGCTTTTGTCTTCATGCCGATCGCCTTGGTGATTGCCTTCAGCGGCGACGTCTATTTTCTGAAAGATGGAAAAGTACAAGTGTTTCCCAAGCAATTCAAATTTAGTCTCCTGATCGTCTTCGCGATCTTGGTGCTGATTCGCATGAGCGCATAAGCCAAGGATCTCAACATGAAGCACATCTTTTTATCCTTGGGTCTTTTGTTGGCTTTTACATCAAATGCCTTCGCTGGCAACGGCTATTGCGATAGTCGTCCTTCTAATCGCGAACGCCGAAACTGCTATCAAAATGCCGTGGAGTCGAACGTAAGCATGATCAAGCAAAACTATCAGTACCTGATGTCCTCCTCGAGGCTCACTCAACAACAGAAGCAGCAGCTCCAGCAAGACCAAAACGCCTGGATCGACAAAGTCGGTCGCTATTGCGGCGACAACCTCTCTTGCCTATACGAATCCTCTGCTGAACGCAGCATGAGCCTGCACGCCATCGCAGCGCGCAACTGATCCCCTTTACCCCACCAGAAGGTCTTTATGAAAAAGCTGTGTGCATTGGCAGCGTTGTCGCTGCTGTCCATTAATGCTCTTGCCGCCGGCAACGTCGGCCAGTGTGTCTTTCCAAAGTACGAGATTCAAAAGAACGGGAATATGAAGTTTAAGAAGCCCATTCCTATCTATAGCGCCGCAGACATGAAGAGTGCCAGCACGACACTGACAAAGTTCGACGGATTCAAGGTGGCCAAGCAGTCCAACGGCTTGGTGCAACTGGTTGAAGTGCCTGGCGCTGACGGCAGCAACCCCAATGCAGGTAAACCGATTGGCTGGGCCAAGCTCTCTGACTTTGATTTCCAAGAGCTACGTAACTGCAATTAATACCCCCAAAAAAAGAGGTCGCATTAGCGACCTCTTTTTGAGTCATGTATAAGCACGCATTTTTTTTTGAAAAAAAATACGTGCTTCTTCATCAGAACATGGGAGCAGGGCTATTAACCACTCTCAACCAGACGTAAATTTAAATTTAAAGGTCATTTAGATAGGCCTCAGATTACGGATATAACAACATTCCAGGCGGCGGTGGTTTTTTCCATTCTGAGCTCATCGACAATCTTTTCTCGTGATGTGATCGTCATCGCCACAAACCAGAAAATTTCTCATCCATTAGGATTTTCGCCCCCCTCCCAAAAAAAGAAACTCTAATTCAGATCTCGACATATAACGTAAGCACGTTATAGTGAGGAAGCTTTACTTCCAATCTTTTGGAGAGATCACGTCTCGAAAATCAGCCAGCTCTAAGCAGTCCGAACCTGGATTCATGCGGGAATCGGATGGCTTTATCAATGTGCCGGTCAGCAGAAAGACTCGCGATGACCTACATGCACTGAAAATTAGCATGCAAGCTTCCAGCCAGGCAGAGATCATAGAGAAGGCAGTGGCGATCGCGCGAGCAATTGACCTCGCTGTTAGAGAATAATTTTTTTTAAACCGCGTAGTTCTACAGACTCAAGAAATGCATCGAAAAATTAAAACGCCCGCGGAATGCGGGCATCTTTTATCGAAAAGGCATCCCCGTATTTTCAGATCGACGATGATGCTCATCCAGCAGAAACGTAATCGACGACTTGGTACTGCGCAGCGTTCTGTCCCCACAAGCTGAAGTGTTTCGTTCGCCACTCATGGATATCGCCGAACTTTGAGCATCCGCTCCGGCAACGCGCATAGCATCCAATATAGATTGAGTGGATTCATTGGCACAGTTCTGCAGCTCTATGCTTTGCCTAGTCCAGCGCCATATCCATCCCCATTCGCTTGTAGGATATCCCCATAAAACGGTCAAAACGAGGCCTATTAATATCTTTACTTTGGTGCGAAATGAAAGCCTGGAAGCAACCTCATAGGCAATCCACAAAAAGTTCATGTGCTTCTCCGATACGAGCCTCATTCCTCGTGCATACCAACGAAATTAAAATAGATATTCTTGCGAAGAGCATGTAATTTCCTCCTTTAGCCGGGTTCCACTGCCCATTGAATTTTACGTCTGGGGCAAAGCAGCGCGTTCATCAAGCCGAAAAATTATTCTGCAGTTAGCGAAGCATAAAAAGGCACACTTTCGCTCGCGCACTTTTGCGCACTCGCTTATTCCGTTCTCTGCCAGTTCCACTCCCCGTCATTTATTTTCATTCCCAGCGCCCTTAAGCTTTCAGAAGAAAGAGTACTGGCCCTTTCAAGTCAATGCGGCATAGACCTTGGTTAGTAATTTCTTGAGCTGTTCTGGAACGCCATCCCACCCCTCTCCCCACCCAAGGGTATGCTTGTACGCATTGAAAGGCTTTTCAGAACCAGGTACCGGGTAACCCAAGAAATCTTCAATACACTCCTCCAGAAGAGTCAACCTTTCGTCATTCCCCACTGCAGCCCTGATAGGCTCATTAAATTTCTCAGCCCCTTCGGTGCCTTTGTCTCGATCATGAATGACAAAGAAATCCACATTAAGTGCGTTCAGGTACTTAACTAATCCAATAATTGAGGCTTTCCCTCTAGCCTTGATTATTTCGCTCCCTGAAAGGATTAGTGATTTCATCTCTGCCGGCATTCTACGAATAGCCTCTTTGACAACGACCTCTTCTGTATCGCCCTCGACGACCAGCACTCGGCGGGTGAAAAATATCCGCGACACATGATCGTCTAGTTTGATAAGCATTTTGACCTGATCTTTGTCGTTGCTTTGTAGCTTGACGAACTCCTCGGATACCGAAAATGGAAGCACAGTGGTGTTCCCTTTCTCGTATTGAAAGCGATTGAGGACCTGCTTGGGTTTGCGGGAGAGATCTATTAGATAGGGAGAATGCGTAGTAGCAACTATCTGAGAGTTCTGATTAGACAGATCGTAAATCAGATCGCGCATTTGGTTAGCGGCACTCGGATGAAGGTAAATCTCCGGTTCCTCAAAACCGATAATGAGTCCACGCTCATCGTTACCGTTACGTCGTTTCAGCCATTGCTGCCTAAACCTCAGTAGTCCAAATACCGCAGCACGAACCATCCCCGTTCCTTGGTTGGCAACGCTTGTGCGAATATTGCTGGACATTTCAATTTCGAAGGTAGGAACCAGTGCGTCCGGACTGGAAAGATCAGCTGCTGCGTATATACGGGACTCCGGAAAGACTCCACCAAGTACGGTGTTCAATTCCCCCATCATTTTCCCGAATTCTGAACCAATATCACTTGGATCAAGTTCTTTTGCGAGCAGATTCAGGCATGCCTGCGCCTCCTTGTAATTTGCGGAGCTTTCACGGACATCCTTGAATAACTCGTGCAGAGTTTTTTGCAGCACACCACTTTTCTGATCGATTTCGTGGGATGCAGATTCCGCTGGAATAATGAGAATGGAAGGAAGTTTGGATAGAACGACGCCCCCAATGCCACCTGGGTTAATCGCCCACTCCTCCTCTTCTTCTTTGATTTCCCACAGTTCATCAATCAGCTCAAGCTTATCTCGGTCGCCAGGAGAGATTTTCTTATCCAATGCCGAGAAAATCTCGGAAAACAAATCGGGAGCCCCGCCGGCGCCGATAAAGTCAGAAGGTTTTTGTAGGTCTACGAACTCTGACTTCATCATCCGTTTAAACGTCTTCAATTCAATCTTGACATCTTCGGCTAACTTATATGTTTTTCGATAGAAAATACTTTTCCCAGTCTCTCCGCTATCTTTTGGATCATACGAGAAGATGCGCCCTTTGAAACCGCGCCACATAGAAGCCACGTCAGGGACATTCCTAAACTCAGCCTCTAGGATTACAGTGTCACTGGTGATTTTCGCTTCACCTGTTTCCTCATCCAGTTCGGAGCAGAAGCAGTCCGTATCCATACGCTTACTGTTAGACAGTAACCATCCGATAGCCTTGAGTACTGAGCTCTTACCTGCGTTATTAGCGCCGATCAGAAAAGTCGCCTTGCCAAAATTTATTTCAGCAGTATGTAAGCGCTTGAAACCATTAATCGAAAGCCGATGAAGTCGCATGAGTCTCCCCCCCGTTGTGCCGATTTATGAGCTAGTAAGAGTGCCAATTGATCGAATTTACCGATTGCTGCTTCCCAGATTCTTCTCAATTATTTAGATTTATATTTAGTTCAACGTCCGAGAACTCCGTACCGCTTGAGTATCTGCGATTCCATCGGCGATGACTTTGAGTGGTACGGCGCCAATGCCTAATGCGCGTTCGATGATGAGATTATCGCCATTCTCGGCCAATAACTCCTGTAGCTTGGAAAATTCGCCGCACCAGATTGTCTCAACATCCTTATCGCGACTGGTATCTCGATTGTTCGTTAACGCAACCGAGCGGATTTGCAAGCGACCGGATTGCGCCTGCCCTCCGATCTCGACGCCATATCCTGGTAACGACGGCTTCTTCGCAATCACCTGGCCGTCTCTGGCCCAAGCGGTCTTCATGCCCTCATTGACCTCATACCCTAACTTGGCCAATCCCTGCAAAATGACATCACGGCGCAACTCGGCCTCCCGGCTTTGTTGAGCCAGTACAATGCAGGTCTTACATTCATCGATAAGCTCTGTCATCGCACTTAAGGTAGTCGACGAACTGCAGTTATTAATACGCTCCAGGAGCGTCATGGCTGGAAGCTCACCAGCACGTAGATCTGGGGCCAGTGCCAACAATTCGCTCATTGCCGCCTCGTGTTCTCGTGCCGCCTCTAATGCGGCGGCCAAGTCTAGGATCAAACTATCCAGCAGCAGTTTTTGTTGTGAACCACTTTCCATCGTTTCAATTGTGCGTAACCGTGACACGAATTCGGTCATCCTATCCGCCTCGAGGATGGTTCCGAGCTCTGCGATCTGGTGATCAATACGTTCAATACGCGGGTTAGGCGCCCCTGAAGTATGGGCCAGCTTCCAAGCAGTAAAATCTTGCCCTTCCATACCGGTCATGAGACTCGATACCGCCGTGCGTTGAGCACCGCTGAGCTCGGTAGCGTCTTGCGGCGCCAGAAGTGCAAACCCTCGTGCGAGGGTCGCATCGGCGTTCTGAAGTTCAGTGCCAGAAGCAATGGCATTCAAACTACTCTCCAGCTCCGAGGGAAGCGCAATACCACGCACTTTAAGTGCGGTGATCAGTGCAGTAGCGCTGTCTCTACCTTGACGCTGGCACTTTTTCGCCTGAGCGATCTTGTCTACAGCGATCTGTCTGCGCCTACCCGCATCAGCGCTCAAGAAGGCGATTTCATCGGGAACTTGCTTTTGCAAGTCCATGAAAGCGTCTTGAGCGAGCAAGGTGCCAAGCTGGCGCCGGCGCTTCATCGTCGCAGCAATCTCGTCATCGGATAGCTCTTGAACGCGCTTTCCACTTGTCACCCACGCTTCAATGGCTTGGTCCAGACGGCGTAAGTGCCCCTCGCAGATGGCAATAATCTCTTCGCGCGTCACAATACGAACTACTTTGGGGCCACTCATGCCGACTCCTTTTGCAAAGCTGATTCAATTGCCGACTTCAGTCGGGCCTTCTCGTCAAGATTGCTGTGGTACCAGGCCTGCGACGATATACGGTGCAAATGAGGAATTGCGCGGCGTAGGACGGATGGCCGCCAGATATCTCGAGCCCGAGCCCGTTGCAGTAATTCGTGCCTGGGCGCATCACATTCGATACCAATGGCATAGAGGCCGGTCTGAGGATCTGCGATGGCAAAATCCATTCCGAATGCATCACCTTCCTGTGCGACGACCGGATCGAGTCCCAGCGAACGTAGATAGGTATGCACGTCATTAGCGAAGCCATCCAGCTTCTGACCTTGCTGCAGTCGTGCATTCACACGTTCATTGTGCATACGCCCCAATAGCACGCGACCGGAAGGGAGATCGCCATTTGACATCGCGCGAGCATACTCCATATACCCTTGCAAATAGTCGCGTGGAATAACGGGCTTGCGCTGGGTATTGAGCATGTCCGAAATATCACGGACAGGCATAGAGGTAATAAGAACGACCTTTTTACGCGCCCGTGTCACCGCCACGTTCAATCGCCGCTCTCCTCCCTTTTGCCCCAGTACGCCGAAGAAGCGCTTAAAGGCACCTTGACCATTACGCCCGAAGGTTGTTGAGAAGATGATGACATCACGCTCGTCGCCTTGGACGTTTTCCACGTTTTTCACGAAGACAGCCATATCCTCGCCACCTTCACTACGCGTAGACTCCTCTTGATACGCGGAACGGAAGGCCGAATCTTTTTCTGCGCGCAGCTCCAGTCGTTCCTCGATCAATTCTGCCTGTTTCAAATTGAACGTAACCACGCCTACGGACGGACGCTGTGAATATGGCTGTTGCCAGAGGTTGGCCAGATACTCCACCACTTTATCGGCTTCATCTGAATTGGTCTGCTTCTCGTACAGACCATTCACCTGGTGCATCTCGATTGGTTTGATCTCCCGAATCGTAGCCTCAGGATGTCGAGCAGGCACACTCAGATTGTTCTCATAAAACGCGGCGTTGGAGTACCCAATGAGCTCCCGATAGACGGAACGATAGTGGATCTCGAGCGTCGTTTTGGGCAGAGCAGTCCTGGCCAACTGCAGGAGATCTGGGCAATCCTTGATCTCACGGCGGTTCCACGTCTCATCAAACAACTCTTTTTCTTCATCGCTGGCATCTTCATCCGGCTGCTCGCCGTCAAAGAGCTCGCTTTCATCGTTATCCATTCGCCCCGAGAAGAAAGCACTTGGCGGCATCTGCTTTTCGTCACCGCTAACCACTGCCAGATTCCCGCGGAAAAGCGTTGGCAGAGCGTACTCCACCGGCATCTGCGAGGCTTCGTCGTAGACAATCGAATCAAACAAGTTACTTTTCAGTGGCAGAACACGACTGGCCACATCGGGGTTCATCAGCCACACTGGACGCAACGACATGAGCCCCATACCCGCCCCCAGCTCGATAAACTCTCTCAATCGGCGAGACCGCTGTCCCTTCAGTCGCGTTACATCCTCCCACTGCTTAGGTGAAGCCAAACTGCCGCGATCGATAGCCTCCCGAAGAACATCACGATTCAGCCGGCGCATTTCTTCATCCGCCACCGCCAACGACCGGACTTTGGTAACCGTTTCAGTCTGTTCCAGAAGAAGCTCTGGATTATCTTGCTCCATCCTGCGCTTCCAGCCCAGACGGGCCTCTCGGTTGATAATTCGGCGAACCTCTTCATCTAACACGCCCACGGGGACGTTGACCAACAGCGACTCGTGCGTGCGCATGACTGCAAAGACATCCAATGCGTCTTTGCCCAAGTTCTGGGATCGGGTACGGAATTGCTGATAAGCCGCTAACGTGGGTAGTGCATCATGAATTCGGTTCAGCGCGGTGCGATCTTCGAGATTTCGCCCGATAGACTGCCGGCATTGGTCAACCAATTCCTCGACCAGCCAGTCTTCAAGGGTAGCCAGTGCCTGCAGACTCAGTTGACGCGCTGCATGGCGCACGAACGCCCGCTCAAAACCGTCCAGAAGTTGCTCGACCGGAGCCCGATCACCCGTCATCACAGCAGCATCGAACTCGCTACCGCGGGGTGCCACCGCCAGGTGCTGGGCCAATTCACGGACCTCCTCCAGCTTACGCAAACGAGACAGACACTCTTCGGCCAGCGTCGGACCACAGCTCAACGCAACCGTGTCCAGCTGCAATGCAGAGGCGATTGAATTAAGGGCAGTGCGATGCGGTCGCCATTGGTGTTCCAAGCGTGCAGCGGCCAATAACTTCGTGATCGAATCTGCCTGTAGAGGTGCACCGGCGCTAGCGATGAATTTCAGCAGCTTATTGCGTCGGGTATAGGTCGCCGGATTCAGTCTCGACAAAAATGTGAGCGGGCGAACAGCTAACGCGGCCTGTTGGATCGTGTATTGCAGATCCGCGTCGGCTAATTTTGCCAACGCGATCGATAACGACTCGTCATAACAAGAATTGTTAATAGAAAGCAATTCTTGATGGAGAGTCTTGAGCGACGCATAGTGAACCTGACCTGGTGAATCCGCTTTATCAGCTGGTCGGAATAGCGGGAGCCAGAGCGCCAGCCGTTTGCGCTGGACATCATCGAGACCGGCCAAACGTGCTCCATTGGACTTCAGCCATGCTCGGTATGGCTCGGGATCATCTACATCGAAGCTCGCAGGATGATCTATCAATACTTGGATACGATGAATCTCGGCATCGAGGAAAGGCGTAAAGGCAGCTTTAAATTCCTCAATAGTTGCAGCATCGCCCGCGAAGGCTTTCAGCTGGACGAGTGGGCTTCCTTCAAATTTCGCCGGCAGCCAGTAGCGCGCCAAAGGTGCGCATTGCTCTTCGACCGTAGTGAGGGCAGACGGATCTAGGGGCGACAGCTTGCTACGCAGCTGCGGTATATTCAAAGGCGGTGTACCGGCTTCTAGTTGGATTAATTCGCCAAGGAGCGCCCGATAGCTCAAGCCGGTTGCCGGATCGACGCGATGCAGCGCGCGATGTAAGCGATCCAACTCCCCCTCCAATGCTTCAATTTTTGCAGCAACACGTTCACGCTGCCGAGCCCAGCCATTGTCGAATAACGAGCCCTTAAAGATGCTGTCCAATTGTTCACGAACAGCCCGAATTGTCGGCTCACGGTCTTTATTGACATCATTGACCATGATGATCCGATCACCCAGGCCCTCGGCGACAAGGCGCTTATAGACGACCTCAAGCGCGGCGTGCTTCTGGCAGACGATCAGCAAGCTTTTTCTTCGTCCGATAGCATCTGCAACCATGTTGACGATGGTCTGACTCTTACCTGTACCTGGCGGCCCCTCAACCAAGAGCCCAGGCCCCTGGCGCGCCTTGAGTACAGCTGATTCTTGTGAAGGGTCACTTGCGACCGTCAAATAGCGATCAATTTCGGCGACTTGCTCAATCGGCGCATCGAATTGCGCCTTTTCTTTCAGGCGGAGCATGGACTCCAGAGCAGTTCCTGCCGGTGAAAGCACTTTCAACTGACGCAGATCCTCGCCAATTGCCTGGCCACTAAAGGTCACATGGAACAGAACTGCCGAACATAAAAGCTGCCTTGTTCCTAGCGGGATCTCGTAGTTTGGCGCCGGCAGTATGCTCAGCTGGCGCTGCTCGACCGGCGCCAACATGCCAAACGCATCCATGACATCGGTGATTTTTAGCGCTGATCGACCAAGTACTTCGTCCGCTGCCGTTCTCCATGCCTTGACGGCCTCACGACCGAGCAACCCTTCCAAGGCAGGATTGATACGAACTTCCTCACGTTCACCGTCAAACGCCACCGCCACCTGGCCGCGGGTTCCCAACTCCATCAACAGCTTCACTGGCCAGAGCAGGATTGGGGTGACACGAGGACGGACTTTGGGACGCGTATCTTTGATGGCCAAGAAGGGAAAACCCATGTACAGACCATCGATACCCGTGTCGCGCTTATAGATGGAGGTTTGCCGGTATAACGCATTCAAGCGCCCTTCCAGCCCGAGATGATCAGCAAAAAGCGCTGGATCCAATTGGATCGATTGAGAATTGCGCTGTAAAAGATGTTCAAGTAATGATGCGCCGCTATGACGGGTACCATTCATCTCCATTAGGTCCGCGCGGCCAGAAGACTTACTGATCGTCATGCGGACGAGCGGCCCGCGCATGACGGCAGCCGAGACCTTCTTCTCGAAGAAATCTAGGATTTGCGATACATATTGCTGCTTTTGGGGCTCCAGCCACTGCTCGGCAGGAATGGCCAGCAATAAAATCGCCTCATGCAAAGGCAAGCGCCGTTCAAGGCGGAATTGCTCCGCCAGCTCATCGACTATCTTCTTTCCCGTTCGGGCAAAGCCTGCGATACGGTCGTCAACCCGACGGAGAAACTCAGCACGAGGCAATGCCAGCTCTGCCTGCGCAGCCTCTCGACTAAACGTCCAAATATCGTTCCTATCGGCCAATTGCTTGGCCTCATCCAGGACTGTGTCCACTGAGCGAAACTGGGTAATTGAGGCGCTCAGCAAGACAATTAAGTCTTCTTCGCTAATGACCCGCTTTTCAGACAGGGACAAAAGCCCAGGGTGGTCAGAATCGGGCATTAATACACGTTGCTGCTCCCATATCGCCGCCAAACGGGCACGCGACGTCGAGAGTAAATAGATACGGGCGCTGTCTTCATTGAGCTCAATACCTAACCCAGCTGCGCGTTGGCGTACGACTTCTACCCGGGAACGTAGTCCGGAGAGCCATTTTTCAGTGCCCAATCGGTCCAAAAAGGGCGGCACGGCGCCCGTGATCAGATCGTAGGCCTCGAGCGCGTTCTGCAGAAGCCAGCTTGGATTGACGATATTGCCGCGAAGAATTAATGGAAGTTCGGGATTGAGCAGCTTCAGGGCGATCATCAGCCGGCAGTCTTCATCGATGCCGTCCTCTTGCAGCAGCCGTCGAAGCGCGGACAACGAAGTAGCCACAAGGCCAGCTTGCTCTGCCCAAGTGATTAAGACACCACGATTCAGATGATCCTTGGCCTCTTCCCAATGTTCCTGTTCTGCTGCTTTGAGCGCGAAGATAACCGGTTTGAAGAACCGCTGATTCCCAAGCGAGATGCTACTCCCTTCAACGGCATCGACTTCCGAGACGTCCAGGCGGGGGGCATCAACTGCTTTACCATCAAGCCAAGCCTGCACTTGTTGCCATTGCCAGCGCTCGTGACGGTCACGTGCCAATAACCCGCGTAGTAGTAGATTGATCTGTGGATCCAGATTGTCTGGCAGGCTAACGCCATTGGTGACAATGTGGATCAGGAATGCATGTGGATTCGTCCCTTCAAAGCATGCACCATTGGTCAGTTGCTCAAGCAAAATCATGCCCAAGCTCCACCAGTCGGACGCCGCGGCAACGCCGCCCGCAATGGCTTCGGGAGCCATATATCGGGTGGTTTCCAAAGGAGAGACCAGGTCTAGATCGAACTCAGCCAAGCGCGCCGAACCAAAGCCGCTGATCACCAAGTCCAATGGATCCCTACTGCGCACCAATAATGTTCCTGGACGTAGGTCACGGTGACGTAGCCCAGCTTCAGCGAAGCAGTGCAGGGCTTGCCCGAGTTCTGAGACGACATGGCGAATTGTCGCCATATCGCTCACTGCAATCCCAATATCAGCCAGCGTCCCACCGCTTAACTCTTCGGCGACCTCATATGCGCGCCCATCCCAGCGCCCTGTGGCGATAATTTCCGGGACATGCTCCCGAGGTAGCCTGCCAACCACATCGTAGACAGCAGGATCCGGCTCCGCACCAGGCCGATATAGCGTTAAGACTGCCTGTCGATTCGTATCGCGATGCTGGCAGATGTAACGTTCACGTACGCCATCTGTACTAGAGATGCGCCGCTGCAGGCGCCAACCATCAATTTGTGTTTCTTCTGGAGTTGGCTCTACTAGCGTGCCTCTTACCGGCTGCTCGCGCTCATTGCCGGCATCATCCTCAATAGAAGTCCCTTGAACTGCCGCGTCGGCACCGCAGACGAGACACATCAAGTCCCCTTCATTCATCGGATGGCCACCTATGCATTGAAGTCCGGCCGTGGCTTCCGCCATCGAGCCTTTCTCTGTCGTGACAATTTCTTGCGGGCGGTCCCCCGGTGCCCGAATAGGTAAGTTCGAAAGCTCCCAGTTGCAGGGAGCGTTATTCACCAACCCTTCGCAAAACCATTCCAAGACGGACCGCTCGGTCCCACAATTTGGACAAAAACGCATCATGACTGCAAATCCCCTGGCGAAGCTATTGTGTGACCAGGTAGCTTCGCGGCGCTAATGTGGACCTGATGCCCCTGGTCAGTAAGAAGTTCTTGTAGGCGTTGAAAGTCGCCCCTCTTTGGTATTCCGGCAAACCAGACAGCGCCATCCTGATCGAACATGACGTCTAGTGACTTATCACTGTCTAACAAGTGACGCTCATATTGGCTAAATCGGTCGCGCCCTAGTGCCGTTAAAAGATGCAGACGCTGATTGTCACTGCCGCGCAGCGGGCGAGAGTGAGGCGACTGAATATCAAATGGGTCTGAAATGAGAGCATCAATAAGACCATCTGCTTTTTCCAATATTGGCGTGATGCTCTCAACTGGATAGCCGCTATAGACAAGAATGTCTGCAGCCGTCTTCTCGCGTAGCTTTTCCAGTAGAAGAACCAATGCTTCTGGCTGCTCAAACGGCTCACCACCAGAAATGGTGATGCCATTGGCGTCAGATAACCAGGGCCTCAAATACGCCAATACAGACTCTACGGTCGTGGCGCCCGTATTGGTTGTCCAAGTATCAGCAGAAATACACCCCTGACAGCGAATGGTGCAGCCCTGAAACCAAATACCGATACGCAGACCTGGCCCCAAGGCGCTAACTGGGAAATGAAGACGGGAGATCCGTACGTCCATGGGTTACAGCTTTTTCAGTTGCAACGTGCCGCTATGCTGCTTGTTCAAGATAAAGCGATCACCGTCCTGTGCGTCCTGATCAAATAATCCGCGCGCCAAAGGATTGATGAGATGCGCCTCAATCTGATTGCGAATCCCGCGTCCGCCATTGGACAAATCGCTCAGGCAGCGCTCTTTCAAGGAAGATTGGAATTCCTCACTGACCTCAATAGAGATGCCCTGCCCTGCTATATCCCCCAAGACGGCACCCATCATCTGCGTGAAGATCTGCTCGGCAATATCAGGACGAATGAAGTCGAATACGATGACATTTTCGCCAATACGATTCAGGATCTCCGGTCGATTCAATACTAGCTTGAAATGACGCTGAATTTCACTGAGCACTTTCTCTTGAACCTGCTCGAAAGCCTCACCTGGTAATACATTGGGCACACGCTCGCCCGATTCATCCTGGCGATAGATCCCCAGGTTGGACGTAAAGATGATGAGTGCCTCGGAGAAGTAGACTCGGTCGCCTCGCCCCGAGGTCAGAACGCCATCATCCAGAATTTGCAGGAATTTATCGAGGATACGGGGGTGTGCCTTCTCAATTTCGTCGAAAAGCACAACGCTAAAAGGCTTTTCACGAATGGCATTGGTCAATTCACCACCCACGTCGTACCCGACGTAGCCTGGGGGAGCGCCTATCAAGCGCTGATCGGCATGTTCAGCGCTGAATTCGGACATATCAAAACGGATATAGGCACTTTCATCACCAAACAGCAAACTGGTAATCGTTTTTGCCAGCTCAGTTTTACCGACGCCAGTCGGTCCCGCAAGAAACGCCACACCACGAGGTCGCCCCCCTTTGCGCTGAGAGCCAACGCCTGTCATTGCCCGCTTGACCAGGTCTAGCATATGGGTGACGGCATGCGCCTGCCCCTTCACCCGCTTACGGATATCGCGTTCGGCGTGTCGGATCTTCTCGCGATCAATTTGCAGCCAGGGGTCTTCTGTCACGCCCACTTTATAGCGGCGCACGGCATCTGCGATCTTCTCAATGGCGACATTTTCCACACGCGCTAGCGTCGCAATGGCATTCATGTCGTAGAGGAAAAGCCCCTCAGATCCATCAACAAAAGCGCGTTCAGCCTCTGCCCTGACTTCCGGAGAAGCCTGCGCAGCACCCGGCACTCCGCGTAGTAAGGCACTCGACAGTGCTCGACGAGCAGAATTATCAGGCTTGGACACCGGAATGTGGCGGACCCGAGGGTTATCGATCAAGATCCAATCTGGGATATCCCCCTCTTTATCGACGATCCAGATAATCGTATTAAAGAAGGGGCGCCGCTGCTCTCCGTGAGGGCGGGCTTGGGCCGTGTGACCTAAAACCAACGCCCGGGTAAAAAGACTATGTTCAGCTGCCGTCAGGGATTCGCTCCGCACCGCTAAACGTGAAGCAAAATCGATGATTAGTGCCATCGGTGCGGCAGAATGAGCAATCACCCTTTCCAGAGTATTACTAAGAACGTCAATTCCACCCGCTGCATTACCACTGGCCGGAGTCAATCCCAGCTTGGAAAGAATCACATCGGCAGGCTCCTGGGCGCCCTGAAGACCTGTATTAACTGAAAAGCCCGTCACAGGGTTCCAGACGACTAGTTGGGTATAACCCGCCTCGCGTAAGCCATCACAGAGCATGTTCGTCAACGGCTGCGCCGTCACCATTCCCGGTCCGACTTCGCATGCTTGGAGATCTCGCACGTTCCCCGACAGAACAAATTGGTTTTTCAGCGGAATGAAGCGAAGGAAGTCTCGCAGCCACCGTGGTTTAACAAATTCTGGCTGATGCGGTGTTTGATTGCTCATAGTCCCACTGGTCAAATAGTCGCCTGCATTCGCTCAACGCCAGATGGCGTGTTCGTTCGCAAAAAGACATTTTAATCACGTCATTGCCCGTTGAACCCCTCCAACGGATGCATTGAAGATGTGGCAATTTATTGTGATTCTACTTGCAAAGGGCTTAACCAAGAAGAACGTGCTCAGTGTATTCCCACGCAATATCGTGGGCCAACTTAGCCGCACGTGTCCTGAAGAGAGGGTGAATTCTGGACGTGATTCAGCAGCTATGTAGATCCGAATTGATTTAAATTGCACACAACCGGTTACATTCAGGTTACATAAACCAAAAGCAGAAAAGGGTTACAAACCTCATCGGTCTGTAACCCTTGTATATACTGGTGGCCCCCCCGTGAGTCGAACACGGCACCAACGGATTATGAGTCCGCTGCTCTAACCAAGCATGAGCTAGGGGGCCAAAAAATCAGCCGGCGATTTTAACATCTCGCCGGCCAATC
>Ga0105240_10000472_pt1 | contig 74359 bp, 61 predicted proteins | sample KBSC54metaG_FD_80426 | JGI IMG/M metagenome (GOLD analysis project Ga0105240, IMG submission 80426) | Corn rhizosphere microbial communities from Kellogg Biological Station, Michigan, USA - KBS C5-4 metaG | ecosystem: Host-associated > Plants > Roots > Rhizosphere > Soil | place: Michigan, USA...
AGCTGCGATCACCGCGTAGTGGATGGCGCCGTTGGTTCCGCTTTCCTGCAAACCCTGAAAAATCTGCTGGAAGAGCCTTTGAGAATTTTGCTATAGAACGCCGCAGAGAACGCCACAGGCATTCAGCCCGAAGGGCCGAAATAAGATTCTAAACAAACCCCTGACCGTCAGGTCTGGGAAAAACATAAAGACATAAAAGAAGGCAGCTCATAGACATGAGCTGCCCTTTTTTTTAAACCTTATCCTTTAAGGCACACGTGTAGAAACACCGGCCTATCAGAACTGTGTCCTTGCTATTCCAACCAAACTTTAAATCGTTCTAATATTTTACTCAGGAATTACGTAAGAGTATAATTCAGGTATCAGAGTGGGCAAGCTTGAATCACCTGCCATAGAATCTCTCTTTCATCGTGGACCAACCTTAAAAGCCCTAACCAGGAGGTTGTTTTCTCTGTCCATATCCGATGACAGAACAAATATACTGCGGCCTTTTTAGACCACAAAATTTTTTTACACGTTTTGCTAAAAAAATCGAAAATGCTTGTTCTGGCCTGAAAACCAGTCCCAAAACACCCCCTGGGGGGTAAATTAGGCCCATTCGTAAAAAATACATACCTTCGCATTCGTTATAACTCCTTTCTATCAGCTTTCGTGACAACCTTCTGTATAACTTCTGAAGGATATTGATGAGTAGACGGGTTCATTTTTTACTATTATAAATACATTTCAATTGTCGTTTTTCGAATTAAAGCTTATAGAGCCTTTATTAAAGGCTGTACAAGAAGAGGGCTATACTACGCCCACCCCAATCCAGGCGCAAGCCATACCCATCATCCTCAATAAAAAAGACCTGCTGGGTTGCGCCCAGACAGGTACGGGTAAGACCGCAGCATTCGCCATTCCTATGTTACAGCTGCTGTGCGAGGATGCAGCAGGCATCAAACAGGATACAGCCCTCCGGGCACAACGTCCCATCAAGGCATTGATCCTCACTCCTACCCGTGAACTGGCGATCCAGATCGGGGATAGTTTTGCCGCTTACGGCAGATATACAGGAATGGAACACCTGGTGATCTTTGGCGGCGTGCCGCAACAGCCACAGGTGCAGGCGCTTCGCAAAGGCATCGATATCCTCGTGGCAACCCCCGGCCGTCTGCTGGACCTGATGGACCAGCGGCATATCGACCTGCGCAACATCGCCTTCTTTGTATTGGACGAGGCGGACAGGATGCTCGACATGGGATTTGTGCACGATGTAAAGAAGATCATTGCGAGACTGCCGCAGAAAAGACAGTCCCTCTTCTTTTCCGCAACCATGCCCCCTGAGATCCAAAAGCTGGCGGCCACAATACTCGTCAATCCTTCAAAAGTAGAGGTGACGCCTGTTTCTTCCACTGCGGAGACCATTCAGCAATCCATTTATTTTGTAGACAGGAAAGACAAGCGGTCTTTATTGCTGCACATTTTAAAAACACAGCCAATACCCACTGCACTGGTGTTCACCCGTACCAAGCATGGCGCAGATAAAGTAGCGCAGGGACTTACACGTGCAGGTGTCCGGGCCGAGGCCATCCATGGTAACAAATCCCAGAACGCCCGGCAGCGCGCGCTCCTGAATTTTAAGACCCGTCAAACGCGGATACTGGTGGCTACCGATATCGCCGCCAGGGGCATCGACATCGACGAGCTGACGCATGTCATCAATTTTGAATTACCGAATGTGCCGGAGACATATGTACATCGCATAGGCAGAACGGGGCGGGCAGGCGCCAGCGGTATTGCGTTGTCTTTTTGCGACGCAGAAGAAAAAGAATTTCTCCAGGACATCGAAAAGCTCATCGGGCTGAAGGTGCCCGTGGTGGAAGATCATCCGCATCCCCTCGATAATTTTGTCGTCGCACAACCTGCTGCAACACCTGCCCAGGGCAGTAATGGCCGTAATGCAGGCCGGGGCCGGCAAAACAACAACGGTCATACGAATAATGGCCGTGGACGGGACGGCCGTGGGGACAGCCGTGGTCACGGACAACAAAAAAGTGGCGCAAACAATGGGAAAGGCGTCCGCAATGGCGCCCCTGCGGGGCATAACGGCCATGCACAAAGACCTGGCAAGGACCTCATCCGCAAAGGTGCTGTGACCTCTCTCGCAGAGCTGGAGGCGCTGGAAAGCCAGTCTCAGCAACCTGGGCAGCCACTGAAGACAGATGCGCCTGAACCCAGGCGCGAGCTGCAGAAAGCGCACAACCAGCAACCCCCATCTCAACCAGAACCCAAAAAAGAACACGGGAACCAGGATCCTTCCAAACGCATACCTGGAAACAGGGAAACCAAACGTCCTCCCAGACAGGCGCCGGAAGCAATACCCCCCCTCAAACGCGATCCGCAGCAGACCAGCCGCGAATGGGATGAGCAAAACAAGTATCTCTCCAACCTGAAGCTCAACCAGAGCGAAGGGGACGAGAAATGGTAATAGAACTAAAAACAAAAAGGGACCGCATTGGTCCCTTTTTTGTATAACTTGGTCGTATGTTTATCCTGGTACTATTGCTGGCATTTATACGCCCCCCGGTTGACCAGGGGCTGTCGTCCCTGCTGACCCGGCAGCAATATGAACAATTATTCCCTCATCACAATGCGCTCTATACCTATGAAGCCCTTCTACGGGCAGCAACAGGCTTTCCGGAATTTGCAGGGGAAGGATCCAGGGAAATACGGTTAAGGGAGCTGGCCGCCTTTTTTGCACATGCCGCTCATGAGACCACCAGCGGATGGCCCGGTGCAAAAGGAGGCCCTTACGTTTGGGGATTATATTATACAGATGAACAGGCCTGTCTGGATGGACATTGCACACAATACAACACAGGCGGTACCAGTCCTTATAAACCCGTCGCGGGAAAATCCTATTATGGAAGAGGACCGCTGCAACTGACCTATGCTTACAATTACGGGTTGGCAGGAGAAGAGCTGCACTTGCCATTGCTCGCCAACCCCGAGATGGTGAGCAAGGATGGAGAGGTCGCTTTCCGGACAGCCATTTGGTTCTGGATGAAAGCCCAGACGCCCAAGCCTTCCTGTCATGATGTGATGTGCGGCAAATGGCAGCCTGCAGCTACCGACCTGACTGCAGGACGTAAACCCGGGTTCGGTATGACCATCAACATCATCAATGGAGGAGTGGAATGCAGAAACGATACGCCTGCCGCCAGGGATGCCAGACAGGAAAGGATCGGGTTTTACAAACATATGGCCGGACTGCTAAAGACCACCGTGGAAAAAAATTGCGACTGCACAGGAATGGGAACTTATGGAAATTGACTATGAAATCCGAAGGATTCACAACCACCATTGAAAAATCATTACGAGCGTGAGTAACAAAAGTACTTTACAACTGCTGCGTATCCCCTTCTCCTTTTTTCTGATGCCCGTATACTGGTTCGCCCTCGGCCAGGTATTGCCGGAGAACAGGAACTGGCCTCGCGCCCTGTTGATACTTTTTATATTACACATCCTGGTATACCCGGCCAGTAACGGTTACAACAGCTATATGGACAGGGATACCAGTCCCATCGGCGGATTGGAACACCCACCCACCCCTACCCGCCAGCTTTTTTTCGTCACCGTTGCGATGGATATCCTCGCCTTGCTGTTAAGCCTTTTCATCAGTGCCAGGTTCACCGCAGGACTCGCCATCTACATTCTTGCCTCCCGGGCCTATAGCTACAGGGGAATACGGCTAAAACGGCTGCCCGTCCTGGGATATCTCACCGTCATCATCTGCCAGGGAGCATTGGTATTTTTCCTTGTATATCATGGCAGCCATATCAACAGGGACCTGCATGCGCCGCTGGAAGCGATGATCATCAGCAGCCTGCTGATCGGTGGATTTTATCCCCTGACCCAGGTATATCAGCACGAGGCCGACCGGAAAGATGGAATAAAGACCATCAGTATGCTGCTGGGCATCAGAGGTACTTTTATTTTCACCGCGATCGTATACACCCTCGCCATGCTCCTGATGGTGTATTATTTTTTCAGCACCCTGCAGATAAATGAATTTTATCTCCTGGCAACCAGCATGCTCCCTATCCTCGTTTACTTCTTTATATGGGCAGTGAAAGTATGGAAAAACCCTATGCAGGCTAATTTTACCAACACCATGCGTATGAACCTGCTGGCCTCCGTATGCACCAATGCAGGCTTTATCGCAGTGCTGATCATGGGATAGAGACAGGCTTGAGGCAATGGCATAATCTTGGCAGTATTGATCCGTATATGGTATGGTATAGGATACTTTAAACCTCCTTTTATTTTGAGTAAAATAACCTCCATCGGCACGGCAGTCCCGGCCTATGCGCATCAGCAGCAGGATATCCTGTCTTTTATGCAACGGGTGTACGCTATGAACGAAGCCGGTAACAGAAAACTTCAATTTCTGTACCATCAGAGCGGCATCGCTACCCGGTATTCCGTTATTGGCGACTATACCCTGCCGGCCCGGGAGTGGAGATTCTATCCGCCTACGGAAAACCTCGAACCCTTTCCTTCCCTGGAGTCAAGGATGGAGTGCTATCGTCAGCATGCAGCTCCTCTCTCCCTGGAAGCCATCCGGAATTGCCTGGATGGAAAACTGGACGCACAGGAGATCACTCATCTTATTACAGTGAGCTGTACGGGCATGAGTGCGCCTGGTTTAGACCTGCAGATCGTGGAGTTGCTGGGGCTGCCCGCGACCATCTTTCGTACGTCGGTGAATTTTATGGGCTGTTATGCGGCTATACATGGCCTAAAGCTGGCCGATGCCCTGTGCCGCAGTGAGACAAACGCAAAAGTGCTGGTGGTATGCACCGAACTATGTACGCTGCATTTCCAGCGGGATCCGACCATGAACAACATCCTGTCGAGCCTTTTATTTTCAGACGGTTCGGCCGCAATGCTTGTGACACAGGAAGATCATCCCGGGCCTGGGCTTCATATCGACGGATTTTATTCCGAGATCATGTCCAGGGGAAAACAGGACATGTCCTGGGAGCTTTCCTCCACCGGATTCCAAATGGGATTGAGCAGCTATGTACCCGACCTGATCGAGGAAGATTTTGCCGCGTTGGTAGATCATGCGCTGGAAAAACACCGTCTTCCCCGGGAAGCCGTCAGTCACTGGTGTATCCATCCCGGAGGTAAAAAGATCCTGGATGCTATAAATAAAAGCTTACATTTCACTAACAAACGCCTGGACGCCTCCTACCAGGTCTTAAAAGAATATGGGAACATGTCTTCAGCCACGATCTTGTTCGTACTGGAGCAGATGATGTCTACTTTCGACCATGGCAAACCGAATATTCTGTTCGGAGCAGCCTTCGGACCCGGGCTTACCATGGAAAGCTTTGTAGCAAGTACACACTAATCTTGACCTAAATTTTAACAGTTCAATTTTGCTCAATCTTAGCGGTTGATCCATTTATCCTTCGTATTTTGTTCAACGTTGTCATCCATGATCACAGATCTGTCAAAGAGAAGTTATCAGAAAGAATTGCTGGATAGAGATGATATTCCGTTCAGGGACATTCAACGGAATATGCATGAGCTGGATATCATCAATACATGGCTGGGCGGACATGCCATCAGTATCAGTGGATTGCGGCATCTCATCCCCCACAGGGACCAGGTGAGCATTTGCGAGATAGGATGCGGAGGTGGGGACAACCTGCGGGCGCTTGTTCGCTGGTGTCGCCGCCGGCATATACAGGTGCGGGTCATCGGCATCGATCTCAATATCCATTGTATAGAGGTGGCAAAAGAAAGATGGCAGGAAGGAGAGGCAGAGTGGATACATTCCGACTATCGTCAGGTGGTTTTCGGACAGGAAAAACCCGATATTATTTTTTCGTCCCTGTTCTGTCACCATTTTACGGACGAAGAGCTGGTGTCTCAATTGAACTGGATGGAGGCCAACGCAGGGTCCGGGTGGTTTATCAATGATCTGCACAGGCATTTCATGGCCTATCATTCCATCCGGTGGCTGACGAAATGGTTCTCAGCATCCTACCTGGTGAAAAACGATGCGCCGCTGTCTGTATTGAGAGGTTTTACACGGCAGGAGTGGCGGGAGTTGCTCCAACAGGCAGGTGTCGACAATTGCAGGATCCGATGGAAGTGGGCGTTCCGATGGCTGATAAGCAAAAGTTTCTCAGTTGAATAGTTCGAATTCATACGATGTTGCAATAGCGGGCGGAGGGCTGGCAGGCCTCGCTCTCTCCATACAGCTGGCCAAAGCAGGATATGCCGTGATCCTACTGGAGAAAGAACGGTATCCTTTTCATAAGGTTTGTGGAGAGTACATAAGCCTCGAAAGCTGGAATTTTCTGGAAGAGCTGGGTCTGCCGCTCAGCGACTGGGGTTTGCCGGTGATCAAAAGGGTATTGGTCTCGGCGCCTGATGGAGAATCCATCGAGCATGAGCTGCCGTTAGGCGGATTTGGCATCAGCCGGTACAAGATCGACGCTGCGCTGGCAGACATCGCCCGCAATAGTGGCGTAGTAGTAAGAGAGGGTGTCAAGGTCACCGACATCGCTTTCCAACGGTCTGTCGCCAGCATCCGCACGGATGCAGGAGAATATAAGGCTGGTATTGCCTGTGTTTCAGCCGGCAAGCGCAGCAACCTCGATATCAAATGGCGGCGGCCTTTCACGCGAAAAAGGTCCGACAAGCTGAATAATTATATTGCTGTCAAATACCATGTGAAAACGGATCTTCCGGCAGATCTTATCGGGCTGCATAATTTTAGCGACGGGTATTGCGGTATTTCCAGGGTCGAGGATGGACGCTATTGTCTTTGTTATATGACAACCGCCGCTAATCTGCAGGCCAATGGCAATTCCATTCCCGATATGGAAAGGACTATTCTTTCGCGGAATCCTTATCTTTCCGCCCTCTTTTCTTCAGCTGTGAAATTATTCGAATCACCGCTGACCATCTCGCAGATAAGTTTCGAGCGTAGAGGCAGGGTGGAGAACCATATCCTATTCGTGGGAGACGGCGCAGGGATGATCCCTCCTTTATCCGGTAACGGGATGAGCATGGCATTGCACGGCAGCAAGATAGCTTTTCGCTGCATGGATGCTTTTCTAAAAGGCCAGATCGCCCGCCACGAGATGGAACAGGAATATGAGGACCAGTGGCGCCGGCAATTCGGCCGGCGACTGTGGATGGGACGGCAGCTGCAACGCTGGTTCGGAAGTGAAAAACGGACCAACCGTTTAATCCATACCTTGAAACCTTTTCCTAAATTGGTGTCATTTTTGATCCGGCAGACTCACGGGCAACCATTTTAAGGGTCCATGCGTACTGCACAAAGCGGACGAACAAAAAAAGTAGCAATGAGATCCGTAGTTTATGGAATTATATGGACATTTATCTTTCCGGGCATCTGCCTTGCGCAAAACTATCACGCCATAGAAGGATCTCCTTTTGCGGGCAGCCTGGGAGTAGCAGCTAATCCCGCCTCTATCCTCAGTACACCCTATCCCTGGGACGTCACGATATTTTCCACACAGGTGCAGACTTCCACGAATGCCGTAGTCCTTCATAATCTTTCTTTTTTGTCCTTTACGGATACCGTTGCTTACCAGTGGAAATCGGGTAACTTTAAGCGGTTTGTCGCTTTCGACTATAATATACATTTATTGAACGCCCGCATAGCGCTGAACAAGAGACAGGCCATTGCTTTCGGGGTTAACCTGCGGGGATATGGGGGTATCAGGACAGGACCCGTCAATTATGCCGACTCGATGAAGAACATGAACCAGTTTTTCAGCCTCAACGGGAACACGATCTACAATGCCAGCATGACCAGCAGCACCTGGCTGGAACTGTTTGCCACTTACAGCCAGACGATCATCGACGACGAATACAGAAGGGTGAACGCGGGTATTACGCTCAGGGGTATGCGTGGTATATCCGGAGTCTTTGCCCAGCTCTCCGGCGGTGGAATAAGCCGCGAAGCATCAGGTACCCAGACGGTCTATTTTATGAAAGCCGGCAACGCCCGCTATGGATATTCGGGTAACTATGACCGGTGGAAAAAGGATCATAGCACCATGGAGAACCTGCAGGACCTTTTTGGAAACAGCCGGCCGTCGGCAGCATTGGACCTGGGGTTCGAATATTGGGTAAAAACCCAGGCTGTGGTCAATAATATGGAAAAGGAAGAGGCCTATTATGATTACGAATGGAAAATAGGCGTAGCATTGCTGGACATCGGGCAGAATGTTTTTAAATATGGTACGCAAAGCAGGGTGGCCGGCCAGCCCAGAGCGGATGTTTCCGACACGAACCTCGACGTAAAGTTCGGCAGGGTGAGAAGCCTCGCCTCGTTCAATGACAGCCTGGCTACGATCGTCAATAGTATGGGTACGCTGAGCGGGCTGTTCAAGATATGGAATCCCATGCGGCTGGTGATCAATATAGACAGACCCATACAGGATAATTGGTCCGTAAACGCCAACCTCTCGTTGAATATGCCATGGACCAGCTCACCAACAAGACTTGTCGTCAAAGATCTCAGCTTCCTTACCCTTACTCCCCGATGGGAGACAAAGAAGCTGGGCGCCTATCTCCCCATCCAGGTGACGACAGATGGCAAATTTTGGGTCGGGGGGGCCTTCAAGGCCGGTCCCTTGGTATTCGGCTGGCATAACTGGGCTAACTTCTTCTCTAATAACAAGATGCAGAATGGCGGGATCTACCTGGCGCTGGTAGTAAGACCAGGCAGCGGATGGAGTGAAAAGGAAGATAAAAAGTACAACTGCCCGCGCAATTGATCATCTCCCCGCTTCACTTGATCATCTCCCCGCTTCATTCAAACATTTCTTTCAATAAATTTTGAAAGTTCAGAAACTATAGCTAGTTTTATGTCGTCAAAGGGATGTGCGAAGGAATACATCCTAACGGTTTAACCCAAAAGAATACAGATGCAGCTGGCAGAAGCAAAAGCGAAATTCATAGCGGACTGGGGGCGGTTCGGCACCAATTGGGGGATTAACCGGACCATGGCGCAGATACATGCTTTATTGCTGATAAGTCCCGACCCGCTAAGCGCCGATGAAGTGATGGAAGAGCTGAGCATCAGCCGGGGCAATGCCAATATGAACATCCGGGAGCTCATCGATTGGGGGCTGTTGCAGAAGGTCATCAGGCCGGGTGAACGAAAGGAATTCTTCAGCGCCGAGAAAGACATCTGGAAAGTGGCCCGGCAGATAGTAAAAGAACGGAAGAAAAGAGAGCTGGACCTGATGATACCCGTATTGGAGGAACTCAGCGAAGTGGAAGGAGACAGACGCGACAAGGCAGTAAAGACCTTTACAGATACCATCAACAATATCCGCAAGTTCAGCGACCAGGCAGACAAAACCCTGGATACGATGATCAGGGCCGATGAGCACTGGTTCCTGGGCAGCCTGATGAAGCTGTTCGGTGGAAAGAGAGATTGATAACATACATATCAGCCGCGATGCGGCTTTTATTTGGCAACAATATTTCAATATTTACTGAAAGTTCAAAAACATTAAACCAAATTCATCACCATAAAAAATCACCGTTATGTCTTACATTCTTATCAGCTACACCGTCTATCTCATCCTCACGCTTATTCTTACTGTATGGGTAGCCCGGACATTGTTCCGCAATGGAAAGATCTTTCTTATCGACATTTTTCACGGCAACCAGGAACTGGCGAATGCCGTCAACAACCTGCTGCTGGTGGGATTTTACCTGGTAAACATCGGTTATGCCGTGTACACGCTCAGCATTACGGATAATATCCTGAATGTGCGGCAGCTGATAGAGGAGCTAAGCGTCAAGATAGGGGCCATCATCCTGATACTCGGCGGCATGCATTTCTTTAATATGCTGGTGTTTTACAAACTGCGCAAAAAGGCCCTGCTCGAGAGGATACATCATCCGGTAAAATGATCCGTTGTACGCAAAACTTCTCATCATGGAAAACAAAAAGATAGTCATCGCAGGCGGTACAGGATTTATCGGTCAGGCACTGGCTGCCTTCTTCGGAAAGGACAATGATATAGTCATCCTTGGGCGGCACGTACCTGAAGACTCCGGTGACACAAACAACCGACCGGCGCCGCATACCATTAACAACGCCTATACCGGCAAGCTCCTCACAGCTGCCGACGGCTATCGCATCCAATATCTTTACTGGGACGGTCTGCGCGTAGAAAAAAACTGGGCGGCAGCCATCGATGGATGCGACCTCGTGATCAACCTTGCAGGCAAAAGCGTCAATTGCCGTTATACGTCAAAGAACAAACAGGAGATCTTTGATAGCCGTACCGATAGCACCCGCGCCATCGGTCTGGCCATACGGGACGCGATCACTCCCCCAAAAGTCTGGATCAACGCCGCCTCCGCCACCATTTACCGGCATGCGGAAGATCGGCCCCAGGATGAATACACCGGAGACATAACGGACCACGGGGCCGTTGCCCGAAGGGCCGACATTAGCGATGTGGCGGCGAGGGGTCATATTCCCAGGAAGGACCCGAGCCGCCACTTTAACGATGATTTCTCTGTGCAGGTATGCAAAAAATGGGAGAAGACCTTCGACGAACAACGAACGCCCTTCACCCGTAAGGTAACCCTGCGTATGGCCATTACCCTTGGTACCGGCGGTGTGATCGTCCCTTATCTCCGCCTGCTGAAATTCGGATTGGGCGGCAGACAGGGCAGCGGCCGGCAGATGTACAGCTGGGTGCATATAGAAGACCTCTGCCGCATTGTGAGATGGGTATATCAACGGGACAAGATGGAGGGCGTCTACAATGTCTGCGCCCCGCATCCCGTCAGTAACCGGCAGTTTATGAAAAGCCTCCGGAAAGTCAGCGGCCACCGCATCGGCCTGCCCGCCTTTACCTGGATGCTGAAGCTGGGAGCGCTGCTCATCGGCACAGAGACCGAGCTGATCCTGAAAAGCCGCTGGGTATTGCCGACCAAATTATTACAGGCGGGATTTATTTTCCGGTATCCCGATGTTGAAGATGCGATGAAGGACATCATCGGGAAAGTTCCCCGCAGGAAATATCGCCTGTTCTGACACTCTCATCACCCCATCAATCCAATAGCTAAACCCTTCCAAATGAATAAAAAACTAAAAACCTGGCTGCTCATCCTGTCGATCCCGATCGCTTATGCACTGCTGGTCCGCTTCGTATTTGGCCTATGGTTCCTCCGCTACACCTTTACCGTTATGTCCGTCAGCTTCCTGCTGGGATTGCCGTTCGGTGTGGGCTATCTCACCATCTTCCTCTCACCGGTGGAAAGCGTAAGGAGCTACGCCTACCGGATAGTCGCGCCCATGTTACCCATCATTGTATTTTTTATATTCACCCTCGCGTTCGGCATCGAAGGATGGGCTTGCTGGTTGATGATCCTCCCTGTCTTTCTTGCCCTATCCATATTGGGCGGCCTGACTGCCGGCAACTTCAAGCTTCGAAAAGAAAAGAAAGAAAAAAAGCTGAAGGTCAGCATCGTATTATGTCTTCCTTTTCTGCTATCCTCCATTGAACATTATATCCCCCATCCCTTCACCCGCTGTGAAGCCTATACCTGCATCGATATCCATGCCGGTGCAGATACCATCTGGAACAACGTCGTACGCGTAAGAGCTATCGATCCTCATGAAGACCACGGCACACTTACCAACTTCCTTGGCTTTCCCCGCCCCATTCGCGCCGAACTGAACTATGCAGGCGTCGGAGGCAGTCGCCAGGCCATCTTCAGTAAAGGTCTTGTCTTTGAAGAAGTGGTCAAAGCATATGAGCCGGAGAAAAAAATGTATTTCAGCATAAAGGCTGATCCACATGCTATTCCTGCCACTACCATGGACAAACACGTCGTCATCGGTGGAGATTACTTCGACGTGCTGGACGGAACCTATGAGCTTGAAAAGCTGGATAACAGGACTTACAGACTACACCTGTACAGCCATTTTATATTAAAGACCAATTTCAACTTCTACGCCAGCTGGTGGGCCGGTCTTATCATGAAAGATATTCAAAATAACATTTTGCAGATCATTCGAACCAGGTGCCAGGGATAATTGTTGTATATTCACTTATGCCTGCTCAAATGAAAAAAACACTCGTGCTGGGTGCTTCCGATAACCCTCAACGGTACAGCTATCTGGCCGTGAACCGCCTTCGTAGCAAGGGTCACCCCGTAGTAGCCATCGGAAAAAAGCCGGCAAAGCTTGGGGACGTCGACATAAACACCGAAAAAAAAGACTTCCCGGAAGTGGATACCGTGACCTTATACCTCAATCCAAAAACGCAGGAACAATACTACGATTATATACTCTCCTTGCATCCCAAACGCATCATCTTTAATCCCGGTGCAGAGAACCCGGAATTACAGCGCCTGGCAAAGGCCAACGGCATCGAACCCATGGAAGCCTGCACACTGGTGCTGCTCAGCACAGGGCAATATTAATGTCGGGTCTTGGGCCAACGAACCTCTGGTTCATTCTGCACCCCTGTCGGACAAAACCCTTAACCACAAACGATTGGCTCCGAGACTTAACACTACAATAACCTCTGTCCGATTTTGTTTATCGACGGTTTTTCGGTAAATTCGAAAAATCCTTTATATATGCTATGGCGAAAATTTAATGGCGACCCAATCGAACTACCCATCATTGAAGCTGTTGAAAACGCGATCAGACGTGAGACCGAAAAAGGTTATCGTCTGAAGGTATGCATCGGTACAGACTCCCAGGTAAAAGGTCTTGAGACGGAATTTGCTACGGTGATCGTTTTCCTTCGTGAAGGACATGGCGGATTCATGTTCATTCACAACGAGAAAACCAGGCATCAGTATACGATCAAAGAGCGTATGCTGGTGGAAGTCGCCAAGAGCATCGAGATCGCTTACGAACTGTGCAACCTCTTTTCAAAGTATGATGTGGACATGGAAGTGCATGCCGACATCAATACGAATCCGCACTTCAAGAGCAACGATGCGCTGAAAGAAGCAATGGGCTATATCCTCGGTATGGGCTTTGCTTTCAAGGCGAAACCGGAAGCGTTTGCCAGCAGCAGCTGTGCAAACAAGGTCGTGAACTAACGCATCTCTCTCGTACCATCTTACTGACAGTCGTGATCCTACCACGGCTAAAGGAATTGTCTCCCCTCAAAAAAGCTTCATCCCTGCTTTCCTTCCATCGCAGCATTACTTTCCACCGCGTCATTCCTGATTGAACTCCCCGTTCATTTCCCCGATGAGCGCAAGTATCTTATCCCTTCCCATTTTTTTAACGGCGCTGGTAATGAAATGCTGAGGCAGGAACTGCCAGGTCAAACGCATCTTGTCCAGGAAGTCTTTGACATTCTTGCTCACCGTGCGTTGATTCTCTTTATCGGATTTGGTAAACACCAGGCAAAAGGGAACGTCCCATTTCCGCAGCCGGTCAAGAAATTCGAGATCTATCTTTTGAGGGCTATGACGGCTGTCGATGAGCACGAACACCGTGACCAGGTTCTCCCTTTTACGCAGGTAATTTTCGATCATCTGCTCCCATCTTCTCCGCTCGGACTGGGAGACCTTGGCAAAGCCATAGCCGGGCAGGTCAACGATGTACCATTCATCATCGATATTAAAGTGATTGATCAATTGCGTCTTGCCGGGTGTACCGGAAGTCTTTGCCAGCTTGTCATTACCCGCAAGCATATTGATCAGTGAGGACTTCCCCACATTGCTCCTTCCTATAAAAGCGTATTCGGGTCTGTCAGGCGCCGGGCTCTTCGTATGGTCGGGACTGCTGATGACATAAGTAGCTGTATGTATGATCATATTAATTTTTCAGAAGGCAAGTTACCATTTTAAAAAAACACGTACATTCATTAAAACCTTTAATATGAAAAAAACACTTGTCCTTGCTTTCGCCCTCATGGCCATTTTCAGCCTGTCCGCTACCAAAAAGCCGGCTCATCCTGTCTGCGGCCCTTTGGTCACCATCCATAATTCTCTTTATCCCGCCATTACCGTCACTTCAGTAGATATAAGCGGTCCGGGAGCAGGTACTTTCACTACACCTCCTTTTAATACTTCCTACAGCGTCACTCTTGGGACCTTTACTCCCACATTCGACATACATCTTTCCGGTCCTGCCCCTGCAGGGAGCGTATGCCTGTCAAACAATGTCACAGGAGCACTGCTCTACAGCGGCACGCTTCCGGTGGGTTCAACCACAGTAACTGTATCCAGCCCGACGATGACTTGTTCCAGTTACACACTAACCATTTCAAGGGGCCCGGACTGTCCCCTGCCTCCAAGGTAGTTTTCTTTTGTCCGTGGGGTTGGCGTAACTTTGCCGCCCTATGGCAGAGTACACGCATGACAAGGTCGTTCCCTTCAAGGACTCGGAGCTGGGCAAAAAGCAGCAGGTCGCTGCCATGTTCGACAAGATCGCCTTCCGCTACGATTTCCTGAACCGCTTTCTCTCGGGCGGGATAGACCTCTACTGGCGGCGCCGGGCCATCCGGGAGCTGTCTGCATTGCAGCCCAAACACATCCTGGACGTAGCCACAGGCACCGCCGATATGGCCATTTTTATGACCCGGTACCTGTCTCCCGAAAAGATCACAGGCATCGATATTTCCACAGGCATGCTGGAAATAGGACGGCAAAAGATCATCCGCCACAAGCTGGAAGACAAGATCATGCTGCAGGAAGGGGATAGCGAAAATATCCAGGCGCCGGACAACACCTTCGATGCCATTACCGTGGCTTTTGGCGTACGTAATTTCGAGAACCTGGAAAAAGGCCTTAAAGAGATGCTAAGGGTCCTGAAACCCGGAGGACGACTGGTCATACTCGAATTCTCGCATCCCAGGACCGTGGGCATCCGGCAGCTGTACAATCTCTATCTCAATACCCTTGCTCCCCGCATCGGGAAAATGGTATCACACAGCGGAGAAGCCTATCAATACCTGAACGATTCGGTAAAAGCCTTTCCGGAGGGTACCGCGCTTGTCCGGATCCTGGAAAAGAATGGGTATGTCAATACCCGGCTCAAAAGGCTCAGCCTGGGCATTTGCTCTATTTACACAGGGGAGAAATCCCTGCAAAAACCTAGTTAACAACTCCCTAAAATCCCCGGTATGCCGCAATTAAAATCCCCCTTTACCGTTATTTTTACTTACCTAATTCACGCCTATTGACAATATCTACCTTCCGGTTTTAATTTGTTGACCTTAAGAATTTTATGAATTTGAATGTATTTAATTTGACCAGGAAGGGTATCTTTTCCGTCCTATTGATGGCAGGATTGATGATGGCAGGGGGCCGGGCATCGGCCCAATTAAGGGATTATCTGAACCTCCCGGACCATGATAATAAAAAATACTATCTGGGGATCGGTTTTTTATATGACAACTCACATCTGCAGGTGAGTGCCCACCCGAATTTCCTGGCAAGCGATAGCGTATTATATGTCAACCCTTTAAACAGCGGGGGCTTTGGGGTTTCCGGGATGTTCACTTTCCATCTGGCGGATCATTTCGAGTTCCGCTTTGCCTTCCCCGAGTTTATCTTCGCCAGTAACAGCATTTCCTATCATGTCAATTATCCACCGGCCGGCGAAACGAAGCTGGCGACCAAACAGATACAGTCCCTTCTACTGGGATTCCCCGCACAGGTGAAATTCCTTTCAGACCGCATTGGGAATTTCAGGGTCTATATGATGGGAGGGATCAACTACAGGTATGACCTGGCATCCAATTCTTCTGCCCGGAAAGCAGAGAACCTGGTAAAGCTGAGCTCTTCCGATCTGAGTGTAGAGGCAGGCCTCGGCTTCCAGATCTATATGCCCGTGTTTATCCTTTCTCCCGAGCTGAAGATCAGCCAGGGGATCAAAAATGTCCATAGCCGGGATCCGCACCTGCAATATTCCAATGTCATCGACAAGATCAGGACCCGGCAGATCATCTTTTCGCTGATCTTTGAAGGTTAGCAGGAAATTGGCGGTCTAATAATCATACTGCCGCCGGAACATATTGAGCCTCACACCCGCTGTAAACATCGTAGAGCTAAAGCTGTGATAAGTGTGGCTCGGGTCGTTGACGGAAAAATTCCTGTATTGAACGGACAGGTCAAAAGAGAGATTCTCTTTCCACTCATACGACACAAGACCGGAGACATTGTAACAATTCGCGGGAACACCGGATCCGATGCTGAAGCCATAATCGCGGGGCCGGGTGAGATAGCTTTCAAAAATATTACCTCCGAAATTGACACCGGCGGAATCCAGCCCCTGCCTGTAAAAAATGAACTTCCCTTCCAGGGTCCACTTATAAGCCGGCTGATAATGAAGGATGGTGATAAATTCTGTAAAATTAGCCCCCAGTGGATGGGCCAGGGGTTGATTGTAGTGGGTGTAATTGGCGACGGAGTCGTCATGCTGATAGGTGAATGGTCTTACAATATTCGTTTCCACCTGCAGGTCCAGGTTCTTCACCGAAAAAGCGTCGATGTATTTTACGCCCAGCTGAAGCCCCTGCTTGTTACCCCACCATCCGCGGGAATAATGACGGATCTCTTTTAGCACGAATTCATTGATCAGCACCTGGCCGTAGACCTGCGTGGCATGTCCCACATTAGCCTTGAAATCAAAACCCACCGTACTCTTGTCGGGGCTGCCGTTCTGCTGCTGCGCGGAAGGTAAAAAGATCACCGGATTGAGATAGCTGAAATCATAATGGTCCGGCCGGCTGAACATGACGTTCTCGAAAAGCCCTACCGTAAGCCAGGGCGTGGCATTGACAGTGAGGTGATGGATGGTGGCATATTTTTTCGGGTACTGGTAGTCGCCCGGCGCATGCTGGTTGATAAGCTCCATGTAGATGTTCTGGTAGTTCAGTTTCCAGATACGGAGATTGAACTTCAGGAAAAGGTAAGATCCCGCGAAATCGCTGAGAAAAAGGCTGCGATAGCCGTTGCCGATGAAATTCTTGTCATATCCGAACTGGAAATCAAAATATTTCCAGGCGTTAAAATAGATGGAAGCCCGGTTGTCATAATAATCCACGCCCGTCTGCTTGAATGTCTTGTAATAACCCGCTCCCGGTACGCCATGGAACTGGGCGATCCTGTCCATTACGTATTGCGGTCCCCGTTCCTGGTTATCCGTAAGGTAAGCGGAAAAGCCTAGCTTTCCGGCGATTAGCCCCCGGATGGCAAGACCTTTGGAATTCAGAAAGACACGGGACTTATTGCCCGTCTCATAAGACTGTGTTTGCTGGATCACCGGGTTGACTACCATAAAGAAGTCCTTCTCATTCACCTGGTAGAAATTAGCTTTGTCCTTATAGAAGGTATTCCACCAGGGCTTTTTGCTTTGGAAGCTGTCCTTGCTGCCGCTGACCCATTCCGCATTATTCAGCAGGAGGGACCGCAGGTTCTGCCTGTCTACTTTGGAAATATGATAAATATCATCATATGGGTAGAAATTGTACAGACTGTCGGCCAGCTCTGAGATACGGACCGCACTGCGTCGGCTGATAGGTTTATCCGTGGTGATATTCAGCGCAGAGTCCCGTTGCTGCAGGATCTCCATCCTATCCAGAAAGTGTTCAAATTTGGAGCCCTGGGGAAGGAAAGTGGATTGGGCGGAGGCAAGGACAGGTAGGCCCAGAATTATCAGCAGTCTAGCAATGGTTTTTATAAATTGCATCATAATAATAATAAAGGGTGGACCAATTTTCTGTTATGCATAATTACCTGATCAAGAACATTTCCATAGTCAACGAAGGTAAGATCATTACTGCAGATCTGTTACTCAAAAACGGTCGGATCGAAAAAATAGCAAAGGGGATCTCTCCCGGCTTTGCTGTAAACGAGATCAACGGCGAAGGCAAATATTTATTGCCTGGCGCCATCGATGACCAGGTGCATTTCCGTGAGCCCGGACTAACCCACAAGGCTACCATCTACACAGAGGCGAAGGCCGCAGTAGCCGGCGGGGTCACTTCGTTTATGGAAATGCCCAATACGCTGCCTCCAGCCTTTACACAGCAGCTGCTGGAGGATAAATATGCCATTGCGTCTCAGAATTCCCTGGCCAATTACTCTTTTTATATGGGCACCTCCAATGACAATGCGGAAGAGGCGCTGCGCACCAATGAAAAGAAAACATCCGTATGCGGGATCAAGATCTTTATGGGCTCTTCCACAGGCAATCTGCTGGTGGATAATTACCTCACCCTGGACAGGCTTTTCCGGGACAGTGAAGTATTGATCGCCACGCATTGCGAGGACGAAAAGATCATAAGACAGAACCTGGAGAACATAAAAAATGAAGGCAGGGCGCTGGTGGCCGCCGACCATCCCCGCATAAGGAACGAGGAAGCCTGTTTCGAATCTTCGCTCACAGCTATACAGTTTGCAAAAAAACACGGCTCCCGGCTGCATGTATTCCATCTTTCCACCGAAAAAGAGATGCAGCTTTTTAGTAACTTACTACCCCTGGAGGAAAAAAGGATCACTGCAGAGGTGTGCGTGCATCATTTGCATTTCACCAGTGATGACTATGCAGCATTGGGCAACCGGATCAAGTGCAATCCCGCCATCAAGGCGCCTCATAACCGGGAGGCGCTGTGGAAAGCCTTGCTCGACGACAGACTTGATCTGATAGCGACGGACCATGCACCGCACACATTGGAAGAGAAGGGATGGGTCCGCCAGCCCGATGGAACGCTGACGCTCGCTCCCATCGCCAGGGAAGGGGACGGCTACGAGAGATCACATGCAGGGCTGCCACTGGTACAGCACTCCCTTTTGCTGATGCTGCATTACGTAAAGGAAGGAAAGATCAGCCTGGAGAAAGTGGTGGAAAAAATGAGCCATGCCGTGGCGCAATGCTTCCGCATCGCCGAACGGGGCTATATCCGGGAAGGATATTGGGCCGACCTGGTCATAGTGGATATGAACAAGCCATCCCGGGTGGAAAAGAGCAACATCCTGTATAAATGCGGGTGGAGCCCCCTGGAAGGGTTTGAATTCCCCGCCACCGTCACCCATACTTTCGTCAACGGGCATTTAGTTTATGGAAATGAGGGCTTTGATGAATCTCAATGGGGACATCGACTCGCCTTCGAGCTATAAGACTTTTATGGAAATCGACAATACAACGTACACGGACCTCTCTCTTTTCAGCCAGGAAGAAGAATTCTCGATCTTTCACAAGCTGGATCTTACCCGTACCCAGGGAGGCAGGGACCAGCTGCTGGAATATTTTAACAAGCCCTTCGGCAGCCTTGGGCCGATCATGGAGACACAACAGATCATTTCCCTCATATCGAACCACGTGGATGAATGGCCGCTCACCATCAGCAATGGCACCATCATGGTGATGGAACGGTTTTACGAGACAGCCATTGATACGATACCCCACTCCCATAATCTGCCCGGAGCGCTCGTCTATAAGATCTTTCACGCCCCGGACTATTCGCTGGTACGTTATTCCATCGGTCATTTTGCCGATTTTGTACGCGGCATGACCCGGCTGATAGCGCTATTACATACCGCTGACTGTCCCCCCATGCTGGCCACCGTGCTGGAAAGGGGCCGGCGGCTGCTCGACAACGATGTACTGCAGTCCCTGGCAAAGACCGAACCCGGCAAAAAGCTCAATCCCATACAGGTGATCCATTACGGCTACCACATCAGGGAAAGGTTCAAGACCCCTATGCAGGGGCTGATCGAAATTTATAGCCGGCTGGATGCCTGGTATGCCATGGCCATGGCTGCCCGGAAATACCGGTTGAGCTTCCCCGTTTTTATCGCCGGTGAAGATCCTTACCTGGAAGCCGGCTCCCTCTATCATCTTTTGTTGCCCGAACCCGTCTCTTATGATGTACAGTTGAACAAAGCCACCAATTTTCTTTTTCTCACAGGCGCAAACATGGCCGGCAAAAGCACTTTTATCCGGGCTGTAGGTGTATCCGTATTCCTGGCGCATCTGGGAATGGGCGTGCCGGCCCGGGAAATGCGGCTAAGCATTTTTGACGGCATCCTGAGCAATATCAACGTAGTCGACAATATTGCCAGGGGGGAAAGCTATTTCTTTAATGAAGTGCAACGCATCCGGGATACCCTGCTCAAGATCAGCGGTAAAAAGAAATGGCTCGTGCTGATTGACGAGCTTTTCAAGGGCACGAATGTACAGGACGCTATGAAATGCTCTGCCGCCGTTATAAAAGGGCTGATAAAGATCCCTCAATCCTTATTTATTCTTTCTACTCACTTATATGAGATCGGGGATGAGCTGAAGCAATATCCCAATATCTCTTTCCGGTATTTCGAGACAGCAGTAAAGGATGATCAGCTGGAGTTCAGCTATCAATTAAAAGAAGGCATCAGCAATGACCGCATCGGTTATCTGATCCTGAAAAGGGAAAAAGTGGTGGAGATGCTGGAGAGGTTGTAGACGGCTGGTGGCCCATACCGTGGAACGTCTTACGTGGAACGAAAATCACTTTCATATTTTTACCGTCATTATATTCTCTAGCTTCGCCGGCTAAACTTATCCTGTCATCATGCTAGTGAAGACTTTTGGCAGTGCCGTGTATGGAGTAGAGGCGATTACCATCACCGTCGAAGTGAACGTGACAGAGGGACTGCACACCTTCATCGTAGGCTTGCCTGACAATGCCGTAAAAGAAAGTATACAGCGGGTAGAAAGCGCCATCAAGACCAATGGCTTTTACATGCCACGCACAAAATTGATAGTGAATCTCGCGCCGGCGGGTATTCGCAAGTCAGGCGCCGCCTTCGATCTGCCCATTGCCCTCGGCGTGCTGGCTGCTACGGATCAGATGCCCGGCGCTCAACAGCTGAAGGATTATATTATTATGGGAGAACTGGGCCTGGGCGGCAGCATCCATTCCATCAAAGGCGCCCTGCCCATTACCCTGCAGGCAAAACGGGAAGGTTTCAAAGGGGTGATCATTCCTCCGCAAAATGCCCGGGAAGCGGCCATTGTAAAAGACCTCCCGGTATTTTCTTTCACCCATATCCGCGAGGTGATCGAATTCTTTCGTAACGAATGCAGACAGACATCGGTCGCTTCCATTCCTTCCCCCACTACATCCAACCTGCCCGAAGATCTCGACTTCAGCGATGTCAAAGGTCAGGAGTATATCAAACGGGCGCTGGAGATTGCAGCAGCCGGGAGTCATAATGTACTGCTCATTGGAGCACCGGGTGCCGGCAAGACCATGCTCGCCCGGCGGCTTCCGGGCATCCTTCCGCCATTGAGCATGATTGAGTCGCTTGAAACGACCAGGATCCACAGCGTGGCAGGCAAGTTGCCGGAGCATAGCCCCCTCATCACCCGGCGGCCTTTTCGCAACCCTCATCATACCATCTCCGGTAATGCGCTCGTAGGAGGCGGCAGCATACCTCAGCCCGGCGAGATATCGTTGGCCCATAATGGAGTACTATTCCTCGATGAACTCCCGGAGTTTAGCAGATCGGTGCTGGAAGTCCTGCGGCAGCCGATGGAAGATGGAAAGGTAACTATCAGCCGGGCCAGGGTATCCGTCGATTTTCCGGCCAGCTTTATGCTGATGGCGGCTATGAATCCATGCCCCTGCGGCTACTATAATCATCCGGACAAGGAATGCAGCTGTCATCCCGGAGCTGTGCAGAAATACCTCAACAAAATATCGGGCCCGCTGCTGGACAGGATCGACCTCCACGTGGAAGTAGTGCCGGTGCCCTATACACAACTATCCGCTGCCGGCACCGGGGAATCCTCTTCGACCATACGGCAACGTGTGATCATGGCCAGGGAGTGGCAGCACAGGCGCAATAAGAAACACATCAACAATGCCCAGATGACCGGCAAAATGATAAAGGAGTTCTGCCGGATCGACGCTGTCGGAGAGCAGCTTTTACGAGATGCCATGGCCCGTCTGCATCTATCGGCCCGTGCTTATGATCGTATCCTCAAAGTGGCCCGGACCATCGCCGACCTGGCCGGTGAAGGAAATATCCGGCCCGGGCATGTGGCGGAAGCAATACAATACAGGTGCCTGGACAGGGAAGGATGGGGAGGGTAACACTCGGAAACTTAGAGAAAGAGAAGATCAGGCAATCTTTTTCGCTGCGGCGATTGTGTTGGATTTAAATAGACCGGCTTCACCGAAAGGCACCGGCTTGTTTTTGAACAACACTGATTTGATCATCAGTCCGGCCGTCTCCATCATGATCCGTACGTCCAAGCGAAAGCTCACATTGCGTACATAATACGCATCCCACTGATAGCGGCGGAAAATGCTTTGAAAGGAAGTAGCCGGTCCACGATAGCCTCTCACTTGTGAAAGACCCGTGATCCCCGGGCGGGAAAGGTTCCGGAATTTATAATTAGCCACCTGTTCGGCAAACTCACGCGAATCTTTTAACATATGGGGTCTTGGCCCCACAACGCTCATATGCCCTAGTAATACGTTGAAGAACTGGGGCAGCTCGTCGAGACAGGTATTGCGCAGGAACTTTCCCAGCCGGGTGACGCGGGGATCGTTGCGGGAGGCCTGACGTGTATCAGCCATGTCATTCACGTACATGGTGCGGAATTTATAGCACCAGAAGGTCCTGCCGAGAAAGCCTACACGCTTTTGCTTAAAGAAAGCCGGACCTTTTGAATCCAGCTTGATCAGCAGGATCACTATAGGAAATAACCACGGGAATACGAACACGATCACCAGTAGGGAGGTGAGGATATCCATACACCTTTTATAGATGAGATAGGAGTGTTTGTTGTCAAAATGCTCACGGATCTGCAATTGCTCATCATCCTGCCAATTCTTCGGGTAATTCATCTTCGATTCAACAATTGTGCTACGCATATTCGATAAGGATTGGTTTTTCCATTGGTCTGTATGAAATCCTTGTCTAATCAGAGTACTTAACAAATTGAATTCCATATTTCGCGCAAAGGAAATAAATATATTCGGCAATTCTTATACCACTTACCGGGTATAGATCGTCTTTTAAGTAAAATCCAGGCTTACAATCGTGTAAATCAAGCTTTACCACCTATGACACCCCACTGGCCGGAAACGTTGCATTAAAGCTTTATTTAATAAAATTTTAAGAATTGAGGAGCCAAATGTCCCGCACTGTTTCCGGCTGGCCCCATTTTTGAGTACAAAAATAATATTATTATTCCCCTGATAATAACATCCCTCTTAATATAAATTCTAAAAGGGTCCCCAATTTATTTTACTGCTGTGCAGCTTTTATCGATAACCGTGTTCATTCTGGCAATATCCGTGTCGGAATTATCAATAAGTGTGCAAAGCAATTTTTTCTTAATTAAAAAAAAACAGGGCAAATCATCTGCTCAAACGTCCCAACCTTGTATTTAGTATGATCTTCGGGTTAAAAGTTCTGCAAACCCGCATCCATAGCATATTCTGGCCGCCGGCCTACAGATTTTTTTTTTAAATATCAGTACATATTGGGTAAGCGTTAATGCCTATTTCGCTAATTTGCGTTCCGATATGAATGTTAAAAAAGTAATTTCTGTTGTGGGTGCAAGACCCAATTTCATGAAGATCGCTCCGATCCATTTCGAATTCTCGAAATACAAGGATAAGATCCATCACCTGATCTGTCATACCGGACAGCATTACGACGAAAAAATGTCCAAAGTATTTTTTGATGAACTGGGTCTTCCATCCCCCGATTTCTATCTGGGCATCGGCTCAGGATCACATGCCGTGCAAACCGCAGGCGTTATGGTGGCCTTTGAAAAGATCCTGCTGGATGAAAAACCCGACCTTGTGATCGTAGCAGGTGATGTCAACTCGACTATTGCCTGCAGCCTGGTGGCAAAAAAAATGCATATCCTGGTAGCCCACGTAGAAGCAGGCTTGCGGAGCTGGGACAGGACAATGCCTGAAGAGATTAACAGGATATTAACAGATGCCATCTCGGATCTTCTCTTCGTCACGGAAGAGAGCGGGCTGGAAAACCTGCGCAGGGAAGGCATCGCCGAAAGCAAGATCTTTTTCACGGGGAATGTGATGATCGACAGCCTCGTTAACAATCAATCGCTCATCGATGCCTCGAACATAATGCATGACATGCACCTGGATCCATCCGGCTTTATTCTTGCCACTATCCACCGGCCTTCCAATGTCGACAAACCGGAAAGCCTGGCAGGTATACTGCGTCTTTTGAACAAATATGCCAAAGGCCGGAAAGTTCTCTTTCCCGTGCATCCCAGGACCAGGAACAATATCAAAACTTTTGGCCTTGAAAAAGAGATCTCCCCCGATCTTATACTTACAGAACCCATTGGTTATATCGATTTCCTTCACCTTGTAAAAAATGCCCGGTTGATCATAACGGACAGTGGCGGCATACAGGAGGAAAGCACTTTTCTCGGCGTTCCCTGTGTGACATTGCGGGACAATACCGAACGTCCTGTCACCGTCACAAAAGGGACGAATTATCTGGCAGGAACAGACATGTCGAAAGCAGACCAGATCATCGCCGAAGTGCTCAATGGTCACGCCAAAAAAGGCAGCATCCCCGACTTATGGGATGGCCGGGCTGCTGAAAGGATCTGTAAGGCCGTATCCGATATTTTAATCTCATTTTAATCTCGTGCCGGCCCACATCATCGGACCACCAACCCCTATCCTCCGTGCCTTACGATATTTAAAATTCATCTGAGGATGCAAAAACTACTAGGTTATGTCTTTTCGTCCCTGTCTCACCTGAAATCGATCGATAGGCAGACGAGATTGGACGTTTTTTGGGTAGGCATTATCCAGATGGCCAATTATCTTTTCCCTTTTCTGGCTACTACACACCTTATCCGGACCATTGGAGTAGACCGGTTCGGGCAAACCGAGTTTGCCACATATATTACGCTTTATTTTATTACGATCGTAAATTATGAGTTTCATATCACCGGCACCCGCAGCTTTAGCCGGGCCGCCAACAACCCGGCCAGGATCAACAGCCTTTTCAACACCCTCCTGACTACCAAGACTTACCTGTTGGGTATCTCCACCCTGTTGTTCCTTGCCATGGTGATCATATGGCCTTCCCGGTTCTATAACCCGCTGTTCCTGCTGACCTATCTTATCGTCATCGGTCATTATTTTTATCCGCCATTCATATTCCAGGGCCTTGGAAGGGTAAGGACCCTTGCGATCCTGAACTTCCTCATCAAAGCCCTGTCGACAGGTATGCTGTTTATCACCATCCGGCAGCGGAACGACTATCAATGGGTAAACCTTAATTATTCCTTAAGCTATATCCTCATCGGCGTGATTAGTTTTTTTGCAGCATGCAGGATCTATCATCTGCATATTCAATGGAAAGGTCTGCGCCTGGTCGTGCTGTCCTTAAAAAGAGGGTTTTATATTTTCCTTACCAGCGGCATCATCGCCCAGATCACGCTTAACCTGTCAGCCGTCCTGTTAGGTCTTTTCCTTCCATCACAGGTCCTGGGTAACTATTCGGCAGCATTAAAACTGATCATTGCCTTCCAGGTAATGGCCATCCTTCCCATCAGACAGGTATTCTTCCCCAAGCTGTCCAGTCTTTGGGTCAGGGATAAGCCGCTGTATAAAAAAAATGTCAAGACCTATTTTCTGCTCATGACAGGCAGTACCCTGGTCCTGGGAATACTGATATTGGTCTTCGCCCCCTGGGTCATACGGCTGGTATATGGCGGCTACTTCCCACAGATGATCCTTTGTATGCGTATGCTGGCATTTCTCCCCTTCCTTACGGCGCTGAACAATGTCTTTATCACCGATGGTCTGATCATTCTGGGAAAAGACAGGCTCGTTTTCCATATTCAACTGGTCCTTGCTTCCTTAAATATCATCGTCCTGCTTTTAATGGTACCCCGGTATGGCCTGATGACCGTACTGATAGTCCGGAACGTGCTGGAATCCCTGGGTTGTATCGCAGGCTTCTTTGCTTTCAAAAAGATATTGAGGATAGAATGGCAAGCCTGGCAAAAACCTTTAACCCCCAACCTTCATACTTAACTTTACACCGTGAGAAAACTATTGACAATGCTGGGTAAACCAGCGGACCTTAACATCGCCGCCTTCATCAAAGTGATCTCTGACTGGGCAATGTGGCTGAAAAAGATATCCCCCCTGGCCAGCACACTGTTTATCCTGCTGAACGTGCAGACCCTGCTGAAAAAAAGAGCAACCATCATCACCCTCCTCATCCTGGTGCCTTTACTCGTAATGACCCGCAGGGCCGATGTGCTCAGGGTTATTTTTGCCATCGCCATGTTCTGGATATTCCTGGAAAAATTTTCTTCAGGCATAGGAAAACTGGACAGGCGGCTGGCCGTCTTCCTGTCTCTGTACGCCCTGGTCATCCTGGTGTGTATATTCGTCCCCTCATTCTATATTTATGATGGCTCTTTGCGCTATAAGTTTATCCTCGAATCCCACAACGCCCTCAGTATCCTCGTTTTCCTGATCTTCATCTATGTGTGCGAAACCTTGTTACAGACTGTCTCCCACCCCGCTCCACGCCTTTTGAAGATCTTTCTGGTCATCGCCATTTACATGATCATTCTGATATTCCTCTTTATAAAGAGTCGTATATATATCGGTATATCCTTTTTTTATCTTTGTATCATCACTTTCAAGAGATGGCGGCAGCTGCGCGTTCTGCTCCTGATGCCCGTGGTATATGTCTGTGCCTTTCTTGCATTGTCATTGCTGACCCGCCATATCGCCGGCTACATGGACCCCGACATTGTCTCAAAAGTGAAACAGAAGGTCGTCGCTCCGAATCCGTCTTCAAAAAACCATACAAAAGACCCGAACGTTCCCAGCGAGTCCGAGATAGTCGCTGCGCTGGTGATGAACCAGCGGATCTCATCTTCCTCTACTACAGGCAGAATGAACCTGGTCAAAGCTTTTTCCACCACCTTCCGGCTGCTGGGTTGGAAAAAGTTTATTTACAGCAACTCCGTAGAAGGTTATATGGAGGTCAAGCGGCACATACCCAATATTAACATTGCCGCCTCCAGCCTTACCGAAAATACCTATCTCACCACCATCCTAACTGCCGGGTTCGTCGGGCTCCTCCTTTTATTGTATATGTCAGGCGTCTACGTCGGCTATTTTGTCCGTCACAGGCAACTGTTTTCACTGGCCTTTTTTGCACTGTTGCTCGCTGCCTGGCTTTTTGAAGAGTCGACGATGTTTGCTTTTAGCCTGATGGCTCAATTTTTTGCGCTCAGCAGCATCAACCGCATTGAAAAAGAAGATCATGAAAGTAGCACTGGTAACTAATATGCCCGCCCCTTACCGGGTACCGGGTCTCAACATCGTCCACCGCCGGCTGCCGGACAGTCTCAAGGTCTTTTTCTGCACCCGTATGGAGCCCAACCGCAAATGGAACATCCCTCCCATGGAGTTCCCGCACATATTTCTGGAAGGGAAGGCCCACGCAAAGAAGGACGGCAACACTTATGTTCATAACAACCGTGAAATATACAGACAGTTGAAGGCATACAGACCGGATGTCGTCATTACAGGAGGGTTCAACCCCACCATGCTGTATGCTTTTCTATACTGCCGTACCCACCGCGTAAAGCACATTCCTATCTCCGACGCATGGGCCATGTCGGAGCAGCATTTAACCCGTATCCACAGGATGATGAGGAAGATCGTATATGGCCGCAGCGCTGCCTTCATCGCCTGCAGCCTGAAAGGAAGAGCGTATTATGAAAGCTATGGCATTCCGCGGGAAAGCATTTTTATCAGTCATATTACCATTACAAATGAGCTGTTCAGGAACAACCGTTCTTTTCATGAAAGAAAATACGACCTGCTGTTCTCGGGACAGTTCACGGAAAGAAAAGACCCTTTTTTCTTTATTAAGGTAGCCTCCCTGGTCGCACGGCAAAAGAAAGACCTGCGGGTCCTCTTGCTGGGCGATGGCCCGTTAAAAGAACCTGTGTTCAAAGCTTTGAATGACGCAGGGATCGCTTTCGACTATGGCGGCTATGCCGGCCAGGATGAGCTTCCGGCTCACTATTCCAACTGCCGCCTGTTCCTCTTTCCCACCGAATACGACGCCTGGGGAGTCGTAGCCAATGAAGCAGCAGCAGCAGGAACGCCGGTCCTGACCACTCCCTACGCCGGTTGCGCAGAAGAATTGATCCTGGACGGTCAAAATGGCTTTGTTCTGGCAAAGGATGCGGAAGCCTGGGCGGAAAAATGCATGTCCCTGCTGCACGACGAGAAAAAATGGGCAACCTTTTCCTCAAAAGCCGGCACAATTGCACAAAAATTCACACACGAGTCCGCGGCTGCCGCCCTGATCGAGGCCTGTAGTTTCGTAACGAAAACCCCTAAAACCAGCTCATGACCCGAAAGATACTTTGTATCCTGCAACTGCCGCCACCTGTACACGGCGCTGCCCTCATGAACCAGGCTTTTGTTACCAGTACCCTGATCAGAGATCGTTTTCGGCTGCAAGTCGTGGATATCACCACGGCCAGGGAGATCGAGCAAATAGGCCACTTCTCTTCCGGTAAGATCACCGGTTCTGTTAAAAACCTTTTTAAGATCATCGCCGCCATGCTCCGCCATCGGCCCTCCCTGGTTTATTTTACCCTAAGCCCTGCCGGATTTGCTTTCTACAGGGATGCCATATACGCGCTGCTCATCCGGGCAATGGGCGGGAAGCTGATCTTTCATATGCACGGCCAGGGAATTGCCGCAGGTGCAGCGAAGAGCAGGGTCTTCCGGTGGCTGGCCCGGCGGGCATTTTACAATTCACACGTCATCTTCCTCGCTCCGGCCCTTGTCAGGGACCTGCAAGGTATCTCTTATAAAAAAAGCTTCATCCTCCCTTGCGGTATTCCCATTACAGCGCCCGGACACCTTGAAAGAAGATCCGGCTCCGGCCCCGTGCAGCTGCTGTATATATCCAATTATGTCCGGACCAAGGGTATTATAGATCTCGTCGATGCAATGGAAAAGGTGGCGGTATATCGCCGGGATTTTCACCTGCGGCTGGTTGGCCGGCCTTATGACGTCAGTATTGAAGAGCTGAATAACCATATCCGGAGCCGGGGATTGGATGACCTGATAACGATATGCGGGCCCCGCTACAACGAAGAAAAGCTGGAGGAGCTGCGCCGGGCAGACCTGTTTGTATTCCCCACCTACAACGATGCTTTTCCCCTTGTGCTGCTGGAAGCGATGCAATGGGCGCTGCCTGTTATCACGACGAAGGAAGGCGGGATCCCCGATATGATAGAAGATGGCGTATCCGGTCTCCTGGTAAACAAACGGGACATTTCCGGTCTGGCGGATAAGATCCTTTCCCTGCTGGAAAACCCGGCGAAAAGGATCAGCCTGGGGACGGCAGCCCGGGAAAGATTTATGCAAAAGTTTACGTTATTTCGCTTTGAGCAGGACATGTTACAGATATTGGACAGCATCCGGTGAGGACCGGATATTCCAATGACAGAGCTTATATATCATCAATTATGTGTGGAATTGCGGGATTTATCAATATGCCGGAGGGAGAAACGCTGATAGAGATAGCAGGCCGTGTTCAATCCCACCGGGGGCCTGACAGCGGACATGCATGGCAGGAAGGAAACGTCATATTTACCCAGCAGCGGCTGTCTATCATCGATCTGCATGAAAGATCGGATCAGCCATTCGTCAAGGATGGCCTGGCCATGGTATTCAATGGGGAGATCTACAACTATAAAGAGCTCAGGGAAAGAATACTGCAGAAGGCGCCTCATGTTCAATTCACAACCACCTCCGATACAGAAGTCCTGCTGGAACTGTACAGGCTGGAAGGCACACAATGCCTGGATGCGCTCATCGGCATGTTTGCTTTCGTCGTCTATGACCGGCAGAGCCGGAAGCTATTCTTCGCCCGCGACCATTTCGGCATCAAACCCCTTTTCTATACCCTGACAGGCGGAGGGCTGGCGTTTGCCTCCGAACTGAAAACCCTTACCCGGATACCCGGGTTTGATAAAACGCTGAATACATTCGCCATGGTGGCAGCGATGAACTATCTATGGATACCCGGTAATGAAACGATGTTTACCGGCTGTCACAAGCTGCCCCCTGGCCATTATATGGAAGTGAACGCGGGAGAGCTGCCCCTGGAGCCCGTTATCTCCCGCTGGTGGCGGCCGGAGGCCAGAATAACAGTCAGTAACGAGTCCGAAGCCATCGCGCTGGTAAAACAATCCCTCAAAGACTCCATCCACCGGCACATGATAGCCGATGTCCCTGTCAGCAGTTTTCTCAGCGGCGGGCTGGATTCATCACTCATTTCCGTGATCGCAAAAGAGGACAACCCTCAGCTGTCCACCTATACCATCGCCACCGATGCGGCCGACAAGAAGATCGAGCAGATGCCTGACGATGAACGCTATGCAAAAGAGCTGGCGCATCAGTTCGGGTTCGATCACCATGAGATCGTACTGGCGCCGGACATCGTAAAGGACCTTCCCCTCATCGTATACACATTGGACGAACCCATCGGTGATCCGGCAGCTATCAATACCTATCTTATCTGCAAGGCAGCACGCCAAAAAGGTGTCAAGGTCCTGTTGTCCGGCATGGGCGCGGATGAGATCTTCTTTGGCTACCGCCGGCAAAAGGCCACGCTGCTGGCAGCCCGTTACAGACGTCTGCCGGGCTTTGTGCGCCGCACTATCCACGGTCTGGTAAAACTGTTACCCGTAAAAGCCGGGCAAAAGGGCATCCGGCTAACCCGGTGGGCAAAACGCTTTCTTTCCTTTGCCGGCCTGCCGGTGGAGGAAGCATACATGAGAAGCTATTCCTATTATGACCCCGAAGAATTGCAATCCTTATTCCACAGGGATACCGGCGCCGATTATACGCGTCTTCGGGAGCAGCATGCCCATTTCTTTCAGGAGCATTACAAAGGAGACGTCATCAACCAGATATGTAATACGGACATCAATCTCTTTATGGTAGGTCTGAACCTCACTTATACCGACAGGGCTTCCATGGCAGCCTCGGTCGAAGTGCGGGTTCCTTTCATCGATAAAGAACTGATCACAACCGCCATGTCCATCGGCGGCAACCTCAAATACCGGAAACGGCAATCAAAGTATATCCTGAAAAAGGCCGCCGAGAGCTGGCTGCCGCATAAGATCATCTATCGTCCCAAAGCCTCCTTCGGGGCGCCTATCCGTTCATGGATCAGCGGACCGCTGAAAGACATGGTGGACGATCTGTTGTCGAAGGAAACCGTCGAAAAAAGAGGCGTTTTTAAATATGACTTTATTAGCAAACTGATTGAAGACGACCGCCGGGGCCTGGAAGATAATGCTTACCGCATCTATCAGCTGTTGACAATGGAACTGTGGTTCCGGGCATATCTGGACGGGCATACCCCGGACCTGGTATAATTGCCAATAAGATGGTACATTTGCTCATTCGTTCAATATCCATACATGCAAGAGAATAAAGACACCGCGGATATCAGGAAATTTTGGAATGAGAACCCTGTCGGCAGCAATTTCATCGACTATCAAAAAGACAGATCGTTCTACGAACAATATGATGCATTCCGCTATAGAACGGAGGGACACATATTGCAGGAGTTGGATGCCATCGACTTTGCCGGCAAAAAGACACTCGAGATCGGGCTTGGACAAGGGGCGGACTCCATGCAACTGATAGAGCGGGGCGCCCTTTACTATGGCATCGACCTTACAGAAGAGTCCGTACGACGGGTGAAGGAAAGGTTCCATCTCTTTAACAAACCATACCAGGAGGTGACCGTCGCCAATGCAGAAAAGATCCCCTATGAAGACAATAGTTTCGACATCGTCTATTCTCACGGGGTCATCCATCATTCCCCCCGGATCGGGGCCATCGTAGCGGAGATCCATCGCGTGCTGAAGCCGGGCGGCCAGGCCGTGATCATGTTATATTATAAAAAGTCATTCAACTATTACATAAGCATTGCCCTTCTGCGCAGGGCCGGTCTGCTGGGTCTTACAGTATTCCCCTTCCTGGACAAGCTCATATCGAAGATGACGGGAGAGAGCCCGGAAAGGATCAACAGACATAAATTCCATTTAAAAAGGGAAGGGCTCAGCTATTTCAGGATGAAAAATTTCCTGCACCGCAGCACTGACGGCCCCGACAATGTCTATTCATCTGTCTGGTCAAAACGTTCGGCCCGAAAGCTGTTCAGCGCCTTTGGCTCTTTTTCCACCTCTGTTCATTTCCTGAACGAACGGCATTTGCTGGGACTGCAACACCTTATGCCCGCGGGATTAAGGCGGAGCCTCGCGCACAGATACGGATGGCATCTATGGATAAAAGCTACTAAATGAAACAGGTTATACAGAATTTCAAGACGGGAGATCTCTTTGTGGACGAAGTGCCGCCCCCTTCTCTGGCAGGAGGAATGGTGCTGGTAGCCAACCGGTATTCACTGATCAGCGCCGGAACGGAACGCAGCACAGTGAAAGTGGCCAAAGCGGGCCTGCTCGGAAAGGCAAGACAAAGACCTGATCTTGTAGCCCAGGTTTTACAAAACATAAAAAAAGAGGGGTTGAAGGCAACCCTGGAGAAAGTAAAAACGAAACTGGATACGTTGAAAGCTTTGGGATATAGCACCGCAGGCGAGGTGATCGCGTATATGGACGACGATCATTCATTCCGGCCGGGCGACAGGGTTGCCTGCGCCGGGCAGGATTATGCTTCCCATGCGGAGATCGTCAGCGTTCCACGCAATCTCGTCGCCAGGATCCCCGATAATGTGAGCTTCGAAGAAGCGAGCTTTACTACCTTGGGAGCCATTGCCCTGCAGGGAGTACGGCAGGCCGATCCCCGCCTGGGAGAGAAAGTGGCTGTCATCGGTCTGGGGTTGCTGGGACAGATCACCTGTCAGCTGTTGAAGGCTGCCGGCTGCCGCGTGGCAGGGATCGACATCTCCGAAAAGCTGCTGGAACTGGCCCGCGAGCTGGGCGCCGATGCCGCACTCCACCGGAACGATACCGACCTAACGGCCAGGCTCAATGCCTTTACACAAGGCCACGGCTTTGACAGCATTATTATTACAGCTGCCGCAGATTCCAATGACCCGATAGAGCTCGCCGGCGAGATCGCCAGGAAAAAAGGAAGAGTCGTAGTGGTAGGCGCCGTACGCATGGAAGTGCCCCGGGATCCCCATTACTACAGGAAAGAGCTGGACTTGCGGATGTCCTGCTCCTACGGCCCCGGACGTTATGACCCCTCCTATGAAGAGCACGGCCAGGATTACCCTTATGGCTACGTCAGATGGACGGAGCAACGGAACATGGAAGCGTTCCTCGACCTCATTGCCCAGGGTAAGGTCAACGTCAAACGCCTCATCAGCCATGTCTTCGACATCGAAAATGCAGCGGCCGCTTACGACATCGTCCTGGGAAAGGTCAAAGAGCCGCATAGCGGCATCCTGCTTAAATATACACCGGGAGACCAGCCACACAAATCCATCATCCGCTTGAGTAGCGGCGCTGCCGCGGGAACGGGAGGCATCCATGTCGGTGTCATCGGCGCCGGCAGCTTCGCCCAGAATTACCTTATCCCTTATATGAGATCCTGGGGCGCACATTTGACAACGGTCGTCACTTCCAGGGGTATCACCGCAAAGAATGTGGCCGGGAAATTTTCTTTTGCCAACGCCTCTTCCGACAGCCAGGACATTTTCAGCGACCGGCAGATCAATACCATCTTTATCGCGACACCGCATAACACCCACGCGGAATATGTGGAGAAGGCCCTTCAGGCAGGCAAAAGCGTATTTGTCGAAAAACCCCTGGCCCTTAACGCCGGAGAGCTGGAAGCCATTACGCAGCAAATGGAACAACATGGAGGAAGGCTGATGGTGGGGTTCAACCGGCGCTTTTCACCGGTTGCCAACGCATTGAAGAGCGCATTCGGCCGGCCGGCGCAACCCCTCGTCATCAACTACCGCGTCAACGCCGGATTTATTCCCAAAGAGCATTGGATACAGGATCCGGTTACAGGTGGAGGACGGATCGTGGGCGAAGCCTGCCATTTCATCGACCTCATGCAATATTTCACAGGCAGTCTGCCCATCAAAGTATATGCCTCCTGCATCAACGGAGATAACGACAAGCTGCCCAATGAAGATAATGTCTGCATCATCATCCATTTTAGCGACGGTTCCATAGGGTCCCTCACCTACGTAGCCAGCGGCGACAAATCCCTGCCAAAGGAAAGGGTCGAGATCTTTGGCGATGGAAAAGTGGGCATTATCGATGACTTTAAAAAGGGCGAGCTGCATCAGAACAACAAAGTAAAGACCCTTAATTTACAGGGAAAAGGCCATAAAGAGGAGGTCCAGGCATTCCTACAGGCAGTGTCCACAGGCGGCCCCATGCCGGTGGATTTCGAGTCCATACGACAGACGACCGCCGCCACCTTTAAGATCCTGGACAGCCTCAGGACAGGCCTTCCCCAAACCCTTTAAAATTTTAAATGCGTAAACCTCCGATCCCTTATGGAAAGATAGCCGACCTGGCCGTACTGGGCATGGCTATTGCCATCCCTTCCGGAGTCTACTTTCTTACCTTACCTTTTCTTATCCTTCTGGCCGTCTGCCGCCTGCTGCAAAAGGACAATCTATGGCAGCCGGAGACATTCAAAGACCCTACGTTTTATTTACCGGCCGCCATCTACCTGTACGTGGTGATGCAATTCTTTTTCTCCCAGAATAGAAAAGAAGCATTGAGCTCTCTATCCACCGAACTTCCTTTTTTGCTTTATCCGCTGATTTTGGGCGCTTACAGGGGCATTGACGAGACCCTGAAAAGGCGTGCGGAAAAGTGTTTCCTTTTTTCCATCGTTCTCTTTTTATTGATAGCTATTGTTTACGCCACTATCGACACAGCCCTCACCCATCAGAATACCATTGTCCTGGGAGGAGATTCCTCCTATAACAAATTCAGCTCCTACGGCCTTGCGAGGGTGTTTTACAACTGGCACCCGACGAATGCGGCCATGTCGGCCGTGCTCGGTATTTTTATCCTCTTCCGGCTGTACGGACCCCGCCTCCGTGAAAAAAGGAAGATCTCTTCCTTTATCGTACCCGTGCTCATCTTCCTGTTCCTGAGCCTCTCCTTGTTCCTGCTGAATTCCATTGCAGCCATCGTAGCATATATAGCCATTTTATTATATGGCACCTTTGTCTTTCTCCGTCGTGACAGGGTCAGCCTGACCATCCGCATCGTCCTCTTATGTACGTTGGTCTGCGGCGCCACCGGATTCCTGTACATCAATCCTTTTAGCATAGAAAAGATAGAGGAGCTGAAGAACAGGAACCTGAAGGTCACCGACAGCTATGTGGAACGCAATATCCTCACTATGCGGCTGGCCAAATGGCAGACGCACATGCATATTATCAGGGAACATCTGCCATGGGGTACCACAGTTGGAGATATCAAACAAATCCGGGAAGAAGCTTACCGTAAAGCAAATTTTCAGGACCTGGCATTACATAATTACAATGCCCATGACCAGTTCATCGAATACCTGACTATTTTCGGCATACCCGGCATCCTGTTGTTCCTGGCCATGCTGGTGGCGCCATTGTCGGGTACTGCTCCCCGTAAGCCATATATAGGCTTTATTCTCATCGTTATTATCATTTTCCTGACCGAGTCGCTGCTACAGCGGCAGCAGGGCCTGAATTTTTTCATGTTCTTTTACGCTTTATATGGCAGACGGGAGATTGCAGAGACGGGTAATGACAAGGCGTGGCGGCCGTCTTCCCTCTCCACCGCAACACTGGTGATATTGGTGCTTACGGCTATCCTTGTTATGCAGTTCCTCTATAACCGCAGTCTATGGCTGGATGAAGCCATGCTGTCCCTCAACATCATAAAGCGATCCTTCACCGGTCTCCTGCATCCCATGGACTACAACCAGGTAGCCCCCGTGCTTTTTTTGCTGATCGAAAAAGGTTTTACCTGGCTATTCGGCAATGCCGAAATGGCGCTGCGGCTTTTCCCGCTTATTTGCTCCGTCCTCTCCCTTGTGCTGATATACCGTTGCGGAGCCGTGCTGACAAAGAACAGGCGCATAGCCCTGATAGCTTGCGGCCTCCTCGGGTTTACCCCCAAATTCATCTACTTTGCCTCCGAGGTGAAACAATATGCTACAGACGTGACCGTCCTGCTGGCGATCTATCTCGCAGCCTTTTCGGAGAACGCCATTATACAGCGGCATAGGGCAGTGATCCTTTCGCTGACAGGGGCCGTGGCGATATTTCTCTCCAATATATCTGTGGTCCCGCTTTGCACAGCGGGTGCCTGGCTGTTCTACCAGGCCATCCGAAAGGGGAAGGAAAGAAAGGCTGTCTTTATCTCCCTATCCATATGGATCCTCTGCTTCGCAGCGAATTACCTGCTGTTCATCAAAGACCATCCCTCCACAGCGCCTATGAAAACATACTGGGCAGCAGCATTGGCCTTTATGCCGGCCAATCCTTTCAGCGCATCGGGGCACGAATGGTTGAGTGAAAGGTTCCACCAGATATTTTTTTACCTGTTGCCCGACTTGCGTTTCCACGGCTATTACTTTATCAATATCATACCGTATGTGGCCGGTCTGCTGTTCTTAATAATAAAAAAAAACTTTCGGCTGGCGTACCTGTGCATAATGCCCGTACTGCTTCACCTGGGTTTATCCTACCTGAAGATGTACCCCTTCGACCTGCGGCTGATACTTTATCAGCTGCCGTTGTACATTCTCGTAATGGCAAACGGCATACATGGGTTGACAATTTTTGTAGCCCGCAATCCCCGGTACAGCATGCTGCTTGCAGGGCTGCTCACCATTGCCTTCTCACGGCAGGTCTTTCAGATGCTTCCGATGAAGTGCGAGGAATTAAGACCCATGATCCGGGAGGTCAATCACTATGTCAAGCCGGGAGAATCCGCCTATGTCTATTCCGGTGCATGGGCAGCTTTTTTGTATTATAAAGAGATAGGTGTCGTGCAATTCGGAAATATCCCTATCCGCATCGGAACAGGGCATTTTAATGATAATGCCGCCTATGCCGCCGAACTGCGCGATTGGAAAGGACATGTATGGGTGCTTTTCTCCCATGGTTACCCTTCTGATGGCAGCCGGGGTGATGAGCGGTATATGATAAAAGATTTACAACGGCGGGGCCATATCCTGATGCAGTTCGAAGATTATAACAGCGCAGCCTATCTTATGGATCTTTGGTAAACAGGCAAAAAAGAAGCGGCAGAGCCGGGCCGGAACTTATACTTCAATACCAGGCCTATAAAACGCATATTGCCGACCAGGTACCGTTTGAACATGCGCCGGGGCTCCTGGTAAACACGGTATAACCATTCCAATCCCGATTTTTGCATCCAGACAGGCGCCCGCTTAACCAGGCCGCTCACTACGTCGAAGCTGCCTCCGACTCCCATAATGAAGTTGACTGTCTTTAGCATGTCCCTGTGCTGGAAAAGAAAATTCTCTTTCGTGGGGGAAGAAATAGCTACAAAAAGGATGTTGGCGCCGGAGTCCGCTATCTGGCGTGCGATGGCAGGCTCATCCTCCTTTTTGAAATAACCGTTGCGGTAACCCGCGATGATATCGGGAGAATAGATGTCGGAATAATGATCCACAACAGTACGGACGATGTCTTCTTTGGCGCCCAGAAAAAAGACCTTATAGCCCTTGAGGTGGGCTATCTTCACCAGCTTCTCCATCAGATCGATACCCGCAACCCTTTCTTTCAACGGCCGGCCAAGAATGCGGGAAGCCCATACGACGGCCTGTCCGTCCGCATTGATGATATCCGCATTCACCACGCTCTCCCGCAGCTGAGGGTCTTTCTGCATACTGACGATCTTCCCCGCATTTACCACCGTGTGATGCAGGTGCTGTTTGTCTGAAATGGCTTCCACAATACGATCGATCGTTTCGGTCATGTTCAGGTTATCTATCGGCGTTCCTAATACTACAACTCTTTCGTCCATTCTCTGGTGTTTAGCGAAATAAAATAATAGGTTAAAGCATAAAACATCCATGCCTGCGCCCAGCGCATATAGCATATGTGAGAGCTTAGGAAACGCTTTTTCTGATAAAAAAAGTATCCTTTCCTGCTCTGCATATTGTTAATTGTCCAATTCAACACTTTGTCCGCCAGGTCCCTGTGCTCGTGGATACGGTCCAGTTTATACAGGGTGGCCACCAACTGTGCCGGCGAATGGATATCCACCGGGTATGTTTTTTTATCATAATATTTGGGGATCCCTTCCCCGGTAAAGAAATTCCCCATATAATACCGGAAACCTTTCTCTACAAAGGGTGCAAAACTGTCATCTCCCGTATATTGCCGGTACTGATGGATGCATTCCAGGTTAAAACCCGTATGAAAATTATCCACCCACTGATGGTAAGGCAGCGTACCATACGCCCATGCTCCATTGGGTTGCTGGTGGTCGCAGGCATACTGCATGACCTTCCGGGCCTCCTGCTGTAATATCCCCTCCCCGGTGTACTTGAATACCCTGCTCAGCAGCCGGCCGCCAAGCAAAGACGCATTGAAGACCTGTGTCTTATCCAGCGGAGAATAGGAAAATGAATAATTCCCCTTATCATCATAGCTCCTGTTGAGATCCTGCAGGATGAACCGGGTGCTGCTGACAGCCGCATCCAGCCATCTTTGTTCGGGCACGGTATCATAAGCGGTTAAAAGCGAATCGGTTACAAAAGACGTCGCAACGACGGTCGGCGTCCACTTTGGCTGGAAAAAAGCCCTGGCCTGCCAGTCGAAATTGTAACCCCAGCAGTGACCGGAATAACCCCTGGAGCTAAGGTCCAGTATCTTGTCCGCCAGATAATATATCTGTTCCCTGTATTCTAAACGCGGATCTGCCCGGTAAAGATGCGCATAACCCGTAAGAAAAAGACCCAGCCCCTTGGCATTGTGCTGCTCAGGCACACCGGCAATCCGGCGGAAATTCACAGGGCTTTTTTTAAAGAATTGTATCCAGGCCAGCCGGCACCAGCGGGAATCCCTGATAAGGGGAAGAGCCTGGAACAACTTGCTGTTCAGCCCATCATAAGGATCCCACCCGGCGAAATCTTTCTTTTGACAGAATGTCTTCAGAGAGGAGAAGCTACGTACAAAGGACTCAGACGTTGACGTGTGGTGGATATGATCTTGATTTAGATGCCGCAAATTTAAGAAATATTTCCGCTCTTCTTCCCCACCAGCCAGACCGATAGGCCTATCCGGTGAAATGCTACCCTGTCCATTATCCTGAAAAGAGGCACCAGCGCATTGTATACGTCCATTTGATAGGACGGTATTACCTTGTTTTTCAATATCGTTCCTGAGACGAACCAACCGAGGATACCTGCCAGGTTAAAGTTCCGGCATCGCAGTATAGACAAGTGCGGAGATGCCAATCGTTGCATCTCTTTCCTGGAATAACGCCGGAAATGTCCCAATTCCTTGTCGAACCGGTTGTATAACAGCTGATAAGCAGGTACCAGGACAATGAGATGCCCCCCCTCCTTCAATAACCGGGTGCAGTTGGCGATAGCCCGTCCATCCTCCTTTATATGTTCTATGACGTTCAGCGCTATCACAGTATCGAACGTGCCCGCATAACCCGCAAATTTCTCATTGAACCGGATGTCACCCAGATCCATGTCCAGGACCCCCGAAAAATGGGGATGACCGGAGAACTTTTCCTGTAGCAGTCCTCTGTAAGCAGCTGAATAATCGCTGAGAACCACAGGGTTGCCCATGTTGAGTAAAAGACCGGAAATATTGCCGATGCCGCTGCCTGCCTCGAAAATGCGGCCTTTTATAAAGGGCCGGATCGTATCGAACATCCATTGATTAAATCTATCTGCATTGGCCAGGGTACTCAACGTCTCGAACCCCTCCTTATCGACATGTTCCTTCATAGATTAAGTTGTATTTATAAGATTATGCCTGATGAGCATCAGGCACGCCAGGCGCTGACCAGGCTGAGGAAAAAGCTCAGCATGATGCATCCGACACTCCGGTCCAGCCAGGTCTCCGGCACCATGGCAATGGCAAAAGAAAGGATGATGAACAGACCCAGCCCATCCCTGGTCTTATAACAGGCGGCCAGGGGAAAGACCAGGTAGCCCAGCAAAAAGATGCAAAGTCCGATGATCCCCAGATTGCATAACACATCCAGGTAGGTATTGTGCAGATTTCTTCGCGATTCGACGGCATAATCAAAATGCCGCTCCTTATAGACCTCCACCAGCTTGTCCTGTTTGTCTCCCAGGGGAATACCCGTCAGCCAATGCCCTTGCAGCATCTCCCAGCCGCATTGCCACACAGCCAGGCGTACATTGGTGCCGTTCTTCCACTCGTCGCTGGTCTGCGACGCATTCGGCGCTGCCCCGGGATCGCTGTACACATAGCTTGGTTTGCTGAGCTCCTGAAAGCTTTCCAGGGTCCGGGGAAAGAATTTTACTATAAAAAAAGCCGCCAATAGCAGGATGCCGATCCGTATGGCGCCTTTCAGATACTGCCTCCCCTTCCAGCCATACCAGGCGGCAAAAATGAGGAAGCCCGCATACAGCGTGATAATGGCGATATGGCTGGCCAGCATATAATGGAACACCAGCAGGAATGCAATGCTAAGGTAGACCAGACCTTTATATTCGATGGCAAAAGACCGCTTCTGCAGCAAATAGACATAGGTGAACAGGGCGAGGTTAACCACCATGCCGATATACACCGACTCACGTCTGATGGCCGTCGTAAGACGATCGGAAAAAAGATTGCCGGCATCACCCGACTGTCTGTACTGATACCAGGCAAAAATAGCGCAGGTGACGGCTGCGACGGTGGTAAAAAAACAGTAGGACAGTAATATCCTGTCTTTCAATTCCTCCCGGATATATAAAAGACCGATGCAAAGAGGAAAGATCAGCAGAGGCAGACGTCTTACCAGCATGGTCATGGCCTCTTCCCTGTTGACGGAAAGAAAAGCGCTCACGATGTGCAGCAGGTAAAAAAGGATCATACATATGATCTCTTTCCTTGCAAGCAGCAACCGCGCCTTTTCCGCCAGCGTATTATAAAAACATGAATACAGTACTACGGCGATAATGAAAGTATTGTTGATCACCGGCATTTCGGGAAGGAATAAGGAGACAAAAAAAGCAGAGAGCAGCCAATACAAGACTTTCTCTTTTTGCGAAAATACTTTTCCCGTAAAATCCAGTAAAAGGAGTGCTTTCATGAGTACGTAAAGTTACATATCTAAACCATACAGGCAATATGGTGTTATAATGTCCGGGAAATGGGTCTTCTCCAAATATAGCCCCATTTCCCGGAAATATTTAAAGTCCGTCCTTCGGACGACGAACCATTGGTTCGTCATTGATGCGTACCTTTATTGTTATTATAAATATTAAATATCTTTCAGGTAACTATATGAAAATTCTTTTACATTATCTCAAACCCTATCGCGGGCTGGTGGCCCTGGCGCTATTCCTGGCAACGATCAACCAGGTCTTTTCCATGTTGGACCCTTACTTTTTCGGGAAGCTGGGGCTGGACAAACTGGCCGCCCATCCGCACCAGATAGGCTACTATGATAACAATAAGATATTCCACCCCACCGGCGTCCGTACCAACACCCAATTCGCCTGGGCCGTTGCAGGCTACCTGGGCATTCTCATCGGCGTAGCCATGGTCTCGCGGATCGCCAAGGCATTCCAGGATTATTTCGGGCAGATCATCGTCCAGAAATTCGGCGCCACCATCTTTACCGATGGTCTCCGTCATTCCATGGCCCTTCCCTTCAGCGAATTCGAGGACCAGCGCAGCGGCGAGACATTGTCCATCCTGACAAAGGTCCGGGCCGACACGGAGAAATTCATTATTTCTTTTATTAATGTGCTCTTCGGCATCCTGGTAGGCGTCGTGGTGGTTTCCGTCTATTCCTTTACACTGCATTGGTCCATCATGCCGATGTACGTATTGGGCATGATCCTCCTTTCCCTGCTGACCAGCGTCCTCAGCAAAAAGATCAAACGGATACAAAAGACCATCGTCAAAGAGACAAATGCCCTCGCAGGCAGCACCACCGAATCGTTGCGGAATATCGAGCTGGTAAAAAGCCTGGGGCTCAGGGAACAGGAAGTCACCCGGCTGAACAACAATACCTTCAAAATACTGGGCCTGGAGCTCCGGAAAGTTAAAAGCATCCGCGCGCTGAACTTTGTTCAGGGCACATTCGTCAATTTTCTCCGTCAATGTATCATGTTCCTGCTGCTCTGGCTCGTCTTCAAAGGACGGCTTACCCTTGGAGAAGTGACGACCATGCTGTTCTATTCTTTCTTTATTTTTGGCCCGCTCCAGGAGCTGGGTAATATCATTCTCACCTACCGGGAAGCCGAAGCCTCCCTGATCAATTTCGACAACCTCATGAAGAAAAAGCCTGAAATGCCGCCCGTCGAACCCCGCCATCTGGGGCCGATGAGGACCCTGGCCTTCAGGGATGTCGTCTTTCGTCACCAGACAGCCCATCACAACGCCATCGACCACATCAGCTTCAATGCGAAAGGAGGCGAAACGCTGGCATTCGTCGGCCCTTCGGGCAGCGGCAAGAGTACGCTCATGAAACTACTGGTAGGGCTGTATCGCCCCCGGGAAGGAAATATTCTCTACAACGGGATGGATGAAACGCTCATCGATTTTGACGACCTGCGTAAACAGATCGGGTTCGTCACCCAGGATACACAGCTGTTTGCCGGCACCATTAAGGAGAACCTCTTATTCGTAAATCCCGCAGCTACGGAAGCCGACCTGCTGGAAGCCCTGGAAAAAGCCAGCTGTATGAACCTCCTGGCACGGGCTGAGAAAGGCATCGACACGGTTATCGGCGAAGGAGGCCTTAAGCTTTCCGGCGGCGAGAAACAGCGCTTATCCATCGCCCGGGCACTGCTGAGAAAACCCAAGCTGCTGATCTTCGATGAAGCTACATCCGCCCTCGATTCACTGACAGAAGAAGACATCACCCGCACTATCCGGGAGATCTCTTCCAGGGGTGACCAGATAACAATTCTGATCGCACATCGTTTATCTACCATTATGCATGCCGACAGGATCTATGTGCTGGAAAAGGGTGAAGTGGTGGAAACAGGCGCCCACGTGGAACTATTAGAGGAAAAAGGTCTCTATTATGCCATGTGGAGGCAACAGATAGGCGAAAGGAAATATGCAACAATAAAAGCTACATGACACCCCTATCCGTCGTAATTATAACTTACAACGAGGAAAAAAATATTGCACGGTGTATGCAGTCAGTGACATCTGTCGCCGACGAGATCATCGTGCTGGATTCCTTTTCCACGGATAAGACGACGGTCATCGTCCGGCAACTGGGAGGACACCTGCATCAGCGGGCCTTTACAGGTTACGGCTCGCAAAAGAATGCCGCAGCCTCGCTTGCCTGTCACGATCATATCCTGTTCCTGGATGCCGACGAGCTGTTGAGCGAAACACTTTGTGAAAGCATCCGCCGGGAAAAGCTCCAGGGATTCCCGCAGGACTGCTACCTGATGAACCGGCTGAATAGCTACTGCGGACAATGGATCCGCCATGGCAGCTGGTATCCCGACAGAAAACTCCGCCTGGCTCACCGGAAAAAGAGCGCCTGGAGCCTGGACATCGTCCACGAATCCCTGGTCCCGGATAAGGATGCCCGTATCGGCCTGCTCACGGGCGATCTCCTGCATTATACCTATTCAAACTTCGATGATCATGTGGAAAAGAATAACCGGTACAGCAAGCTCTCCGCACAGTTGCTGTACGAGAAAGGAAAGAAGGTCAGCTGGGTCAAGATCGTCATCAACCCTTTCTGGGCCTTCTTCACCAGCTATTTTCTCCGGGCAGGCTTTTTAGATGGGTTCAACGGCTTTGTCATTGCCGTCCAGATTGGCCACCTGACTTTCCTGAAATATATTAAATTACACCGCCTTATTATGTCCGGAAAACGGGTTCCTGAAAAATAATAACCCATTTTCCGGAATAGGCTAATAATGGGCCTTCGGCCAACGAACCTGTGGTTCGTTTTTAAAGCAGCAAACAAACAATCATGAGCTGGTTATCAGACCTTATTGGACTCGTTGGTGGGAATGCCGGCGTCCGGCAGGCTTTACGGGAGGGCGGTGTCGTCATCGATCTTCGGACAGCCTATGAATTCGATCAGGGACATGTCCCCGGCGCCCTCAATATCCCCATAGATCGTATCAAGGTGAACATTGGAAGGATCAGGGATCTCCGCAGACCCGTGATCCTCTGCTGCAACGCCGGCATCCATTGCCGGGAAGCCGCCGAAATACTCAGGAATGCCGGTGTTACCCAGGTACATAATGGCGGAGACTGGCAGTCCCTGTGGCGCGCTATAAAGAATGCCTGAGCACCGTCATCAGCCTGTCATTGCTGCAATAGCCGTACCTTTACGCCATGCCTGCACAGGAAAAGCCCAATTATCTCTGGAGCCTCTTCACCATGAAATGCCCCCGCTGCCGCAGGGGCCATATGTTTACCCAACCTAATGCCTGGAAACTAAAACAGACCCTTCGGATGCCTGAAAAATGCCCCGAATGCGGACAGCATTTCGAATTGGAAGTAGGCTTCTGGTACGGCACAGGGTACGTCAGCTATGCCCTGTCCTTTGCACTGTCGGTGGCTACCTTCATCGCATGGTGGGTGCTGGTAGGCCTTTCCACAGAGGACCATCGCTTCTTTTGGTGGATGGGTTTGAATGCCGCCCTGCTCATCTTTCTGCAACCCTGGCTCATGCGGCTAAGCCGGGTAATCTACCTGTACTTCTTCGTCAGCTACGATCCCAACTATAAACAGACGTCGGTGAAAAGCTTCGATTACAAAACGGAAGACTATTACCGGGACAACCCGGACAAAGAATGAACTCCCCGGCTGCACCTCATCCGAAGGCGGCACCTCATCCGAAAGCAGCACCCCCCAAAAAGTTGAAAGCCACCCACCCGCCGGTGAATGGCTTTCCCGTTTATGACATCGGGTTAGTAAATAAATAACGCTCGAAACATAATATTATTTTGTATAACCACGGCCACGGCTGTTTATAAGCCATTTATACGTCTCTTACCCGGCCGGTTTCGCCGTGGCGAGATCCAGGGGAAAGCTCAGTTTCAGGCTGATATTCCGCCCCATATTGTAAATACCATGGTTAGGATTGGCGTCTGCCGGAGAATAAAGGAAATATTTCAATCGGCTGAGATGATCATAATAAGCCTTGTCAAAAAGGTTATCTCCATTCAGATAGACATTGACAACAGTCTTTCCTTTCTTATTGGTGAAGCTTCCTCCTATGCCTGCATTGAAAAGGGTATATCCCCGCGTAGGCGTCTCCGTATTATATGCAATGAACGCCCGGTTCTGAGCCGCATAATATTCCAGCTGCACCTTCACGAACGCATGGACAAGGTGGGAAGATTTTGAGCTGAACTCATATCTCAGCTCGGAAAGCCCATGGGTAGGAGGGATGAAAGGCAAATACCTGGCGCTGTCGTTCAACGGCTTGCCTTTCACACCTTCATTCTTCCCATAGACGATGGAGAGACTGTTCTCGAAATGCAGCGCTTTTACAGGATGGAAGTCCACGCTTATCTCGCCGCCATACAGACGCGCCCGGGAGGCCGTGAATTGAAAATAGGTATCCTTCCCCGTTATATCCATGGAATCTCCGCCGTCCGCACGCTGCAGCTTCTGGTTATAAATATAGTTGGATATAAAATTATTGAACAGGTCCAGCGTAGCCACGACATACCGGGAAGAATAAACGAAACCCAGATCTTCCTGCAAACTGAATTCCGGCTTGAAGTCGGGATTACCCAGTTGATAGATATTGGTGCCGGGATGCACCCCGTTGGCGGATATCTCCGCAATGTTGGGAGAGCGGAAGCCGCGGGCGATATTGGCTTTGATGGCAAACTGCTCAGAGAAATTATAGGTTGCTCCCAGACTGCCGGACCAGCCCGTAAAAGTTTTCTTATAGTCGTAGAACTGGCGGATGGCTCCCACGGTGTCAGAACCATACACGGGCCGATCAAATCCAGTCACCGGATCCGGTGCAGTGTAGAGCGCAGAGTTATTAAATCTGCGGACATCGAAGCGCAGCCCTCCGGAAATATCCAGCTTGTCAAAGCTGCGCTTGGCCAGCAGGAATGGCCCCATGTCCAGCTGATGATAAGACGGGATGACAAACTCAGTCCCGTCTATGCTATTGTTCCGCTGATACATCCCGTTCAATCCCACCGTCACATTCCAGTTATCGAACTCGGGGAAAAAATATTTGATGTCATAGGTATAGCTGTTCAGCTGCAGATAAAGACCGGGTGTTGTATAAGCGACCGGGTGACTGAACTCCCGGCGGATGCTGCGCTGGAAACCCAGGTTTACCTGCAGCCGGCCATATTCCCCCAGGGTAAAGCTGTTGCCGGAATAGATACGGTAATGCTGCACATGCTGATGCAGCTTTTCAATGTGATAGCTGTTGAGGTCCGCATCGCTGACGATCTGGCGGACAGTATCGGCATCTCCGTCATATATCTGGCGGGTAAACCGGCCGGTCGCGCTGTCACGGCTGCCGTCAGGGATCTCCTGCAGGTCGTCATACAGGACAAAATCCAGGTGGGAGTAACCCCATTTACGGTGAAGCCCCAGGGAAGCGCTCGCATCTGTCTCCTTGAAAGCGGTGCCGAACACCCGTCCATCGATCTTGTTCCTGTAATCCACTGCCTGTTTGTGAGAGATACGTCCCATCCATTCCAGCCCATTCCTGGTGCCGCCCAGATAGGCAGAACCACCAAGATACTTGTTGTTGGACTGGTAGTCGAGAGTGACATTCCCCAACATCTTTCCTTCAGGAGCCGGCTGCGTAGGGATGAGGTTGACCACCCCGGCCAGGGCATCGGAGCCATAGCTGAGACTGGCCGGTCCCTTGATCACTTCCACTCTTTCCACAACGTACTGGTCTACTTCGATGCCGTGCTCATCCCCCCATTGCTGGCCTTCCTGGCGGATGCCGTCATAAAGGGTGAGGATCCTGTTGTAACCCAATCCCCGGATAAAAGGCTTGGAGACATTAGGGCCCGTGGTGACAGCCCTGATACCGGGAATTTTCGAAATAGCGTCAATGGCATTCGTGCTCAGGTTGGACACCAGGTAATCGTGATTGATGGCTACGATAGGAACAGGGCTCCTCTTGATCTGGGTAGCTTTGGAAAGCCCCGTAACCACTACGGGACTTTCTTCCACATATTCGTCGGAAAGCGAAAAATTCTGGACGACGGGCCCGCTGATGCCCACTATCCTCGTAAAGGTCTTATACCCGATGGAATGCACTTCGATCAGATATCTGCCGGAAGGAAGGGAAGAGAATTTATAGTAGCCGGCCGTGTCGGTAATGACGCCCAGCTTTAAGTCGGGGATATAGACCGTGGCCGCCGCCAATGGGCCGCCGTTCTTATCCGTGATCCTGCCGGAAAGACTGCCGGTGCCGGGGGCCTCCCCTCTTTTATCATCCGCTCGGACACGCAGCCCAGACAGGGTAAGCATCAAAAAAGCCAATAGAATAACGTATATAGATCGATTCATTTATGGGAATACCAATTTTTGCTACAAGGTTTCAAATGTAGGCCAGCCTCGTCCGCCGGGCAAATTTTGGGCATTAAAAGATGTTAATCTGTTACTAATGTGCACAACCATCATATGTACAGCAACAATCGTGCGGGTGCGCTCACTTTTTCAGGACCACCGTAAAGATGGAGCCTTCTCCCGGCCGGCTTTCACAGCTGATCTGGCCATTCAGCTCTTCACAGATGCGCTTGACGATGGAAAGACCAAGACCGGTCGACGGCTCCCCATTGGTCGGCTGAGAGGAAATTTTGCTGTATTTGGCGAACAGGTGAGGCAGCTCGTCCTTTTCAATACCCACCCCTTCATCCCGCACCTTGATACTGACGGCATCTTTTTCCTCGCTGACGCTCATCCATACTTTTTTTCCATTATGTGTGTACTTAATGGCATTGGACAGTAGATTTTCCAGCATCCGGTTCAGCAATTGCCGGTCACTGAGGAAATAAAGGCTTTTTTGAGGACAGTCCAGGTGTAATTGGATGTTTTTCTTATGCGCAGCAGGTTGGAAATTGTCGATGACGGATTCGGAAAAAATACGCAGGTCCACGTTCTCCAATTGCAGCTTATGCTGGTTGGTCTGGGCTTTTTCCACGTCCAGTATATGACGGATCAGTTTCTCTCCATAGGCAGTGGCCTGCTCGATACGGCTAAGGGCTTTCTTTTGTTCTTCCGTAAGATTACCCGTATCCACCTGCATCAGCTGAGCCCACATACCGATGCTGGCAAAGGGAGTGCTGAGATCATGGGATACGATGCTGATCAGGGAATTTTTCTCAAAGTTCAATTCGGACAGACGTTCGTTCTGACGGGTGATCAGGTCGTTGGTGGCTTGCAGCTTCTGGTTGACCTTTCGTTTAACGGCAAAAGCCATGGCGGCCAGGATGGCGATGATCAGCAGACTGATGCTCATCATCAGCATAATGCGCGTATGAAATTTCTGCTGGGATATCTCTCCCTGCAGCAACAGCATTTCATTCTCATGCTGCCGCGCCTCATATTTTTCTTCCAGCTCGGCAATGGCCTTGTAAGTCTCGCCATTGACAATAGCAGTGTCCAGCTCATACCATTTGCTCTGGTACTCATAGGCCTTTTTATAGTCGCCCCTGCGCTGGGCCAGCTTGGAAAGCACCTGGTAAGTGTCGGATTGCTTGCTCTTGGAATTCAGGTCATCGGCCAGGTCTAAAGCAAGGGTCGCGTACTTTCCGGCCGAGTCGAGCATCCCCTTTTGGGTATAGGAGTCAGCCAGGTTGAGGACGTCGAACCACAGCGTCGCTTTGCCGTTCAGTCCCTGCCGGGAAAGATGATGCCGGTAATTGCCTGAGAAATACATGATGGATTTATCATAATTCTTCAGGAAATAATAGGTCTGCCCCAGGTTGTTATAAAGATTCGAAAGGTCTTCCTTTCCCGCATCCTCCAGCGGCTTGCCGATACGCAGCCCTTCATTGAGGAACATGAGCGCGCTGTCATAAAGTCCCAGGTGATTGTAGAGAGGAGCCAGGTTGATGTAGCTGGTGACCAGACCGGCGGCATCCCCCTGTTTTTTATGCAGCGCCACGCATTCCAGGTACACCTCTTTTGCTCTCCGGGGCTGCTTCATTTCCGTATACATGACCGCCAGATCAGTCAGGGCGTTGATCTCATGTTCAATGTCATTGATCTCTCTGGCCCGGTCGAGGGTCTGGAGGTAAAAGTCGATAGCCCGTTTGTAATCCGCCTTATTTTCATAGTAGAATCCATGCAGGCGAAGCGCCAGCACCTTTGCCTTCGGGTAATTTATATTTTGAATGGCTTTATCGATAAAGTCGGCATAGTAACCGATGGAATCCACCTGCGCTTCAGTGAAATTTATGCCTTTTTCATATGCTGTGAGTATACCCGCTGTATCTGCCTGCGCAGACAGCGCCAGATGGATGATAAGCAGTAAGAAGAGGAATAGTAGCCGCTTCACGAATGTTGTTGGTTCTTACCTCAAGTTAATCATCTTTAGCATATAGGTGAAATCATTTAGCGACCTCGTCCACTTTAATCTATAGTTTAATCTATAAGCTTATTCCGGAGCGCAAATTTTACGAGGCCCACGGTATTATTTACACCCAACTTGGCAATCAGGTTTTTACGATGGGTTTCCACAGTGCTCACGCTTAGAAAAAGTTTCTCGGCTATTTCTGCGTTGCTGAACTCCCTGCAGATGAGCTTGAGGACTTCCAGCTCACGACGGGACAGTATCTCATCGATCTGTTTGTCTTCGATAGTGATGGTGTTACGGAAATCTTCATCCCTGTCGCCGATGTTGATATCCTTGCTGAAGTAGCTGCTGCCGTCGTGGACAGTCTGCAGGGCCGTCACCAGCTCATCGAGCAGCACATTCTTTAATACATAACCCTGTATGTTGTGGCGGGTTAGCTTATGGATATAGCGGGTACCACGAAGCAGCGTAAGATAAATGATCTTCAGATCCGGACGGCTGGCCCGGATGCTTTGCAGCAACTCTTCCTCACCGATGTCGGGGAGGTAAACATCCAATAATAAAACATCCGTCTCTATGTCTTTAAGCCTCGAGAGCAGATCTTTTCCGGATAAAGAAGTTCCGACAACTTTGATCCCTTCCTGCTTGCCTAACAGCAGAGCCAATCCCTCCAGATAGATTTCATGATCATCAGTAATAAATACTCGAATCATGTGTTATAATAATAATTGAACGCGATCACAATCAATCACGATAAATGGTTGTCTACGGGTAAAATGTCGTTAGCTTGTGACCAGCAAGCGTTTAACAAGGAAGCAAGTTAAAACTATTTATGATATGACTCCGTGAAAAAATGACGGGGCCCCCCTCTTTTAATTTAGAAAGTGCCCCTTATTCGCCTTATAGTATAAGGACGTAATACAGCAAGATGAAATATGACAATATTGTAGAATTAATTCAGACGCTCGATAATGCCCGCAATCCCCTGACCTCCGCCCACACATGCAGTAACGATGCCGTACTTCTTTTGCAATCTTTTCATGTCATGTACGAGCTGTATGGTCAGCTTGCAGCCTGAGCAGCCCAGCGGATGGCCCAGGGCAATAGCGCCTCCGTTGATGTTGACGATAGAGGGATCCAGACCCAGCTGACGTATCACAGCCAGGGACTGGGAAGCAAAGGCCTCATTCAGCTCTACCAGGTCGATCTGTCCCAGGCTCATGCCCGCCTGTTTTAACGCCCTTGGCACCGCCTCTATGGGGCCGATACCCATGATACGCGGATGTACTCCCGCACTGGCGCAGGCCACCAGCCTTGCCACCGGCGTCAATCCAAGATCCTTCATCATCTTCTCACCCATGACGACGACAAAAGCAGCGCCGTCGCTGGTCTGGGAAGAATTGCCGGCCGTAACGCAGCCCCCGGCCGCGAACACCGGTTTCAATTTGGCCAGGGCTTCCAGGGAAGTATCTGCCCGGGGCCCCTCATCCGTATCTACGACAAAGCTTCTCTTTTGCTTTTTCCCTTTTTCGTCGACATATACTTCTTCCACCTGCAACGGCAGGATCCCATCCTTGAAATAACCATTCTTAATGGCATTGATCGCTTTCTGGTGAGAGTTATAGGAGAATTGATCCTGGTCTTCACGGCTTACCGAAAACTCCTTTGCCACCGCCTCCGCCGTCAGACCCATATTCAGGAAATAATCGGGATCCTCGGAAGCGATGGAATAGGCAGGCACTGTTTTCCAACCCGCCGTCGGCACCATGCTCATACTTTCCGTGCCGCCTGCAATAATACAATCGGCCATACCCGAGCGTATTTTCGCCGTGGCAATAGCAATGGTCTCCAAACCACTGGCGCAATACCTGTTGACCGTCATCCCCGGAGCGTGGATCCCTACAGCCCGTGCAGCAATGATACGCCCCACCTGGAGCCCCTGCTCAGCCTCGGGTACCGCATTACCTACGATAACATCATCTACAAGCCTGACATCCAGCTGAGGTACGGACGCCAATACCCCTTTTATGACATCGATGGCCATATCGTCAGGCCTGTAAAAACGGAACTTACCCCTTTTGGACTTGCCGACTGCCGAACGGTACCCGGCAACAATGTATGCTTCCTGCATAAGAATGGTTTAGTTGTTTATGCAACTGTTCAGGTTAAAGGTAAGATTTTCCAATTGAAAATGGAAATCCGGTTCGTTCTGAAAAGTGAAATATCTTCGCGCCATGTATAAGATTTTACGCTTTCTGTTGTTCCTGTTCCCCACCGAAGAAGTCCATTATTTTTCCATGAACGTGCTAAAAGGACTATGCCGCTGGGGATGGACCAGGAAATGTGTGATCTGGGCATGCCGGCCCGAGACCTCTCCATCCCTCCCCAGGGAGGTGTTGGGTCTTACTTTCCGGAACCCGGTAGGCCTGGGCGCAGGCTTTGACAAGAACGCCAGATATCTGCAGGAGCTGGACGCCCTGGGTTTCGGGTTTGTGGAGATAGGCACTGTAACGCCGCTGCCGCAGGATGGCAATGATAAACCCAGGTTGTTTCGTCTGCCCCAGGACCAGGCGTTGATTAACCGGATGGGGTTCAATAATGAAGGTGTGCAGGCCATTGCACAAAGGCTCAAACTATGGAGGGAAAAGACGGCCCCCGCTTCCGGTAAAGAACAACCCCTTCCTCTTCTGGTCGGTGGCAACATCGGAAAAAATAAGAACACCCCAAACGAAGAGGCCTGGAAGGACTATATCATTTGTTTCAGGGAGCTCTTCGCTCATGTGGACTATTTCGTGGTGAATGTCAGCTCACCCAATACGCCGGGTCTGCGGGCGCTGCAGGAAAAAGATGCCCTGCATAATATCCTGACCCGCCTCCAGGCATTGAACCCCGAACTGGCTGCCGCCAACCACGTCCGCCCAAGACCGCTGCTGCTAAAGATCGCGCCGGACCTTTCCTGGCAGCAGATAGACGATGTGGTGGAACTGGCAATGGACATCAGGCTGGATGGGCTGGTGGCTACCAATACCACTATCAGCCGTGCACAGCTGATCACCCCGTCCCACCGGCTGGAAGCCATCGGCGCCGGCGGGTTAAGCGGCGCCCCCCTGAAAGAAAGATCGACCGAAGTGATCCGTTACATACATCAGAAGACAGAGGGCAGGCTGCCCATCATCGCATCGGGAGGGATCTTCACAGGTGAAGATGGCGCGGAGAAACTGGAAGCCGGCGGATCATTGATACAGGTATGGACAGGCTTTATCTATGAAGGGCCGTTCATTGTCGGCCGCATATGCAGGAAAATATAGCCCTCCGGGCCCCGGGGCTGCACGCCTATAGCTCAATTCTACACACTTATAGCCAGGATCGACACGAATATAAAGTCTCACCTGCCGGAAGAGATTTTTTCATCGGATTGACCGTTATTTGCAGACACCCTAAACCCATCACCAACGGTGATTTTTATGCTAAGTTTCAATAGCATCCTTTTCTATGAAGAAAATCCGGAAGCATCGTCGAAGGACGGTGCTTCTTATTTATAGTCTCTGCGCCTCTTGTCCCGGCACCGCCAAAGCCTTAATTTTACGGCCTCTTAACGAACACTGAATACTTATGGCGCCTCTCTTTAGCATCGATTCTCTCATTAGTCTGCTTACCCTATCGCTTTTGGAAATTGTATTAGGTATCGACAACGTCATTTTCGTATCCATTCTCATCGGCAGGCTGGAAAGGGACAAACAGCTGAGCGCCCGCCGTATCTGGATGATCGCCGGCATCCTCATCCGCAGCCTGCTCCTGCTCGCCCTGGGATGGCTGGTGGCCAACGGCAACAGGGAACTCTTTTCCGTATTTGGTTTTGGCTTCAGCATACGCAACCTGATCATGCTGGCGGGCGGCCTCTTCCTCTTATACAAGACAGTAAAGGAGCTGCATGAAAAGCTGGAAGGAGACGGACATGATGAACTGGCAGCAGCCACCAGGCCTTCCATGCCCTTTGGCGCCATCGTCACCCAGATCGTCCTGGTGGATACCGTCTTTTCATTCGATAGTATCATTACTGCAGTGGGACTGGCCCGCCAGGTGGCCGTCATGATCACAGCCGTGATCATTGCCATGATCATCATGTTCTTCTTCTCCCAGAAAATATCCGATTTTATCAACCGGCGGCCTACCCTCAAGATCCTTGCACTGGCCTTTTTGCTCATGGTAGGGTTCAGTCTTTTCTTCGAAGGTCTGGAGCCGATACATCATACGCATATCGATAAAGGCTACATCTATTTCTCTATGGCTTTTGCCTTCGGGGTGGAGCTCCTGAACACCCGCTACAAGAAAGTCCGGAAAACGGGTCCGCCAAAAATATAACCCGTTTTCCGGACAGATCTAATATCTGTCCTTCGGACAACGAACCTCCGGTCCGTTTTGAAACCACCAAGCCAAAAGAAAAAAACTAGCACCACCCCCAACGATCCGCTCATCAACGGATACACATCAACGTTGCCGCCACTATACCCGCCGTCTCCGTCCGCAGGCGGGTCTCACCCAGGGTAACAGGGAGGAATGCATGCTCTATTGCCTTGTCGATCTCATTTTTTGTAAAATCCCCTTCAGGGCCGATGAGGATAAGTCCCTCTCCTTCATTCAGAGATTCTTTTTTGTCTTCCAGGCAATGGGCGATAAAACGTTGTTCCTGGGTTGTCTCCTGTATCAGCTGTGCTACGGGGGTAGGCGTCCATAGCTCAGGCAGCCAGGTCTGTTGGGATTGAAGAAGGGCGCTTACCAGGATATTCTGCATCCTGTCCTGGCGGAAATGCTGTTTCTCCGTCCGCTCGCACAGCAACGGAATGAGACAGCTGACCCCGATCTCCGCTGCCTTTTCCAGGAACCATTCGAAGCGGGAAGCGTTTTTCAACAAAGACATGGCTATAGTTACCTTCCTCGTCCGGGGCGGCTGAAAAGCCGAAGCATCTAACCTGACCAGACATTTTTTCTTATGATCGTCCAGGATGGTGGTTGTCAGCAGCCACCCGCAACCATCGGTCAGCTGCAGCTGCTGGCCTTTCTGCATACGCAGCACCTGAACGGCATGCCGCGAATTATCCTCATCCAGGGTCAATTCCCCGTCGCCTGGTTTATACTCGGAAAGATAAAAGAAAGGTAATGCCATTACCCTGCAAAATAATAAAAGCCTCCCTTCCGGAAGGCTGTTTATTTTATTGATTAGCGTACCTCAGACAAGTTGTAATGTCCGGACAACGAACACCTGCACGTTCCGGAGCCCCTTCTACCGCTTAAAACGGTACATCGTCCTCGTCAATGGGCAGGTCTTTCATACGGCTGCCCGCCTGGATATACAATTTGGCGCCGCCACCCTCATCGTCCTGGACGGGCTTCCAGCTGCCGCCGGCAGGCATTCCCATACCGCCAAAATCATCCTCCCCGTATTCGGTGAACTTTTGTATGTGGAGCAACGCACGGAGCTTGACCGTATCCAGTGAACCATTACGGTGCTTGGCGATCTTTACGTGGGTCTCCCCTTTGTTGCTTTCTCCCATTTCATTGGCCGTAATGCCGTAATATTCGGGACGGTACAGGAACATTACCATGTCCGCATCCTGTTCGATGGCGCCCGATTCACGCAGGTCACTCAGCTGGGGGATCTTCTCTCCTTCCTTGCGGGACTCTACGGCACGGCTCAGCTGGGACAAGGCGATGATAGGTACCTGAAGCTCTTTTGCCAGGCCTTTCAGCGCCCGTGAGATCTGGCTGATCTCCTGCTCGCGATTACCTTTATTGTCGCCGCCCCCGCTCATCAGCTGCAGGTAGTCGATGATGATAAATCCGATGTTATGCTTGTTCTTCAGACGACGGCATTTGGCACGCAGCTCGAAAATATTGAGGGCTGGCGTATCGTCGATAAAGATGGGCGCTTTTGCCAGTCTGTCGATACCCTTTTTGTACAGCTGCTTCATCTCATGATCCTCCAGGCGGCCACGGGCTATCTTTTCCATAAAGATCTCGCTCTCGGCGCTGAGGATACGTTGTACCAGCTGTGCCGAGCTCATTTCCAGGCTGAAAAAGGCCACCGGCGTAGGCCTGATATTATTCAGGGCGGCATTACGGGCCAGGTTGAGGGCGAAAGCCGTTTTACCTACGGCAGGACGGGCGGCCAGGATGATAAGGTCGGTTGGCTGCCAGCCATAGGTGATCTTATCCAGCGTGCTGAATCCACTGGGGACTCCGGAGATCTCATCCTTCTTGTTGCGCAATTCTTCGATACGCTGGATGGTTTTGACCAGGACAGTGTCGATACTGTCGAAATTCTTACGAAGGTGGTTATTGGTGATCTCGAAGAGCTTGCTTTCCGCTTCATCCAGCAGATCGAAAACGTCGGTGCTGTCCTCATATGCATCGCCGATGATCTCGCCGCTGATACGGATCAGCTCCCGCTGAATAAATTTCTGCAGGATGACACGGGCATGGGTCTCGATATTGGCGGAAGAAACGACGGAATTCGTCAGTTTGGTCACATAGTATGGGCCGCCTACCACCTCCAGCTCTTCCCTGACCTTCAGCTCTTCCACCACCGTAAGGATGTCGATGGGCTGGCTTTTCTGGGCCAGGGACTGCATGGCCTTGTAAATGCGCTGGTGCCCTTCCAGGTAAAAACATTCGGCTTTGAGGATCTCTATTACGGTGTCAAAAGCGCTTTTTTCCAACATGATAGCACCCAGTACGGCCTCTTCCATCTCTTTTGCCTGGGGTGGTATCTTCCCATACACCATCGTGCTGAGATCTGCAGCAGGTTTACGCCTGAATTTGCTGCGATCCTTGTTGAGATTAAGATTTGTAAGATCCATGTATTGTCCGTCCAAAAATTAAAAAATAGGGTGTCCAGCCACTATCCCCCTTGCGGGAGACCGGCTCATTGGGTTAGTGTTCCAGCCTTGTCTTGTTGTTCACCGGACCACAGTCCGTTATTAAGGAATTGTTACGGCAGTATGAACAGAATGTTACCCACTTGAGTCAGGAGGGCGAATATAGAACTCAAAAACCCGTCGAAAAAAATTTTTCTTTTTCTATATTTTTCCTATCAAAATCCACCGCCTTATCCACAGATAACCCCCTCTTATGCACACTAATTCATGAGCTATCCACAATTTAAAAAAGTTTTCAGCCTTTTCCCATTTTAAATTCACACCTTCTGTGCACAAAGATTTCAGGTGAAATATTTTGCCGGGAGGTGGAAACACCAGAATGGTGTTTGAGGGCTTTCAAAAGGCAAAAAAAAGTCCCCAGCGGTCTAAAACACGCTGGGGACAGTCATTTGAGGCAGCCCTATTGTCTTGTGGGCCTCGTATTTTTATCCTCGTCCGGCTTGGACGGAGGAGGGGTAACGGTACGGGTCACTGGCCGTGCCTGTGGCTGCGCAGCAGGAGGCTGTTGCGCAGGAGCATAAGGTCTCATGTATGCAGGGCGGTTCACCGGCTGAGGCTGCTGTTGTATAGGACGGGCAGTCTGCTGTTGTACGGGTTGAGTTGCAGGCTGTGCCACCGGCCGTGTCGGCATAAAAGGCCTTGTCACGGGCTGGTTCACGGGCTGCGCAGGCGATTGCTGCACAGGTTGTGCAGGCTGCTGAAAGGGTCTGCCAACGGGCTGCGCAGGTTGCTGTACAGGCTGGGACGACTGTTGTGCCGGCTGCTGCGCAGGCTGCTGGAAGGGACGCCCCCAGGGCCTGTCGGGACGGTTTACCGGGTTAGCCGGCTGCTGCACAGGCTGGGACGGCTGCTGCACAGGTTGTTGAGCAGGCTGCTGGGTTGCGGGCCGGCCCGGAACGAAAGGCCTTGTCACAGGCTGGTTCACGGGCTGCGCAGGCTGCTGCTGGAAGGGTTGCGCAGGCTGCTGGAAAGGTCTGCCAACGGGCTGTGCAGGTTGCTGTGCAGGCCGGTTCGGGAAGCCGGAGACGGGACGAGAGCCAGGTCTGTTGTTTTCATATACAGTCGTATTCACCGGTCTTGCATTATCCAGACGGATCGCCCGGTTGGGAGCAGGCCGCGCTGAACCAAAACTGCCGGCGTTGTTCCTGGAAGCTTCGTTTATCCGGGGACGGTAAATGACCATCGCATTGTTATTCACCTGCTGACCAGGCCGGTTGATGGTCCGGATAGGCATGGGACGGATATTGGTATTCGTATACCTGCCCACTTCATACGGATCGGGACCGCGGCCATAGTTCACATTCCGGGTATGAACATTATTGTTGATGATGGTGGTATTGTTAATGACCGTGGTCTGGTTGATGATCGTCACATTCCTCGATTCATTGACATAATAGTTGCGTACATAAGGGCTGGAAACATACTGGTGAGGTACAAAACACCAGTAATGCGAAGGAGGATTGTAACCACCGCCATAGGCGTAATCGACATTCACACCAGGTTCCATAGGAGCCCAGCCGTAATAATCGTTACTGTTCCGCCAGGTCACCCAGGCAGGAGCCCATTCATTACCAGGGACCCACATCCAGCCATAGCCGTTTGAAAAGAACCAGCGGCCATAGTGGAAGGCAGCCCAGCCCCACTGGTAGTCGGAAGCCCAGGTCCAGCCATCTTCCGTATATACCCAGTGACCATTGGTAGCGTAGGGTTTGAAGTCAGGGCCTACATCCGGTAACCAGACATATCCGTAACGGGGGTCGTCTATCCACTGCCCATAAGGGCTCAGGTCATCATAAAAAGACTGATAGGACCCCTCCGGCTCGGGTTCCGGAGCAGGAGGAGGGGGAGGTGCCGGCTCCGCCACCGGCGGCGGGGGAGGAGGCGCGGGTCGCTGGACCACATAAGTAGGCCCACAGGCGTTTAAAGCCACGAAACCGATTAAGGTAAAAATGTATAGGTGCTTTTTCATAAACCAGAATTTTAGGAGTAATACATAAGTTACACTATATAGGACTGCATGATCTATGCTAAGTAAAAAGAATGCAAAACTATTAACATTTGATTATCACTTAAGGCCCCCGGCCGTCCTGTATACCCCCCTTTATAATGTAAAAACGTAATAATCAGGGAAATATTTCCGGATTGCACGCAATTGTAAACCGTTTATCTTTGCCGTTCAAGACAAAATAATATGACCATTAGCTATAACTGGCTGTCGGAATACCTCCCGGTAAAGATCGACCCGGAAAAACTGTCCAGGATCCTTACTTCCGTCGGACTCGAGGTCGAAAGCCTGGAAAAGTACGAATCGGTAAAAGGCGGATTAAAGGGACTGATCATCGGAGAAGTGCTGGAAGCAACCCCTCATCCCAATGCCGATAAGCTGAAGCTTACAAAAGTAAACATCGGCGCACCCGAACCCCTGTCCATCGTTTGCGGGGCCCCGAATGTAGCCGCAGGACAGAAAGTCGTGGTAGCCCCCGTCGGCACGACGATCTACCCGCTCAAGGGCGAACCCGTCACCATGAAAGTTGCGAAGATCAGAGGCATAGAAAGCCATGGGATGATCTGCGCCGAGGATGAGATTGGGCTGGGTGAAAGCCATGCGGGCATCCTCGTTTTACCCCCGGCTGCCAGGGTAGGCACAAAGGCAGCTGACTTCTTCCATCCTTATACGGACTATATCATAGAGATCGGTCTTACCCCCAATCATATGGACGCCATGAGCCATCTGGGCGCAGCCCGGGATGTGTGCGCCTGGCTTAGCCTGCATGAGAATAAGGAATACCGGACAAAACAGCCTTCTACGGCCGCCTTTAAAACGGACAACAACAGTCTCCCCATTACTGTAAGCATCGAAAATACCCGGGGTTGTGAGCGTTATTCCGGCGTCAGCATCAGGGGCATCACCATCAAACCATCCCCTCAATGGATGCAGGACAGGCTAAAAGCCATCGGCATCCGGGCCATCAACAATATCGTCGATATCACCAATTACGTGCTGCACGAGATGGGCCAGCCCCTCCATGCCTTCGACCTCCATGCCATCGAAGGAGGCAGGATCCTCGTCAGGAATTTCCCCGAAGGCACTCCCTTTACCACGCTGGACGAAAAGGAACGCAAATTATCTTCGGAGGACCTGATGATCGCAAACACCCAAAAACCCATGGCCATAGCAGGTGTATTCGGGGGACTGAACAGCGGGATAAAGGACGATACGAAGGACATTTTCCTGGAAAGCGCCTGGTTCAATCCCACCGACATACGAAAGACGTCTTTCCGGCATGGCCTGCGGACCGATGCTGCCACCCATTTCGAGAAAGGAATGGATATCTCCGGGACGGTTACCGCACTCAAACGGGCTGCCCTGCTGATAAAAGAGCTGGCAGGCGGAGAGATCGCTTCGGAAATAGTGGACGTTTATCCCGACCCGAAGAACAAGACCCAGGTGATCCTGAAACATCACTACCTTAAAAAGCTCAGTGGTAAGAACTATCATCCCGACACGGTAAAGAACATCTTACTGAGCCTCGGATTCGAGATCATCAAGGAAGGTATCGATGCCATCCATGTAGCTGTGCCCTGGCATAAGCCTGACGTCAGTCTCCCGGCAGACATTGTGGAGGAGATCATGCGTATCGACGGGCTGGATAATATTCTCATCCCCTCCAACATTACCATCTCCCCTTCCGTGGAGAAGGATAGAAGCGCCGCAGCCTGGCAGGATTCCGTAGCATCTTATCTGGTAGGTCAGGGATTCAACGAGATACTCACCAACTCCATTACCAACAGCGCCTATTATACCCAGGGTGAGCTGGAGACCGTGGTAAAAATGATAAATAATCTCAGCGCCGAGCTGAATATCATGCGTCCTTCCCTCCTCGAAACAGGATTGGAGTCCATAGCGTATAATATCAATCGGAAAAATACCAGCCTCCGGTTTTTCGAGTTCGGTAAATCCTATCACACCAGCGGGGTCGGTCAATATACGGAAGAACCTCATCTTGCCTTGTTCGTCACAGGACAGCTGTATGAGGACAACTGGAAGGGCAAGGGGCCCAATGCAGACTTTTATTACCTGAGATCCCTTTGTGAAAGGATCTTCCGGCTGGTAGGGCTGGCAGTGCCGGCCTGGGAGCCGCTGCAATCCCCCAAGCTCACTACCAGGCTGTCGGTTACCGTGAAAGGGGAGACCATCGTGGAGACAGGGCAGGTCAGCCCTTCCCTGCTGAGACAGTTCGACATCAGGCAAGACCTGTATTTTGCCGATGTCCGCTGGCGGAAATTGCTGGAGCTCGCCTCCGGCAAAGACGTAGTATTCAAGGAATTGCCGAAACAATTGCCTGTGCAAAGAGACCTGGCCATGATCGTGGCGAGATCCCTCACCTTTGAAAAAGTGGAAAAAGCCATCCAGAGCGCCAGGGTGGAAAAACTGCAGGAAATAAAGCTTTTTGATATCTTTCAAAGTGAAAAGCTGGGAGCGGACAAAAAATCGCTGGCTGTCAGCTTCACCTTCCTGGATGAAGAAAAGACGCTGACAGACAAGGAGATCGACGGAATGGTCAACCGTATTATGGGAGCATTGGAAAAAGAATTACAGGCAGAGATCAGGAAATAGCACGAAATGTGCTGGTCAAAAAGTCACATGGCATTGGTGGACCAGGCGTCTGCCTCAACGTATAACTTTAATGGAGGAACTCGAACTACAGGTAAAACGCATTCACGACAAGCTGCAGCAGGTGCTCAGACAGCGCGAAGCCCTCTTGAAGGAAAACAGCAAATTGAAGGAGGAGCTTCACCAGCTGCGGCAATCGGAAGATCATCGGGCGGAACAGGTAGGGCAACTACAGCAGCAGGTGGAGATTCTGAAAGTCAAAAAAGGAGAGATGCCGCTTGCGGAGAAGGCTGTCCTTGAAAAAAGGCTGAGCCAGTACATCCGGGAGATCGACCGGTGCATCGCACTGTTAAGCGAATGATGTCCTTCAAACTCTCTTGACCAGGCGCATTTTCATTTCATCCTGCCCCTGTGAGATCTCAAGGGTATAAACTCCATACGGCAGATCGTTGAGCCCGCCCCAGTACAGCTCTAGCTGATCTTTTTCCATTTCTGTCTCCATAGCTCCGCAGACGATGCCGGTATCATCTTTCAGGACAGCTTTCAGGAGGCACTTTTGAGGTTGGTCGACCATGAATGTCAACCTGTCGATAAATACGGGAGATTTGACTTTTAAGAACATGGCTTTCGTAGTTTTTAGATAGGGTATTGGTGAGCAAAAGTTTTGTTTTTATTAGGTATGAATGAATGAAGATTGAGAAAAATTGGAACTACCTTCGCTCAGATCGGGTCCTCTGTGTATAAGGTGTGGATAAATATAAAACAAGTATTCGAATAATGCAAGAGTTGATACCAATAAATGTTGTGATAGGTGACCGAAGCTACCGGATAAGGATAGATCCCAGGGACGAGGAGGTGGTGCGAAAGACCCTGAAGACGATAAATGACAAGATCATCGCTTTCAAAACCGAGTTTGCAGGGAAGGACATGCAGGATTATATAGCCATGGTCCTGTTATGGTATGCCACCGAGGTATCCTCCGGGCAGGAGTCGAGGCTCACTCCTTCCCTGCTGGAAACCCTTAGCCGGATGGAACAGCAGCTGGACAAAGCGTTGTGACCCGCCAGGTGGCCATATACCCCCCCCGCTCGTTCTCCCGGAAACCCGCACCAGTGTGGATAATTTTGATGCTATTTCCCTATCTTCGCCAACTAACACATTTTCATGCAATCATGAACCTATATAAGAAATATATGATTGTGAACATTTTAAATTTATCTTTCAATGTTATATACCATCATAGCTGGGATAATCGCATTAGTAGTCGGATTCCTGGTGGGCAAGGTCGTTTATGCTAAGAATACCCAACAAAAGCTGGACGAAGCAGAGACCCGGGCCAAAAAAATCGTCGCAGATGCCCAGATCACGGCGGAAAATCTAAAAAAAGAAAAATTACTGGAGGCCAAGGAGAAATTTGTTCAATTAAAGGCAGAGCACGATAAAGAGGTTTTGGAGCGCAACCGCAAGCTGAATGACGGGGAGACCCGTATGCGGCAGAAAGAGCAGAGCGTCAACCAGAAGCTGGAAAACCTGGACAAACAGGCCAAGGATAATGACATCATAAAAGAGAACCTCAACCGCCAGATAGATGTCGTGAACCTTAAGCGGACCGAACTGGAGAAACACCAGGAAGAGCATATCCGCCGCCTGGAAAAGATCGCCGGTCTGACGGCAGAGGAAGCGAAGACACAGTTGGTGGAAAGCCTCAGACAGGAGGCCCAGACACGCGCACTGGCCCTGCAGCAGGAGATCATCGACGACGCCAAGCAAAAAGCCAACAAGGAAGCCCGGAAGATCATTATCCAGAGCATTCAGCGGACCGCAGCCGAGCAGGCCATCGAGAACTCCATTACCGTTTTCAACCTGGAAAGCGATGAGATAAAGGGCCAGATCATTGGTCGTGAAGGCCGTAATATCCGGGCCATCGAAGCTGCCACCGGCGTAGACCTGATCGTGGATGACACGCCCGAAGCTATCGTGCTGTCCTCTTTCGACCCCCTCCGCAGGGAGATCGCCCGGTTGTCCCTGCAACGTCTGGTAGCGGATGGCCGTATCCACCCTGCCCGTATCGAGGAAATAGTGGAAAAGACCCGCAAACAAATAGAAGAGCAGGTAATGGAGATAGGCGAACGCACCGTCATCGAGCTGGGTATCCATGGCCTGCACAAAGAGCTGGTAAGGATCGTGGGCAAGATGCGGTTCCGTAGCTCTTACGGACAAAACTTGTTGATGCACAGCCGGGAAGTAGCAAATCTATGTGGTATTATGGCTGCCGAGCTGGGCATGAACCCCAAACTCGCCAAGCGGGCAGGCTTATTGCATGACATAGGAAAAGTACCCGATGAAGAAACTGAGCTGAGCCACGCCCTGCTGGGCATGAAGCTGGCTGAAAAATATGGGGAGAACCCCGCCGTAGTCAATGCCATCGGCGCCCACCACGACGAAGTGGAAATGCAATATGTCATTGCCCCCATTATACAGGCCTGCGACGCCATCAGCGGCGCCCGTCCCGGCGCCCGGAGGGAGATCATGCAGCAATACCTGCAGCGGATAAAGGACCTGGAAAACCTGGCCCTCGGCTACCAGGGCGTTGAAAAAGCCTATGCCATCCAGGCCGGTCGTGAGCTTCGGGTAATCGTAGAGGCCGACAAGGTCACCGATACCGACAGCGACAAGCTGAGCTTTGAGATCGCCCAGAAGATACAGACCGAAATGACCTACCCCGGCCAGATCAAAGTGACCGTGATCCGGGAAAAACGGGCCGTGAACGTAGCCCGATAATTCGGATCTTTAAAAAACTTTGTTTTTTACCGGAATCTTAATTACTTTTGCAGTCCTTAAAAACGCGGATACGCGTTTTGTCCGAAGGACAGACATTAGCGCTTTGCCGGAAATGCGCTAATTTTTGAAAAGAGCGAATTTCCGGCACATAAAAAAATTTGAGTTATGAACGCTGCTGTAGCTTTTGTACACGAGCAACTGACAGGAAAAAGAGAGTTCCCGAAGTTCAAAGCCGGTGACAACATCACCGTCAACTATAAAATTATTGAAGGTAATAAGGAGCGTATCCAGGGCTTCAAGGGAGATGTTATCAAACGTCAGGGTACAGGCCACACGGCTACCTTCACCGTACGGAAGATCTCCGATGGCGTGGGCGTAGAAAGGACTTTCCCCCTGTTTTCCCCCAATATCGAGTCCATCGAGCTGCACAAGGTAGGCCGCGTACGTCGTGCAAAACTGTACTTCCAGCGTTCCCGCAGCGGTAAGAGCGCTCGTATCAAGGAAAAGAGAATGGCAGCAGAATAATATATAAATCATTGAAAAAGAGCCGGTCCCTCAAGGGCCGGCTTTTTTTTGATATCCCCTTGTTAAATTACCTCCCAAAAAGCCGATATCATTTCATAAAGAGTTAACTTTGTCGTTCTACATTTAAAGTCACTGATTATGTTTACCAATTTTCTGATTTCGATGCCTGGTGGAAGTGAGTGGTTCCTGATCATCCTGGCAGTGCTGGTGCTGTTTGGCGGTCGTAAGATCCCTGAGTTCATGCGTGGCCTTGGTCGTGGTATCCGCGAGTTCAACGACGCCAAGAACAACGTAAAGAAAGAGCTGGAAGAAGGAATGAGCGAAAAGGACAACAAGGCTCCTGCCGGCCCTACTACTACTACTCAGCACTAATGCTCTTTTTCCGCGACTGTCGCCCGAGCTTTGTTTCATCGATACAGAGATCGTAACTGCTTTTGTTTACATTTCATTCAATACAAGACTATCACCAGGCCTTATCGGAAGGGTTGTGTACCTGCGAGGATGCAGTCAGGTATTATCTTGACAGGATCGAAGCAACCAGGCATCTCAATGCCTATGTCCAGGTATATGAAGCCGAAGCGCTGGAAAAAGCCCGTTCGCTGGATGCAAAAAGACGGGCCGGAGAAAAGCCTGGTCTTCTGCACGGCGTAGTCATCGGTCTGAAAGACGTCCTTTCATATAAAGACCATCCATTGACGGCAGCCAGCCGCATCCTTTTCAATTTCACCTCTATCTATAACGCCACGGCAGTGGAGAAACTGATCCGTGAGGAAGCGATCCTCATCGGGCATCTCAACTGCGACGAGTTTGCGATGGGCTCTACCAACGAAAATTCCGCATATGGAAAAGTGCTGAATGCCCGTGACCTGAGCCGCGTACCCGGCGGCTCCTCGGGAGGTTCGGCAGTAGCCGTTCAGGCAGACCTCTGTATGGCCAGTCTGGGCAGCGATACAGGAGGTTCTGTAAGACAACCGGCCGACTTCTGCGGTATCCTCGGACTCAAACCCACCTACGGCAGGGTATCCCGTTATGGGCTTATCGCCTATGCCTCCTCTTTCGATCAGATAGGGATCTTTGGGCGCACAGTACCCGATGTCGCCCGGGTACTGGACGTGATCGCCGGAGAGGATGACTTCGATAGCACCGTCGCAACGGACAGCCCCGCAGCCTTCTCCGACCTCACCGGAGAACCCGGGAAAAAATACCGCATCGCTTATTTCAAGGAAGCCCTCACCCATCCCGGTCTGGACCCCGAGATCAGGGACACCCTGCTGGGTTGCCTGGAAGGGCTGCGCAATGACGGCCACACCGTGGAAGCAGTGGATTTCGATCTGCTGGACTATATCGTTCCCGCCTATTATGTGCTGACGACAGCGGAAGCCTCCTCCAACCTGGCCCGGTTTGATGGGGTGAAATATGGCTACCGCACCCAGGACCCCGACCTTGAATTAACAGAATTTTATAAACATACCCGCTCTGAAGGCTTTGGAACAGAGGTCAAAAGACGCATTTTGCTGGGAACCTTTGTTTTAAGTGCGGGCTATTACGACGCCTATTTCACCAAGGCCCAGCAGGTGAGAAAAATGCTGGTCGATCGTACCGAACTGATATTTAAAGACTTCGATGTAATTGTCCTTCCCACCTCCCCCACTACCGCTTTTCCCATCGGAGAGAAGATGGATGACCCGATTGCGATGTATCTTGCTGATATCTATACAGTTTACGCCAATCTGGTCGGAATTCCCGGTATTTCTATCCCACTTTTTACCCACACAAATGGCATGCCTTTTGGTGTGCAGGCTATGACTTCTCGATTTAAAGAGTTACTTTTGCTGCAGTTCTCGCATCTGATAATGCAACAATATAAGTCCTACGAAAATCCTACTCTATGCGACTGAGAGATCTTGCGAGCAGTTTAACTGAAATCTAACAGATTGGCCTTACGGCCAGGACGCCCATGGTCCTTCTGACTCTAATCCGTTTTTTGGTTGATGGCTTAATGAGCAATCTCCCTTTTTCCGGTCCTATGAAAGATTGTAGACACCGTTCTTGGTCGTTTACCATCTTTTAAAGCGTTGGACATGAACAACAAAAGACTTTTATTGTTGGGCATCACCATCATGGTTGTCAGTTCAGGATGGATGTACCCTACTTTCGCAGACGCGCCCGGTACCTTGGGCGCATCAAGACCCGCAGGCTACAATGTCATTGACACTGAGCGGGTTGCTGTAAAAATTTCCAAAGTTTCCACCGTCGCAAGTTCCACTCCCCAGGACGATCTTACCAGGGAGCTGTTTGTAGCTGCCTCTGTAGGCAGCAGCAATGGCGTGCGGTTAAACCCCAAGGCGCTGAGCTTTATCCAGGATTATATCAAGGAGAATTGGGACGAGCTGCAGGAAGTTCGTGCCAACGGCAGGGCCAGTTTCAACCTCATCGAAAGCATATTGACCCAATATGGCCTGCCGAAGGAATTGAAATACCTGGCGGTCATCGAATCCAATTTAAAACGCACAGCCCGCAGTAAAGTAGGCGCCGTAGGCCCCTGGCAGCTGATGCCGCAGACGGCCCGGGATCTGGGTCTGAAGGTCACCAGGAACAATGACGAGCGGAAGAATTATTACAAATCCACCCGTGCTGCAGCCTTATATCTGCGCGACCTTTATGGCGAACTGGGCGACTGGCTGCTGGTAATTGCCGCTTATAATGGAGGCACCGCCAATGTCTACCATGCCATCCGGCGCAGCGGAAGCCGGGATTTCTGGAGTCTGCAGTACTATCTGCCGGCAGAATCCCGGATACACGTCAAGAAATTCATTGGTACACAATATACTTTTGACGGCCAGGGCAGCATCACTACCCTGACCCGTGACGAGGCGGTTGAACAGCTGCCTGGCTCATCGATCTATGCATCCAGCCGGAAACTGACCCCCGAAGAGCTGGACAACGCCGGGACAGTGTCCATTTCCGGTAAATACTGCGCCAATATCATCGCCCGCTATGTCGTCATGGATATAGCCGAATTTTCCCGGTATAACCCGAATTTCGACAAGGTGATGGCCAGCAGCAATAATACCTATGAGCTGAAGCTGCCGGCAGAGAAGATGGCGCTATTTGCAGCCAATAAATACCAGATACTGAATGAATCGGTGCAGCAGTTGCTGGCAACGACCAATTAATTACCCGGGCGCTGGGTCGCCAGACCCAGCGCCCTTCTTATTCCTTCCGCCTTTACCAGGCATTCCTCGTATTCCTGTTCAGGGTCGCTGTAAAAAGTAATACCCGAGCCCACCTGGTAAGACAGGTAATGGTCCTCCCCGTGATAGAACAGGCTTCGTATGATCACATTAAAGTCAAAATCCCCGGAGGGGGCAACATACCCTAATGCGCCGGAAAAAAGCCCCCTGGAAGTGCGTTCGTACCGGTCTATCAGTTGTACCACCCTCTTTTTAGGCGCACCCGTCATTGACCCCATGGGGAAGGTAGCCTTTACAGCCTCTATAAAGCCGGTTCCCGGAGGCAATTCTCCTTCGATGGTACTTGTCATCTGAAAAACCTGCGGAAAGCCGTAAATGCCAAAAAGCTCTCTTACGCGTACCGAGCCCGGAAGGCACACTTTTGACAGATCATTTCGAACCAGGTCAACTACCATTACATTCTCGCTACGGTCCTTGGCGCTGGCGCGCAGCCCGTCGCCGGCAGCCTCGTCCGCCCGGGGGTCACCCTGCACCCGGGGAGCCGTCCCTTTTATGGGTTGGGAAATAAGCGTATTGCCCTCACGCCTGAGATATCTTTCAGGGCTGGCGCAAAGCAGGTATTTTTCATCCAGCCTGTAAAAAGCCGAGAACGGATTGGGAGAGGTCTTGCTGAGAGAGAACCAGGTATGCAATGGATCGATAGAGGCGGGATGGCTAAAGAATTCCTGGCAGAAATTGATCTCATAGGCATCCCCCCGGAGGATGTGCTGCTGAAGAACCCTGATCGTATCCAGGTATTCTTCCCGGGAAAAAGTGGGGTGGAGTGTCAGCCCTTCCTCTTTGTTCCCTGGTCCCGTCACCTGCTCGTCCGCCCCCTTCGCATTCCCGGCAGATCTCATCGAATCCCCGCCCGCCGGTATCTCCCCCGGCATCGCCAGTATCTCCTTAAAAATATTCCCGTGGTCCTCCTTCAACGAGCCGATGCGAAGATTTTCTCCTTTTAATTCGACAATGATCGCAGGGACGAAGAAAAACAGGTCGGGAAAACCGATCGGATTTGTCTTTTTATGCAAAGGGGCTCCCGGGTCGCTGCCTATCCCCGGATCGGCGTCAAATGGTTCCGTCTCCCTCACCAGCTCATATGCAAAATGACCAAAGAGCCAGTCGTGAGGATGACGACCGGTAAAGTCCTGCAGCGCATCAAAAGCATGACCCGCAGAAGCCTGGATAAGATCAGCTGCCCCTACGGCAAGTATGCCGTCTAAACTATGAAGGGGTAGTTCATATCCCTGATTGTCCAGAAAAGCAAAAATGTTGAACCGGGAAGCCCAGTTCAACATCCGTATTTTTATCCGTGGAAGATCTGTTAAGGGGAATGTAACGAAAGTGCGTAGCTGCATGTCCGTTAAAAATCATCCTCTTCTTCGTCAAACCCGCGTTCGCCGAAAAGGTCCAGGTCTTTAAAGTCGTCGTCGAGACCCAGATCGTCGTCATCGCCGCCTTTACCTGATTTTTTAGCGCCGCCGCCGCCGCCACTACCACCCGTACTCTTTTTTGTCTTTGACTTGGGGATGTCAAATTCATCGAAATCGGGATCCCACTCTTCTTCCTCTTCTACTTTCTCCCACTCGTCTACTTCTTCGTCATCGTAGTCTTCATCGTCGTCATCATCATCATCCTTCTTGCTTTTTGCAGAAGCTTTAGAAGATTTTCCGGAGGATGCTTTGGGGGTATCCACCTCATCGTCGTCATCGTCCTCCTCATCATCATCCGCCGGTTTCTTGGATTTAGGAGAAGCCTTTTCCGGAGTTTCCTTTGGTGTCTGAGGCGCGGATTTCTTTGAACCCTTTCCCTCCTTATCAGATTTTGCTGCCATATTCCAATAAGATTATGTGTGTAAATTTTCGGCTAAGTTTTTAATTCGCCAAATTTTTTTTCTACTATTTTTTACTGGTTCTCTATCAATTGATCCCGGCCCGGGCCGTTGGAAATATATGCAATTTTCACTCCCAGGAATTTATTGATAAACTGAACATATTCCTTCATCTTCTCAGGCAAGTTATCATATTTTTTCAAAGAAGTAATGTCCGATTTCCACCCCTGAAAGGTCTCCAGAACAGGTTCGATTTGTAACCGGTTCATTTGGAAGGGGATTTCGCTGGTAGTCGTATCCCCTATCTTATAAGCTGTGCATACTTTCAGCTCTCCGAAACTGTCCAGGACGTCCGCCTTGGTCATGACGATCTTTGTTACACCATTGATCATGCATGCGAATTTCAGGGCAACCCCGTCGATCCATCCGCAGCGCCGGGGCCGGCCGGTGGTAGCGCCGAATTCATTGCCCACTTTCCGCAGCTCTTCTCCCGTGGCATCTTCCAGTTCGGTAGGGAAGGGACCGCTGCCTACCCGGGTACAGTATGCCTTGCTGACGCCGATGACATCCCTGATCTTTTGGGGGGCGATGCCTAAGCCTGTACACACCCCGGCTGAAATAGTATTGGACGACGTAACGAAGGGGAAAGTGCCGAAGTCTACATCCAACATGCTCCCCTGCGCTCCTTCAGCCAGCACGCTCTTACCCTGGGCGATCTTGTCATTGATAAAATATTCGCCGTTGACGATCTTGAATTGCCGCATGAATTCCAGGGCTTCGAAGAACTCTTCTTCCCATGCGGAGATATCTTCATGGAAATTGAGGCCATCCAGCAGCCGCTGATGCTTAAGCCGCAGCTTGATATATTGCGTGGTAAAGCTCTTGTCCAGCAGATCGCCCACCCGGAGACCGTTACGTCCCGTCTTATCCATATATGCCGGACCGATGCCTTTCAGTGTAGAGCCGATCTTTTCCTGTCCTTTTGACACTTCTGAAGCCTTGTCCAGCGCCCGGTGAGTAGGCAATATCAGATGCGTCCGCTGGGAAATATAGAGGTTTTTCTGGTAATCCACACCAAATGCAGCTACCGACTCACATTCTCTTTTCAGGGTCACCGGATCCAGCACTACCCCATTGCCGATGAGGTTAACGGTCTTCTCATGAAAGATGCCCGAAGGTATCTGATGCAATACGATCTTTTTGTCTTTGACGTAGAGCGTATGACCGGCGTTGGGTCCACCCTGGAACCGGGCGATCAGATCGTAGTGGGGAGCGAAATAGTCCACTATTTTTCCCTTTCCTTCATCCCCCCACTGGAGGCCTAAGATTACATCAACCATGCATGTTGTGTTTATAATTCAAATAAGGCGGCAAAAGTACGGTACCAAACGTGTAAAAGGAAATAATTAATTGCGGGAAATTGTTAGGCTCAGGCAGCGGTTTCCGTGTCAAATCGGACGACGGAATGGATACCGCTCAGCTGCTTGAGGCGCTGGACCAGCTCCTCCAGCTCCTCTTTATCATGGACATAGATCTTGATATTGCCTTCGAACAAACCTTCCTTCGCCTCGATGGTCATGGCGCTGATGTTGATCCTCAATTCCCCCGAAATAAGGTTGGTGATCTTATTGACGACACCTACGTCGTCCATGCCTACGATGCGTATACCGGTGAGGAAAGATATCTCTTTATTTTTAGCCCACTTGGTTTTCACTACCCGGTGTCCGTAGTTGGCCATCAGCTTGGCAGCGTTGGGGCAGTTGGTGCGATGAATGGTAAGCCCTTTTCCCACGGATACGAACCCGAATACGTCGTCACCCGGGATAGGTTTACAACAATTGGCGAGGGTGTACACGATCCGGTCGCTGCTTTCCCCAAAAATGATCAATTCCGTGTCCTTCCGGGGGACAGCTCCAGCCGTATCAGCCGCTCTAAGGTCCGTCACCACGGGCTTCACCGGTCGTGGCGGTTCAAGCCTGTCGCCTAATAACTGGAATTCCTTCAGCTCTTTCAGATCGATGTTGCGCACAGACACCTGGTAGAAGAAATCCAGGGACGAATTCAGCTTATAAAAGGCCGTCAGCACATCGATATTGTGCTGGTTGTACGCAGCCCCAAAATTTTCCAGCTTACGCTGGACAACATATTTTCCTTCGTCGGCTATCTTTCGTTTCTCTTCCTTCAGCGCATCTTTTATCTTGCTCTTCGCCTTGGCCGTCACTACGATGCCCAGCCAGTCCTCATTGGGCTTCTGTTTGCCGGAGGTTATGATCTCCACCTGGTCGCCGCTGCGCAGCTTGTGACTCAACGGCACCAGCTTGTGATTGACCTTGGCCCCGATGCACTGCACGCCGATGGCGCTGTGGATGGCAAAGGCAAAATCCAGTGCCGTGGATCCGACAGGCAGCATCTTTACATCGCCTTTTGGCGTATAGACATAGATCTCTTCAGCCAGGAAGCTCGTCTTAAAGTCCTGTAGAAAGTCGATGGAGTCATTGTCCTGGGTGTTCAGCACTTCCCGGATCTGCTGGAACCACTTGTCAAAACGGCTTTCATCGGCGGTGCCTTCCTTGTATTTCCAGTGGGCCGCCAGACCTTTTTCCGCGATCTCGTTCATACGCTTCGACCGGATCTGCACTTCCACCCATTTTCCCTGGGGACCCATCACCGTGGTATGCAGGGCTTCATACCCATTGGATTTGGGATTGCTGAGCCAGTCCCGCAAACGCTCCGGAGAAGGGTTGTATTCATCCGTGATCATGGAATACACCTTCCAGCAATCCTCCTTTTCCTTTTCAGGGGGAGAGTTCAGAATGACCCGGATGGCAAAGAGATCATACACCTCCTCGAAAGCCACCCCCTTTTTACGCATTTTATTCCAGATGGAATGAATGCTTTTAGGACGGCCGTAAATATCGAAATTAAAGCCGCCGGCCTTATCCAGCTTGTCCTTCAGCGGCTTGATAAATTCGTTGATATAGCGGGATCGCTCCCTTTTGGTCTCCGACAGCTTGCGGGCGATCTCACGGTATTCCTCCGGCTCAAGATATTTCATCGCCAGGTCTTCCAGCTCCGTCTTGATATTGTATAACCCCATGCGGTGGGCCAGCGGAGCATAGACATATACTGTTTCCGAAGCTATTTTCAGCTGTTTTTCCCTTTTCATGCTGTCCAGGGTACGCATATTGTGCAGCCGGTCGGCCAGCTTGATCAGGATGACCCGGGGATCGTCCGTGAGCGTAAGAAGGATCTTCCTGAAATTTTCCGCCTGCCGGGACGCATTGACGTCGATGACATTGGATATCTTGGTAAGCCCGTCCACAATACGGGCGATCTCGCTACTAAACTCTCTTTCAATATCTTCCAGGGTAATGTCCGTATCTTCCACCGTATCGTGCAAAAGGGCGCAGATGGTGCTGCGAACCCCCAGCCCGATCTCTTCGGAGCAGATGCGGGCCACAGCCAGGGGGTGGAGGATATAGGGTTCGCCGCTTTTACGGCGCATGGTTTTATGCGCGTCCGCAGCCATTTCAAATGCTACGCGGAGCAATTCCTTATCACCTGTCTTTAATTTTGGCTTGAGGCTACGGAGAAGGGCACGGTACTCCCTCAGGATCAACTTTTTCTCCTGTTCTTCAGTAAGATTATATTTGGGCGTTGCAGCGACAGTTTCAATTTCCATACCTTACGAATTTACAAAAAAAAAGCCGTACCTTCGCACGCCTTTGAACGCGGTTGCAGACAGGTGCGGAAAGACAAAAAATCATGCGGGCGTGGCGAAATTGGCAGACGCACTAGACTTAGGATCTAGCGGAGCAATCCATGTAGGTTCGACCCCTATCGCCCGCACTTTAATTTAAACGGCTATTACAGGTAAAATGTGATAGCCGTTTGTATTTGAATTGACAAATTATCCCGTTAACATTTGCTGAGGCAATTAATCCAGGCCATAGGCGTTTCCCGTATCAATACACAATATCTTATGCGGACCGCCATCCCGGCCACCCTGAGCCTGCTCATTTTTATATCCTGCCAGAAATCATCCTCCTCTAATGGAGATAAGCCTGCCTCGACGGACAGCGCCACCTTAACAGTCATCAATGGCTACGGCAGCGGCACCTATAAGATCGGCGATACCGTAAACATATGGGCAAATGCCATCCCTGACAATGCCGTCTTCGATACCTGGACAGGCTATACCGGTCTGCTGCAAAACAATGGCGAGTGGCACAACAGCTTTATAATGCCTTCACAGAATGTAACTATAACAGGCAATCAGAAAACGATCACCCCTTTTTCGCTTACCTACCAAAAGATAAAGGGCGTCAATATCCTGAAGAATGTTTACTATTATTTCCCTGCCGGTCACAAGGGCACCGTATTCCTGCTGCACGGTTCAGGCGGCAGCGCCCTTAACCTGGTCACAACTTTCGAATGGACCCAGACCATCAAAGACCTCGTGTCGGACAACTATGCCGTCGTTATTACAGAGGCTGAAGAAGCATCTCTGAATACCGATCTCGATGGGGATGGAAAGATCCGTTGGGCCGCAACGCCTCTCGACAGCAATTCCAATGTGGATTATGGCAATATCAAAGCCATCCGGGACACCTTCTATGCACGCGGCTATACCACGCTCTCCAAACCGTTGTA
>Ga0105240_10000473_pt1 | contig 74356 bp, 59 predicted proteins | sample KBSC54metaG_FD_80426 | JGI IMG/M metagenome (GOLD analysis project Ga0105240, IMG submission 80426) | Corn rhizosphere microbial communities from Kellogg Biological Station, Michigan, USA - KBS C5-4 metaG | ecosystem: Host-associated > Plants > Roots > Rhizosphere > Soil | place: Michigan, USA...
AGCCACCCACGCGGAAGAGTTAAGCGCCAACCGGCAAAAGTCCCTGGACGAATATAAGCAGTTCATTGTGGGCCTTACGAATGCCGGTATCGGTGGCAGCCAATCCGTCACCAAGTACCTTGAAGGGTTCGGCCGCCAGATCTTGGATAAAGCGGTGGGCAATGTCGCGGGCCTGACCTTCGACACTTTGCGTAAGAATGTTCCCGTGATTCCGGGCCAGGGTACCAGCACAAACCCCACACTGCTGGGAAAGATTCTTTCCGGTACAGCGCTGGGCCACACCACCGATACCCCTGCCTTGGTGGCGCAGACGCGGCTGGCCACGAGCACGGACTTGCTGAAGTCTTCTATAGACCAACTGAGAACGACCATTCAGGGGCGCGGCGCAGCAGGGGGGACAGGGGGTGGCGGAAGCGTGGCCGGTGGCATCGGCACACTTAGCACGGCGTTTGGTGGCTCACCTGGCCTAACGCCCAGCACAGACCCTGGGTCCGGCGAAGGCCCGGAATACAACGGCGCGCCGCCAGCAGATGGCGGCAGCATTCAACAGGGTGACGACGCCAGCACCGGGTCTAACTTCGGCCGCTATGCGGCCGGTGCGGGCGCAACCATCGGGGGTACGCTGGCGGCTGTCAACGGCTTCAAGCGTGGCGGTGCAAAGGGTATAGCTCAAGGCGTGGCGGGCACACTGGGCGCAACGGCTGGTGTACTGGCCTTGACGGGGGTAGGTGCGCCGGTGGCGCTTGCCCTTGGCATCGCATCCGGCGTAACGTCCCTGATTGCCGGCTTCCTTGGAGATTCCAAGGTTAAGCGCGCGGCCGAACAGTCCAACGAACTGGCCCGCAACCAGTACATCGCACCCACGGCGCTTTCGGTTACCCAAGGCCGCAACGGGACCTATGAAGACTTCGGCGCGCGCGGGAACATCCGCACATCGGACCTTAGCGCGGTGCCCACGGTCAGCCAGTCTTACCTCACGGAACGCAGGCTGAACGGCCAGCCCAATCAGTACTTTGTTGCGCCGGGCAACACCACCAGCCCGTACAGCGGTTCAGCGGGTGGCAGCGGCCAGGCCCCGCAGTCTAACGCGCCGGTAGTTCACCTTCATTTCGATTCGATAGATGCCAAGTCCGGTATGGAATTCATCATGAAGAACCACAGGGCGGTGGGCGAAGCGCTGGCAGACCACCTTCAGTCACATGAAGGCCGGGCTTCCAATGCTATTCGCTTTGTGGCGGGCAGGTAGCGGAAACATTCACGCGTTTTTTGCGGGGCGGCTTTGGCCGTCCCGCTTCATTATTAAAGGCAAAATCATGAGAACGAATCTTACTAACGGCGTGCAAACGGCCAGCGCCACGGGGCCGGTAACGGCCGGGAGTGATGTTTCAGCAGTCGTGGGGGACTTCACCATCAAGCTGCGTATTCTGGCGCTGTCCACAACTGGCGCGCGGGCCGGGGCGCGCGTAGTGCTGGAAGAAAGCATAGACAGCTTCGCCACGAGTTCACCCATAGCTGTTGTTGACATCCAGGGACCTTTGGGCGGCAACGATGTGCTGCGGCAGTGGAGAACCTACGAAGTATCAATGAGCAAAATTGGCGGGGCCGGGGCCGCAGTGCGCGCGAACATCAGCGTGCTGAGTTCGGGCACGTCCATTAAGCTCGAAGCCTGGATTGATAGTTAAGTTCAGCCCAGCGATTTAGCAGCATTCACGGCCGAAGGTCTTCGGGCCTTCGGCAAGCAGTACCCCGAAAAGGCTGGCGCATGTCAGCAGCAGTTGCAACGCATTTCGATCAGAAGCATTACACGATAGAGGAAATCGCCAAGATGCTGAGCCTGTCGCGCGATACGGTTCACCGGATGTTCCGCGATGAGGAAGGCGTGCTGAAGATCCAGCGGCCAGGGACGCGCTACAAGCGGACGTACACGACACTGCGGATACCGGAATCGGTGCTGAATCGGGTTTATCGAAGAATTGAGGCTTAGACGCAGCGTGGTGGCCGAATTGCTAGATGGACTGTGAGTCGAAACAGAACGTAAATTAAATGTAGCGTTGAAACCGTATCGTGATAATCTGCATTAGGGAAACAGGGAGGAAATTTAAAATGTCCAGTAGTGTTATGGAATTGATTGAATTGGCGAGACGCCATGAAATCACGGATGAGGAGCATGATGCTCAGATCCGCAGTTTTACGTACGGAAATACACATTTTGAGAATGAATCGATAACGCGCGCTGATGTGGACCGCGTTGTGGATACGCTAAGCCACTCCCACTCTGAAGTGCACGTCTAGACCTTCAGACTGTGGCCGGACTATATCGGACTGGTAACGAAAAGAAGGAACTGGAAGCTAGGAACGGGGCTCTCCAGTTCCTTCAAGTTTTAGCGGCCCTGTCAGAATGGCGTTCCGACTCATCTATCACGCCTCAGCTTTTGCTGGATCTCCAACACAGGGCCATAGTCAACATCTATACGTGTGCCGGTAATTTTCGCGACGGGCCGGTAGAGATAAGAGATGGGGATAAGGTAGCGCACAGGGGTGTAGACGCGCCGTTGGTCCAGGCTGCTGTGGAGGACATGTGCAACTACATAAACGCCAATTGGACTTCGGCCAGTGCCTTTCACCTGTCATCGTACGCTCTTTGGCGTCTCAATTGGATACACCCGTTTTTCGGGGGTAATGGGAGAACTTCTAGAGCCTTCTCTTACCTTGTACTGTCTGCAAAACTAGACATGCGTTTGCCAGGCAAGGTCACCATCCCAGATCTAATCGTCAAACGTCGGAATGAGTACATCGAAGCTTTGCGCGCCGCAGATGGAGCCTTTGCATCATCCCAATCTATCGATCTTGAGAAAATGGAAAAGTTGCTGGAAACAGTGATGGCGGACCAATTACTTTCAGCCATTGAACAGGCTAAAGGGAAGCCACTAACGCCCATCAGTTGAATTCTGGGTGAGGGCAGTGGTTGTCGGGTCATTCGCCCAAAGATCCTCCAACCGCTTCTCTAGCCGCGCCTGTCGCCGAACATCCCACTTGCTGTAGTACTTCTCGACCACCTTCATCGAATTCCCCAGAAGTTCCGCAATTTCTTCCATCGGGGTTCCGCGTTCCAAAAGATCGCGAACGAGAGTATGCCGGAACATGTGCGGCGTGGCTTTTGAGACTTTGAGGGTTTCCGCCTCGTCTTTCAGCTTTCCGCCAGATCGCAGCTTGCGTTCAGTCACCACCGTTCGCACATCTGCCAGCACAAACAGCCGTTGCAGCCGGTTGCCCCACTTGCTGGCGCGCGTGTGAAGCTCTCCGCGTCCGGTCCAGAAATAATACTGTTCACTGTCGTGGGGCGCGGCCTTGATTGCGTCAATGACGAATGGCGGAACGACGCTGAACACGTCTTCGCCCGTCTTCTTTCGGTGGGTCCTGATGCGATTGCCCTGCACGTCTGACTTTTCCAGCTTGGCCGTGTCGCCAATAGACATGCCGGTGTAACGCATCACCAACACGAACGCGCGCGTCTGGGCTGCAATAGGCTGGCCGGAACGTCCGTACTCGTCGGTGAGCCTTCCCGTTGCCGCGAAGATTCGCTCCAATTCGTCGCGCGTGAAAGGGTCCGTCTTCGGCCTTCCCTCAGGGATCGAATCCAGATCGGTCGAAGGGTTTCGCCCGATGAAGTCGGACTTGACGCAAAACCGGAAGAACCCTTTGACAACCTCTTGGTTCCGGCGCTGTGTGGTCAGCGCATCGGTCCACCCGGCGCGGAACTCCACCAGATCAGTGAATGTAACGTCTGCCACGGAAAGCTTGTGTCGGGCCTCAGCGAACGCCTGAAGGCGTCCCAAGATGAGCCGGGCCTTTCGCTTCACATCCGGGCTTCTGCGCGCCTTGAACGAGATGAATGAGGCGATGGCCTCAGCAAGATTAACTTGGGGCTTCTGGGCGGCCGTTACCGGCGTTGGCAGTTCCAGTTCGCGGATGATCTCAACCGCGCGGTTCCAGTCGCGGACGCCACTACCGGAGGACGGATCTTTCAGTGACTGGGGTCTGTGCCGTCTGCCCGTGCCGTCCACACCTTCGAAGTGGACCGGGCATTTTGGTTTGCTGGGGCAATCCTGTGTTCGGGTGCCGTTCTTCGAACAGGCTGCGCGGTGGCGACGGTACAGGTTAAGCATGACCCGCAGCTTACCACCCGGACCTTACGCCAATCTTACTTAGTCTTGCTTTGTCCCGTAAGCCATTGATTTTAAGCTAGTTATTTTGGTGGAGGCGGGGGGAGTCGAACCCCCGTCCGAAAAAGCCCGAAATGAAGAGACTACGTGCGTAGCCTGGCTCTGTTTCTTATCCCCTGCCGAAGAGCCGGCAAGATGGCAGGGAACCAGTCCGATTGATCTCGGGTCTCGGCTCCGAACAGAAGCCTGCTCCCTATCCCACTAGATGACGCTCACTAGCTAGCCCGTGGGCTGACTAACCGGAGCGCACTGACTTAATTTTTAATTAAGCAGCGTATGCAAACTGCGTGTTATTGGCAGTTTTTGTTTTCCGATCGTTTTACGGGAGCTCGGAACCCGGCACGCCTCCGCATCGCGATTCAATCCCGTCGAATCCGTTGCGCCCCCATTCATGGGTTTCGGTTTTCAGTATACCAAAATTTGGAACTGCCCGGATCCCGTTCTCACCGGACGGGCCACTGTACGGAGCCGCCCCGAGAATACACCGTGTTTCACCGTTTATTCCGTTGCCGATATATATTCAGAAAATATAGCCTCAGGACAAACAGCTTCGCGAAAGGACTACTTATAAACAAATGAGCAGACTTCTATCGACAATGGCTTTTGCGCTTACGCTGAGTGCATCCGTCTGCTTCGGACAGACTGGTGTGATTCAGGGCACCGTTGCGGATGCGGCGGGGGCATCGGTACCAAACGCCAAGGTGCGGGCTTTCGATCAGGACAAAGGTGTCGTAGTACGCGAGACGACTACGAACCGGGAAGGCGCATTCATTCTAAGCCCTTTGCTTCCAGGCAAATATAATGTCAAGATCGAAGCCCAGGGATTCAAGGGTTATGAAGGCACCAACCTGGTTCTCGATCAGAATCAAGTCATGAACCTCGGTACCGTTACGCTTCAGGTGGGGCAGATTACAGAATCCGTGTCCGTCGATTCCACCGTCCCGCTGGTGGAGACTGCGACCGCTCAAAAATCGTTCGTCATCAGTTCCAGAGAGGTAACGGAACTCCCTTTAAACGGTCGCGACTTCATGCAGCTTATGCGCACGCTTCCTGGCGTGGTATCCAATAACACCAGCGATTTTCGTTTGGTTTTTAACAATACGGATCAATTCAATGTCAACGGCATGCGCGGCAGCGCCAATAACGTTTTCCTCGACGGCTCGGTCAACACCGATCTCGGCGCGAACGACGGGCAGTATACGCAGATCAGCCTTGATGCCGTCGGTGAGTTCAAAGTACAGACCAGCGCGTTTAACGCGGAATACGGGCGCAACCCCGGCGTGATGATATCGATCAACACGAAGAGCGGCGGCGCAAATTTCCACGGCACCGGCTACGAATTCATCCGCAACGACGCGTTCGACGCCAACTCCTTCTTCCGCAACCGGCAGGGTCAGAACAGGGCCAAGCTGCGATTCGATCAGTTCGGCGGCAACCTGTCCGGCCCCGTACTGATCCCCAAATTCTCCGCCGGCGACCACAAGAAGCTGTTCTTTTTCTTCAACTATGAAGGCACCCGCGCCACGCGTCCGCTGAACAACAACACCTTTGTGGATGTGCCGAGCGCGCAGATTCTGAACGGCGACTTCCGGCAGCTGTACCGGTTCAACTCGGACGGGTCTCCACAGATCATTTCAGGCAGCAACAACGTTCCTGTCGGAACAGTCTTCCAGCCGGGAACCATCATCCGCGACTCGTCGGGCCGTGCGATCGGCGGTACGCCCTATCCGAACAACACCATTCCGCAGTCGCAGTGGAACCGGAATGCGCCGGCTTTCATTAAGATCCTGAACTTCGTTAACCGCGCAGGCGCGCCCCAGACTCCCGGCATACCGGAGCAGGTCCGCGTTCCGTTCCAGCCAACATACAAGTTCGACAAGAATGCTGAAGTTGCGCGCGTCGATTACACCATCAGCCCCAACATGAACTTCTTCTTCCGGTGGGCAGACGATGCCCAGCGCGAGGACCAGGACATCGGGATCTTCAGCAGTCTGCCCTACCCGATTTATCCGCAGTTTCGAAAGAAGCCCGGCGCAAGCTGGTCCTGGAATCTGGTAAACGTGATTTCTCCGACGACTACGAACGAGTTCATCTTTGCTTACGACCACCTCACGCAGCTCGTGGATGTGTCGGAGAGCGCCAACAAGTCCGCTTATGACCGAACAGCGCTGGGCTTTCAGTTCCAGGAGCTTTTCCCCGACCAAAACACCAGAAACCGGTTCCCCTCATTCAACTGCGGAATCGGATCATGCAATTTCTCGCCGTTCCAGGCCAACTGGCGCAGCGAAGGCAAGACGTACGCTTTCACAGATAATGTGACTCACAATCGCGGAGCCCACACGTTCAAAGCCGGCGCCTACGTCAACTGGAACGACAATAAACAGCAACCCGGATGGAGCGACGCCCTCAACCTGAACTTCGCGCCTAATGCAAGCAATCCAAACGACACCGGGAACCAGTTCGCGAATATGCTGCTCGGGAACTTCACCAGCGCGTCTCAGACCAAGGGCATTTTCTACGGCTCCTTCCGTGAGATTTCGGTGGAAGCGTTCGCCCAGGACAGCTGGAAGATGAACCGTAAGCTAACGCTCGAATACGGAATGCGCTGGGCATTTGAAGGCCCCACTTACACACGCGGACAATACCTGCAGGACTACTTCCTGCCGAACCTTTACGATCCCTCGAAAGCCGTGAAAATCCAGACGGCGTCCGGCGTCACAAATGGAACGATAATCGCTGGTTCCGGCGATCCGTTTAACGGCATGGTTCAGGAGGGTTCCTCCGGACTTCCGCTCGGAGGTGTCCAGCATCGCAAGAACAATTGGGCTCCGCGCCTGGGAATCGCCTTCGATCCAAACGGCGATGGAAAAACCGCCATTCGTCTCGGCGGAGGAATCTTCTTCGAGCGTATTCAGCAGAACGTTTACAACTTCGGCGGCCTTGGAAACCCGCCGCTTGTGACCACTCCGCAGTTTTACGGCGGCAACATCGATTCCATCTCCCCGGCGCTTGTCGCAAGCGGGACGCTTTCGCCGGTTGGGATTCGGGCGGTTGACGAGAAGGGTCAAATTCCGACTACGTATTCGTGGTCACTCGACCTCCAGCGCGAACTCGGGGCGAAGACCACCCTCGACGTGGGCATCGTCGGCAATCTTGGCCGGCACCTGATCTACAATCGCGATCTGGGTCAGTTGCCGCTTAACACCACTACCGCGCCCGGAACTACCATCCTTTCCGCGGTGAACTTCACGAACAACGCGATACGCCCGTTCCCCGGATATACCAACGTCACATTCGCGGAGTTCGGCGCCACGAGCAATTACAACGCGCTTCAGGCCCGCGTCAGCCGGCGTTTTGCATCGCATCTGACGGTCAACGTGGGTTACGTGTGGTCGAAGGCGATGGACGAAGTGGACACCGATGGGACTGTCATCGGGTATTTTCTTGACCGCCGCCGCGAGTACGCTCGTGCCGGCTTTGACCACAAGCATACCGTCAACATCGATTACGTTTACGAACTGCCGGCGCTCGCGAAGCAGAATGGATTCCTGAAGGCCGCCATTAACGGATGGCAGTTGGCGGGAATCACTCGCTTCTGGTCCGGTTCGCCGATGGACGTTACGTCCAATGGAGACCCCGGGACTCTCGGAGGCGGGCAGCGCGCCAATTACCTCGGCGGCCCAATCTACAACGGCGTCAGCGATTACAAGAACTCTCTTCTGTACTTCAATCCGCTGGTATTCGCACGTCCCGCGAATGGAACCCTCGGCAACGTGGGGCGCAATTTCCTTACAGGACCGGGATACCAAAACTGGGATATCTCGCTCTTCAAAAACACTCGCATCACGGAGAAGGTTCAGGCGCAGCTTCGCTGGGAAACGTTCAACACCTTCAACCATACACAGTTCGCAAACCCGGGTTCGGCGCTTAGCCTGCCCAACCCCAGCAGCCCGGTGACTCCGTCGACAGCAGGTAGCCTGGGATTGCTTACAACAACGCGGGATGCCCGCAGCATGCAACTTGGGATCAAACTTCTTTTCTAGTCTCGTCCTGATTGCCGCGATTGGGCTAAACCCTTTGACGGCTGGCGAATCGGCGGAGGCGCTCTTCAAACGAGCCACCTCCGCTCTTTCGTCGGGCGACTACACAGCCGCCGAGCAGGGCTTCCTGGCCGTGCTCAAGGTGGAACCGCGAAACGTTGGCGCGTTGGGCAATCTCGGGGTCGTGTACTTCCGGACGCACCGGTACGTGCAGGCTATCGACACATATAAACGCGCGCTCCGGGTGGCTCCCACGGACTCCGCGCTACTTACAAACCTGGGACTGGTACACATACGCCAGGAACAGTTCGCAGCCGCTCTTCCCATCTTCCAAAAGCTCGGCGCCGATCCTCAGAATCTGAAGGCGCGGGAACTCTACGCCACTTGCCTGATCGGGACCGGCAAGTATTCCGAAGCCCGTGATGTGCTATCGGCTGAGCCGAAGAACGCCGGCGTGCTTTACATGCTCGGCATCGCGCTCACACATCTGAAGCAGACCGACGCGGCGCACGCGGCGTGGAGCCGCATGATGGAGAGCGCGAGCCCGGCTCAAGCCAGCATGCTGATGGGCAAAGCCAGTTACGAGACCGAAAAGTTCGAGGACGCCGCCGGGTACTTCCGGAAGGCGCTCGAGTACGATCCTCAGCTTACCGATGCGCACCGCGAACTCGGCAAGGCTCTGATCAGCCTTCGCGAGAACGACGCGGCGGAAAAGGAGTTGCGTCAGACAGCTCCGGACGACGCCGAAGCTCTCTATTTCCTGGGCGGTCTGCTTGCGCAGAATAATCGGCCCGATGCGATCCCCATCCTCGAAAAGGCTCGTAAGCTTAGTCCGGACTTCTGGGGCAGTTGGTACTACCTGGGTAAAATCGAGCTCGACCAGGGACGGGTGCGGGAAGCGGTGGCCGACCTTGGCCATGCCGCTTCACTGAAGACCGACGAAGCCTCCGTGCAGTATCAATTGGGCCGGGCGTTTCAAAAAGCCGGTCGGCCGGCGGACGCTAAAGCCGCTTTCGACCGCGTGCGCCAATTGAAGGCCGGCGCTCTTCAAAAAGAAGTGGACTCGCTCGCTAAGCCGTAGGCGGGGTCCAGTGGTTGAGCAGCGCCAGGACGACTGGAAGCTCCGGACCGGTAAACAATCTGGTGGTACCGTTCTTGAATCTGATCTCGACCGAGCTGTCGAAATAATTGACCTCCGCGATGTCATCGATGTCGATAGAGTCCATGCTGCGATATTAACTCTGTGGACGTATTCGGCATAACTATCGGCGACTGCAGCGGGGTGGGCCCCGAAATCCTGTTGAAGGCCTGGTCCGCTGGCGAAATCCACGTTCCGGTGGTCGCTTATGGCGATCTCGAAGCGCTCTCGGAATACAACGACAGGCTAAACTACGGGGTCAGCCTTCGACGCATCTTATCACCGGCGGAATATATGCCGGGCCCGCTCAACGTGATCGATCACGGCATGATGAGCCGGGGCGACGTCACGCCTGGAGAACTCAGCGGCAAGTCGGGCGCCGCCGCGCGCGCGTACGTGGTGTCCGCTACGAAGGCGGCGCTCGCCGGCGAAATCGCAGCCATGGTAACGCTTCCAATGAACAAGGAAGCGACCCAGCTTTCGGACCCTATCTTCTGCGGCCACACCGAACTGATCGGCGAGCTTTGCGGAGTGCGGGACGTGACTATCATGCTGGCTTCAGACCAGCTCATCGTTACGCACGTCAGCACCCACATGTCGCTGCGGAACGCGATTCATGCGGCGAAGTACGATCGCATCCGCACCATTCTAAAGATGACCTGGGATGCTGTGGGGCGGCTGATGCCGAATCCGCGAATCGCCGTTGCCGGCCTCAACCCACATGCGGGGGAGAACGGCCTGTTTGGGCGGGAAGAGATCGAAGAGATCATCCCCGCCGTGGAGTGGGCCCGGCAGCAGGGAATGCCGGTGGAAGGGCCGTTCGCGCCCGACACCCTGTTCTATATGGCCGTGCGCAAAAACAAGTTTGACGCGATCGTCTGCATGTATCACGACCAGGGGCACATCCCGCTCAAGCTGCTGGATTTCGAAGCGGGCGTGAACGTGGCGCTTGGCCTGCCGATTATCCGAACGTCAGTGGATCACGGGACCGCTTTCGATATCGCCGGCAAGGGGCTCGCGTCTACCGTAAGCCTGATCCGCGCGCTCGATTTCGCGATCAAGCTGCGGCAACTGCCGCCATCCGCCTGAGCGGGGGCCGCTTACGCCGCCTGGGCGACTCCGACCCGCATTCGCATTGGCCCGTCACGATCTCGGTTCCGAAGCTTTCGGGCAGGTACGCCCGGTTCATGTGCAGGCCATCATGGACCTCGCACTCGCGGGCGATTACCTGCCCTTCCGCGTCTCGAATCTGCTCGAAAACAGGTACCCCGAAGGCCCGCCAGAGCAGGTCCCGATGATGCTCGGCTAACGAGTCGCTATCGACACGAGTCCACACGACGATGGCAACTCGCGGCGACGGCGGCGCGATAGGACCGCGCAGTCTCTTCTCGGCCAGAGCGAGCGCTTCTTGTAACGGAGCGACGACGATATCGCAGTCGCGCGTGCAGGAGCCGGGACGGAAGCCGGATTCGAGCACGGCCACGGTTCCTTTTAGAGGGCTCGGCAACTGCAGCATCCCCAGGCCGGGATTGTCCGGGCGAGAGCGCCCACGGCGCAGCCCGGGTAATACGGAGAGTAACAGCAAGCGGGTATCGAAGGTATAGTGCTGCCCGCCAGAAACATTCTCGGATTTCTAGCGCATAATACGCCTCAGATTTTCACCGAGAATATCGGCTGCGGCTTGCGCATCCACGCCCAGCTGCCGCAGGATCCGGATCTGATCGTCCAGAGTTTTTTTGATGTAACCGCGCGGGAACCAGGAGGAATCGGAACCGTAGAGCAGCCGCTTCGGGCCCAGCACTTCCAGAGCCTGGCGAAAGACGCCCGCGAGATCCATACCACCCGGTTGATAGCGCATCCAGGCGTTTGAACTTGACGTATCCAGATAAACATTCGGGCATTGATCTGCCACCATGAGGGCCTCGCGAAAGAAGCCGCCGCCGAAGTGGGGGACCACGAAATTGATGCGGGTGAAGCGGGTGGCGAGACTCTGGAGATCGATGGGATTCGAGTAGCGGAGATCGAAATGCGAGGGAAGGTCGAGCTTCTTGCGGAAGCCGATACTCAACACGCCGCAGTGAACGTACACGACCGGATTCGGATGCCCGGCGATCACCTGCATCAGCGCGCACACCTTGTCATCGTGCAGCGAATAGTGATGCATGGCGGGGAACAGGAAGACGCCGGAAACGCGATCCTCTTTGTATGCGTTTTGGAACCGAATGTCCGCGCTTGGCAGCAGCGGATTGGCCATGTAGACGGCTGAGAAACGGTCGATGTACGCATTGACGGCCGCGCCTGCCGACTCGGTGTCGTTCGGGATACTTGCGATGAGCATGGCGCGGGAGATGCGGTGCCTGTCGAGTTCCGCTACCCAGCGCGCGGCAAGATCTTCGGAAGAAGACGGATCGTCCCAACCGAGCAGGCGTGCAACCGGCTCGCCGTTTTTTTGCTCGGCAAGCGATTTGAAAAACGCAGGCGAAAAGAAGTGGACGTGCGCGTCCGCGATTTCGATTTCACCCCACGGTGTATCGGCTAAAACTGGCATTCAGAGTCCCCCTAATAACTTCGCAGCTTGTTCGAGCTGGCCCGCGAGTTTGGCTAAGACCTGCGCAAGCTGGTCGGCCTGTTGCACGGCCTCGTCATGCTTGTCCAGCTCAACAGCTTCCCTGATTCCTGGCAGCGTCTTCACAGCGTAACCGGTATACATTCCCGGCGCGTAGATGCGGTGACGGAACCAGGGGCGACCGGGTAAACCGGGGTCGAGCGTGAGGTCGCGCTCGCTGCCGTAGAGAATGCGGTTTATGGGGTCCAGCTTTGTTGAATCGGGCATTAGCGTTCCGGACAGGGCGGCGTTATAAGCCCGATCGAAATCGGCGCCCGCCTGGGCTAAGTGGGAGGCTTCTTTGCGCACGCCCGAGAGGTCGACCTTGATCCTGGCCGCCATGAGCGCGTCAAGTTCATCCAGATACGTCGCGATGGTGGCCGCCAGGCGCCCGAACTCGAAGGGCAAGAGCGGTGCGTCGGCCAGACGAATGACTGACGTGGCTGTCAGCTGTGAGAGGGCGCGGCCGTGCGTGAAGTTCTTGTCCGAAAAGTTGGTGTACCAGTTGAAATCGTCGTAAGCGGAGTGGTAGACGCCGGCATCGTCGCTATCGAATTTGAGATTGAGCGCCGCGATGCCCAGGTGCTGAAGAAACGGCGTGTAGTCGGAGCCGGAACCGAGCGGGCCAATGTGGAATTCCTTCTTCGGGGATGCCGCTTCGTAAGCCTCCTGCAAAGGCTTGCCCGTGTCGGGATTTGTCACGTCGCGCGTGACTTCGCGCATAAACTCTTCCAGCGTGTGAGAGCCTTCGATGGACAGCTTGCCCTTGCCGGTGGAATCCGAGTTGATGTAGGCGACGAGGTTACTGCTCAGCTCTTCGGCGTGCTTTTCCATGTATTCGGTGGAACCGACAAGACCGTACTCTTCGCCATCCCAAAAAGCGATCATGACGGTGCGCCGGGGCTTCCAGCCTTTGCGTGTCAGTTCGGCCAGGGCGCGCGCGGTTTCGAGCTGAGCCGACGCGCCCGAGAGAGGGTCGCTCGCTCCGTGGACCCATGCGTCGTGATGATTGCCGAACAGGACCCATTGATGGGGCATGTCGCTGCCGGGAATGGTCGCGATCACATCGTAGAGGGGGCGGGTGCGGTTATCCATCGCGATTTTGAGGTGAACTTTCGTGGATCCCTGTCCGATGTGATACGTGATGGGGAGAGCGCCGCGCCACTCTTCGGGAGCCACGGGGCCGTCGAGAGTGGACAGAAGCGGCTGCGCATCCGCGGCGGAGATGGGCAGCACGGGAATTTTCATCAGCGTGGCGGCTTCACGGATGGACAGCCGTTTGGAACCTGGTTCGGACGCCCAGCCGGGAGAGAGGGGATCGCCGGGATAGAGAACCATGTCGAGCACGCTGCCGCGCTGCACGCCATCGGCGGGGCGGAACGCGCCTTTCGGGTAGACGTCGCCCTGAAAGTAACCGTCGTCGCGCGGGTCGGAATAGATAAGGCAGCCGACCGCGCCGTGCTCGTACGCTACCTTCGGCTTGATGCCGCGCCAGCTTCCGCCATAACGCGCGATGACGATTTTGCCGGCGACGTCGATGCCGCGTTGTTTCAGGGTTTCGTAATCGGCCGGCGTTCCGTAGTTGACGTAGACCAGGGAGGCTGTGACGTCGCCGTCGCCCGAATAGGCGTTGAAGGTGGGAACGATTCCGGGATCGGAAGAATATTTGTCGCGCGCTATGGGCGGCTCTTCCAGTTTGGCGCGGAAGGGTACGGGGGAGATCATTTCGAGAGAGCGGGCTTTGGGCTGTGGCAACATGGCTTCGAATTGCTCTATGTGCGCCTCAAGGCCAAATTCGCGCAGTTGATTCAGGAGGTAGTCCGCGGTTTGCTTCGATTGCGGCGTCCCGGCCAGATGCGGCTGCGCGGAGAGTTTCTCGACGGTCTTGCGGATGCGCCCGGGGTCGGGAATGGCGCGGGCCTGCTGCTCCCAGGTGAGTTCCGTGTCAAGCGAGGTTGCGGTGAAGCCGCGAATGGATTCGTGCGCGGCGGGATAGGCGAGAGTCAGCCCGTAGAGGAGCGCGCAGGATGCGACGATATGGCGGGTATTCATTGCGGATTCAGTTTAGCGTGGGGAATGGGGGTGTGGTCGTGTCAGATAGGGGTGGTGGTTCAGGCGATTGGGTTCGTTTTGCATTTTCGGCTTCTGCCTGATGAAAAATACTTTGGAATTTGTGAAGACCTCTGTGCGGCGCTTCAGCGGGCGGCTTTGGAGGATCTCTTTGGGATTCGCGATGCCCTGATCGAGGCTTCGCGGGTGACTGACGGGGTTTATCGGGCGATGCGACCGATGCTGGCGGTGGGCGGCGGGGATTTGTGGCTGATGAGCACGCCGTGGCGCCGCCACGAATTTTTCTACGACGAGTGGACGCATGGCGGAGACGTTTGGATGCGGGTGAGCGTGAAGGCTACAGAGTGCTCTCGGATTCCGGCGTCGTTTCTGCCGGCGTCGTTTCTGGAGGAGGAGCGGCGATCGATGGGGACGGCGTTTCAGCGGGAGTATATGTGCGAATTTGTTGACAGCTCGGCGAAAGGAGAAACAGTAAATGGAGTGGCGTGATCGGATCACTGTCGATTCGGGTACTCTCGGTGGCAAACCGGTCGTGCGCGGCACACGGATTTCGGTCGAGATGGTGGTTGATCTCCTGGGTGCGGGGCGGAGCCACGCGCAGATTCTGGAGAGCTACCCTCATCTGACCGAAGCAGATATTCGGGCATGCCTGCTCTATGCGGGTGAACTGCTGCGCGAGGAAGAAGTGTTTTTCCTGAAGATCGCATGAGGTTTCTGGCCGACGAGGATTTTCCGCGGCTGGCAATTTATGCGCTTCGCAACTCCGGGTGGGATGTTACGTCGATAGCGGAAGACTGCGCGGGCGTGAACGACGAAACGATTGCATCGATTTGTGACGGAGAGAAGCGAATCCTGCTCACGTTTGACAAGGATTTTGGCGAACTGCTATTCACCTGGGAAGTGACCATCTCACTCGTGGTTACTTTTGCCGGTTTCAGTGTGGAAACGAGTACGGGTACGACAGGTCGTCCAAAGAAGTTTGCGTCACAATCCGGTTGTCGAACCCGATCATCCAGTTTTGTCAGATATCGCCGGTGAGGAAGGGTCGGAATAGTATCTCGACTCAATTTGTGATCATCCCGGAACGGGTATTTTGAAACGCCGTTACTGAACATCGCGGAAGGATCGCAACGCATAAACTGTCCGGCCAGACCGTCCATTGCGTCTCAGCTTGAGTAGGAACTACGCCCGCACGGGCACACGCATTCGCGCAAAGTTAAAGGGCAACCCCTCAAACGGCCCGACTCGAAATATTATCAGTTTGCTGAGAGGATCGGCCACTTTCCGCCCGGCCAAGGTAACCGGTTCAATAGCGATGGGTCGTGACCATCATTCGGAACCCGCCTTCCCCAACACCACCCCATGCGCCGGCTCACACTCTCGGTTTAGTTTTGTTCTCCACCAGACACTTTTCGCAGCCTGTTTTGAAACCCTAACGCCGTGCAGTCCGGAACCGCCGGCTATCCCCCGCGATTCATGTATACTTGCAGTGATTTATCGCCTGAGTACATGCTTATGGACGACGAGCTGAACCCAGTCGACATCCGCTCCGAAGCTCAAGCCGCTGCCGAGCCGCCCCGCCTTGAACTTGCCCACGTTCTCTTCATGGATCTTGTGTCTTTCTCCACAATGCCCATGGAAGAACAGCGCCGCTCTATCCACGCGCTTCAGGAAATTGTTGTGCGTTCACTGCAACACCGCAACATTGATCGCGAGGACGAACTGATCCGCCTGCCCACCGGCGACGGCATGGCGCTAGTCTTCTTCGGAGATCCCGTCCCGTGCGTGCAATGCGCTCTCGACATTGCCGCCCGCCTGAAAGACACACCCCTGAAACTGCGCATGGGCATCAATACCGGCCCGGTTTATCGCGTCGCCGACATCAACACGAACCTCAACGCCGCCGGCGGAGGCATCAACACTGCGCAGCGCATCATGGATGCCGGTGATGCGGGCCACATTCTTGTCTCGAAGAGCACAGCAGAAATTTTGCTCCAACTGAAAGAATTCGCGGGCAGCCTCGAGGATTTAGGAGTCCACCCGGTCAAGCACGGCATCACACTTCACTTTTACAATCTCTGCACTGCGGACCTCGGCAACGCCGCAGTCCCCTCGCGCTTTCGCGCGGAGCACCTGCAATCCGCAGAACGGCGGAATCGGCGAATTACGGCGATCACCGCCGTGCTTCTGGTCGCGATTATCGGCGCCGCTCTTGCCAGTCACGCATTCGGACCTAAGCGCCGGCGCTCTGTGGCGGTGATGGGCTTCCGTAACATCACGGGCCGCCACGAAGCCGATTGGGTCTCCACCGATCTCGCCGAAGGCCTCAGAACACAGCTCGCCAGTACCGGCAAGCTGCGCGCCATTTCCGGCGAAGAGTCGGCGCAGATGCGGAAAGATCTCGGCCTCACCGAACCCGACAGCATGAGCACCACCACGCTGGCGCGTCTCAACAAACGTGGCGCCGACCTGGTAGTCGTCGGTTCCTACACAGACCTTCGGGATGGCCGGATTCACCTGAATGTTGTGATCCAGGACACCAAACAGGGCGAGACAACGGACTCCCTCATCGCCGATGGAACTGAAGGCGAGATCACGCAGCTAATCGCCCAAACCGGCGTCAGGCTTCGCGGCAAAATGGGCCTTGGCACAATCTCCTCAGAGAAGGAGCGTCAACTCGCGCTGTCGCAACCCTCGTCAGACGCTGCCCAGTTCTACGCCGAGGGGCTGGTCCAGTTGCGCGCCTATGAACCGATGCGGGCGCGCGCGTTGCTCGAAAAGGCAGTTCTGGTGGACCCCACTTATCCGTTCTCGCATTCCGCGCTCGCCGAGGCCTGGCTGGTACTTGGTTACGATCAGAAGGCGCGCGAGGAAGCCCGCAAAGCCTTCGAGCTTTCTTCAGGTCTGTCGCTCGAGGACCACCTGTCTATTGAAGCCCGCTATCGTGGAATCGCCACGGAATGGCCTGCCGCGATCGCCGCCTACGAGCAACTCTACAGATATTCCGAAATGAAGGTGGATTACGGGTTGAAGCTCGCTGAAGCTCAGCGCTCGGCAGGTAAAGGGCATGACGCGCTCGCTACCCTGGCCGCTCTTCGAAAGCTGCCCAAACCTGCGGGGCAAGACCCGCGCATTGACCTGGAGGAGGCGGAAGTTTCTGCCTCGCTGGGCGATCTGAAGCGCGGTCTCACCGTCGCTGCCAGCGCCGTGCGCTCCGCCAGGGCCACCGGCGCGCGCTTGCTCGAATCACGCGCGCTTATCTGGAACTGCGTGGCCTTCCGCAAACTGGGCCAGTTGGAAAACGCAAAGCAAGCCTGCACGCAGGCCCAATTAATGGCGTCGGAATTGCGGGACAAGCTCGCCGCCGCCCGCGCCGTCAATAATCTCGCCAACATCGCGAACGATCAGGGTAACCTCGATGGGGCCAGGCGTCTCTTCGAACAGGCTCTCACGCTGGCGCGCGAAATCGGTGCGCAGCGCGATGTCTCCGGCGCCCTCAATAATATTGGCCTGGTGCTGTCGTCTCAGGGACAACTCGCGGAGGCGAAGAAGCACTACGAAGAGGCTCTCCGGATTCAGCGGGAAATCGGCTTCAAAAGTGAGATCCCGAACACGCTCCAAAACATTGCCGATCTGCTGCATCAGCAGGGCGATCTGGCGGGCTCCCGCAGTGCGTTCGAACAGGCCATTACCGCCGCGCGAGAGAGCGGCAACGAAGGTGCTGAAGTGGGCGCCAAAGCGAACCTCGGGATGGTGCTTTTCGATGAGGGCAACCTCGATTCCGCCGAGAAGAACTACCGCGACGCGCTCGCCGCCGAACGCAAAATGGGCCAAAAGTCCAACGCCGCTTCCATTCTGGACAGTTTGGGGGACCTGCTGCTGGTTCGTGGCAATCTGCAGGAAGCGGGGCAGGCCTACACCGAAGCACTCTCCACGCAGCAGGCGATGGGCGCGAAAGGCTCGGCTGCAACCAGCACTCTGGGCTTAGCCAGCGTGGCGCTCGAACGCAATGACCCCGCTCAGGCGGAGACCGCGGCGCGTGCCGCGATTGGAGCCTTTCACACCGAAAAAGACACGCCGGACGAAACGCTCGCCCGCGTGGTTCTGGTGCGTTCGCTTCTGGCGCGGAACAAACTGCCGGACGCGCAAAAAGAACTCGCCCCCGCCGTTGCGCTGGTCACGAGCGAATCGCCGGCTAATATCCGGTACAGCGTTTCCATTGTTTCCGAGCGCCTGCGCGCCGCGGATGCGAAGCCGTATGCTCCTAAGGCGATTACCTCACTTCAGAAGCTCGCTCGTGAAGCGGCGAAGGCCGCAATGCCGGCGTTCGCCTTTGAGGCACGCCTCGCGATTGGAGAAATCGAGCTCGCCGAAGGCAGAAAGGGACCTGCGGAGACTGAGCTGAATCTGGTGGCAAAAGAGGCGCAAACGAGAGGATTCTCACTGCTCGCGCAAAAGGCAAGTGCCCAAATTAACTCTTCCCGCTAAACGTTGTATGGGCATGCACCAAGCCAGCTTTGCGGCACTTTTTGGCGCCAGCGATTGGTGCTAAGCTTCAGCGCGAGGTGCCGTTATGAAGCTTATAAAAACGATCCGTTTGACAACTGCCTTGGTGTGTTTCTCCACTCTGGCAATCGCAGGAAGAGTGGAGGGAAGTTCCGACTATGGGGGAAACTTCAGCTCGACTCCGAAGGCCTGCACGTCGACTCCAACCACATCGTACGCTTCCTTCACTTTCAGTTGCGCTTCCGGGGGGGCCAGTATCACGGCGGAGGCGTTTCTCGCTTCAACCAACAGCGACCTGGAAATCTTCGATTTCGCGGTCACCAACGCTCCGGCGAATTACACGCTGACTCTTACCGCAACCGGGGCGCCCATCAACTCCGTAAACGACCTGGGCCTCTTCACCTGCGGCACAGGTACAATCAATCCGCCGCAATGCTCGGATCAGTTGCCCAGCGGCGTCACCTCCGCGAGTAACTACGGCACTCTGCTTAACAGCTTCATGGCATCTTTCCCGGTGACGGGAGCCACCTCCGCGAACAGATTCGTGTTCTTCGTGGCGCTGGACAATCCGACTGGATCGGCGGCCAGCGTAAGTGCAACCCTGACTCCCGCGGTGAGCGGTGTACCCGAGCCGGCTGCTTTCTTCCTCTGCGGATTCGGTGTCGTAGCTCTGGTAGTCGCGCGTCGGCGCATGGACATTCTGAGTGTGGGGTAGAAATTCGTTGACTGACAACGACGCACTCTCGTCATCTCGGAAGGGCGGAGCGGCGGTTACCAACCGCCACACAATTGTTTTGTGGTGGTGATCCTCGCCAGTATTTGGCGAGACGCCATAGTCATCAGCGATCCCGACGACCTGCGCCGTCTGGATCCGCCTGCCCGGATCATTTGTGTTTGAAGTGTTCACGCGGGCGTTTCTTAATTCGGTCGTCAAAGCTCTGCGGGCGTCTTGACCAACCGCGCAACATCGCGTCCGAACCGGGTAAAGTCCCAGGGTATTCCAAGTGAGCAAGATGTCGGCCCGAGCTTTGATCGCACAGCGTGCGATCACGACGTTAAGCGGCACCGCCAACGATGGTCGTCGAGGCCACCTCCAGAGCCGAGGCATATTCGTCCTCACTCAGAGAAACGAGGATCAGCCGTTCCCGTATCGATCTGACGATCGCGACGCCTTCGGGGCCGGCGATGCGAGGTCGAATGGAAAGACCGGTGAGGCTGGCGTAACCTCGCCAATGGTGCTAAGGGCGCAGAAGTTTTTCTTCGCGGCGGCCCGGAGAAATATCTGTGCGCTTATTTCGTGGTGCCGGTGATCCGCATAAAAAACCGGCACGAGAACGGAGGTGTCAAAGAAGACCTTCAAAAATTATCGCCCAGAATATGCTGAGCGCGCTCTTCGCGCGAACGACGGATCGCGTCATCAACAACGTGGGCTGGCAGGGGTCCGCCAGTGCGGTAGACGAACGGCCCGTTTTCCCAGAACATTCCGCTTCCCTCTTGCCGCCCGGATTCCTTTTGGCACAAGCCCGTGCTAAAGGATGAATTCGCAGCGAATCGGCGCTCATCGCTCCAGCCGGTCGCGAGGCCGCCCTCGTCCGGCGCTCCAGGAGATCAGTTCCACGGTTCCGCCGTCAATCTGCTTCAGGCGAAGCTCGATCTCCCGTTTCCATGCTTCCGTTGCCCTATCGTCGACGGCGGCATCCAGGCTTTCAATGAAAGAATCGATCAGCGCGGAACGCGCCTCCGGAGGCACGAAGCACCTCTGCAGGATGGTGTTCCATGAATCGATTTTACCGCGTAGCGAGATTCTGGCCGCCTATCTTATCTGGAAGGCGAGGACATCCGGCAGGCATTCGCCTATGCCGCATGACGGGTCGCGGAGATCGAAGTGCGTCTCCCAGCCGCATGACGTTCCGGATCGATATCATTAGCTCGACGGATGTTAAGCCCGAAGCGGTCGATTCCGAGATTCTGGACGGGATTGTGCTGTCTTGGACGCGCGATCTGGATTTCGGTACGCTCCGAGAGCGTTTGCGGCCGCTATTGGCGACATTATGTTCGGCGCAATTCGTTCCGCTCAACCGCGGGTCTTAACGTATCCGCAATGCCACCGCAAATCTATTGGGGGCAAGATCTCGGAACGCCTGCGCGATTATTGGCGATCGACAAGGCGTCGAAACCGTCTGAGAACTAAAATGGAACGCGCGAGGGAATATGCCAAAGAGCCGAATACCTGCGTGGGTCTCGCTGATCCTGCTGGGTCTGGGACTGCTTGCAGCGGGGATTCCGGGACTGCTCGTGTACATGACGGTCACAGCGAAGAAGGTCCACCCGGATGCGCGGAAGATCCGATCCGTGATGGAATCCGCGCCGCCGGCACAGTGGGCCGGAGCCGCGGAGCAGGCGCGCCAGATCGCGCGCACGAGCATCGCAGAGAACAATCTGGCGGGGCTCTCGATCGCAGTAGGCGTCGATGGCGAGATCGTGTGGACGGAGGGGTTTGGGTATTCGGATATCGAGAACGGCTCGCCGGTCAGGCCCGGTCACCGGTTTCGAACCGGAACCGCTTCGATCGTATTCACCTCGGCTGCAATTGGCCTGTTGGCGGACGAAGGCCGGTTGAAACTGGATGACGAGATTCAGACGTATATTCCGGAATTTCCGCATAAGCAATGGCCTGTGACAATCCGTCAAGTGATGGGACAGGTGGCAGGCTTCAAGACGGAAGACCCCGACAATGGCGTGCTGACTTCCAGCCACTGCAAGGGGCCGGCGGATGGAGTGGCTCTCTTTGCGAAAGAACCGCTGCTGTTCCGGCCCGGAACGCGATACGGCGAATCGACGTTTGGCTGGGTGCTTCTGAGCGCCGTGGCGGAGGCCGCCGCGGGGACGCCCTATGACGTGTTTCTTAACGAGAGAATATTTCGTCCGCTCGGCATGTCCAACACCTTTAAGGAAGTGGTGACTGACCCACCGCGCGGCGCGGCGACCTCATACAATCCGAGATTCGCGGCGAATCCTGTCTACGGCCTGACCCCATTGGCCAAATTCGATTATTCGTGCTATGCGGGATCCAACGGTTATCTGTCTACGCCGTCGGACCTGGTGCGTTTTGGGATGTCGTTCAACCGTGGCAAACTGGTGCGTCCCGAGACGGTTCAGATTTTGCAAACGCCGCAGAGATTGGCATCGGGTGAGAAGACGAGCTACGGGCTGGGCTGGGAGCTCAAGACCATAACGCTGGCCGGTCGGCAGGTTCCGGCGGCTGGTGACAATGGCCATTTTTGGGTTGAAGAGGTGGCGTCGCTGCTCACGTTCCCGGAGCGCGGAATGGCGGTGGCAGTAATGTCGAATGTCGGGTTCACGGGTACGCCTGGGGTGGCCGAGAGAATTGCGCAGGCGTTCGCGGAACAGGGGAAGAGTCCAGCGGCGAAGTGATAGAGCCAAAGCCGAACCCGGCCGGCGGGGGCCGCTGCAAGCGACTCCGCGGGAAGGGTTGCCCGCCCCACACGTTAATTCAAGGTCGCTCCGGCATTGGGATCGTCAGAGAACTCACTGCTTCCGCGGCCTGATCGAATGCTGCAACGCGCACCGCTTTCAAACCGGGCATCAGAACGATTTCCTGGTCGAAGGGGACACCTTGTTTTGCCGCAACTTCTCGCTGAGCGGTCGTTAGATGGAGATCGATCGGCACTATGGGCGAGGTCACGTTTCTTCCATCGGCCATCACCAACACAAGCGCCAGCCGAACTTGCCCCAGATATTTGTCCCCCTGCTCCGTCAGGACAAGATCGCCGGTATCTATATGGACGGAAAGGTGGCCCGTTCTGCCGGCCGTATCTAACGCGACGCTGCCGCGCAGGCCAATTCCGGCGGCATCTGAAGGCGTGTTCACGACCGCGCGAATCGCGCCGATCGCTCTGACGCCTGGCTGTTCCGGGAAGGCATAGTAGCCCGTCTTCGAAACGATGCGGACCCCTTTGCGGGTACACACGATTCGCAGCTTGTGGAAGGTCTTATCGAGACTGGCAGGCGGAGGGCGAAACGCGAGTTGGTAACTGGTGTGGGTATCGGCTATTGCCTGGGTCACGGTGGCGGCGATGTCCTTTTTGCCGGAAGGTAACCCGCCGGTAAGCTCAGACAGCGCGTCGAAATCTTCGTTTCCGCTGATCATTTGCGGAACACTGTAAATGGAAGTTCCGGACAGTGCGAAGATCTCGCTGAAGGGTCGCAACTGACCGGTGAAGTCGAGAGGCTCACCCGCAATGTAGCGCGGAGTGCCTGCGTATACCGGGATGCCGTCGGTCAGCCAAACGATGTTTTTGCGGCCCGGAAATGCCGCAAGAAGGTTCGCCACTTCCTGCAGAGAGTTCAACGTCAGTTGAATGCGAACGCTGGTGTCGTAGTCGAATTTTCTTATTCGCGAGATGCCCTTCAGCGCTTCGTCAAGAATCGGTTTCAGGTCAGCGGTCCAGGGCTTGCCGACAGGCCGGGTATTTTCGGAGACGGCGCCGGGCAGGGCATGCACTGCAAACAGGTGCCCGTCCGGCGTGAGGAGATACATGTAAAGATCATCGGCGGTTTCGAGTCCGGTCAACTGCTGGACGATCTGATTGACGACCAGAGTGCGGTTGCTGAAACGCGCGTTCAGGAGATCAAACAGAAGAACGGTGGGGTGGTGGACCACTCCCGGACGCCGATTTCCGACCTCGCCGGCGGCCAGCGCCGGGGGATCCGCAAGTCGGCTTGTAATGGGACGAAAGAAGCTGATGTCGCGACGTTGTCCGGCATCCTTCACCTCGAAGTCGGCAGCGGTGAGGTCGGTTACGGCGTGGCCTTTGTTGTCAAGAGCTATGATGCTCAGGTTCACCAGCGGCGACACGGCGTCCGGGCCCGCGGAATACAGCAACACAGGCATTAGCAGCGCTGCAAACGGGCGGACATCCGTTCTCATGGCTCGAATTATACTCGCCAGGCGAAGCACGCGAGAGTCAGATCGACAGTTTGGAACTTAGTTATGCGCCAGGTCAGCGACGACCGGAGCGGCGGCGACCACTTGAGAAGCTTCTGGCAGATGTGGGCGCGGGCGTGGCGCTGGCCGGCTGATTGCCAGCCATGGAGGCCAGGAATGCCTGAACATCGGTCACGAGGCCGATCGGACGCGGCAGCGGGGGCAGGTCGCGGTATTGCACCTTGATGCCGTGTACGCTTTCGATGGTGCGGATATCGGAGCGTTCCAGCGGAACCGCAAAGGTCCATGAGGCGCCGCGCGCGCCGGCACGACCGGTGCGACCGACGCGATGGGTGAAGCTTTCGGGTTCCGATGGCAGATCGTAGTTCACGACGTGGGCGATGTCATCCACGTGAATGCCGCGGGCGGCGACGTCGGTGGCGACGAGGACGCGATAGACGCCCTCTTTGAAGCCCTGCAGCGCCGCGTTCCGCTGGCTTTGTGAGCGGTCGCCGTGGATGCAGGCCACTTTATATTTGCCGCGCTCCAGAAATTTCGAGAGCCTGTCGGCACCCTCTTTGGTGCTGACGAAGACGAGGAAAGAACCTTGCTCCTGCGTGAGCAGATGAATCAGGAGATCGAACTTGGAGGCTTGCGGAACCTCGTAGCAGAACAGATCAATCTGGCCTGCGGTTTCCGCGGATCTTTCCACGGCGATTCGCACTGGCTCATGCACGTAACTATCGACAAGGTGAGCGACCGATCGCTCGATGGTGGCCGAGAACAGCATCGTCTGGCGTTTGGCGGGAAGCCGCTCCAGGATGGCTCTCAGAGCGGGCAGGAAGCCCATATCGAGCATGCGGTCAGCCTCGTCGAGAACGACGGTGGCAGCCCGAGAAAGATCGATGATGCGCCGGTCGAGATAGTCGCAGAGACGGCCTGGAGTAGCGATCACCACTTCGGCGCCGGCCTTGATATCACGCAGCTGGGTGGCTTCGCTTAAACCGCCCACAACGACGGCGGTGCGGATGCGCATGCCTTCGGCAAGCTGCCGGAATGCCCCGTCGATCTGGATGGCAAGTTCGCGTGTGGGGCTGAGGATGAGGACTTTGATTACTTTGGTGCGGGGAACGGCGTTGAGAGCCTCAATGACAGGAATTGCAAATGCCAGAGTCTTGCCGGTGCCGGTTTGCGCGGTGGCGACCACGTCGCGGCCTTCCATGAGCGGCGGAATGGCTTGGGCCTGGACGGGAGTTGGAGTGACGAATTCGTTCTTTACCAGGTTGTTCCGCAAGGCGGAGCAGAGATTCAGTTCTGTGAAATGCTTCATCTATTGTGTTCAATTTTTCCGGGCGAGGGATCTCGCATTTGGCAGGGCAGAAGGGCAGGCGCTGGTGTCCGCCGGGCAGGCGTCTTTCGCAACCGTGTTCGCGGGTTCGATAAATTATGCTCAACCAGTTATGCTCAATCAGCAACTTCGGTGCATCGGGCATCGGCCGTTGCAACGTTCGCGCGAGCAGTTTCGACCAGCAGAGATGCACCCGGCAACCGGGGACATGAACGTTGACACCTTCAGGATAGCAGCGTACGAACCCTCTTTGGCGGGTGTGAGTGGAGCCTTCCCCAATGGATAAGACGATGACGCATAAGGATATGCGATGCCCTATGGAGCCAAACCATGCGTTTGCAGGTCGCTTTTGCAGGTGGCGGTCGTGCTGTAAGGTTGAGAATCGCGGCGTTGAGTGTTGCGCCATGCAAAAATGAGGGCCTGGCTTTTTCGGCCTGGCCCTCAAGTGTGGGTCGATTGCCCCGGTCTAGGGTCTGTCGTTGTTGTAATTGTCCAGCGTCGTGGCCAGACTGTTCATTGTTGTTGCGTCCGCGGCACTGATTTTACCGGTATATCCGTCTCCGGTGAATTTATATTTTCCGAGGATAAGTACCGCCTGATTAACTGCCGTGGCAGCTGTCGGCGTTTTGCCTGCGCCGACCTCAAAGTTCAGTTCCGCCGCTACTAATTGCGCGGCGAGATTGAAGGCCGGATCGCTCGCCATCTTTGTGGCAGAGGTGATGGTGGACTTGTTTAGCAGGTTCACCGCCGCTGCACAACCGGGCGCCACATTCGGATTGGCTGCACTGCCGAGAAGCTTCAGATAGTAATTGAGACCGAATACAGCGAATGTGCCGCTGGTGGCGGAGATTACCTCCCCGTTCACTCCGAATAATGCGAGGGTCTGGTCGAGCACGGGCTTTTTGTTGCCGCTACTGCCGGCGCAGGATGCCCAGTTTTTCCAGAATCCGACGGTCAGCGCACGGCCTCCTGGCGGCGGCGTGTTATTGACTGTGAAGGTCTGAGTCTGGCCCGCCGCGACCGTGAAGTTCCCGCACAAAATGCTGTTGTCAACCCCGGAATTGGTGGTTGCGCCGTCTGGCGGGTTGAAGGCGTTGGGCACGAACTGGCCCAGCGAGGTCAACCAACCCGGCATGACTATTTCGCACATCTGATAGGTCTGGCCGGGTATCAGCAACGTACTGAAATTGAAGCTGCCGCTATTCGCAGCGGTGGCGTTTTGCGATTCGATGATATTGCCGACCGCGGTCGATGTCGCTCCCTGCCGAAGCTGGAAAATAAACGATTGGGTACCGGCCGGAGCTATTCCACTGACTGTCTTGACGACTCTCGCGTACTGCTGGCTATTGATGAAGTCGCAACTGAACACCTTACCAGTTACGAAATCATTCGGATAAACCACGGTGAATGAGCAGACCTTGCCGCCGCTATTGGGGTTGGCGCTGTAGAGATACCAGGTATTCCTTGTTGTCTCAGTCACCGTGTAGGTTCCGGGCAGCGTCAGGAATGCGGCAAGGCCGGCGTAGGCGCCGTTTGCGGCGGCGCTGGCCGTAATGCCGGCTCCGGGCAGCCCTGGGCCGTTCAATGTAAACGTCCAGTTACTGCTGTCGGTGTTCGGCAAAGTAGATTTCCGCACCTGGACAGTCGGGTTGACGGAGGGCGAAATTTGATTTGTGAAGTTAGCGGCACCCGCGCAGTTCACTAATCCGTTCGCGTCGGGGCTTAGATTGAGCGTCTGTGGATTGGTGTTTGGCAGAGGGCTGAGCGCCGCCGGCAACGCGCAAGCGGGCGCGGGGCTGGCCGGCGCGCAATTCACAGGGTAATAAAGCGCGCCAGTTTCCGTCACGTAATAAATGTCCGCGGCGGGCCCTGTAACAGAAGTCGATTTACTGGTGTCTGCCGATGTGAACGTTAGGGTCAGGGGAGCCGAGCAGCCTGCGTCGCCCGCCCGGGTCACAACGAACGAGACCACGACCGTGCCGGTCGTAAAAAGGCCGCCTGGAATGGTCTTATTGATAGTAATGCCGGGGGTTGCGGTGGACGAGAAGTTTACATTTACGGGACCTGCTGTAAGAGCCAACCCATCTGAGCCGGTCAGGCCTGCTGAGTCGGTCAGAGCGCCGCTGGTGACGCGGGCGGCGTCAAGGTACACGGTCTTATTAAACGTGATGGAACCGCTGGCGGATTCGGCTGGAGAGAGCCAGTCCACTGGACCCTGGGTGTGAGTATCGGCGGTGTAGGCCGGTGTTGATCCGTCGGCCACGAAGGTGCCGAAGGACGGAGCCGGAACGGAGAAGGTCAGCCCTGAACCGGTCATCGATTCAACGTCAAGAATCGTGGCGCTCGGGTTGACGAATGTACCGGACCCTTGTAAGGTGGCTGAAGCTATGGCCGTGGTGTGATCCGGAATCGCAATACCTGTGACCGCATCTGTATATGTCCCGGTAGCAACGTCGTTCAGATTTAGAGTGCCGGCCGGGACAGTGATGGTATGGGTCAGCATCAGGAAGTTAGCTGTGTTTGCCGGAACATCTTTTATTGCCGGAGCCGTTGTGTCGAGAACTGTAGTGAGACCCGAGTAAATCACGTCCGTCACTGAGGTTGTTATTGTCCGAGAGGCAGGGTTAGTTGCGTATACATGCGTGGTTACGGTGATGTTTCCGCTCGCCTGGGCAGCGCCTTTTGTCCAGGTTACGGTGAAACTGAGCGGCAACGTTCTGATCGGATTGACCGCACAGACATTACCGAAGGACAAAGAGTTGGCGGTGGCGCTCTTTGTGAGATCCCAGGGTATCGAAGAATCCTGGAGGGCGGTCATATCTTTGCTCAGGGATTGCGGCAGGATTTGATTGACCGGAATCGAGATGGTTTTCTTACTTCCCGACAGCCCGGCCTGATCGAACAAATACGACTGGAGCGAAGAACCTGGGTAGAAATGCGAGCCAAGCGCCAGTCGTTGATAGTAGTCGAAGACGCAGGTGCTTCCGGCGTTTTGATGAATTGTTAATTGCCTATAGGTAACCACGTCCGTTCCGCCCCCGAACGGGTTAGTCGCGGTGCCCTGGAATGACTGCGACCCCGCGGTTACGGTGCATGAGCCGGCTGACTTGGTCGTGTTAACCATCGGCACCGAGACGACATCATAGCCGGTCCGGACGATGCTTTGATTGTCCCGGGTCTGATAATCCGCGGCGACATAGACATCGTAGGTGGTAGTTACGTTGCTTTGGCTGCCGGCTGAAGTGGTGAGACGGTGCGGCACCAGGTCGAGTTCGTTCCAACCCTTGGCCAGATTTCCCGTGGTATAAGCGGCATCCGGGCAGACAAACAGGCCATTGACAGGCAGCGTTATCGTGCCGTCATTACGACATCCCTCCAGAGTGAGGGAGATGAAGTTCGATGGAGTGAATTGCGCGGCCGCGGTACCGAGGCCACACATTAGAATCATTGAGGCGTACAGGATGGAACGCGCACCCAATGCTTGTAGTCTTTTGCTCGTCATAAATTCCTCTTCAGTACTTCCCGCCGGACACGCGGCGAAGTAATTGCATGCGCCGGGGTGAATTCGATTGCGGCTTCGATTGCCGCGAGCGACAAGATTCACTAATTCCCGACCAGGTGGTTGCGACCAACCCTGCACAAAATTTCTGGCCTGCCTCGCGGGCCGATGTCAGAGCCATGCAGGGCAGCCGAAGCACAGTCCGGACGCGAGTGGGGCGAAATACTTATGGCGAAAACTGCTAACCTGAGGAGGTACGCCTAGTACCCTGGGGTTTATGTTTGCCCCTCGCAACCGGCTCCTGTTGGCTCAGGGGCCGGTTCTCCAGACTATTTTTGACGTAATCGCTTTTCTTCTGAATTTACCTCCGTTGTGGACTTATAAAGAGCGACCTTATATACGAGAACCGTGCCGGGGCAGGCTTTCCTATAAGTGGTATCTCAGATAGTAACCCGACGCGGAGCTAACTAGAAGCCAATTATGAAACCGGGAGTAAGACGCTGGTATTGAGCGACACACAGCCGTGTAACGCGAACTGTTAATTATGGGTTGGTGGCAATTCTTGCATGCATTGAGCGATGCGCCGGGTTCACCTATGTTGCATCTGATTACTCAGTAACCGATCGGCTAACGCGCAGACAACCATTGGGATTAGAAAAGTCACCTTAGTCGCCATGGCAGATCCGCGGACAACCTTGTCGATTCGTGCAATTCAGTGCTCGAAAATGTCGATCACAGAGTTCATCGAAATATTTTCAGCAGAGATCCTCTTTGTATTCAACTACTTGTCTGATCGGCGTCTGTATTCGCCAGCCGTGTGGGATGCGACCGGACGATATGAATGAATCAGGAAGTACGTCCGGCGCACACGCGCTTCGGGCATTCAAGCGGCGTTCACTTTTGAAGTGGGTGGGCGCCGTTTCCCGTCATTTTGCAGGTTTGATTCAGCAGGTTCGGCGGTTCGGACTTTCCTCCCCGGGGTTGGTGGCCCCGGTTGTCCGATCCGCTACCGGCGCGACATGGGACTACGGTACGTTTGGGCGACGTGCCGCAGTTCCGCGCCGGAGTTCGTGAACTACAGGTTCGGCGGTTCGGACTTTCCTCGCCGGGGTTGGTGGCCCCGGTTGTCCGATCCGCTACCGGCGCGACATGGGACTACGGCACGTTTAGGCGACGTGCCGCAGTTTCGCGCCGGAGTTCGTGACTTACAGGTTCGGCGTTTCGGACTTTCCTCCCCGGGGTTGGTGGCCCCGGTTGTCCGATCCGCTACCGGCGCGACATGGGACTACGGCAGGTTTAGGCGACGTGCCGCAGTTTCGCGCCGGAGTGTTTCTGCTCTTTCATAACACCGTGTCAACATAGAAGGTTGGCTGTTCTTATCGGTTTTCATCCCATTGTGGAAGCGTTGCGTACAAAGCGCCCCCTGGAACGCATTCTGGTCGCGCGCGGGCTTGCGGGGCCGCGCATTCAGGAGGTAATCGATCTCGCGCGCGAAGCAGGCACTCCCGTTCGATTTGAAGAGCGATCCGCTCTCGATCGCCTCGCGACCGTGAAGGCGCACCAGGGCGTTGTTGCGCTGGCGGCAGCGAAAAAATACGCCGAATTGAGCGACGTTGCCCCGGAGTCCAAACTATTGGTGGTGTTGGATGGCGTGGAAGATCCACACAATCTTGGCGCCATCATTCGCACCGCTCATGCGGCGGGGGCGGGAGCCGTGATTATTCCAGAGCGCCGGGCGGCGGGCCTGACGGACGTTGTCGCTAAAGCGGCAGCGGGCGCGCTTGAGCATCTGCCAATCGTACGGGAAGGCAATATCAATCACGCGCTTCGATCTCTCAAAGAGATGGGTTACTTTGTGTATGGTCTGGACGAGCGCGGGACAACGGCGTACAACCAGGTGAAATGGGCCGATCGCTGTGTAATTGTGATGGGGGCTGAAGGCCATGGGCTGCATGACCTTGTGAAAAAAAATTGCGACATGCTGCTCCGCATACCGATGGCAGGCAACATCGCGTCGCTGAATGTTTCGGTAGCCACAGGCGTGGTCCTTTTCGATTGGCTACAGCGAGCTTAGCCCGGGGCGGAACTTTCGGCTGCTTAGGATTTTTGCCTGGCGAGCACCGCGCCCCAATGAAAGCCGGCGCCAAACGCCGCGAAACAGGCATACGCGCCCGCTTTCAATTGCGCCGTTTCGTGCCATTCGGAAGCCGCGATTAACATCGAGGCCGAAGACGTGTTCCCGCAGTGTCGGATATTCGAATAGAACCTGTCCGGCGGAACATTCAGAGCCCGGGCCACGCGGTCGATCAGATTCTGATTCGCCTGGTGCATGAGAAACGCCGAAACGGATTCCGGGGCAACCGCATTTCGCAATAACAACGCCTGAATCGCCGCGGGTATTTTGCGCGAGGCCTGCATGATGACTGAGAGGCCGTTCATATGAATCGGTCCGTTCCACCCGAGCCGGATATCGTCTTTCCATGTCCCGTCGGAATGGAGAACGGAATCCACAATTTCAAGCCCGGGTTCGCGGGGATCGGAAGAGACGAGACACACGCCCGCCCCGTCGCCGAACAGAATTGCAATATTCCGATCGAGAGGTTCTTCGCTGGCGGGAACGGACATCTTTTCAGCGGCGATTACGAGCGTGTTCCCATGCCTGGCCGCAAGCGCAAGGGCGAAAAGGGAACCCGCGCTCGCCATTGGCAGATCGATCGCGGGCACGCCTGCCAACCCAAGTCTCAACCCAATCCCGGCGGCGGGACCGGGGAAACGGTTTTCCGACGAACCGGACGAAACAATCAGCAGATCGATCTTGCGGTCTGCCCGGACCAGACAGTCGCGCGCTGCCGCGACGGCCATATCGGTAACCGACTCGTCCGCCCGCGCGACGCGCCGTTCTTCGATTCCACACGACTGGAAAATCCAGGCGGCTTCGCAACCGAGAGTGGTGGCCAACTCGTGATTTCCAAGCCGCCGTTCCGGCAGATAGCGGCCAAACGAGACGATGGAGGCCATTTCAACTCGCGTGCTTCTGCAAATACGCTTCTATTTTTGAAACGGACTCGAACCGGCGCGGGCTCAGGTCGGAATCCGGAACCACGATTCCGAATTCCTTTTCGAGTTCGCTCACCATATCTGTTAGCCCGAACGAATCGAGGTATCCGGATTCGAAAAGAGATTCCTCCGGGTCGGGGGCAACATCCTGTCTTGAAACGCGTTTAATCACCGCGACAACTCGTTCCTGCGTATTCATTTCATCTCTCCCCTGCTTTTATCCAGCAGCGCTGTCACAATCATTTTGCCCACCATGTCGTAACCTTCGCCAGTCATGTGAATATAGTCGCCTTGCGCGTAACCGGCCATAACCCATCGCCGAATCGCCCCGGAGCCGCCCAAGTGCTTTCGCCAGTCCCAGAAAGCGATCTGTTGCTCGCTGGCGATCTCTCGCTGGATCGCGACCACCTCCGAAAGGAACCGGAGCGGATGCAGTTTGCCGCAATCGGGCGGACCGATCATGAGGAATGAAGCGTGTGGCGCGGCCCGGCGAACTCGCTGAATCACGGCTTCCAGATCCGTCCGATATTGCTCGGCGGTCCACCTCGGGCTGTTGGCCTCGTTGGTTCCGTAGGCAAGAATGATCAGGGCGGGATTGCGCGCATTCACGCTTGCGGCCCAGAGCTGCTCGCTCCAGCCCAGGATCACGCTGGCCTGCGCGCCGTTGATTCCGAGCGTCTCGAATGTTAGACCATTCGATGAATCCAAAGCCCATCCAAAGAGGCGGACAGGATCGCGAGTGAGAGTTCTCAGTGTCAGGTCATGAATGCCAGGGGGCAGGGTGTAGGTGGCAAACCCCGGGCCGGGTTCTCCGTCCGTATTGACGGTCCCCACCGATCGATCGCCTTCCGTGAGTTCGAGTGCGCCTCCGCCCGGCTGCCGCAAATAAAATACGGTCAGGAACTCGCCTGCCGCGTTCAGAGTGACCGTTTGGCCGGGCATCCGCGTTGAGATACTGACGCCGCTGAGGCCCTGATCCGGATCGCCGCGGGAAGCCATGGTGCCCTGGGTGATCCAGCCGGCAGAGTTGTTGCCGTGCGCGTCGAAGCGCCGATAGCCTCTGTAGGGCCGGCCCGCCTGCACGAATCCAGGCCCGCCGTCGCCGAATCTCGCTTGCAGGGGCGCCCGCATGGAGTTGACCCAATCGTCTGAAGCCGTGTGAGAATCGCCGAACTGCAGGATGTGAATGGGTCGCGTGTCGAGCGAGCTGTAGAACGAGCTGAGAGCATCGGGGTTCTCGAGCGTCAAATCGTCGTTCTTAAGCTGCGACGCGATCTCTTCGCGGGCCTTCTCCCTTTGGGCCGGGGTAATGCGTGGAGGAGCCGGCTTCTTCTTTGAGATTTTCGCCCTGGCGCTTGATGCCGGCTTTTTGTTTACTGCCGCGATACAACCGCCGACCAGGCCGATGGCCGCGATTGCACAGAGCACAGCCTTCACTTTTCGGCGCCTTCGTAGGCCTGCACGAGAGCTTGTTCGAAGAGAGCGCCCACCTTAGCGGCGCCTTGCGGCAGGGGATGCATAAAATCCGCGCTGACGAGACGCGGTTGAGTACGATACCACCGTCCCATGGTGCCCAAGCCGCCCATGGCCTCGAAAGTATTGAAGAAGGCGCATCCGGTTTCCGCCGCAACGGTCTTCTGGACTTCGATCAATTTTTGCAGGGCTGGTGGCGTGACAATCTCCCCGCCCTCCAACACTCCTCTATCCATTGGACTCATCACAAGCAGCGAAGCACGGGGCAAAGCCTGGCGAATTCGGCGGATGACGGTGCGCAATTCATCAGGGTACTGTTTATCGATGTATGCGGGGAAGATGCTCTCGTTTGTCCCATAGTTCAGGACTACCAAATCGGGGTTTTCGTGTTGGAGCGCAATCGCCCATTGGGTGGTTTCGAAGAAGCGGGCTATCATCTGCACCTGTGCTCCGTTGATGCCGAGGCTGGAGTATTGCACGCCGGGCTGATCCTTATCGAAGCGGTAGCCCAGGAGGCGGACATTGCCACTGGTGACACGGAGTTCGATGGAACGGGTACGCGCAGGCAAGGGGAATTCAGCGAAGGCGGGGTATTTGGCGCCCGCGGCAGTATTGGTTTCGGAGATAACGGTTTCGCCCGCACTGACGCTGAAAGCGCCCCCTTCGGGCTGCGCGACGTAATAGACCGTTGCGCGCGTATGCAGTTCGTCGGGCAATCGCACGATTGAGACGGCGCCGGTCTCACCGCGAAAACTTACGCCACCAAGACCGTGCAGACCGTCGGCCGCCCGCGCCTGGCTGGCGGCTTCTATGCGCCACCCTTTTGCATCGAGCGTAACGCCGCTGTGTCCGTACCACGCCCAGGGCTTGGCGATGAGTAAAAAGCCGTGGCCGGCATCGCCGAAACGTTGCTGGAAAAGACGGCGGACATCGGCGGTGATGGAATCGGCGGTGGTGGGGGAGTCGCCGTAATGAAGAATTCGCGTTATGGCGCCGGTTTCTTTCGATTCGGTGCGGCGCAGGGCGGCGAAGAACGTGTCGAGACTTCCTGGCGGTATGGAAAGATCCGCTGGCGGGGGAACGAATGGCTTGTTTTTTTCGATATGCGCGGGCGCGAGGGCCGCGGCGATTGGCGCCGGGCTTTCCGTGGCAGGCAGGTGCAGCGAAAAGGCGCTCAGGAACTGTCGCGGGTTTGCGCCGCCAAAACGGATGGGCAGAGGGAGAAAAGGTAGAACTCCGGCCAGGATGCCAAAAAAGCCGATTGCCAGCGCAGTTTTGACGGGCACTCTGAGGGAAGTCAGCATCAGAACCTGGAATAGATAAAAGGCGCGGCGCCGGTGGAAGAAACCAATTGAATCGCGACGACGAGCAGCACCAGGGAGGCGGCCTGCAAAATAGCCGGTGTTCGGTTAAACCAGACGATGGAAGTATCGTGCCACGATCGCGGAACAAAATGCGCTGCCGCGCTAATCAGCAGGACTGCGAGGAATGGCGGAGTCACGTTATCGAACGAAAACCGCAGGCTGGTTAGCGACCCGATCTGACTCAGAATTTTAACGGCGGTTTCAGGTGAAGCGGAGCGAAAAAAGATCCAGGCGAGCAGCACGAAGTGGAACGTGAACACGCCCGAAGCGATGTTCGCGATGGATAACTCCCCCGGTTTTCTCCTGATCCGCTGGTTCTTTCGGCCGGTCTGCCACAGCCGAAAACCCGCCAGTGCGCAGCCATGCAGGGCGCCCCAGATTAGAAAATTCCACCCAATGCCATGCCAGAGTCCGCCCAAAATCATCGTGACGATCAGGTTCAGGTAAGGCATCACTTTTGTTCGGGGTCCAGGGAGTGCGAAGTAAAGGTAATCGCGAAGCCAGTTGGAAAACGTGATGTGCCAGCGCCGCCAGAACTCCGAAATGTTCACTGCGCGATAAGGCAGATTGAAGTTTGCAGGAAGCCGGATTCCCAACAGCAGCGCGGAACCAATGGCAATGTCGCTGTACCCGGAGAAATCGTAATAGAGCTGGAAAGCGTATGCATAGACGGCAACCAGAACGTCACCCCCGGAATACAGGGTGGGAAGGTCGAAAACCCTGTTCACCAAATTGGCGCCCAGGTAGTCAGCGATCAGAAACTTTTTGAAGAGCCCCAACGCAATCAGGAACAGGGCACGGCTCCCGTCATCAGCGCTTAGAACCGCGCCGTTCCATTTCCATTGCCTCGCCAACCCGGCCACGGGAGTAATGGGGCCGGCGACTATCGTCGGAAAAAATGTTACAGAACTTATGTAGGTGAGATACGAACCGATGGGCTTAGTCTCGTCGCGAAAAATATCGATTGTGTAAGTCAGGGCCTGAAAAGCATAGAACGATAAGCCGAGGGGCAGAATGACGATGGTGCCCGGAAGATACCGGCAAAAAAAGATTAGTCCGATGTTAATCGAAACACTGATTGCCAGAAGCAGGCGCCGGGCCAAAATGCCGCTGTGACGATGAATGGCCGCGCCGATGAAGAAATCACAAGTGGCCGCCGCGGGCACCAGGAGCAGGTAGACCAACCCCCATTTCGCGTAGAATAAGAGGTTCACCGCGAAGATAAGCGCCACGGCTGCCCGCCTGGACCGAAGCAGCCAGAACGCGACGAAAGTCAGCGCAAGAACGCAGTAATATTCGGGCGAGGTGGGTAACATGTTGGCCCGGAGTTACGGAGCCGCTTTGAGTATAGGGTGATACGACCTGACTTACACAATACCCGTACAATATTATTTTTCATTCATGAGCCGTTACACATCGGAATGTATCGCAATTGCGTGAAGATTGGTCAAATGCCGGGGCATGGCTGTTTCATGAGACCACTCTGAGTCTTTCGAAAATCGGATGCCCACAAAATACCCGTAGTCGCGGAAGACGCAGTAGCAAACGCCACCCTCGAAACTGGCGTCGCCTATGGACAGGACGATGGGCGCGTTCAGGGGGATTGTGTCTTCCACCTGGACGCAGGCGCCCAGGGCCGAAATGTCTTCGAGTAGCGCGTCGGCTGTTCGATGGGTTTCGGGCCAGCCTTCCTCGAACCATTTCACGCGAACAATATCCGCGCAAAGAAAGCGGTTTTGGCCGCGTCGTTCCGAAATGCTCATGTGCGTATATCGACGGATGGGCACGGAGAGTTTAGTGTGTCAGGAGCGGGTGCAACTTGCCGCCGCTGCACGCGGCTTGAAAGGCGGGCGGGCGGCACTGGCTGAGTCGGAATGCTCAGGACGGCCATCCGATATAATGACATTTCACCGCCAACGTCGATAACTATGCCTCTAAAGCCCATCGCTCCGCCTGCCGGCGACGAGAAAAAAATCTACCTGCTTAAACCGCGCGGGTTCTGTGCGGGTGTGGTCCGTGCAATCGATGTGGTTAAGATCGCGCTGAACCTTTACGGACGCCCGGTCTATGTCCGTAAAGAAATCGTACACAACAAGCATGTCGTTGAGGAATTGCGGGAGATGGGCGCGATCTTCGTGGAAGAGCTGGCCGAAGTGCCTGATGGCGGACGGGCGATTTTCAGCGCGCATGGCGTATCGCCGGAAGTTCGGAAGCAAGGCAAGCTCAGGGGGCTGTCGATCATCGATGCGACCTGCCCGCTGGTCACGAAAGTGCATTTGGAAGCGGTGAAATTCGCGCGCGAAGGCTACACGATCGTGCTCATTGGGCATAAGAATCACGATGAAGTGGTGGGCACTCTTGGTGAAGCGCCGGAGAAGATGATTTTGGTGGAATCGGTGGCGGATGTCGACGCGCTTGAGATGGAAGATCCTTCTCGCGTGGCGTACCTGACGCAAACAACTCTGAGCCTGGATGAAACGAAAGACATCATGGCGCGTCTGGTTCAACGGTTCCCTTTGATTCGCGGTCCGAAATCCCAGGACATTTGTTACGCGACAGAGAACAGGCAAATGGCGGTAAAGGGAGTGGCTCAGTTTTGCGATCTGCTGCTTGTGGTGGGTTCAGCCAACAGTTCAAACTCGAAGCGCTTGGTGGAAGTGGGCGACACTTATGGAGTTCAGTCGTTTCTTGTAAACGATTGGAGCGACGTGGACCCAGCCTGGATGGAAGGCGCAAAAACGGTGGGAGTTACAGCGGGAGCGTCGGCGCCGGAACACATGGTGGAGCAGATTGTGAACGCTCTTCAAGGGCACGGTTACAACGAACTGGAAGAAGTGGAAATGATCGAGGAAGATGTGCGGTTTTCGCTGCCACCCGAACTGGCGGGCGCGGCAGCGCAGCTTTACAGCATCGGCAGGTAGGAGGCGGACTGTAACGGATGACGTCTTCTTCAATTCTGGGTTCGGCGCCGCGCATGGCCAGATCCCCCCAAATCACCGATGCCTTACTCAAGTCGTCGAGGGAAGCGGCAGAGCGGGCAGCTGAGAATTTGTTGTCACGGCAGCATCCGGACGGATATTGGTGCGCGCTGCTCACCGCCGACACGACGCTTGAATCGGACTACATTCTGCTGCAACTGTGGCTGCACCCTCCCGCACCGGATGGTATCTGGAACCCTCCGAACCGCGGTCAGATCAACCGCGCGGTGGATCGAATACTGTCGAAGCAACTGCCGGACGGTGGCTTCAATATTTATGTGAGCGGCCCGAGTGAAATCAGCGCGTCCGTTAAGGCATATTTTGCGCTGAAGGTGGCTGGAATCGCGTTTGAAGACCCGCGCCTCATTAAGCTGCGCGACCGCATCATGCAGTTGGGCGGCATTCAAGCCGCCAACAGCTACACCAAAGTCAACCTGAGCCTGTTCGACCTGTACCCGCGGGAGGGCACGCCGAGCATTCCTCCGGAGATTCTGCTGCTTCCCGGTAAGGTGCTTTACCAGATGTCATCGTGGACGCGCGCCATTGTGGTGGCGCTTGCGATTGTCCATGCGCACGATCCGAAGCGGCCGGTACCCGCGGGCTTTACGCTTCAGGAACTGTTCATTCCCGGCAAGAGCACGGCATTTGAGGGCGAAGCCGCCCTGCTGAGCTGGCGGAAAACGTTTATTCAATCCGACAAGATTCTGAAGCTCTGGGAGAAATACGGGTACGCGCGAATCCGGCAAACCGCGCTTCGCAAATGTGAGCACTGGATGCTGGAGCGTATGCGGCATGCGGAAGGGCTGGGAGCGATCTATCCGCCCATGCAGTATTCCATCATGGCGCTTGAGGTGCTTGGTTACAAGAAGGATCACCCTGTGCTGAAGGAAGCTATCCGTCAGTTCGACAGGCTGATGGTGGACGATGGCGAAAAGTTGTTCTTCCAGCCTTGCTTTTCGCCTGTCTGGGACACGGCGATCGGCGCATATGCACTCGGAGAAGCGGGTTTCCAATCGTCCCCGGCGCTCGGAAAAGCGGCCGACTGGTTACTGAAACATGAGATTCGGCGAAAGGGCGACTGGTCTGTGAAGCGCCCCTGCACGGAACCTTCCGGATGGGCGTTCGAATTCGAAAACGACTGGTATCCGGATATCGACGACACTGCGATGGTGATGCTGGCGTTGCCACACATGAAGGCATCGGACGCCCGGGCGCAGAGCGCGACGTGTAAGAGAGCCCTCGACTGGCTATTCGCAATGCAAAGCAAAGACGGCGGATGGGCCGCGTTCGACGTGGACAACAATTGGGAAATTCTGACCCACGTTCCCTTCGCGGATCATAACGCGATGCTCGACCCAACGTGCGCGGATATTACGGGTCGAACACTTGAGGCACTGGCCGCAAACGGATTCGACCGGAACCACCCCGCCTGCAAACGGGCCATCGATTACCTGACCCGCACACAACTGTCAGATGGCAGTTGGTACGGACGTTGGGGCGTTGCGTTCATTTACGGAACCTGCTTCTCGCTGCGCGGGCTTCAGGCGATGCGCGAAGATGATCATGAACCGCATATTCAGAGGGCCAATGAATGGCTCAGGTCGATTCAGAATCCCGATGGCGGCTGGGGTGAAAGTTGCGCCAGTTATGACAATGACGTGTTCACGCCCGCGGAGAGCACTCCTTCACAAACCGCGTGGGCGTTGATGGGCTTGATGGCGGGTGGCGATACCTACAGTTCCAGCGTGCGAAATGGCATCGGGTATCTGATCTCGCGCCAACAGGAAGATGGAATCTGGCCTGAAGCACTCGCAACGGGCACGGGCTTCCCTAAAGTGTTCTATCTGAATTATCACTACTACAGGTTGTACTTCCCTCTGCTCGCACTGGGAACTTTCCTGAAGCAGCACGGGGGATAGAGCGTGGCTTCGGCCCGCCATTCCCGATGAAACCCACTCTTGTTACCGGTGCGTCCGGGTTTGTTGGATGGCACGTGGCCCGCCTGCTGCTTGAGAAAGGGCACCGCGTTCGCGCGCTGGTTCGCTCTTCCAGCCGTATTCCAGAGCTTGACGTTGAGACGGTTCAAGGGGACTTGCGGGATAAGCCTTCTCTGGAACGCGCGGTTGCCGGATGCGGCTTGGTCTTTCACGTTGCGGCGGACTACAGGTTATGGTCCAGGAACTCTTCTGAGCTTTACCAGTCGAACGTGGATGGCACCAGAAACATGCTGACCGCCGCGCAATCGGCAGGCGTGGAGCGGGTTGTCTATACCAGCACGGTGGGCTGTATCGGCGTTCCCGCGGATGGAATCGGCGATGAGAATCAGCCGCTGTCACTCGACAGCATGGCCGGCGCTTATAAGCGTTCGAAGTTCATGGCCGAAGAAGCGGCTCTTGAAATTGCGAAGGGCGGCTTGCCGGTGATTGTGGTGAATCCCACGGCGCCTATGGGTGATCATGATTTCAAGCCGACTCCGACCGGGCAGATCGTCAAAGACTTTCTGCGCGGAGCAATGCCCGCCTATATCGACACCGGTCTGAATGTCGTCAACGTTCGGGATGTGGCGCAGGGCCATTTGCTGGCGAGTGAGCGGGGCGTTGCCGGTCAGCGATACATTTTGGGCTCCGAGAATATGACTCTCGGGCAAATCCTGGGCGATCTTGCGGCGATTACCGGTCGACCCGCGCCGAAGATTCAACTTCCGTATGCGGTGGCCTGGACCGCGGGCGTGGTAACCACGGCATTCGCGTATCTCACGGGCGTTCCGCCGCGCGCGCCGATGGAAGCAGTGCGCATGGCCAAAAAAAAGATGTGGGTTTCGCATGGGAAGGCGGCGGCGGAACTCGGGTACGCCCCGGGACCGGCACGCCAAGCCCTGGTTGACGCGGTCGGATGGTTCACGAAATGAGTCAGCCGGTCCTGTTCGTCGCGGCGGATCCGAGGGAGTGCGCTTCCTGGGTCGCAAGGTGGAGCGACGTTCGTCCGTTGGATCTGCCCGTGCATTGGGCGCGCGCGGGCAAGTGGCTCGGCGTGGATGTAATCGCAATCGCCAATGGCGCGGGCTGGGATCGCGCCAATGCGGCTGTTCTTTGCATGGTCGAAAAGCCGAAAGCGGTTTTCAACATCGGGTTCTGCGGCGCGCTGGACCCCGCGCTCAGGATCGGAGATGTTTTCGTTGCGAGCGAGGTGCGCAGCGGCGGCTTGAAGTATATGGCGTCGGCGCCGCAAAGCCAAGCGCAGGCGAGGACTGGCGCGCTGGCGTCCATCCAGCAAATCGCGCAAACCGCCGCCGAGAAGAAAACTCTGCGGGAAAGGGGCATGATCGTAGTGGAAATGGAAGCCGCGGGGGTTGCCAGAGCATCGGAAGAACTTGGTGTGCAATTCTACTGTGTTCGGGCGGTAAGCGACCTCGCAAACGAGGATTTCGCCAATGATTTTAATAGATTCCTTATGTCCGATGGCCGATTCGATGTTTTGGGTTTGATTTTTCGAGCTCTTGGAAGCCCGATTGCGAGGTTTGGAGAACTGATCCGGCTCTCGCGACGGACTGCCCTGGCCTCGAGAAATCTGGGAGATTTTCTTGCAAACTGCAGCTACTGATTTGCCTGTACACATGCGGGCAGCGGTGTATCGCGGCAAAAGTGTAGTTTCGGTGGACGAGGTTGCCACGCCGGAAATTGGTTCTGGTGAAATTCTCATTCGCGTGGAGGCCTGTGGCGTTTGCCACACCGATCTCAAAAAAATTGAATACGATCTGCTGACTCCGCCGCGTATCTATGGACATGAGACGGCGGGCGTGGTAGCCGCGGTTGGCGCGAACGTCACCAAATATGTGCCGGGCGACCGTGTGATTGTTTTTCATCACATACCCTGCGGGACATGTTTTTACTGTCAGCGGAAACTTTATGCGCAGTGCCCGGTTTACAAGAAGGTGGGCGTGACGGCCGGATATGAACCGGCGGGCGGGGGCTTCTCGCAATATGTGCGGGTGATGGACTGGATAGTTGAGCGCGGAGTGGAAGTTATTCCGGAGGGCGTGCCTTTCGAGACTGCCGCGTTCGTGGAGCCCGCGAACACCTGTCTGAAAGCTGTTGAACAATGCGATCCGCAACCCGGAGACGTGGTGCTGGTGCAGGGACAGGGCCCGATCGGATTGCTGTTCACCATGCTTTTGAAGCTTCGCGGATGTACGATTGTGACCACGGACACCATCCCCTTGCGGCTTGATCTTTCGGGCAAATGCGGGGCGCATTTTGCTCTCGATCCGCGAACCGTGGATGTGGCGGGCAAGCTGAAGGAACTCACGGATGGTCGCGGGGCAGATATGGTATTCGTCGCCACCAACGTTCACGGGTTGGTGGAAGAAGCGATCCGGTGTACGCGGCCGGGCGCTCGGATCATGCTGTTTGCGCAAACTTCGGACAAGGAACGAATCGAACTCTCCGGAGCCAGTATCTGTGTTGGAGAGAGGACTTTGCTGGGTTCGTACAGCGCCTCGATGGATTTGCAGGCGGAGTCCGCGGATCTTGTTTTCAGCGGCAAACTGCCGGTTCACCTGCTGATTTCGCATTGCGTTCCGCTTGATAAGATCGGGTTTGCATTCAGGCTGGCCACACACCCCGGCGAATTTCCAGAAGAGAATCCCCTGAAGATCGTGGTGAAACCGCAGGAGCTTACTCCGGCAGAGGCAGAGCTGTGAACGAGGCATCAATTTGAACGAGACAATGCTCGCCGCCGTTCTCTACGGCAAGGAGCAGGTGCAGGTGGAGCGTGTGCCGGTGCCGGAGGTCGGACCGGAAGACCTTCTGGTTCGCGTTCGCGCTGCCCTTACATGCGGGACTGATCTCAAGGTCTTTCTGCGCGGCTATCATGCGCGGATGATTATGCCCCCGGCGTTGTTCGGGCATGAACTTGCGGGCGACGTGGTTTCCGTGGGCGAACGTGTGAAGGGTTTCGAAATCGGGCAGCGGATTGTCGCCGCGAATTCGGCGCCTTGTCTCCGATGTTTTTATTGCCGCAGAGGACGAGTGAATCTCTGCGAAGACTTACTGTTCAACAACGGAGCTTATGCGGAGTTTATCCGGATTCCCGCCCCTATTGTTCGTCTGAACACGTATGCGATTCCGCCGCACCTCGATTATCGCGACGCCGCGCTGGCCGAGCCGCTGGCGTGTGTGGTGAAAGGCGTGGAAGATTCGGAAATGCGCGCCGGAGATACGGTGGTGGTGCTGGGCGTTGGACCCATTGGCTCCATGTTCATCCGGCTTGCGAAGCTGCGTGGCGCACGAGTGGTCGCGGTGGGCAGACGGCGGCTGAAGATGGAAAAGGCGCTGCGATTGGGCGCTGACCGGTTCGTCGCAACAGAGGAATCGTCGAATCCCGTGGCTGCCGTGCGGGCCATGACGGGCGGGCATGGGGCGGATATTGTGATTGAGGCGGTTGGCAAGCCCGAGACATGGAACTGGTCTGTCGAGATGCTGCGGCGCGGCGGCACGGTTAACTTTTTCGGTGGCCCTCCGAATGGAACGAAAGTGGAACTCGACACCAACCTGCTGCACTACTCGGAAATCACCTGCAAGGCAAGTTTTCATCACACGCCTTCCACAATGCGTGAGGCGCTGGACATCATCGCAAGCGGTGGAATCACAGCGCGCGACTTTGTCGATTCCGAGGAGCCCCTGGAGAATCTTTCCTCTGTCCTGTTTCGGCTGGCCGAGGGCACCAGCGGATTGAAGACGGCCATCATTCCGTGACTCCGCTTTATCCGAAGGAGTTTGTCGCGAGCCCCGAGGCGCTGCGAAGGCAGTGGACCCACGCCGAATCTTTGGACTATACGCGCTGGCTGGCGACTAATCACTACGAGAATTTTCATGTAGTGAGCTTTCTGCTTCCGAAGCATCTCCACCAGGATTTTTACAACGTTTATTCGTACTGCCGCTGGGCCGACGATTTGGGCGACGAGATTGGGGACACGCAGGAAAGCCTGCGGCTGCTGGAGTGGTGGAATGCGGAGCTTGACCGAATGTATGCGGGTGAAACCAGCCATCCCGTACTGGTGGCTTTGCGCGGAACGGTTGAGAAGTTCGGCATCCCGAAGAAGCCGTTTGCCGACCTCCTGCGAGCCTTTGTGCAGGACCAGACCGTAACCCGCTATCAGGACTGGGCCGGCGTGATTGATTACTGCGTCTATTCGGCGAACCCGGTGGGGCGGCTGGTACTTTACCTTTGCGGCTATTCGGATGAAGAACGCCAGCGGCTGTCGGATGCAACCTGCACGGGGCTGCAACTGGCAAATTTCTGGCAGGATGTAACGGTAGACCAAATGAAGGACCGTGTGTATCTTCCGTTAGACCTTCTGGCCAGAAACGGCTATTCGGTTGAAGAGATGTTTGCGCACAAGTTCGACGGGCGTTTTCGTGAAGTGATGCGTGAGGCGGTCGAGCACGCGCGCGGTTATTTCATGACCGGACTGCCGCTTGCCCGCATGGTGAATAAGCGCCTCTCTGTGGATCTGGAGTTGTTCAGCCGCGGCGGTCTTTGCATTCTGGATAAGATCGAAAAGATGGACTACGATGTTCTGTCCCGGCGCCCCAGGATTTCAAAAACGGAACGGGTGCGTCTGCTGGTTGGCACGCTGGCTCGCGTCGCTTTTTCGGGGACTCCGCGGGCGGCATGACTTCGCTCGATGCTTCGTACGCGCATTGCCGGACGGTAGCGAAGGCGCGGGCGAAGAATTTCTATTACTCGTTTGTTCTGCTTGACCCCGATCGCAAGAACGCGATGTGCGCGGTATATGCGTTCATGCGGTATTGCGATGACCTGAGCGATGAGCCCGGCGCGACGAGGAGCGCAATGGATCGGTGGCGGGAGGCTCTGAAAGAAGCCTGTGCCGGGCGCCCGGACGAGAGCCCGATTTGGCCCGCATTTTTGGATACCGTGACTCGGTACGGCATTCCTCACGCTTATTTCCACGACATGGTTGAGGGTGTTGCTTCGGATATTGAGCAGGCGGCTCCGCGACGCATACAGACCTTCGAGGAACTCTATCGATACTGCTATCGCGTCGCGTCGGTTGTGGGACTGACAACCGTACACATCTTCGGTTTTGCATCCGAGGAAGCGAAGGCTGAAGCGCTGCCGCTCGCTGAGAAGTGCGGGATCGCGTTTCAGCTCACGAACATTCTGCGTGACGTGAAAGAGGATGCGGAACTGGGCCGGGTTTACTTGCCGGCGGAGGACCTGGATCGGTTCGGAGTCGCTGTGGAGGATTTGGCTGACGGGCGAAGGACGGAACGGTTCGGGGCGCTTATGGAGTTCGAGATTGAGCGCGCCCGTATGTATTATGCGGAATCGCAGTCTTTGCTGGTGAGAATTCGACCGCAAGCCAGGCCGTCCCTTTGGGCACTGATCGCAATTTATTCGGGCCTGCTGGACAGGATCGCCGAATCGCATTACGATGTATTGCGGCGCAGGATTTCGTTGGGTCTTTCGGACAAGCTCTGGATTGTTGCGCGCGCGGCCGCGGGGTTAATGTAAGGACACTCAATGAGCTTTGGGTACGCCGTTGTTGCATACCCAGATCTTGTCTGAGGCCGCATCGTATCCGGCGATTCCGTTGGGCGCGCCTTTGCAATCCGGTGGACCGGGGATGGTCGGCGGAGCAGACGCCGGGCTTTGAATCCGCCGAATCACCGGCACGGCATTCGTTTGCACATACTGGGGGACGCCTGCCACGTCGAGCCAGGCCTGCGGCGCAAATACGTAGATGGCGCGGGTTGGACTGCCGTCATTTGAGTAGACGCGAAAGGTGACCGATACGGCAGAGTGCGCAGCGGAGTCGGTGGCGGCATTAGTCGAAATCCATCGCCAGTTGGAGTCGATGGGCTGCCTGAGTGGCTGATTCAATATGGACCCGGTATAGGTCGCGGAATCGTCTGAGATTTCGGGCCAGGCCGTGGCGGTTCCGGAGTCGGTGCGCATCCAAACGCCCGCTCCGATGAGATGGCCCGCCGGCACACCGGCGAGCATCTGGGATACGGTTGTCATGTTCGCCGCGCCGGAAGCTGCCGCAAGCGGAACTTTCCATGCGGTTCCGTTGTCCTGAAAGCGAGTACCGTCTTTGCACGCCGGCGTGTGCCCGAGGCATCCGTCACCCGTGTTTGCGTAAATCCAGGCGCGTGCGGTCTGCTGGCCGGATCGCAAGAGAATATTCTCGGCAAAGTTGGCGGCCATTGTGTGGATCGGCGTCCCCGCGAGCGTTGTGAATGCCAGTGCCGTGTTGCCATCGATCTTCGGATTTACCACTCCTTTGCCCAGAATTACAGAATTGACTTCGAGGGGGTCGCCGACGAGGGGAGGAACGCCAATGTTATGGGAGAACTCGAGATCAACGGTGTTCTGGATGTAGGCGGCCTGGGCGGCATCGAGCGAGTTGAAAAGCGAATTGCGAATCGATACGCCGAATGCGGGTTTGTCGTAGCTGAAGAAATCACCATACACATCCCAACCGGTGCGGTTGTGTCCGTTGTCTTCGAAGTAGGCATCGTTGATTTGGAGTCCCATAAGGTAGCCGTGATAGTAAATTCCATACTTCGCGTTGCCTTCCGCTACGGCGCTGAAATATAGTTCGATGCTGTCATTCCCTATGAAAACGCCGCCAATCCCGTTGGCGGAGTATTCACCGCCAAGAATTTGAGTCGCGTTGTTGTACCCATCCCGGAGATAGAGCCCCCAGCCACCCGAACTGTGAGAGTGAACGTTGAGGAACACAAAACCGTAAGTCCGGTCGAGTTCAATGTTCTTTGAGCGGAAGCCGCTCACTTCAACGCCATCGAGCGTACAGAGAGCGGCGTCGCTTCCGTGACTGCCGTCGAACTGATACGGGGTGGTGGCGCCGTGGAATTGCATGCCGATATCGGTTTTGCCATCGCCGATGAGCGCGAGATTTCGGATGCGGAAATGAAAGGCTCCATCGGAGAAGATGACTGGTTTGTTTCCGCCGTCGGGAACGATGCAGGAGGATTCGCCGTCTCCTTCGAGCATTGTGCCGCTGGTGAGGACGATTTGGCTGACTTTATAGCACCTGGGGCGGGAAACGACGTGAACCACCGGTGGTGAAGTGTAGCCTGAACCCGGACGTTCAATGGTTACGGATGTGAGGCGGCAATTGCGGTCGATTTGCGCGGTGGCTCTGGCTTTGTCTTTACCAGCGCCAACGATGACGATTTCCGGGGGCTTGCAGTAACCGGAACCGGGATTCGCAATTGTCAGACCGGTGATAGCTCCGTTCCCGATGGATGCAATCACTTCGGCGCCCGTGCCGGTGACGTCTTTCGGAAGGTACACGCGGCCACCGCGCGCGGCATTTATTGCAGCCTGAATGCCTTGCGTGGCGTCAGTGACTCCGTCATCCGGCAGAGCCCCGAACGCCGCGACCGATGCCGTTTGGCCGCGGGCACAACCCGCGATCGCCAGAAGCGCGAACATAGTCCTAATCATTTGTTTTACTGTTCTAGGTTGGCATACGCGTGCGCAGATTTGTGGGGCCAATCTGCTAAACTAAGGGTCTCTCCTTGGGCGGTTAGCTCAGTCGGTTAGAGCACCTGCCTTACAAGCAGGGGGTCCGCGGTTCGAGCCCGCGACCGCCCACCATTCGTTTCAGCAACTGCGAATTAGCTCGAATCAAAAACAGCAGCCGCAAGTGTCCGTTCCCGCCGCGCGAAACTGACTGAACCGGAGCCTCGCACAAAAAGTAATACCGATTTACTGGAACCTTTTATTAAACGTGTATATACTTATTCCTTCCGCCTGAGAATACTTAGGCACGAGGGGACAATCTAATGAAAATGAGCGTTAGCCGAGGTGCTTCCGCGCTTGTGTTGCTTGGCCTTGCGGCCACTCTTTCCGGGCAGGATTTTCGGGCTACTTTATCCGGGCAGGTAACCGATACCTCCAAATCGGCGGTCCCGGGCGCCACCGTAAAAGCCACAAATCTCGGCAATAATTCCGTCAAGGAAGCGAAGACCAACATTGGCGGCTACTACACGCTTCCATACCTCGATCCGGCCGATTACAGGGTGGAAGTGTTCGCCTCCGGGTTTCAATCTCTCAGGCGGGAATCCGTCACGCTGCGGGTTGCCGATAAGTTAACTATCCCGTTCGAATTAAGCGTTGGACAGATGACACAGGAAGTCACCGTAACAGCCCAGCAGGAAATCCTCGATACCGGAACGGCGGATCGCGGGCTGGTCTTCGATCCCATTAAAACGCAGGAGTACCCGCTCAATGGCCGCCAGACCTACATGCTGATGGCTCTCACGCCAGGTGTCGTATTCACTCAGGAGCAGTTCGGCGCGAGCGGCTTTTCCGGTACCCGCGGGTGGGACGTCAATTCGAGTTACAAGATCAACGGCGCCCGCACCGGCGAGAATCTTTTTCTGCTGAACGGCGCGCCCATCAGCGACAACGGCGGATCGTGGCAGCTTGCGCCGAACGTGGAAGCGGTTCAGGAGTTCAAGGTCATGACGAACACGTACGATTCATCGTACGGAAGATTCGGCGGCGGCGTCGTGAATACCACGCTGCGTTCGGGCGGCAATCACTGGCATGGCGATGTGTTCGAATACTGGCGCAATCGCCTGCTGGATGCGAATACGTTTCAGAACAATGCGCAGGGTCTGCCCAAGGGCTACCATAACCAGCATCAGTTCGGCGGAGTGGTGGGCGGTCCGGTCCGCAAAGACAAGGATTTCGTCTTCGTCAGTTTCGAGGGCTGGCAGGAAGTTGTTCCGTTCCCCGCCCTTTCGAGCACTCCCCCGACAATCCTGCGCGATGGCCAGCATTTCACGGATCTCGGCTACAAGATTTACGACCCGCTTACAACACATGTGTGCAACGCGGCCACCGAGCCCTGCCGCGGTCAGGCGAATATTGCCGATCCCTTCGCGGGCAACGTGATTCCGCAAAGCCGGATCAGCGCCGCCGGCGCGAAAATCCTTTCCTACTACCCCGCCCAAACCGCGGGGGGACTGAACAACAACTTTGTCGCCGCCGGCAATCTGGGTCGTTACTACTACGAACAGCCGATGGCCCGCTGGGATCACGTATTCGGCCAAAACGATAAGATATACGGGCTGTATACAGGCCAGCAGGGCTATGAATACCGCTCCACAACCGGCTTTCCGCGCCCAGCCGCAACCGGGAACACCAACAACAACCGCACGGACCAGAACGCAATTGCCGACTACACACACGTGCTGAACGCTTCCACAGTACTGGATATTCGCGCGTCATTTGGCAGATTCGTGCAGACCACTCCCGGGTACAGCGACCCAAGCCTGAAATCAATTGACGTAATTGGCGTGACGGTGCCCCGTTCAGCCAACTCCCCCGGCCCCGCGCCGCCCTCCATCAACCTGGGCGACTACAGCGGGCCGATTTTCGGCAGCAGCACCGCATACTCCTGGAGCGCGTACAACCAGTGGAATTTCACGCCCAGCATCACGACTTCGCGAGGGAAACACTCGTTGCGCGCAGGTCTCGAGATGAATTACGTGATGCAGGCGACCAACAGCACGGGTTCGTCCAATGGTTCGTTCACTTTTAATTCCGGCTGGACGCAACAAACCAAGAGTCAACGGGTGAACGCGACGGACGGCAGTTCCGTAGCAAGTATGTTGCTTGGTTACATGGATAGCGGCAGCATTGCATGGAACGACAATATTTTCCGAACACGCCCATACCTTGGCCTCTACCTCCAGGACGACTGGAAAGCAACCCAGAAACTCACGCTGAATATAGGAATTCGCTACGACGTGCAGATTCCGTGGAAAGAGCGCTACAACAGGGAAAACCGCGGCTGGGATCAGAACGTCAAGAGCCCGTTCAGCGATCAGATTCTCGCTAACTGGGCGAAACTGAAAACGCAGTACGACACGGCGAATCCGAACGCGAAATATCCTTACCCGTCGCCCCCCTCCATGCTGACCGGCGGCTTCGTGTTTCCGGGAGTTAACGGACAACCTGACCGGCTCTACAATACCGACTGGACCAACGTCCAGCCCCGTTTAGGCTTTGCGTATCGCCTCGGCGACAAGACGGTCCTGCGCGGCGGAGGAGGATTTTATTATCAATCCACTACGCAGGGCGGAACCACCACCGGATTCCAGCAAAGCACGCCTTTTCTGAATTCGCTGAACAGTCTCACGCCCGCGGCCGGTTCAAACCTTACTGGCCCTTACTCGATTTACAACCCGTTTCCAAACGGCATACTGGCGCCGACGGGCAGTTCGCTGGGCATTCTGACGAACATCGGTAATTCGGTAAGTTACGACCCTCCAGGGTTCCGGGTCCCCCGGACGTACCAGTATTCTTTCGGTATTCAGCGCACCTTGCCCGGCGGCATTGTCGCCGAGCTCACTTATACTGGAAACTATCAGAACCACATCAACCTTTCGCAGAACCTGAACCACGAAACCTATCCGAACCAGCTGGTTGCCATTGGCGACCCCGCGTATTACAGCCGCAGCGTACCAAACCCTTTCTTTGGCATTCTGCCTGCCACGAGTTCTCTGGGTGGAAGCCCGAATCTCTCGGCGAATAATCTGTTCCGCCCGGATCCCATCTATCAGAACATCACCAACAATTTGATTCAGCAGGGCAAATATCGTTCAGATCAATTGCAGGTTCGAATTGAGCGTAGAGCATTCGGCAATGGAGATAAGGGTTCCGGCGTGTTCACCTGGGTTCTCTCGTATGCCTTCGCGAAAGCGTTCGAACAGAATCACCGGCTGAACGACTGGGACATCAACGAACCTTTGATTCGCGAAGTCGATAATACGGATAAAACACAGAACCTTTCGATAAGCGGCGTATGGGATTTGCCGGTGGGCAAAGGGCGTCGCTTCCTGAATACGAACAATCGCGTGGCGGGGGCTGTCATCAACAGCTGGCGCTGGGATCTGATTATGAGTTACGAGAGCGGCAATCCCACGGGCTGGCCGAATCTGATTAACAAATGCGGCGACTGGCATTCAAAAGATCAGAACGAGAACAACTGGTTCAACAACGATAAGTCATGCTATTCGCAGCTGGCGAACGGCAACGTGCTGCGCACCAATCCCGACCGGTTTGTGGATATCCGCGATCCAAGCGTGGGCCCATCCATCAACACAGCTCTCGAAAAGGATTTTCATATCGGCGAACGTTACAAGGTGCAGTTCCGTGCCGAGTCGTTCAACCTGTTCAATCACCCGCAACGCCCCGGCCCGGACGGCTCTCTGACCAGCGTAACGTTCGGTCAGTTACCGAAGAGCCAGCTAAACTTTCCGCGGCTCGTGCAGTTGGCCGCTAAGTTCTATTTTTAGTTTTGGGCTTTGGGCATTTCAGGAACACTCCGCGCAGCCGAAACTCAACCGGTGGTGGAGTGTTCCTGAAATAGATCGCAACACGGTATTAGCTCAAGCTAAACGCGCCTTGGTTTATTGGTGGAAATGTCTTCGGTAGCGCAGGCCCGCAAGCCCGGCCAGCCTCAGCCCGAACAGCGCGACGGAACTGGGTTCCGGGCTCGACGCGGTGTCGCTCAGGGTCAGCGTGGAATGAAAACCGGGACTGTTTGTGTTGCCAAAATCGAACGCCCCCGAACGCTCTACGGTGCTGACGCCCCCAAGTTGTCTGCAGTAGAAAGAGTGATGCTCCCGAAAAGCGTTCCGGTGCCGATGGTCGAATACCCGCCAGAGTGTCTATCAGAGCGCTCGTCGAAATCGAGCGTGGCGCTCGTCCATTGACCGACAACAGGGATATTGAAATCAAAGTGATCCCGAAACTTAAGGCCGTTACCGCTACCCGCCGCGTAGTTGCCACCGGGAAAGTTGCCGTTATCGGTCCCGTCAGATAGCGGCCTCTGTTGGTAGCATCTATGTTCACGGAAGCCGCAAAAGAGACCGAGGCGGAACACAATCACGCCAGCGGGATGAAAATCAGGTGCCTGAACGAAGCTCCGAAATCAATAAATAAATCCTCCTGGAGCCGCCCCCGATCACGACCGATTACCCCGCGCGGCGGCCCGGTCGATAGTATCGGCCCAGCCATCGTGCGATACCATCCGGTCCTGGATAGATAAGCCTTTCCGTGATGCCGGCCTGGTCGAGTTTGTCGCGAATTTCCGGCTTGGCCGCAGCGGGTATCACGATTTCCCTCGCGGCTTCCGGATGCCTCTCCAGCCACGATTGCAAACCGATATTCGCGTTCGAAATCACCGAAAACAACGCGAACTGATTGGCAATTCGCATGTCCAGCGAGGGCGGTTCAAGAAGCAGAACGAACGGTTGTTCGGCCAAACGGTCGAATTCGTCAAGCCGCGTCGCGACCGATTCCAGCATCTCCGCCGTAAAAACGTCGGCTCCTTCCTGCCGCAGCACTTGCCTCAGCGGCGAGGGCAGGAACTCGTTCGAGTGCTGATGATTGAAGCACCAAACTACTCCCTCCCGATCGAAATCTTCGGCATCCACGGTCGCGAAGTGGAACGCGATGAGAGGAGAAAAGCTCCAGTCCAGCAGCCGTGTGGGTAAGCGGTGATGCTGTGCGAACGGAAGCAACTTCCAATCGGAACCGGCGACCGGCAGTTCTCCGCTGGCATATTTTCGAAAATTACGAATTAAGTGACGTTCGAGAGGGCGAAGGTCATCATTTTCCGGAGCCAATCGCGCCAAGCCGCTGAGCAGAGGGTGTGCTCTGGTACCTGCGCCGCGAAAAACCCAGGAAGAACGGTATCGGCGGATTACCGGATCCCATGTGTCGCGATATACCTCCTGCAACAGCTCTGCCCAGTTTGAGATCTCCAGAGTCTGCAAGCGACCTCCTTGAGAATCCGGTGCGTGCCCGCGCGTTGGATGCCATTTACATTGCGCCAGGCAATCTGGCGCGGTAACTGCAAGTAACCGGGCCATGCGCGTTTCACAAATCCGGGTAATTGGAACGTTAGCGACGGGTATGGCAGTTGCGCCCTGCTTCGGTCAATCGGGCGGATCCGGCACGGGAACTCCGAGCAATGCCACGGGCTCCAGCCAGGCATCTCCCGCGGCCGGAGCTACGGGCACTGGTTCCGCGAATGTCACCGGGCTCGGTCCCGGAAACGGTGGAGGTTCGGGGGGTTAACGGCGCGGGGGCGACCACCGGCACGGGAACGCCCCCGGGCACCCTGCCGATCGCTTCCGGGAATCTCAGAAATTCCGGCTCGGGGGGAAATGGCACATCACATGATTTTGGCTGGCTTGGGCTGATCGGATTGGCCGGGCTGGCGGGCTTGATGCGCGGGACAGGCGGCAACTCCGCGAGATCCACGCGAGGTTCGAACCGGGCCTAAACGCGGTTGACCCGATTGGCCACTTGTTTGCGGCGCACTGGATTACGTGAACACTAACGAGATAGCGCCGGAAGCAATTCTTGGCTTGGTTGGAACCCAGGGTCCGTGCATTACGATGGTGCTTCCACGTAACCCGACTGAGCTAAAAGATGCAATCAACAAAGTAAGGAGCGAATTGACCCGTCAGGGGATCGATTCCGCCCCGCTGCTGGATCCCGTGCTTGATGCAAACCGCGACTTCGGCGGAAAAGAAGGAATTAAGAGCCTGACGGCGATTCTCCGCTCACCTGAAGTGCTGCTTTCGCTGCCTGTGGACTCGGCGGTCAAACCTATCGTTAAGGTGGGAGATGGTTTTGATTTGCGCACCTTACTGTCGATATCGGACACGCTAAGGACCTTCTACATAGTTGCGCTGAGTCAGAAGCGCACCCGGATCCTGGAATGCACCAGAAGGCGCGTCACGGAACTGCCGTTCCCGGAGGGCTTTGCCGCCAGCCTTGCGGACGCGATGCAAACCCGGCCGCCCGACCATGTCCTTGATAACAGATCCACAGGGGGGCCTTCCACTGGCTCCATGAAAGGAGTAATGTTCGGCACCTCTACGGACCGCGAATCCAAAGACGAATACATGCTGCACTTTTTCATGGAGATCGACAGGGCGGTTAACGTGGCGCTTAGGGGGCGTCAGGAACCCCTTATGGCGGCCGGCGTGGAAAGTGAGCTTGCGCTGTATCGCCGGGTCAACACCTATCCGCGGTTGCTGGAACCGGGTGTGCAGGCCGCGCCGGATGGAATGGACACCAGGGAATTACAGCGAAGAGCCGTGGACCTGCTTGACAGCCGGCCGGAGCAAACGATCTCAGAATCGCTGGCTGGCTTCGATAAGAAAATTGGAACGGGGCACGCGTCCGTACACATTCAGGAAATCATCTCCGGCGCTTATGAAGGAAGAGTTTTCCAATTATTCTTTCAGGAGGGCGCAATTTACTCCGGAACTTTCGATCCTGTTCGCCAGCGTGTGAAACACACCGAGGACCCTCTCGACAACCCGATCGATCTCATTGAGGAAGCCGCGCGCCAGACCATTGCGCACGGCGGAGAAGCACACATTCTGCCGGCGTCCGCCATGCCGAACGGCGTGCCCGTTTGTGCTCTGTTCCGATACCCCGCGACTCCCGGTACAAGCGGCTAAGCCGCTCAGGGCACTTCGTCGCCTTAAAGGCCATTGGCAGAAGGGTCCCCAACTGGAAACAGAGCACACGCACCGAAATTCCGCGTTTGATCTTCGCGCGAACAGTATTCGGCGGCTGCGATGCGGAAAACCAGAATATGTCCAATCACGAGCAAGCGGACAAGCCGCTCTCGCCCGCCACGTTTCGGGAACACGTTGGCGCACGAGTTGCACATCCCCTCGCCATGTATCACCACGTGAAACAGCTCATGTATACGGTCCACGTCGGGGAGCCCAACCCCCGGTTTGGGAACATGCTGCTCGAACAGTTCGGCGGAGCAAACGGCGAACTCGCGGCGGCAATGCAGTACTCGATTCAGGGCCTGAATTGCGACGACCCGGAGCGTAAAGACCTGCTGATGGACATAGGAACCGAGGAACTTAGCCACCTCGAAGTAGTCGGGACCCTTGCCCGAATGCATTTGAAGCCGATGAAGCACGACCGGCGCGCGGCCCATGAAGATCCGCTGATTGCAATTGCGGGGGGTGGAGGCGTGAATCTTTTCAATTCCATGGGCGACGCCTGGACAGCCGATTACCTGAAGATCACGGGGGAACTCGATGTGGATCTGCGGAGTGATATCGCCGCGGAGGCGCGCGCAAAGATCGTCTACGAACGGCTCATCAACTTCACGGACGATCAGGGGAGCATCGATGCGCTTCAATTCCTGATGACACGCGAAATCACGCACATGAAGGCATTTACTCTTGCCCTTGAAAGCATGGGAAAGCCTGAATTTTCAATCGGCCGAATCCCACCCACCCCGGAACTGGTGAACCAGTATTTCAACGATTCCACGGGCACGGGGGACAGAGGAGAGGCCGATGTCCGCGGACCATGGAACCAAGGCGGCGATTGGGAGTTGGTGACCGCTCCAGCATTTAAACAGCTGAGGTCAATGGAAGCGGGGAGCCGCGAGCCGGTTTCTAATGCAGCCGATTAACAACAGAGAAGATTCCGGAGAACAATTTATGCCACACATCAAAGAATTACTTGTCGACCAGTTACAGGGGTTACTCGATGCCGAGACCCAGCTTACGGGAGCGCTGCCTAAAATGGCGCAGGCGGCTAAAAACCCGAAGCTGAAGGAGGCTTTCGAAAAGCACCTTGCGCAAACCGAGAACCACGCAAACCGCCTGCGCCGGGCGCTTGACACGCTGGGCGATGGCGCAAATGCCAAGCCCTGCAAAGCTATGGCGGGACTCATAGAAGAAGGGCAGCAAACGATTGATGAGGGAGCGCGGCGAAACCCCGTTGCCGCCGATCTCGCGCTGATCGCCGCGGCCCAGCGGGTGGAACATTACGAGATCGCAGCTTATGGCACAGCCCGAACTCTGGCGCGACAGATTGGAGAACTCGATTGTGCCCGCGCCCTTTCTCAAACGCTTGGGGAAGAGGAAAGCACGGATTTTCTGCTGAGTTCTATAGCCGATCCCCTGATTCAGCAGGCCTCGCTTGACGACGCGGGCGCGCGCGTCGATTTGGGGAGGGAGACGCGTTTCCAACAGACCGTGGGTGCCGCGCGCGAACGCGTGGCCAGCTAAAACCGCACTGCTACTGGTCTGACCGGCTGGAGTTCACCCGGTCAGACCGTCCCCCCGCCCGGGGTGAGAACCGTGTTTTCCTAAACTTAAGAGCAGAGACACCCCCGAATTCCCTTATACTGACAAGGAGCATTCTGGGTTGTACACTAGGGTGATATCGTACGGATCACCGTTTGCTCAAATGAACAGGGTCCCCCGGAGGAACGTTACTTGAGATCGTTAAACTTAGCTCTGCTCGCAACAGCATATGTTTGTTGCGCCACTTCCGCAAAAGCCACACATCTCTCAATGTGGACCTGGTCAAGTACCGCGTCAGGTGTTCTGGAATCGGGTACGGCTGATTTTTCTACTCAGGTGGATGCTGTCAGCGGGTTCGACCTGGTAATCGTGCTGGTCAATAACTCGACCGTAAAGGCGACGGCTTCCGCGCAAATACTTGACGGCCTTTATTTCGACCTCAGTTCGGGAGGAGCGGCTTCCAGCCTTTCGATGTATTCGGCGACCGCCGATCTGGGTCTGCTTACCGACAGCACGTCTTTTCAAAAGGATCCGACCACGGCCACGGCGGGTACAAACATGTGCGCCCCGGGAACGGGCGCCGGAACCGCCTCAGCGCCAAACAGCACGAACTGTACCGTGGCAGACGGCTGGCAAGCAGCCTACAATTCATCGGGATTAAACGGGGGTGCAAAGGCCACTCAGCAATATGGCATCGGCACAACCGGGCAGGGAGGAGTTTTTAATGGGAACGGCGCGCAGGCCGGAAGCTTCGGCTTCGGAATCGCCCCCACGGCTGGTGTTGATCCAACCACGAAAGGCAACGGACTTGAGGGCGCGTATCCGCCCGGCTATACATATCAGCAGGGGACATTCGTACTGCGGGGCTTTACCACCGCGAACATCACGGTTGCAAACGTTGCGGGCGCTTACGGGACGGCTCCTGAAGCCACGCCCGCCGGCACCATCGTTGTTAACACCGCAACACCCGAACCGGCGTCGGCGGGTTTGTTTATCGGCGGGCTGCTGCTTGGTCTCGGCTTGCTTCGACAAACAGCGGTGAAGCGCCAGTCGGTGTAGTTGGCGGTTTTGCGTTTGGGGGATTCCAGTCCGCCTTGCATCCCCCAGCTACCCCGGCAATCTATTCTCGCTAATCGAGCACGGGGAAAATTATGCGCGAGGCCTCCGGCCCGCCCACGTACACCTTTTCCGTCGCGCTCACAAAATCGCCCGACAACGCCTTCGGAATATCCATGAACTTCTGCGGATTCCGATCCGTGAGCGGAAACCACGAACTCTGAATCTGCATCATGATCCGGTGTCCCGCCCGAAACGTGTGCGCCACATCGGGCATTTTGAAAGTAATGCGATCCGGCTCATCCGGCTTGAACGGCACCGGCGATTCAAAGCTCTTGCGATACTTCCCGCGGAACGGTTCTCCCCGAACCAGTTGTTGATAGCCGCCCATTGGGCTCACATTGGCGATCGGCGCAGCCCCGGCAGCGGGAGCCGGCGCGTTGTAATCCGGATAATCCCCCGGATACACATCGATCAGCTTCACAACAAAATCCGAATCGGTTCCTGAGGTAGAAACTTTCAAATCCACCGAAACTGGCCCGAACACCGCAACATCGTGGTCCAGCACCGGCGTCTTATAAACCAGCACGTCCGGCCTCTCCGCGGCAAAGCGCTGATCTCCGGTCATGTAGTCTGCACGCATGTTCGTCGCAAGCGTTGCCACATAAGGCACCGGCTTGTTTGGATCCGAAATATACTCGTCCACGCCCGCGCGGTTCGGGCGCTGCCACGCCAGCGCGCCTTTCTCGCCCGGAAAAAGTTCCACAGGCTTCGCGGTCGCTGGAGGCCATGAATCGAACTTGCGCCACTGATTGACGCCGGTTTCGAACACCCACGCTCTCGGAAATTTTCCCTCGCCTTTCCCCTTCAGCTTGTTCACAAAAAACGGGAATTCAATATTCTCCCGAAAATAGAGCGCCGTCTTCGACCCGAAATTGACATTCCCCACGCGGTCGCCGTCCCCCCGGGAAAAAGCACCGTGCGTCCACGGTCCCATCACCAGCATGTTGGTCGCGGGCGGGTTGTTCCTCTCAATGAAACCGAACGTGCGCAGCGGTCCCTGCAGATCTTCGGCGTCGAACCATCCACCCACTGTCATAACCGCGGGCTTAATCCCCTTCAGGTACTGCCAGATCGAGCGCGACTTCCAAAACGAGTTGTAAGCCGTGTTATTGATCACCTCGCTCCAGAACGGATTCGTGTGCTTGAAATACTTCTCTTCGCTGTTCGCAAGCGAACCCATATCGAGAAAGAACTGATATCCGTCCGGCGTGCCGTAACCGAAAGGAACGCTTGGCTGGGGCGTGGCGGGGTCGCCAACACGCGGCTTGAAGTTCTGATAAAAACCGAAATTGGCAGCCAGCATAAATGCTCCGTTGTGGTAGTCATCGTCGCCCAGGTAATAATCGGTCACGGGAGCCTGCGGCGATACCGCCACAAGCGCCGGATGCGCATCGATCATTCCCGCGAGCGCATAAAAGCCGGGCTGGGAAATACCCCACATCCCAACCTTTGACTCGCAGCCGGGCACATGATGAATCAGCCATTCGATTGTGTCGTAAGTGTCGGTGCTCTCATCGGTATCTTTCGCGTTCGACTTATTCGCCCTGTGCGGCTTGATTTGAGTCGGCTCGCCCTCGCTCAGATACCTGCCGCGCACATCCGCGTACACAAAAATAAACTTCTCGCGCGCAAACAATTCAGACGGCCCCAGGTTCCCGCGGTAAACATCCTCGCCATACGGAGCCACGCTGTAAGGCGTGCGCGTCATCATCACCGGATAAGTGCGGGCTTCTGTGAACACGTCTTTCGGAATGTACACAGACACAAATAGCTTCACTCCGTCACGCGCCGGAATCCGATATTCGAACTTCGAGTAATTCTCCCGGATATTGAGCGGTGGTGGAACAGAGGCCTGCTGAGCCTGTGCGAGAACTCCGGTCAAGATCATAATTGCCGGCCAGAAGGTGCGGATCATTTCCAATCAGTATTGCACCCGCGGGCCATAACGTTTCCATTCACGCCCGTTCCCGCGTTAGCCTTACAGCGGGAACTTCGGCGCTGCGCCTGGCAGCCGCGACGGGTTCCATTTCGGGGACTGTGCGGGACGATTCCGGAACTGTGCAAGGCACTCGCGTAGCTCTCGTTTCCGATGAGCCCGATTCCCCGCCCTTCACGACGCGATACTCGATCGCCCAGCCTGACGGCTCCTGTTCGTTCCCGAATCTGCCGCCCGGCGATTACAAAATCGTGGCGGTGAGCGAAGCCGGCACGGATCTCGCCATGCAATCTTCCGGTCTCGATAAATACGAAGAATTCATGGATAAGATTCACGTCCAAACCGACGAGAAAATCTCAAAGGGCCTCCGCCGAAGAAACCCGAACGCCCGCTGACTCCGGTTCATAACTTCGCTAAGACTTCCAGAACCTGCCGATCGTGATCCTTCGTTCGCGCACTCGTAATCACGTCCCGAATGACGCCATCCCTCCCCACAATAAACGTCACCCGCCGTGAGATCCCGATCAACGGCATACCTACGCCGTACCGGCGAATCATCACATGCTCCGGGTCCGGCAGAATGGAAAACGGCAGATTATGCCTGGCCGCAAATTTGGCATGACTGCTCGCGGAATCGGCGCTCACTCCAATCACCACTGCCCCGGCATTCCCGATCTCACGATAGCCATCGCGCAGCGAGCATGCCTGCGCGGTGCAACCGGGCGTGCCGTCCGCCGGGTAGAAATACAGCACCACATTCCGCTGTCCCCGGAATGCTTCGAGCTTCACCAGATTCCCGTGCTGATCCACGCCTTCTATCGGCGGCGCCACGTCCCCCGGCTTGAGGCTTATGCCCTGTGATGCTGCCGCCACGAAGGCAATCGACCCACACAGCGCGAGCGCCCCTGCAATCAACAACCAAACACCCAACCGACTCCGGAACATGCCTCATATTACAGTTCGCGCGCCGCAACCGGGCAATATAGAGACATGACCGGATCACGCCGCAACCCGCTGCTCCGCTTTCTCACGTGGCTGGGCGGCAACGAGATGGGGCTTTTGCTCGCGGTTGCCGGCATTGCGGCCGGAATCTGGGTCTTCGCGGAGATTGCCGATCACGTCATCGGTGGCGGTACTCAGCATTTTGACCGCGCCGTGCTGCTCGCCATGCGTCATGCCGATAAAACCCCGCTCGGTCCCCCTTGGGTACAGGAGACTGCGCGTGACGTAACCGCTCTTGGAAGCGTAACCGTCTTGAGCCTGATCACTATTGGCGTGTTTGGCTTTTTTGCCCTTGACGACAAAATGCCGCTGGCCCTTTTCACAGCCGGCTCCGTCGTAAGCGGTTTGATGGTGAGTAGTTTCCTAAAGCACCTCTTCCATCGCCCCAGGCCGGATCTCGTACCCTGGTCAGTCTACGTCCAGAGCACCAGCTTTCCCAGTGGCCATTCCATGCTTTCCGCCGTCACCTATTTGACCCTTGGCGCTCTCCTGGCCCGAACTCAGCAGCGCCGCATGCTCAAAGCCTGGTTCATGCTCTGCGCTGTCTTCCTCACCGTTGCGGTTGGCGTCAGCCGTGTCTATCTCGCTGTCCATTGGCCCACCGACGTGTTGGCAGGCTGGACCGCCGGGGCCGTATGGTCTCTTGTCTGCTGGCTTGTCGCACGCCGCCTGCAAAACCGTCAGGCACTCTCCGCGGCCCACGCGAAAGACATATAATCGCGGGTTGCTCCGATGCTCGACAACCTGATAATCATTTCTTACTTCGTGGTGGTATTCGGAATTGGAATTTACCACTCGCGCCGACAGCGCACCACCAGCGAATACTTCCTCGCCGGCCACAGCATTGGCTGGTTCGCAGTAGGGGCTTCGCTCTTTTCCACCAACATTTCGAGCGAGCACTTCATCGGCCTGGCCGGCTCAGGCGCTTCAGCGGGACTTGCGGTTGGCTGTTACGAATGGTCCGCGAGCTTCTGCCTGTTCATCCTCGGCTGGCTGTTCGTCCCGTACTACCTCAAATCCAAAGTTTTCACTATGCCGGAGTTTCTCGAACGGCGCTTCAACTCCAACTGCCGCTGGTACCTCACTATCGTCTCGCTGATCGCTTATATCTTCACGAAGATTTCAGTTCACCTCTTTGCCGGCGCCATCCTGATGCGATCCGTACTCGGCTGGGACTATCTCACGACATCGATCATTCTCGTTCTCGCCACCGGCATTTACACTATCTGCGGCGGCCTCAAAGCCGTCATCTACACCGATCTCTTCCAGTCTTTCGTGTTGCTGACCGGAGCGATAGTCCTCACTGTAATCGGCCTCGACCGTGTGGGCGGCTTCACGGGGCTGCGCGCGGCGCTTCCTCCCGATTTCTTTCACATGATCAAGCCTGCGAGCCATCCGGTCTATCCATGGGTGGGAACCATTTTCGGCACCACCATTCTCGGTATCTGGTATTGGTGTACCGATCAATCCATCGTACAAAAAACGCTCAGCGCGAAGGACCTTGAGAACGCCAGAAAGGGCAGCTTCTTTTGCGCCGCGCTCAAGATCCTTCCGGTATTCGTCCTCGTTCTGCCCGGGCTTATCGCCAAAGCTCTCTATCCCGACGTGGTGAACGGCGACAACGCTTATCCAACGCTTGTGCTTCGGCTGTTGCCCAAGGGCCTCGTCGGTCTGATGGTCGCTGCTCTTCTGGCAGCTCTGATGTCTGCCATGAGTTCCGTCCTGAACTCATGCTCCACGCTGATCACGATGGATATTTTCCGCAAGACGCACCCGGATGCAAGCGAAAGGCGTCTGGTGTTCGTCGGACGCGTGGCGACCGGAGCCATTGTGGTGCTGAGCATTCTCTGGGTACCGCTGATCAAGTATCTGAGCAACGAGATCTATCAGTATTTACAGAGCGTTCAGGCGTACATCGGCGCGCCGATCACGGCAGTGTTTCTGGTAGGCGTTCTATGGAAACGGGCGACTGGCAGAGCGGCTTTCACGACCTTAATAACCGGCGGACTTCTGGGCGCCGGCCGGTTCACTCTCGACGTGATGCACGATGCTTTTCAGATGGATCTCGGCTTCCTGAATGGCCTGGTCCGCTTTAGCTTTCTGAACTACAGCGTGATCGTGTTTCTCTTCTGCGTCCTGCTGATGTACGTCATCACCGTCTCCGAACCCCGCCGCGGCGCCGCCGCCGAATCGACTCTGACAATGAGTTGGGGCGCCGGCGGGAAACACGTGTTCGATCGCGCCGACGTAGCCTGGACCGGAATGGTAGGCTGCTTCATTGTTGGGCTCTGGATACATTTCAGCTAGCGGATTCCGCAATAACCATACCTTTCGATGGGTTGCCGGAGCCAAGCCAAATCCTATACGATCATGACCTGCTGCCGGAAGTAAAGTAACATCCTGGTCGCAATAGCCGTCTACTTTGATCGGCGCTATTTTTCGGCCTGAGGGCCTTCATCGGTGTTTTGAAAAGAGCTTTCAACAAACAAAGGATCGGGCTTCACAGGTGGAATGGATATTTGAATCAATGAATCGACTCGCAGGCACTCTCCTCGTAAGCAGCGGACTTGCAGTTCTGGCCGTTGGCGCGGCAATGGCGCAGAAGGCTCCCGAGCTTTCAAAGGAATGGCCGACGTATGGCCACGACTCGGGCGGGATGCGCTACTCGCCGTTAACTGAAATAACGCCTGCGAATGTCAGCAAGCTTAAGGTCGCCTGGGTTTACCATCTGAAGCCGGCGGGAACTGCGGCCACACCGGCCCCCGCGGCGCCTCCGGCAGTTGCTCGCACTGCCGGAGCTCCAGTGGGCGATGTGCCGGAACCGGCGGGAGGCGGCGCGGGTTTTGGTCGCGGAAGAGGCCGGGGCGGCAATGGAATGCGCCCTAGTGGCGTTACGCCACTCGTTGTCAACGGCGTGATGTACCTGACCTCTCCTTATGCCCGTGTGGTGGCGGTCGACCCGACGGATGGCAAGGAACTTTGGGCCTTTCCGCTGCCCTCCGGTTCGCCTGCAACGCGGGGCGCCGAGTATTGGCCGGGTGACGGGAAAACTCCCGCGCAGGTCGTGTTTGGAACCAGCGACGGTAAATTGTATTCCCTGGACGCGAAGACCGGCAAGCCCAACAATTCTTTCGGAGATAACGGAGTGGTCAACATGAACACACCGGATATCATGCGAGGCATGCCTGGCCGGAACGCGCTTAGCGCCGCCCCCATTGTGTACAAGAATTTCGTGATCGCGGGCGGCACTACGCAGGAAAATCCGCCGCTGGGCCCGGCTGGCGATGTTCGTGCCTGGGACATGCGGACTGGTAAGGTGGCGTGGACATTCCATTCGATTCCGGCCAAAGGCGAGAAATTCAATGACACATGGGCCGATGAAAGCTGGAAAAACCGCTCAGGCGTGAATGTTTGGGGCGCCATAACGGTCGACGCGCAACGCGGCATTGTCTATATGCCATTCGGCGCCCCCTCGGTGGACCAATACGGCGGTGACCGCGCCGGCGACAATCTCTTCGGCAACAGCCTGGTAGCGGCGGATGCAAATACGGGCAAGTACCTGTGGCATTTCCAAACGGTCCATCACGATCTCTGGGATGCCGACATGACGGGCGCTCCGGCGCTGTTCGACGTGAAGCAGGGAAACAAAACAATTCCCGCCGTGGCGGCCGTGAGCAAGGTGGGCCTGGTGTTTCTGCTGGACCGCGTGACCGGCAAACCGATCTACGGGGTGGAGGAGCGCCCTGTGCCGCAGAGCGAAGTCCCACTCGAACACTCTTCGAAAACCCAGCCGTTTCCCCTAAAGCCGCCGCCGCTGGCGCGCATGACCATGCGACCGGAAGATGTCGCAACCGTGACGCCCGAGATTGAGGCCGGCTGCAAGAAGCTGATGGAAGGTTTGCAGATGGGCGGACCTTACCTGCCGCCCGCTTACAACCGCTTGCGCGTGCAGTTTCCTGGCAATCATGGCGGGGTGAACTGGGGCGGTGTTTCCTTCAGCCCGCAACTCGGGTACCTGTTCGTCAATACCAATGAACTTGGTCAGATCTCCGGAATGAAGGATCACGATAAGAGTCTTGGGCCGGCGGCGGGCGCCGGACAGGGGAATCGCGTGGATCCCGGCGGCCCCTATGAAGGCGTGCCCGGCGGCGGGCGCTTCAGTCTCAGGAACGGCAACTCGCCGCAACAACTACCCTGCCAGCAACCACCCTGGGGATTGCTGACCGCTATTAACGTGAACACCGGTGAGTTTGCCTGGCGCGTGCCGCTGGGCGTGACGGACAGCTTACCGGCGGACAAGCAGAATACAGGACGGCCCGGCAACGGCGGCACTATCGCTACGGCAGGCGGCTTGGTTTTCGTCGGAGCAACGGATGACAGCCGCTTCCGCGCATTCGATGCGAAGACTGGCAAGGAGCTTTGGACGTTCAAGCTTGGTGGCGCCGCGGAAGCAACCCCAATGACTTACCAGGGTAAGGACGGCAAACAGTATGTGGTGATCACGTCGACGGGTGGCGGCTTTTTCAATAATCCGGTGACGGACGACAGCATCATGGCATTCGCGCTGGACGGGGCGAAATAGAGCAGGCTAATTGACGCGGAGCACCAGACGGTTCTCGCGCATGGTTCTGCTCAGATCCCGGCAGGCAATTGTCCAGTCCGGAAATGACTCGGCCAATCGGTCGAACAAGTCTCGCTTCCTCGGGTTGTTCGAATGCTGGCTTGCTCTTTCATAAAGCGTCTGTCCGACGCGGTCGAACCACTTTACGTTGTGACGGCGAACCATTTGATCGCGGAAAAAACCCGCAAACAGAAGTACCTGAGACCCCCCGATTTCAAGCATTTCCGAATCGGTCCGGGTCATTGTCTGGAGTACGAAATTGTCCAGCACTTCAGAAAGGTTGGCCATGGGCGGGAGCGATGTCGTATCGGACCGGGAGGTCTGCGAATAATGAGCCAGCACGCTCGCGACGTACGCTATTTCGTCGTCCCTGACTCTCTTGGCTCCAACCATTTCTCTCAGGCTCGCCAGGAAAAAATTGAGAGATCTTCCGGCATCAACCGCGATCAGTTCTTCGAAAAGACTGTCCACAACTGCTCCTTGAAGCTAATTGGACGCGAGATGTTTGAAGTGAGTTACTGCTGCATGCGACGGAGCAGCCAGGCATGCGCCACACGGATTTCCCTGCCGATTGTCGCCAGAGATATCTCCATCGCATCCGCGATCTCTTGAGCCGTCATGCCCCCGAAGTAACGCATTTCCACGATCCTGGCCTTACGCTCATCCTGGAGGGCCAGAGCTTCCAGAGCCTCATGCAGCATCAGGATCTCGGTCGCGCTCTCCGGCGCGGCCGCGAGGTTGTCCCGAAGAGTTATCGGAGCGCCGCCGCCACCGCGCTTGGCGGCGGATTTACTGCGCGCGTGGTCCACCAGGATAGTGCGCATCACCTGAGCGGCAAGACCAAAAAACTGCGCACGATTCTGGAATTCCAGGCTTTCCTGGTCGGCAAGCCTGAGGTAGGCTTCGTGAACCAGGCCCGTGGCCTGAATTGTTTCCGATTCGAAGCCGCGGCGCAGGTGAGAAGCGGCCAGGCGGCGCAATTCATCGTAGAGAATCGGCGTCAACCGGTCGAGGGCAGCGCGGTCACCTTTGCTCCAGCACATCAACAACTGCGTCACTTCATGCTTTTCCACTGGACTCATGGTTTTTCTACTCTACCCTGATTTTTAGAACGCATTCACCATTGAAATTTGCTCAGGCGGGCAATCGCCGGATGGTTTCGAGGCCGCCCGCGACCCTAATTTCAGTGTGTTAACCTTTTACTTTCCACCCTTAGAGGAGTATCAATCCGTATGTTTCGTACCCTGGCACTACGCATGGGCCTGCTTTGTCTGGCGCTTGCGCCCTGCGTTACTATCGCATCCGCACAGGTGAAAATCGCCGTGATCAACACCCAGAAGGCGATGGCCGATACCGATGAACTGAAGAAGGCATCCGCGGCTGTGGAGGCCAAGTACAAGCCTCGCCAGGATGAGCTGGCGAAACTACAGTCAGACCTTCAGTCGATTGAGCAGCAACTGAACAGCGGCAAGCTGAATCAAAATGGCCAGGCGGACCTGCAGGCACAGGGTCAGCGGAAACAACGCGACGCGCAGCGCATCTCCGATGATCTGCAGGCCGATTTTGAACGCGATCGTCAGGAAATTCTCGGCAAGGCTTCGCAGAAGATGCAGGTCGTGATCACGAAACTCGCCGAGGAAAAAGGCGTGGACGTGATTATCGATGCGGCTCAGACACTCTATTTCAAGCCTGCGCTCGAACTCACCACGGAAGCTACCGCGGCCTACAACAAAGCCAATCCCGCAAAATAGTTCCGGGGACTTCCCCGCACAGTTGTTCCGGGCCGGTGGCTTCGGAATGTGGGCGTGGGAACAATAGATTGGAGCGCAACGTCGAACACGGCATGCCGGGCTATCTGGATCAATACGGCGCGGGTGAAGACCGGCGCAATCAAATCATATTCAGAATTGTCGTCTCTACTCTCGCGGTGGTTATAATTGCCGCCTTTTCGTGGTATCTGCTGAAGAACCATCACCAGGAGAACGTTGTAAAGAACTTTCTCTCGGCGATTCGCAAAGGCGATTATCAGGGCGCGTATCGAATCTGGGGATGCACCACCCCTTCAGCCTGCTCCGGCTACAGTTACGACAGCTTTCTTGCCGACTGGGGTCCGAATGCCAAATCGAGTTCCCAAGCGACCGCGAACTTCAAGCCTGATTTATCCGTGCTGGGGCTTACCGACAGCGAGTCCTGTAACAATGGCGTGCTGCTGACCGTCGAAGTAAATCGGTCCCGGACGGAGAAGCTTTGGGTGAACAAGAGCGGCGGTTCCAGTGGCAACGGCGATTCCATTAGCTTCGCGCCGTATCCGATTTGCCCTCATAAAAACCCCTGGGCAATTATGCTTCACCGCACAATCGGGCGACTGCGAAAGCCACTGTTGAAATAGACTGCCGGACAAACGAAGCTCTGAAATAGACTATTAGGTGACCACATGAGCACAACCACCACATCGGGCGCGGGCTTGGAAGGCGTCGTTGCCGGCGAGTCTGAGATTTGCTACATAGACGGGTACGCGGGCGTACTGAGCTACAGGGGCTACAACATCAACACCCTGGCCCAGAATGCCACTTTTGAAGAGGTGATTTGGCTGTTGTGGAAGGGGACGCTTCCCAAGGCGCCCGAGCTCGCGCAGCTCAAAGCCGACCTTTTTGCGAACGCCGCGATTCCCCATCAGGTGGAAGCCTTTCTGAAGGCCAACCTCAAGGCTCCTCCCATGGACGTGCTGCGTACCGCCGTTTCCATGCTCAGCCTTTCAGACCCCGCCGTGAAGGACATGACGCCCGAGGCGAATCAGCTAAAGGCGACGAAGCTGATGGCGCAAACCTCTACGATTGTGAGCTCGTTCGGACGCCTTCGGACCGGCGCGGAAGTGCTGCCGCCGGATGCATCCCTGAGCTTCGCCGGGAATTTTCTTTATTGCCTGACAGGCAAGAAACCGGACCACGTCATGGAGCATACTTTCGACGTCGCGCTGACATTGCACGCCGATCACGAACTGAACGCATCTACCTTCGCCGCGCGAGTGACGGCGGCTACTCTCTCCGACATCTATTCGGCTGTGACTTCCGGGATTGGAGCGCTAAAGGGCCCGCTGCATGGGGGCGCCAATGAAGAAGTGATTCGGATGCTGCTTGAAGTGGGCACGGCGGATAAGGCCGTGGATCGCGTGCATCAGATGTTCGAGAAAAAGATCAAAATTCCTGGCTTCGGTCACCGCGTTTACCGCACGGAAGATCCGCGGGCCACGCATTTGCGTATTATGTCTGAAGCGCTTGCGAAGAGCACGGGTCATGAAGATCTCTACCTGATGTCGAGCCGCGTGGAAGAGACGGTAAAAGCTGAAAAGAAACTTAACCCGAACGTTGATTTCTACTCGGCTTCCGCTTATTACTCTTTGGGGATCCCGATTGATCTCTTCACGCCGATTTTTGCTGTTTCCCGCATGGCCGGCTGGACCGCCCATGTTCTGGAGCAGTACCACAATAATCGACTGATTCGCCCGCGCGCCGAATACAAGGGAAACCCCGACGGCATGGCGTGGATTCCAATGGAAGCGCGCTAGGACCGCGGGTATCCACGTGGACGAGCGCGATTATTATACGGAAACGCGGGCGACCAAGCCCGCGACGCTGAATTGCCCCTCGTGCCGCACGCAGGATACATATGACCTGCAATGGGTGGTCCGCACCAAGAAGGCCGTGCTCCCTCGCGGCGCTGACGAGCGCGACCGGGCGAAGTTCGCCAAAGCTCAAAGCTATATGGTTCTGCTGGACACCCAGGCCATGTGCAAGAACCTGCGATGCCGAAAACGCTTCGATATTTCCGGCATCAAGTCGATGGCCTTTATCTAGCGCGGAATTGACTGGAGGACTGCGGCGAAGGGGTTCACGGTTGAGGGGTCGGGCGGCAAAGCCAATCGCGGCTGTTCTCCTCTAAGCTTCGAGTAGACGGCTTTTAGAGCGAAGTCGGTACCGGGCGCTGAGTCGGCAATCTCCTTCCAAATCGGCTGGGCCGCATCCTTTTTTCCGTCGAGCAGCAGAGCGTAACCGACCGCTAACCTGCGCAGCGGGGCGAGCGCGGGGGCGGGCATCATCCGGTCTGCCCGTGTTTGCCATTCAGACGCGGACGCCGATGGCATAGTCACGAACCGGACCAGAAATGCGCCCGGACCAGATGGCGTACCCAAGGCTTCCGCGTGCTTCGCGGCGATTGCCCTGTCGCCTGCCAGCAATTCCCAAATCGCGAGTTGGCCCAGCCATGCGGCTCTTTCCGGTGCTTTGTCGGAGTTCTCCGCAATCGCTTTTTGCAGATCCGCAATGGCTTCCTTCCGCCGCCCGGTGCCATACAGCCATTCCGCCGAGAGCAGAGCGAAATTTCCGCTCTTTTCACGAACCTTTTTAAACTCCGCAAAGGCGGCATCCGCGCCGGCCTTATCTCCAGCCAGGTATCTTGCCCAAGCCGCCTTGTAGAGGTCGCCGCCGGCCAGAAATTGGGGGAATTTCTTGGCATTCCGCTGATACACCGCCGCGGCCTCCGCAAACTTACGATGCATGTAATGCACGTCGCCCAGCGAATCCATCGGGTTCGGGTCATCGGGCCTTAGTTTGGAATACCCTTCCATCGTGGCCACCGCGCCCGTGTAATCTCCACTCCAGGCTTGCGCGTAACCGAGTTGATTCCATACGTCCGGATCTGTCGGGAGCACCTCACGGAGCTTCTGCCAGTCGGCCGCGGCTTCAGCGAATTGCCCGGCAACCGATTCCGATTCGGCAAGTGAGCGCCTAAGCACCGTGTCGCCGGGGCTGAGGGAGGACACACGTTTCAGAGCGGCAAGCTTTGCTTTCTGATCGCCTTGCAGAATGGCCGACTCCAGGTCCAGGTTAGCCATCGTGAGTGGCTCAAGCTTCTGCTGCCGGGCTCTTGCGAGCAGAGCTTCCGCAGCTGCCCGGTCACCACGCGCAGTATCGATTCCGATCAAGGCTTCCCAAGCCGGGCCGAAGCCCGGATCCTTTTGGATTGCCTGTTCCAGATCTTTAGCCGCGGTATCGGCAGGCGCCTCCCTGCCGACGCAATACAGCCGGAATGCCTCTTCATTCGCGGTTTCGTAAGCACCGGCTTTAGGCGAAATTGCGCGGGCGAGCGCCGTGAGGGCTTTCATGGGGCTTGACTCCACAACTGAAACCGTTCGCACGCGCTTGCCAGTTGGGAGTTCGTCTTCCACGGCAGTCAGTCTGATACCCGAGGCGACCTGCTCCACGTAGCCTGTGATGAGACGCGTAGCTCCCGAAAGCTGAGCCGCTACTCTCTCAGAGGAAATACCGGGCGCTGCCGCGGGGCGGTCTCCGCGCGCGGCGGTCATCCTGGAAATCGCTGTATCGGCGATTACAGGGCCGTCCATCGCCCGCGCCAGGGTTCGTGAGAGGAGTTCACTGGCGGCTCGCCCGGTCCATTCGAAATCCGGATTACCCGAGAGGTTTTCGAACCGCACGACGGCGTAGCGTGGCGGAATGGGTTCTGTGTTCCTTGCGCATCCTGCCAGGGCGAGAGCTACAACAGCAAGTGAGAGCGCGGAGAGCAAGGTCCCGCGGGGCGGGAGCGCCAGCCTAAAGTACACGCGGTTCCAAACTCAGCAACTGCTTGAACTCATCTGTCTCGCGCAGCTCTGCGAATTCCGGCACCTGGATCATCTTGCTCTTATCTTTGAGGCCTTCTTCGAGGGCCTTTCGCAAATATTGCAATGCCAGTTCGTTCTTGCCGGAGTGAGCATACATGCGAGCCAACTCGTAATGGTAGCGAGCGCGATCCGCCACAGTGCGGTCCTGTAGCTCCGTGCCGAAGGTCCCGTGGTGTTCGAAGACATTGGGGTCGAGCGACAGCGCTTTCTGGTATGCCTTGGCCATGTCCTCAAAACGTCCGCGTGAATAGTAGGCGGTTCCGAGATTGCTCCAGAACGATGCCGAATCCGGCGACAGATTGATGGCCCGGCGATAACGCGAAATCGCACGCCGATAATTCTTTAAGGCGTAAAAAACAGTACCGTCGTTGTTTATCGCGTCCGCATAGTTCTTGTCGACCTTGATGGCGCGCTCATAATTCCGGCGCGCGGCGGCGAAATCGCCCAATTGGTGATACGCGATGCCGATCTTGTTCCAAATCACGGCGCGGCTCAGGGATGCCTCACGATAAGCATCGATCGCCTCGCGGAACATTTTTCTTGCCATGTAAACATCGCCGCGCTGCTCCGGCGTTAACTTACCGGCAGTCTCCGGATCCGTGCGCTGAGGAATATTGCCGGGCCCGAAGGCGTGTCTGGCGAGCTGCCCGTGCGCGGGGGCGATTCCCGATAGAGCTAAAACGACTGAAACGATTGAAACACGAATGGAAACCATGGAGCCTCCCTGAGGGTCCGGTAGGTGCTCTTTATTGGAGCACATCTCTACTATTTAAATACATCTTTTAACTTCCCAAAGATACCCTTCTTTTTGGGCTCTTCGGCGGGAGGCTGCTTAGGCCCGGGCTGGTAAGGGACCGGACCGGGACCGGAATTCACCCCGGTGCGCCGCGGCGTGGGATTACTGTCCGCCGCGGCGTGGTCTTTCGCGCCCTGGGTGCCGTTTGACGGGTCATCCCAACTCGACACGATGGTCAGGTCACGCTTGCCGTTGCCGTGCAGCGGACAACTCCCCACAGGTTCCGTGCCCGCGACGAAGACCTCCGGCTTTTGTTCGGGGCAGTACGGCGTGGCCGGTTTTCCTGACTGCGGATCGATCGTCACTGTCACTACGCCATCGGGGGCCGGAAACTCCTTCGCGTTCGCGTATTGGCGGAATTGCAGTGCCCGTTTCATGAACTCCGTCCAGATGGGAAGGGCGGAGTGGGCGCCTTCAATGTTCAGCTCACTGTTGTCGTCGAAACCAACCCATACGATGCAAAGCAGATCGCTGGTGAAGCCCGCAAACCAGCCATCGTGCGAGGTTCCTGTCTTTCCGGCGGCAGGTACTGTGAAGCCTCGGCTGCGCACCCCGGCGGCGGTTCCGGTTCGCATCACTTCTTCCAGCATGCTCACCATCAGATACGTCACGCGGGGGTCCAAAACGTTTTTCGTCTGCGGTTTCTGATCGAGCAGCACTTTCCCTGTGGGCTCTTTGATGAGGGAGATCAGGGACGGAGTCACGTGAACGCCTTTGTTCGCGAAAACGGTATAGGCGCCCGCCATCTCAAGCGGAGTGGCAACGTACGACCCAATCGCCATTGCCGGAGTGGCCTTCACATCTTCACTAATACCGGCCTTGTGCGCGAGTGCAACGACATTCTTGTAGCCGACCATTTCGGCCACCTTAATCGTCGCGACATTCAGAGATTTCGAAATAGCTTTGCGCAGCGTTACGGGCCCAAAGAACTCGTGCTCGAAATTTTGCGGGCTATATTCCTGCCCATCAAACAAAAACGTGGTGGGTTCGTCCACCACGATGGAAGCGGGGGTGAGCGTGGTGGTGCCGCCCGCCACTGCTGTATTCAACGCGGCGGCGTATACGAACGGCTTGAAGATTGAACCCGGCTGGCGCTCCGCAAGGATGCGGTTCAGCTGAGTGGCGCTGTAGTTGCGGCCGCCAACCAACGCCTTGATCTCGCCTGTATGGGGATTCAGGGCGATAAGAGCGCATTGAGGCTCCACGAACTTCGCATTCTTAAATCGCTTCTGCTTTTTGACCAGTTCATCGACCTGCTTCATTCCCACAGTTACGGCTTCGTTCGCCGCGCGCTGCAGATCCAGATCGAGCGAAGTATAGATGCGGTCCGAATTCGCCTGGAAATCGTAGCCTGGAAATCGCTTCTCCAGATTTTCGTTGAGAAGATCCACGAAGTAGGGCGCATCGCTCGATTCCGCGGCTCCGTTCACCACTTTTAAGGGCGTCTCGGTGGCGATGGCATAGTCCCGATCTGAGATATAACCGTTCTGCCGCATCATCCCCAGAATCCAGTTGCGGCGATCGCGAAGACGGTCCGCGTGACGATAGGGATTGTAGTAGCTGGCGCTCTTGGCCATTCCCGCAAGCGCGGCGGCTTCCGGAAGCGTGAGCGAGTGAATGTCCTTTCCGAAATACACTTGCGATGCTTCACCCATGCCCCGAATGGTGAAGCTGCCCCGATACCCGAGGTCGATCTGATTGCAGTAGAGCTCAAAGATTTGCTCTTTGGTTAGTTTCTGCTCGAGCTGCAGCGTGATCATGATTTCGGCGAGTTTGCGCCGCCAGTTCCGGTCGAGCGTAAGGAACATATTGCGGGCCAACTGCATGGTCAGGGTAGATGCGCCCTGTTCATTTCGCCCCCGCTTCAGATCGACCCACGCGGATCGCACAATCCCGATCGGATCTAAGCCGGAATGCTGAAAAAAGCGCTTGTCCTCCGCTGAGAGGACCGCATTCCTCAGTGCCGGCGGAATGTCCTCATAGCGGATGACGCGCTGTTTCTCGCGGTTTCTGTCGTAGAGATTCGTAATGAGCTGTGGCTCCAGCTCATACATGGGCCGATCCGTGTTGTCCCCCAGCGAAACGATTCGGTTGATCCTGCCGGCGGCGAACTTAACCGTTGCGGCTTCCTGATCGAAGTACGACTCATTGCCGGGGAAAATTTCGATCGCATCGGCGCGCAGCGTGTAATACCCGATCGGGTTATTTCGGTTTTCGTTATAGCCCGCGTGCCGCAGAGTGGCCGCGATATCGCCCGGAGTGGTCTTGTCATTTACCGCAATCGACGATGGAGCAGCGTAAATACGGGAGGTGGTGGCGTAAGTTCCGCCGCGCAGCCGTTCGTCGATCAGCTTCGCATATTTCAGGTAGAAGTGGATGAACACTCCGCCCGAAACCAGCATGACCAGGAGGGTAAGGCCAAGCAGTGTTTTACCGACCGGGTGCAGGAAGAACCGGACGAGCAGCGCGCTTTTTGGCACGCGCACTTTCCTCTCCGGTTTCCGCGCAGGGCGGTCTTCAGCGGCCTTCATATTCCTATAGGATAGACCCCGGTCGAGCTCTCTTTGGTTGCGATGGCCGGTCTATTTGGTTTCGATTACCGGGAAGTGCAAGTCCGCGTGCATGAGGTGTGCTTTAAAACGCGCGACTTGTAATTGAACCCTGCCGCCCACGTGCCGCACGGTAACGTCTTCGCGCTCAATTGGCAGGCCCATCCGTTTCGCCTGAGTGGAGATCTGAAATTTCAAGCGATCGTCGGGAACGATCGCCGTATCGGACCGCGCGGCCAAGTCGCGCACGTAGCGGGCAAACCGATAATCCTGAACGTACAGGGGTGCGATGGCCGCGGCGACCAGCAACAGGCCAGAGAGAACCGACAGGCCAGCGACGAGCCTCCAAAGGGGCAGCTTCTCCCGCACTATCGATAGCCATCCGATTTGTCTTCGGAATCCGAACTCACTTCGCTCGTCGCATAGAGTTCTTGCCAGATGTCGCCGTGCTCCGTCCATTCCGGCAGCACGGTGCCCGAGATTTGAAGCTCTTCCACGTTCAATTTGCCGTGACCATAAGGGCAGATGTATTCGATTCGCGGTCTGCCTAACTGCAGCATGAAGCCCCACGAACCCGTCTCAACGGGCATCCGCAATTTCCGTAAACAGGTACGGCAACGATATCGCTGATCCCAGAATGCGAGATAGAACAGTCCATATGAGAACAGGAACCATACGCCTGACAGGGTTGTGTAACCCAGGTCGTAAGTGAATTGGTAACGGTTGAGGTGGAACCACGGAGTGACTGGCTCCCAGAACAGATTGAGGAACCACATGGCGATGGCCGACCCGAGAGCCGCGCCCACCAGCTTTAGCACAAGGAAACCCCAATACCTCACGTGACCTTTGATTCCCTGAACCATAGCCAAGTTCCTCTATTCACTATACGGCAATTTCCGTTCCGCGGACTTTCCGTTCCCATCTACTAATTAGACGATTGGCGGATTCTTTCAGTAACTTTCGCCGGCGCATGATCTCAATTTGGAGGTGCCACGCGTCACCTTGCTTTACGATGTCCAACCGACCGCAACAGAAAGGCCCCGCGGGAACACACTTTGGGTTTGCGGAGGGGCGGGTCGGGATATTCGGTTGTCAAAGAACAGTCGGCCGGAGCCCTGACCAGAGGCGCAGGCAAACACGGAATTATCCGGGGATAAGCCGTGAGCAAGTCTGGGCCATTGGTTTTGGGGGCGGCCTGGAACAAAACGGTTTTAGGCGGCTTTCGGCATACCGGCATCGGCGGTGCGATGCG
>Ga0105240_10000475_pt1 | contig 74235 bp, 68 predicted proteins | sample KBSC54metaG_FD_80426 | JGI IMG/M metagenome (GOLD analysis project Ga0105240, IMG submission 80426) | Corn rhizosphere microbial communities from Kellogg Biological Station, Michigan, USA - KBS C5-4 metaG | ecosystem: Host-associated > Plants > Roots > Rhizosphere > Soil | place: Michigan, USA...
ACTCGCGGTTCGAGTAGCACGACGGCCTTTTGGGCTAATTCACGTGCAGTTTCAGTTTGGGCCGCGCCCAAATAGGTAATGAGTGCGTCGGTGAGATCAGTTCCGCGCGGTACGTTCAATCCCCGAGCTATTAGGTCCACCCTTCGATCTACGAACTCAGCAGGGGAAACTCGGATCGCCCGAATTTTGGATCCCCAAAATCGACAGACTTGATCCGGTTTGCGTACCACCGGCGATCTGGATGGGAAGTGTAAAAAGTGTACGCGTCGAAGTCATTGATGCCTATATCGCCTCGGACGTGATGCAACGCCGCGCCCTGACAAAGAGCTGTCCCAAGTACTCTATCGGCGTAGAGCTCAGCCCAATCCGGATACCTGGCGAAGAAATTATCCCGATCGTGACGGGCAAGTTCCAACAGACGTTCGAGATCGCGAAGAGCAATTGGAGCGAAAGATCGCAGACGCGGATCACTGTTTTGCATAGCACCTCACCCAATCTTCAACTCCGCAACTGTAGCCCCGGCCCCACCTTCCCCCTGCGAAGCCTGATAAAACTTCTGCACATGCGGACTCTTCGACAACAAATCCGCCACCGCCCGTTTCAAAACACCCATCCCATGCCCATGCACAATCCGCACGCGCTCCACCGACGCCATAGCCGCGTGATCCAGAAATTTCTCCACTTCATCCATCGCTTCCTCGGCGCGCTTGCCGATCACGTTGATCTCCTGGTACGGAACATCCCAGCGAGGCCCCGGCTTATAACTCACGCCCTTCGGTAACCCAGCCTCGGGCGCGTCCGGAAGCATTTCACGAACGTCTGCGCGCGACACCTTCATCTTCATCAGTCCCGCATCCACTTCAATCGTGTCCTCATCCAGCAACCGCCGAACCCGAGCCGGCTGACTAATCCCTCGTAGCAGAACTCGGCTCCCCTCGCGCAATTCCAAACGCCGCGGCGGCGGGGCATCGGGATTCGCCGTCGACAACACCTGCGATTCCATATCCTCCTGAAACTCCCGCTTCGTCTTCGCCACCTTGCGCAGCGCTTGTTCCGCGGCCTTCTTCTGCACGCCGCTCTGCTCGATATTCTCAATCGTCTGTCGCGCCTGCACCTCGAACTTCGCCGTCAGCTCTTCGAACTTCCGATCCACCTCACGAAGCTTCGCCGATTCGCGCCGCTCCCATTCCACCGACAGCGATTGCTCCTTCGCCGTTGTGGCCGCCAACTTCTGCCGCAGTTCCATCTCGAGCGCCGCATTCCGCTCCACGCCCTGATGAAGCTCGTTCAAAAAATGCGCGATGTCCCGCTCGGTAGTGCTCATCGCCGAGCGCGCCCGTTCAATCAGCCGCTGCGGCATTCCGAGACGCGTGGCGATGTCCAATCCCGCCGACTTTCCCGGAGCGCCCAAACGTAAAACAAATGTAGGCTCCAGTGTCGCCTCGTCAAAACCCATCGAAGCGTTCAGCACGCTCGCCGTATTGGCGCCATACACCTTCAAAGCCAGCATGTGCGTCGAAGCCAACGTGAAAACGCGAAGCTCCCGGAAATGATCGAGTATCGCTACTCCCAGCGCGCCGCCTTCCTCTGGATCGGTCGCTCGCCCCAACTCATCAAGAAGAATCAACGAGTCCGGCGTGGCGTCCTCCACCATCTCCTTCACCGTGGCGATATGCGCCGAAAACGTACTCAGGCTTTGTTCGATCGACTGGTTGTCGCCGATATCCGCCAGCACCTGGTCGAAAATCGGAAACTCCGCCTCTTGCGCCGGAACAGGCAAAGCCGCGTGCGCCATCAACGCCAGCAGCCCCACCGTCTTCATCGTCACCGTCTTGCCGCCCGTATTCGGCCCGCTGATCAGCAGCGTATGCGTCCGGTCGTCCAGAGTCAGCGAGACCGGCACAATCGCCTTGTGCTGCTTCTTTAACACGTCCTCAAGAAGCGGATGCCGCGCTTCCTTCAGATGAATTCGCGCCGAAAATTTCGGAATCACACATCGAAACTGAACCGCGAACGCCGCCTTTGCGAACAACAGATCGAGCGAGCTGATCACCGCGAGCGCATCGCGAATCGACGCCGCATGCACGCGCAGCTTCTCCGAAAGATCGCGTAGAATGCGATAAATCTCGCGCAGTTCCTCCTCGGAAAGCCGCACCAGTTCATTATTCAGGTCGATCGTAGCCAGAGGCTCCACAAACAGCGTCTGGCCACTACCACTCGCGCCGTGAATAACCCCATCCACTTTCCGGCGTTGACCAGCCACCACCGGCACCACAAAACGGTCGTTGCGAACCGTGACGTACTCTTCCTGCAGCACGCCCTCATCGCGATGAGCTTTCAGAAATTTTTCGAGCGATTCCTGGATCAACCGCTGCTGTTTCTCTTTATCGCGCCTCATCCGGTTCAACGCCACACTGGCGTGGTCCGCAACCTGTCCATCAGGCTGAATCTTCCCCGTCAGATCCTTCAGCAGCGGACGAAAATCGGCCAGCCCACTCACGCGCGCAGTCAGCCGCGGTGCTCCCTGCAACAAACTCCGGATCTGCGTCACCCGATCCAGCAGCATCGTGAGATCGGCGATTTCCCGTCCCTCAAGAACCGCGCCTTCAATGCGCAATTTCTGCACAGCCATGGTGCAATCGGCCAACCCGGTCAGCGGAGGCTTCGAGTCTCCGCGAAGCAGATCCATCGCTTCCGCCGTCTCGGCCAGCGCTTCTTCCAATTGCGCGCGATCGGAACCGGGCTCCACTTTCTCCAACTCCAAACGGCCCAACGGACCAGCAATGAAGCGCCCCACAAGCTGCTTGAGCTGCTCGAATTCCAGTAGTTCCGAGCTGGAATGCTTCATCGGCGCGGCCTCATTGTGTATGCCTTCTCAATCACGGTCAGCGTTCCTTCAGTCAGCCGCAATCCACGCAGATTCTCGCGGGCGATCCATTCCACGCGGCTCGCATCGTCCGCCGCGCCGAGCGTCCCGCCCGTCACGCGGCAAAGGTAATCGATCAGCACGTAGTGGTATTCCGTTCGCCCATCGGCATCCGGCATGATGCGCTCGAAAATCTCCACCACCTGCATCGGCTCAATCGTCAGCCCGGTCTCTTCCAGCGTCTCCCGCTTCACCCCGTCGCGCAGCGATTCACCGGTCTCTACCGCGCCTCCGGGCAGCGACCAATACCCCTTCAGCGGCTCGTTGCCGCGTTCTACCAGCAGGATTCTGTCGTCTTCGAGAATGATCAGAGCGCCCACGCCCAACACGGGACGCTCCGGATAACGGCGGCTAATACTGCACAGCTCCTTTAACATCGAGCCGGATGCGGTAGACCGAAGTCCGGGCGGTGATGTACAGCGTTTTCAAATCCGCATCACCGAACGCGCAATTGGACGGCGCCTCCCCAAGAGGAATCGTGTGCATCAGTTTGCCCTCCGGCGAGTAGATAATAAGACCCTTCGCCGCGACATAAAGATTGCCCTTTTCATCCACTTTGATACCGTCCGGTACACCGTCGATATTCGAGATGAACATGCGTTCGTTACCGGCCGAGCCGTCTTTTCCAATGTCGTAGGCTCGCACGTTCCGCTCGTCGGAATTGGCTACATAGAGAATCTTTCCGGAAGGTGAGAACGTGATGCCGTTCGGACGCCCCGCAGGTTTTGCGACCAGATCCATCTCACCCTTCGGCGAAATGTGATACACGCCGTAGAAGTCCAATTCGCGATGATCCAACTGCTCAGCGAACGCGGGATCGGTGAAGTATACATCTCCCCGCTTGCTGACCACAATGTCGTTCGGCGCGTTTAATCTTTTGCCTTCCCACTTGTCCGCCAGAACTTCGATTTTGCCCTTCTTGTCCGTGCGCGTCACCCGCCGCAAGCGGCTCTCACAAGAATACAAGCGCCCCTTGTCGTCGAAGGCGTTACCCGTAGTTCCGTTGGATTCCTCCCGAAATACGCTAACACCCTCGCCCGGCGTCAACTTCATAATCTTGTTATTCGGAACATCACTGAAGAGCAGAAAGCCCTCGTGCGACCAGACAGCGCCCTCGGTGAACTTCATGCCCGCAACGGCTTTCTCAATTGCAATCTCGTCGAAGTTCTGCGCCTGTGCCGACAGGATCGCGATCAGCGCCAAAGCATAGATCTTGAGCATCTGTACTGACAGAATAGCTCAATCTCGAAATCGGTCCTTACTTCTCCACCTGAAGCTGGTTGTCCACGGCGAATACGCCAGGAACACCCTGAGCCTTCATGCCCGCAACGGACTTGTCTCCTTCGTTCGCTACGACGCCCACCAGCGTCACATTCCCGTTTTTCACGATGATATGAATCGGTGGGACCGCCTGCATGGCATACCGGTTCAGTTGCGGCGCGCTGAAGATCGCCCTGTAGGTTGCCATCCTGATCCGGTCGTCCATTGGAGACAGCGGCAAAACCTCGATATTGTTGACCACCCGCTCAACGCCTTCAATTTTTTTCACAACGTTCTCGGCATCCGACTTCAGCGTTGGCCGAGTCACTTGCCCCAGCAGCGTAACAGTGCCCCCATCCACCTTATACGCCAAGTTGTCAAAGACTCCGTAGTAGGGGAGCATCACAAGCTCGTGCCGCACTTCTCGAACAAGGCTCTTGTTCCCCTTGTCATCTGCCGATAGCGCCAACGAAGCTCCCATCAGAACGGCAAGACTCAGACAAAGTAGATTTCTCATTGCAATCCTCCGACCGTATGATGCGCTGAGGTCTAAAACGTTGCGCCCCATCTATGTAGCTAGCCGGCAAAGGGCCGGTCGCGGCCTTCTAATACTCGCCAAGTAAACACGTTATCCGAGTCCGCGACCCAGGCTCCGTTTTGCGGGCCTTTACTGAGGAGCGTCGGACGACCGAATGGGTCGTCGCTGAAGGGCAAAAATATGCGAGAATCGCCGGCTGAAAGGAGAGGACTTAATCGCATGTTTCTGAAGATCCTGTTACACAGACGGGCCGCCGCCAATGAGGGGCTGGATACAGTGGCCAAAAGATTCTATACTATGGGGGACGAGTTGACGCCCGGTGAAAACCAAGGGTTGATATTTTTTATAAACTCCGCGCCAGAGCTGACTTATTTTGGGGAAAGGGTCCCTGGCGCGGAGGCGACTTGCTTTACTGATATGACGAACGAGTTTGCTCGACGTTTTGTTCCACAAAGTAAATTTTTTGTGAACACCCACCACCAGCGCGTTGGCGCTCAGTCTTCACCGAATGCGTCCGGCTTCAGCACTGCAGTCATGCCACCGACCGCCTCCAGGCCACGAATCAAAATCGACACCCCGTAGTAATACGGGATCGCATAAATCGGGATCCCGAGATCGTGCCGATTCGAAACCAGTCGCCAAAAATCGAAACGGATTCTCGCGGCAAACATACCAAGAGGCACCAGCGGACCGAGCCGCATGTAGCGCGATCCAGTGAGCAGGCCAGCCTCCGAAATGCGGAACAGATTGATCGCGTCGAACCCGCGTTCAATATGTTTGCGGATGAACCCTGTCCCCCGATAGTCGTTGCCGTGTCCCGCGAACACGTTCGGATCGTAGACCATGTTGTAGTTCGCGACCTGCAACTGCCGCCACAGCAGAAGACAAGCGCCATTGCGGCGGGCACGCTCATCCAACCGGTTTTCTCGAACTACGTTCTTCCGGAAGCCGACGTTATTGAGGTTGAACGAGAAGGTCTTCCCCTGCGGATCGGCCTGCACGTGGCCGAAATCAAACACCGAAAACGTCTTCGCGAACGGGAACCCCTGACGATAACGTGTCTTACCTGCAACGACGTCGACCCCGTCCGGTAACGCAGCCTCCATTCTTTTCAACCAGTCGAGAGACGGTATGCAGTCCCCATCGATCAGCGCGCAAATCTCTCCGCGCGCCACGTCGAAGCCGTGATTCTTCATCGAGAAGTAAGTGCCCTTCTTAATGAATTCTGTCCTTACCTCGGGATATTTGTGCTGGATGAACGCGGCCAGACTCTCGCTTACCTCATCTAATACCACAAGAATTTCCGTGCGGCTCTTCGGATAACGCTGCTCGCGCAACCGATCGAGAACGGCGCCTAGCTGCATCTCGGCTTCGTTGGGGGGGTACTCGTGGCAGACGGTAAACGTCTCCACGATTACTGAAATTGTCGGCGCGATTGCCGCCAGCGGTTCCGGTTGGATTGCAGTCGCGTCCCGTCCGGCAGGAAATTTGAACATTTTGCCAACCAAATCACAACTTGTGCGATTGCCGATTATATCATTCTGACTACGAATAAAATTCAAGCTCAAGAGGTATACTTGTATGAAATACGGGGTGAATGTACGAATGATTCGCAGCCCGCGGCGCCCAGCGTTCTCCGGAAGTCCGCTATGAACTGGCCGCCCCCCCTGTTTATCGTCGGCGCGCCCCGCAGTGGGACCACGCTGCTGCGCAATATGCTCAACCGGCACCCGTCGCTGGCTATTTGCGGCGAAACCCGTTTTTATCATTACCTCTATGCGCGGCGCCGGGCATTCGGCGATCTCGGCGATCTGAAAAATCGTCGCCGTCTGATCGAAGAATATCTGTCCACCGAGCGGGTCCAGCGGCTAGGCATGGACCTCCCGGGACTGGGAGAGCGGCTCATGCGCGAAGCCATCGGCTACCGTGAGCTGTTCACTTCCGTTTTGGAATATTACGCGGAGTCGCAAGGCAAGCCGCGTTATGGCGAAAAGACTCCACACCACGCGCTGTTCACCGAAACGTTGTGCGAATGGTTTCCAGGCGCGAATATTCTCCACCTCGTCCGCGATCCCCGTGGTGTGGTGGCTTCCCTTCAACGCATGGTCTGGGCGCCGAACAGTATCGTGGCTAACACGCAAATGTGGCTGGACTGTAACCTCGGCGCGCAGCGATCCAGCCATCGTCCGGAGTATCTACTGATCCGGTACGAGAAACTTGTCGCAGAACCGGAGCAGGAACTCTCGCGCATCTGCGCTTTTCTCGGCTGCGAGTTCGCTCCACAGATGCTCGTGCCCGATGCTCAGTCCGACGCCAACCGCCGCCTGCGCGCGCATCAAAAAGACGTCAACCTGGAGCGGCTAGGCAAGTGGCAGGAACAGCTCACCGCGGACGACGTGGCGCTCGTGGAATGGGCCGCCCGATCGGCAATGCAAGATTTTGGATATGAGTCCTCCACCACCGCGCCGTCTCAATGGAGGATTGCACGGGCACGAGGCTTCGCGGCTCTCGACGCAGTCCGCAAACAGCTGGTGGAGTTTCCGGGAATCTGGTATTACCTGATGCAACCGGCACGGATTGCCACAGAGGAATATTGGAAGCATCGGCGCGACTGGGAACGGGAAGGGATTCCGGTAAGTACGCGCTGGCGTTTGACGCGGGATGTGAATGCGCAATGAATCCGCCGCCTATCTTTATTGTTGGATCGCCTCGTAGCGGAACCACGCTGTTGCGCAACATGCTCAACCGCCATCCGTGCCTCGCTATCTGCCGCGAAACTCAGTTCTACCGCTTCATCTACTCGCGCCGTAGGGCCTTCGGAGAGCTCAGCAACCCGGACAACCGGCGTCGAGTCGTCAAAGAATATCTGGCCACCGAACGTATTCGCCGCTCAGGCATCCCAACTGCCGGACTCGAGGAAAGGCTCGTTCGCGATGGGACGAGCTACCCCACCCTCTTCGCTTCCCTGATGGAGCATTTCGCGGAATCGGAGGGGAAACAACGATACGGCGAGAAAACTCCGCAGCATGCGTTGTTCACCGAAACTCTCAGCGACTGGTATCCCGGAGCGGCAATCATTCATCTTGTGCGGGACCCGCGTGAGGTGGTGGCGTCGTTGCAGCGCGTACCCTGGGCTTCCAATAGCGTCGTGACAAATACCAAGACCTGGCTCCGCTACAATCTGGCCGCCCGGAAATCCAGTCACCGGCCGGAGTATCTGCTGGTCCGTTATCAGGACCTAGTCAGCGCGCCCGAGCAGGAACTAGCCAAAATTTGCGCCCACGTGCATGAAGAGTATTCGCCGTCTATGCTAGTGCCAACAGAAGCAACCGTTGCGTACAGCGCCTGGTCCGAGCGATCAAAAGCCCCAGTAACCGCGGACCGGCTGGGTAAGTGGCAGGAACAGCTCACACCCCGGGATGTGGCGCTGATCGAATGGGCGGCCGGACCTCATCTCGAGTCGTTTGGATTTGAGCGCTCGACGGCGCAGCCAGCGCTGCCGGCCATCGTTCGCGGCCTCAGTTCTGCAGCCTTCGACGCAATCTGGCGAAGGATCCTATACTTTCCAGCGGTCTTGTATCGCATCCTGCGACCTACCAAAATCGCCAAAGAGGAATTTTGGACCTATCGGCGGATACGGAAAGCAGAAGCTCCATAACCAACCAAAGCATTTTCTTTGCGGCTCCGCGCCTTTGCGTGACATCTTCTCAGCCCAGTTACTCAAAAGCCGCCCGATACCGCGCCATCATCCGTTCAACACCCCGTTGAACAAAATACGATCGCTGCCACCCGAATCTGCTTCGCGCGATCCGCGTGAACAGAACCCGCGTTGGCGGCCAAAGGCTGAGGTTCTCAAGCAAATCGATCCCGCGGCGTCGTAGCGACCGGGCCATAACGGGTGTACGTCCCGGCCCGCCTTTCTTGATCTGTCCAAACATGTGCCTCGGAATGCCGGCTTCTTCCGCGATGCGGCGCGCAATCGGACGGTCGTAAGAGCCGCCGATGGACCAGGGCCGCATGGCCTCCGACACACTAAGAGCCTGGATGACCGGCGCGTGAATCCGGCCGCTGTTGGAGAGTGGAAAATGAATGAAACCGGTCTTGAGGCGAAACTCGCCGAGCGCCGATCCCCCAAGTATTTTTCTGACGGGCACCTGCAAGAAGGGCATCCCGCGTTCGTCGGGAAAACCCCGGCGGCGGAGTGGGCGGACCAACGGGCCCCATTTGAAGCCGTCTAAGCCGGATAGCAGCAAAGCACCCGCTACTTGGTCTTCCATAAGAACCAGGCTTGGGTCGCCGCCTCTGGGGTCGATGTAGAACTCGTCATCCCGGTTCTCCGTCAGTTTGTCATAATCCCATCGTTCATATTCCGTAACGTTGAGCCCGAGACGTGCGCCGATTGCCGTCCCGCTGTCATCGACGTATTCGTAACCGCTGCCGGCGCTCTTACGGTACGTGACGGCCTCCCTGCAGCCGGCCCTAGCCGCCAGAACGGAAATAGCTGTGGTGTCGTATCCCTGCGAGAGCATGGTCACCATCCGATACGTCTGCCGGCGCGCCGGATCACTGGCGTTCGCGGCGGTTCCCGCGAGCGTACGTTCCAGAAAGGCGACGTAGTCGTGGTAATCGCGGGGAGGCGGAGGCTGAGGTTTTTCGAGCCGGGCGATGGTCAGGTCCGGAGCCACCAACAGGTTGCAACAGTCATGCAGTTCGACAACTTCCGGCCCGACGAGGCGGAGCTGCTTCTTTGTGACACGGATTCCAACGCGATAGAAGTCGCGGAAATCCAGAAAGTAGTGGGGGTAATCGGGATCGAGTTTGCGGCCCGCTAACACTAACAGGAAAGGAAGCGAGTTTGAGACGAACAACTCGCCTCCGGCCCGGAAGGAGTGGAGCCGCTCATACATATGGCTCGGGGCCGCGAACACGACTCCTTCCCTCGTGACACGTCCGCCGGAACCAACCATGGTCCAAGCCTGGTCGAAGAGGCACGCCTCAAACGGTCCGTCCCAAGCACCCTCGAAGAAACAATCCTCGCGAACCTCGACCCATGGACCGTGCACGACCTCCATGCTCCAAGGATCTTTACGCACGTGCGCCGCCCAGGCAAGACGCGGCAGATTCTCTACGAGTCTAAATTTCAGTCTTGGCGAATCCGGCAAACCAGGGGTCATTTTAGCGCGCGTAACCGTTGGGTCGAGTCACGAATCTGGCCATCAAAAATCGCCGCACGGTACCGCTCCATCAGGCGTTCCACACCGCGTTGAACAAAGAACGAGCGCTGCCACCCGAATCTGCTTCGTAGCAGCCGCGTGAATAAAGCCCTCGTTGGCGCCCAGAGGCTGAGGTCTTCGAGCAAATCGATCGTGCGGCGCCGGAACGATCGGGCAACAGCCGGTTTGCGTCCAGGCCCGCCTTTCTTAACCTGGCCGAACAGATGCCTGGGGACGCCGGCTTCTTCAGCGATACGGCGCGCGATCGGGCAATCGTAGGCCCCGCCGATAGACCAGGGCTGCATGGCTTCTGAAACGCTAAGATCCTGAAGGACCGGCGAGTGAATCCGGCCGCTGTAAGACAACGGAAAATGGATGAAACCCGTCTTGAGCCTAAACTCGCCCAGCGACGCTCCGCCGAGTAGTTTTCTTCCCGGAACCCGATACAATGGCAACCCATTTTCCGAAGGAAAGCCCCAGTGGCGCAGGGGACGGTGCGGCGGCCCCCAATTCAAGCCACCCCGGCCTGATAACAACAAAGAGCACATCAGTTGCCGCTCCATCAGAACGAGACTTGGATCGCCACCCCTGGGGTCGACGTAGAACTCATCATCCCGGCTCTCTGGCAATTTGTCGTAATCCCACCGTTCATACTCTGTAATGTCGAGTCCAAGGTGCGCCGCGATCGCGGTCCCGCTGTCGTCGACGTATCCGTAACCGCTCGCGCTCTTGCGATATGTGACGGCCTCCCTGCAGCCGGCCCGGCTAGCCAAAGCGGAGACAGCAGTGGAATCGTATCCTTGCGAAAGCATCGTCACCATCCGGTACGTCCTCCCCCGCGCCGGATCACTGGCATTCGCGGCGACGTCGGCCAGCGTGCGCTCCAGGAATGAGACGTAGTCGTGGTAATCGCGCGGCCGTGGAGGCTGAGGTTTTTCGATCCGGGCAATGGCCAGATCCGGAGTCACCGCCAGGTTGCAACAGTCATGCAATTCGACGGCTTGCGGCCCGAGAAGACGGAGCTGCTTTTTCGTCACGCTGATGCCGGCACGATGGAAGTCGCGAAAATCCAGAAAGTAGTGGGGATAGCCAGGATCAAGCTGCTGCCCCGCCAACGTCAGCACGAATGGGAGGGAGTTGGAGACGAACAGTTCGCCCCCGGCCCGAAAGGAGTAAAGCCGTTCATTCAGGTGGTTGGGCGTCACAAACACTACCCGGTCCCCGGTAAGGCGTCCACCCGAACCAGCCATCGTCGCAGCCTCGTCAAAACGGCACAATTCAAATGGACCGTTCCAAGCGCCCTCGAAGAAACAATCCGGACGAACCTCCACCCACGGACCGTGCAGCACCTCCATGTTCCATGGATCTCTGTGCAGATGAGCCGCCCAAGCAAGGCGCGGCAAATCATGTATGAGTCTAAACTCCAGTTTCATGGAGCCGCTAAATACTTCACCCAGGAAGCCTCTTCCCTCTCAAACTTTCGCCAATATCGCTGAAACGCCGCCAAACGCGAATTTCGCTGGCGCTTTAGACCCTGAATCACCTTCGCCGGCCCGTCTACATGCTTCAGCAGGTTCAATCCGGCAACGCAATCGTTCATTTCACCCAGATAACGTTGCAGCTTGCGCAAGGAATCGAGCCGTTCTTCCAGCTCCTTCCCATACACCGGCCGGAACAATTCAAGAGTATAGCGGAACTCCTTGCCGGCCAGCCGGAATTTGTGCAGCTGCTTCCACGAACTCTTGCTGCCCGAGGCATTCCGCCCCGTCTGAAAGAACTCCTTCGCGAGCCGCGGAAGTTCCTCCCGCAAGTTCTCCTTAAGTGTCAAATCATCTTTCCACCTCAATTTCATTTCCCCGGAATCCCCAATCCAGTGCGCCACCGCTTGAAAGGGTTTACCTTCAGTAATGGTTGGATGGTCGCCAGCAGCTCCCGCTGGAGTTCGGCTCGTTGCCGCTGAACCGCGTCCAAAACCATGCCCGAGTCCGCCAGCATCTCAAGCACAACATCGCAGTCGCGCACGGCCCCGGCAGCTTTAATCACAGGACGTAATTCATCGCGAACCCGGTACCGCGCCTCTAGCGGCAAATACTGCGCGAAGGTTTTCAAACCCTGCAACAGCCGGCGAATAGAAACCCGGAGTTCGTGGATCGACTCCGCGTCCCGCACACGGGCAGTCTTACCCAATTCCGTAACGGTGCGTCTCAGCAGACCCGAGATCTGATTGATGGCATAGTCGTGCATGCTCTTGGGTACGCGCCTCATGCGCTCCGCCGGCTCATCGCAAACTCCACCGAGTGATTATAGACTGACCGGAATGTCGTGGCGGCAAGCTCCGCGGCCCAGACGTTCAAGTCTATGTTGGCCCCGCGGGTAACAAGCCCCACCGTTGTCGTGTTGCCATTGGTTTGAAGCTGGAGGCTCTCCACTTTTTGTTCCTGATCAGAGTCCAGGCTGTCAGCAAGCCGCAGCAGTGGAATCAAGTACAGCAGCACGTGTTTATCTTCCGCGCTCAGCGCCTGAAACGATTGGTGGCGCGGCGCCGGCATGCCCTTTCGATGGAACCGGCACAGCATGGAAATCAACATTCGTTCATGATCGTTGAAGCCGGGCAAGTCGGAGTTCTGGACGATATAAGCCGAATGCTTATGATGGCCGGTCGCGCTGATGAAGTGGCCCACATCCAACAGATAAGCCGCCGCCTCCAGAAGTTTGCCGTTTTCCGGAGCGAGTTGGTGCAGAGGCTGAAATCCGTCAAATAACGCATGCGCTAATGCAGCAACTTTGCGGGCGTGCTTCAACGAAACGCCAAAACGTCTGGCTGTCGACTCCAGATAGAGCGTCTGCTCGCGCGCGAGATGAATTCTTTCCCGTCCGACTCCCCGTGCCGCCAGATCGGCGATAATCCCGTCACGCACGCCGGCGCTCGAATAATAAACAGCCGGCAGTTGGAAAGTTTCGAGAACACGCAGAAGAACGGCTGCGCCCGGAATAATAATTTCCGCGCGCCGTGGGCCGATCCCGTTAATCTTTCTACGTTCCATCAGGTTGAGCGCGGCAACGGTCTTGAAAAACTTTCGGACCTGCGGCGTAGTCGCCCGCAAGCGGGAAACATCGTCGCGCCGAACCCTGGGGATGCGATTAATTGCCGATACGATTGCCGCCGCAGTCGCCGAAGTCCCAATCGCGCGATCAAAGGGACGCACGCCAATCTTGCGAACAGCCGCGTCCAATTTTTCGTCGATGAACAGCATCATCCGCTGCAGTTGACCATTGTCCGGTGGATCGGACTTCATAAATACCTCGCTCAAACGCAGCGCCCCCAACGGCCGCGAGATACCCGCTTCCATTGTTCCCTGATCGCCCGAGATGATTTCAGCGCTGCCGCCTCCTATATCGACAATGAGAATCCGGTGCTTCGGATGGGGCCATTGGCTCTGGACGCCAAGGTGGATCAGACGGGCTTCCTCCAGCCCGGAGATGATTTCAATGGGTGTTCCCGCCGCCTGCGAGGCTCGCCGGACAAACTCCTCCTGATTGCTGGCATCGCGCACGGCCGATGTGGCCACCGCGCGAACCCCGACAACATCCAGCCGCTGATATGTCGCCGCCATTCGGGCCAGCACGCCGCAAACGAAGGTGATTGCCTCGTCGCTGATGCGGCCTTCCCGAAAAACGCTCGACCCGAGCCGAGTCACTTCCCGGTCGGACGCCAGAATGCGCGGTGGGGCGCCGGCAATCACCTCTGCCGCTTCCATACGAACAGAGTTGCTCCCAATGTCGATTGCAGCGTACCGAGGCATCCCGACTTCTATCGTAAAGCTCGGCGGTTCACAAAACCAAAAAATCGCCCGACTTGATCCGCTTCGCCTCATCCACGGGTAGGCGGTACACATAGACCCAGGTGCCCGTTGTCTCACCCGAATCAAGTTGCGCGTCCGCCAGAACCCGCTCGTAGTCGCCGCCCTCGTACTCATCGAGTACGGCCAACATCTGAGCCGGTTTGCGAAGCCGGTAGACTTCGCCGGTCACGAGCCCGTCCACGGTGCCGGAAAGAATCAGCCCAGGATAGTCGCCAATGGCATAGAGGCGCCCCTGAACAGTAGCGGGACCCAGGAATTCCGCTTGTTGCCGCAGCATCTGAGCATGTTTGTTCTGAGAGAAACTGCGAAGAGTGCCGTAGACGAAGAGATGAGGTTCTATGCGAAACTCCTAGGCTGGCCGGAGGGGTTCGAACCCTCGGCCCCCGGAACGAGACAGATTTTCCTGCCCACCGGTTGATCTCACCCTACAACGCTATCAAAAGAATCTCCGATGCTGAAACGCCCAGCTTGACCTGTTCACCGTGCCAAAACCGTAGCAAACTGGGCGGCCATCTCCGCCAACAATCCCCCCGAGATTCGGGCAGCGCAGGAAACACCAGGGTAAGTGAGGGCAAAGCCATCGAGAAACTGCTCGCCAGATCGGCCTACTCAGTATGACGAATGGTATTCCTGGGGATTATTCGGAAGTGGTCAAGAAGCGACGACGACATCTTTCGTGTGGTGACTCTTGTTCCAGTCGTTCACAAACCAGATTGGAGCGATGACGCGCCCGGACCGCAACTGGACCACGCGCGCGTTGTTGATTCCCCAATAGCCGGTTTCCGCGTTGATGCGGACAGGATTGCTCCAGCTCTTCGCTTCATCGGGACGAAACGCGAAACCAGATCTGGTTGTCCGACTGAGAGTTCTTAATCGTGTACGTAAAGGCCAGTTTGCCCGAGTGGGGCCTGAGCAGACTTCGTGACGTGACGTTCATCTTGCCTTCATTGGGGACGAGCACGTATGGAGGAGACCAGGAGTGGCCGCCGTCACGGCTGGTCTTGGCGCCGAGGCGGGCCGCGCCGAAATCGCTTCCGTCGGCGCCGACGAACTCACTGTCGGCGAGGAGAAGGCGGCCATTCTTGAGCTTTACGACGTCGCCCTCGGAGTTGCGGGGGCGCTGGTCGCCTGTCGGACAGACCATGAGTGTGAAGACGGAATCAGATGGGGACGCGGCGGATAAGGCACAGACAGTCGAAAACACAATCAGCGGGCGTGTCATGGAATGAGCTCGGTCTTTTCTTTCGGAGAGAGACCACTGGGATTGTTCACCTGCGCGCCGTGTGGTGCAGGTATAGGGCCGTGCAGCAGTGGATCGTTGGTTCTTTTCATCCATCGATCGAGCCGGTCGCTCATCTCGCGATGCGCTTCCTTGGCCGACGGATCGCCTATCAGGTTGTGATGCTCTGTTGGATCGAAGATCAAATCATATAGCGACTCGGCCGGAAGCTGCTGGTGTTTCCAGTCATATTCCAGCCAGACGCTCTTGCTCAAGCCGTCGTCGCAATTGGGCAGCACGGGCGTGGTGCGCTCGCCGTAGCGCCGGATATATTTCCAGCGGCTCGTCCGGACCGCGCGCTTCGGTTCGTAGGCGGCGTGGTAGTTTACTTCCGCGAAAACCTCTTCGTTGATCTCGTGCTTCTCGCCTTTTATGAGCGGAAGGATCGATTGGCCTTCGAGCCATGCGGGGCGGCTGATGCTGAGAAGGTCGCAGATAGTGGGGAAGATATCAACGTGCGACACGAGTGCGTCGGACACCGTGCCGCCTTGAAAACCACCCGGTCCGCGAATGATCAGCGAGACGCCCCAACCGAAATCCTCCAGATTGCACTTCATCAGCGGGAACGCGACGCCGTGATCGGTTGTGCTGATGACCAGCGTGTTGGCTGCTAAACCATTGCGCTCGAGCGCGTCCAAAACCTGGCCCACGCCACGATCGAGTACTCGCGCGCTTGCGTGGTAGGCGGCCATATCGAGCCGTGTTTCCGGGGTATCGGGGATGGGAACGGGCGGTTGTACGTAACGAGGATCATCGGCGGGTGGTCGACGTGTTGGCAATTCCAGGTCATGACGTGGCGCACCTCGCATACTACGATCGGAAGACCGGCGTTCTGCTAACAGGCGATCCTCTCTATCCAGGGCGCTTGTATGTAATGGACTTTCCGGCGTATGTCGAGAGCACTCGACGCCTGGTGCGGTTCACCGAAGGCAAGACTGTGACCCACATTCTCGTATGCCACATTGAGAATCCGCAACCCCATACGTGGATTTTCCGGTTGGAACGAAATACCCGCCTCACGGACAGAGTCTGGAACTCTGACGTTCACACTCATTGGAATTGTTGGCTGGTCTGGAAATAATACAGGAACACTCCGGAAGGTGCGGTGCCGCGATTTCACGATCTTTCCGGGAAATCCTCCCACTCCGACCCAGCAGCACTGAATTGCGACCGTCAGACGGCGGCCGATGCGCGCTCGAGTCGCGTAACAAGCCGTGGGATGTCGTCATCGCCACACGGCGCGGGTACGGAAAGATCAAGCATAGCTTGTGACCCGTGTTCAGCAGTCTCCTTTGCCAGCACAATCACTCGAGTGCCCAGCGATAGAGCTTCCTGCGTGTTGTGTGTGACAAACAGAATGGTAGTTCGAGTATCCTGCCACAGTTGACGGATCAGCCGTTGCATCTCTTTGCGCGTTCCCGGGTCGAGTGCGCTGAACGCTTCGTCCATGAGCAGAATCCGCGGCTGAGTCATTAACGCCTGAGCGATTGCGACGCGCTGCTGCATCCCGCCGGACAACTGATCGGGATATTTATGCGCATCTGCTTCTCGCAGACCGATTCGCCGGAGGTAGTCCATCGCTTGTTCGCGGAACACTCGCCTCCTCCGAAAGTAGCGCGGGGCAAATCGGTTCAACAGATGGAACTCGGCAACTTCGGGTCCGAATGTGATGTTGTCCAGTACGGTCTTGTCGGGGAATAGCGAATACTTCTGCGGCACATAGCCGCGAGTCGAATCAGGTCTGTGATGCTCGCGCCCGTCGATCAGGATTCGCCCTCCCGTGGGCTTCTCCGAGCCAAGAACGAGTCGCAGCAAAGTCGATTTACCGCAGCCGGTCTGGCCAAGGAGACAGACAAATTCTCCTTTCTGAATATCCAGGTTGATGTTGCTTAATACCGGCCGGGGCGGCGTGCCATACGAAATACAAACGTTCTCAACTCGGATCAGGGCCATGGAAGTTATGTCTCCCTGAACCAGGGATGGAGCTTCCGGTTCACGAATCGCATCGATAGATCGACCAGAAACAAGAGAAGCGCGACCCATAAAACGTATGGAATGATGACATCCATTCCCATGTGTCGGCGAAGGAGTGCTATGCGGTACGCAAGACCGTCAGTCGAAGCGATCATCTCACCTGCGAAAAGAAACAGCATCACTGCTTTCAAGTTGAGACGAATACTGTTCAACACTCGAGGCATGAGTTGCTTGAGCACCACCCGGTAGGCGACGTCGAAATCACCAGCGCCCAGCGTGAAGGCTTTCACCACCTGTTCCGCCGGAACGCCTCGCGTCAAATTGAACGTATCGAGAATGATCGTCGGTGTCACTCCAATCACGATCAGCATGATTTTCGATAGCTCGTCGATGCCGAATGCAATAAAGAGAATGGGTAGTAGCGACAGCGCCACAATTTTGTCGAAGAACAGAACGAATCGTAGAAAGAAAACGCCGGCATACGGAAACAGTCCCATGTGCAGTCCAAGAATCACGGCGGGAATCAGGAGCAACATGCTAAGAACGAAGCGGCGTGACGTTGCCTTCGTGTCTTTCCAAAGCATGCTCCCGAAGAACCGCTCGGTCATGGAAGCATTCTCTGCGATGGCTTGCTCGTCGTCTTCCGCCGGCTTCATTGCCGCATCGTACATGCCGCTGACCATTTGTTTGACCGTAGGGATGACTCGATCTTCCGGATTTTCCAGATGCCGGGAGTGAGCAATATAGAGATAGGCGCCGATGCCAAACGCGAACAGCGTCCACGAGAGAACCGTAGCGCACGAGCGGCTTGGTTTAGCGTGTATGAGCAGGAATCCGACTGACATAACGCCCCCTACAACTTGCCTTCCGCTGCCAGCTTCATATAAGTGCTCTCGAACCGCAGCCGCACACGGTCCGTTTTGCCCTGCACCGAACCATCCGGGTAGCGAATCGCCACATCATCGACGGCCTTCGTGTTCGCACCGAGTAGTCCGTGATCGAAACAGAACTGCCGCACGAGTGCCATCGTCTTCTTTAGGTCAGCCGAGTCACTGTGCTGAACAGCGGACAGCGGCGTATAGAACATCTTGGTCGTGCTGAGTTGCTCTTTATAGGATTCCAGCGTGTCCGACGAACCCTCCGCGATCGAGCTGAGAACTTTGTCTGCCGCAGCACCTTTGCCGGACATCAACGTCATTAACTCGAACCATGCCCCTGCAACAGCCTTTGCAAACCGTTGTCCGGAACCGTCGCTGCGTTCCAGCACTTCCGTACGAATTACCGTGAGATCGAGAATCTCGCCGGGAATCTGCGAAGAATTGAAGAGCGAACTGATGCCCTTCTGTTTCGCCATTTGCGACAGCATCGGTTTCCAAGTGACCGCGGCCGACGCACTGGTATCGCTCAGAAACGCCGTGGCGATGTCCGAATCAGAAGTGTTGATCATGCGAACGCGCTTGATCTGATCGCGCAGCCCGTTGAGCGTCATCGCCCGATCGAATAAATACTCCGATACGGTCTTCTCTACCAGAAGCATTTTCTTGCCGGCTAGGCCGTTCAACTGAAGCCCGTTGCGCACGAGAAGCGCATCGTTGCCATTCGAATAGTCGCCGATGATGGTGACCGTGGTCGGTACGCCGGATGCAGCCGGCATATCGAGCGCCTCCATATTGGTCATTGTGCAGGCATCGATATTTTTCGCCACGAAGGCATCCAGGGACGGCGCGTAATCGAATCGTTTTACCTGGATGTTGACGTTGTACTTGTCCGCCCACTTCCGTAAAATGCCGGATTTCATCAGGTAGTGATAAGGGGTCCAGCCGGCATAGACCGACCATCCAAGTGTAAACGTCGGCTTTTGACCGAGAGCGGAAGCCGTCAGCAGTAGACAAAGCAAAAGAATGCGCAACATAATTTTCCAATTTTGTTTTGAAATCGCCGGGCAACGGGGGCGGACGGAAAACTTCGCGGTCTTGTGAATCTTGTCAAATTCTACCAAGGCAGCTTCGGGGCTGCCGCGGTTATTTCAAGCTTCTAATGAAGCCAGATACTTTCTCCAGCCTCCAAACTCGGTAACTTCGCGGGCGCCGGCGATCGCGAACGGCTCGCAGATAAAGCACTTCACTTGGCCGCCGTCCTCTAATGAAGCGGTTCCTATTCCTAGTGGCGGCGGGATCGCGGCGACGAATCCGCCAAACTGATCTTCGGGCACTCCCCACACTTCCAACTCGATTCCCGGACCTTCGAATTTCTCATCGCGCAGTAATCCGGGTTTAGCCGGCTTCGTTCCCTCGAGCGCGTAGAGCCGGTAGCCGGGCGTCGTGCGGCAGCTCTTCAGCCGGCGGGCGCCGCGTTGGGTCAGTTGCCAGTTTAGCGGCTGGCCGGTTAAATGAGCTCCCACCACCGCAACAGCAACGCAGCCCGGCGGGACCGCGTACATTTCGATTGCTGGACCACAAACCTTCGCGTGAGAACGGTGGTAACGGTCGGCCAACGCCAGCAGCGCGTCGTCGCAGAACGCTGGGCCAACGAGCGAAATCCCAAACGGAATTCCATCCTGGCGAAATCCGGCAGGCACAGCGACAGCCGCGAGATCCAGCAGGTTCACAAAGTTCGTATAGTATCCGAGATTCGTGTTGAGCCGCACTGGGTCTGCCCGTATCGCCTCATGCGTATAAACGGTTCCCGCCGTGGGCAAAACAAGTACGTCCATCGCCGCCCACTGACTTTCCGACGCACGGCGCAGCGCACGAAGTTTGTAGTCGGCTTCAAAGGTGTCCACTGCCGAGTAGCGCGCGCCGCCGGAAATAATATTCTGAACCACTGGATTCATGTCGTATGCATGGTCCTGGATGAAATCGCGAATGGCCGCGAGGCGCTCAGCAACCCACGGTCCCGAATAGAGCAGGCTGGCTGCGGCACGGAAGATCGAAAAATCGATTTCGACCTTTTCTCCGCCTAGCTGCTGCAAAGCGGCGATAGCTTGATAGTAGAGTCCGGCGGCTTCCTCGTCACCAAAGAACTCGAGCTGTTCACGGGAGGGAATGCCAAATCGAAAGGCCCCTCCGAGCCAAGGCGATGCTCCTTCTCCGGGACGTGGCCCTCGTGAAAATGGATCCGCCGGATTCAATCCGCGCGCCGCGTGAAACGCAGTCTGAGCTTCGCGGCAATTGACGGCGAAGATAGAAACACAATCCAGCGTCCGGCAGGCAGGAACAACGCCCAGCGTACTCACGACGCCGCGCGTGGGTTTGAATCCCACCAGATTGTTGAAAGCGGCGGGCACCCGTCCTGATCCTGCCGTATCGGTACCGAGCGCAAATGTCACTAGACCCTTCGCGACTGCGACGGCCGAGCCCGAACTGGAGCCACCCGATATATATTCATCGCCGAACACACTGGAGCAAGCACCATATGGTGATCGCGTTCCGACGAGTCCGGTTGCAAATTGATCCATGTTCGTTTTGCCGATGAGAATAGCGCCCGCTTTTTCAAGGGACTTGACAACAGATGCACTGCGGTCCGGCTGGTATGCATAGGCGGGGCAGCCCGCAGTGGTGGTCATTCCGGCAACATCGATGTTGTCTTTCACGGCAAACGGCACGCCGCCGAGCGGCAACGCTGGACCGTCCTCCAACTCGCGCGTACGCGCAACCGCGGCATCGCGGTCGCTGACGGAAATCCACACTGGGTTCAATGGCTCCGATGCGATCCGGTCATAGATCTCCGCGATCGCTTCCGATGGCTTCACGCAACCTCCCGCCGCAACGTGATCAACGACTGCCCTGCGTTCACGATGCCGCCTGTCGCACAATTCAGTCGCTCCACTCTCCCCGCGCTCGGCGCTGCAATCACAATCTCCATCTTCATCGCCTCCAGCACCATCAGCTTTTCGCCGGCTTGCACCTGTTGGCCCGGTTGAACTGCAATATTCCAGACGCTTGCAGTAACCGGCGCCCTCACCGGATGGCAGCCCTCCGGAATCTCCAACTCACCTTCGCTTGAGACGTTATCTACCTCGGCCTGTTCTATGTACTCCGCCTTGCCTGCCTGAGCCCAACGATCTCGCTCGGCAACGAACGCCTCATGTTGATGCCTCTTGAACGTCGCCGATTCGGATTCGATCGATCGGAGAAACGCGTGATAGTCCTTCAGCCGGAACTCTTGCGATTCGATCCGCAGCGGATACTGGCCATACGGAAATTCCTCCCGCGCCTCCAACAATTCTCTGGCGCTCACAGGGTAGAAACGAATTTGATCGAAGAATCGTAAGAGCCACGGCGTGCCTTTCTCAAACTCGGGCGTCGAGCGGAACGTGTTCCACATCTGGACCGTTCGGCCAACGAACTGATAGCCGCCCGGACCCTCCATGCCATATACGCAGAGATACGCGCCGCCGATTCCAACCGCGTTTTCCGGCGTCCACGTCCGGGCGGGATTGTACTTCGTGGTCACCAACCGATGACGCGGGTCGACCGGTGTCGCAACCGGCGCGCCAAGATACACATCTCCCAAACCGAGCACCAGGTAGCTGGCGTCGAAGACGATTCGCTGCACTTCGTCGATGGATTCGAGACCGTTCATGCGGCGGATGAAGTCAATATTGCTTGGGCACCACGGCGCGTCCGGTCTGACGGATTGCATGTATTTGCGGATAGCGAACTGCGTCGCCGGGTCGTCCCAGGAAAGAGGGAGATGCACGATTCGAGACGGCACCACCATGTCATCGAGATCGGGAATATGCCTCTCGCAATCATCGAGTGTTTCCAGCAGCGCTTCGCGGTAAAGGCGAGAGTCGTAGTGGACGTGCAACGATCGCACTCCTGGAGTGATATCGACGATGCCCGGCAAATTCTTCTCGCGCAGCCGCTGTTCGAGTGCGGCGACGCGAAAGCGCAGGTTGAGATCGAGGACATTCGGCCCGTACTCCACGAGCAGGTACTTGTCGCCATCCGCGCGGCAGACAACCGCGGGAGAACCATTCGACGGAGCTCGCCTGCGCAGCACCGGGCCATCCAAAGTCGCCTTCTCCGTCAGCGCAGGAAGTTCGCCTTCCAGCACATCGAGCAGAACCTCGACAAGGCTTTCCAGACGTTCGGCTTGGTCCAACGACATGGAACGGAAACGCACAAGGTCACCCGGTTTGAGTTGCCCGATTTTCCACAATTCGGCGTGGACGATGGTCGCTGGACAGACGAAGCCTCCGAGGCTCGGACCGTCAGGACCGAGAATAACCGGCATGTCGCCCGTGAAGTCGATCGTTCCCACTGCGTAAGCGTTGTCGTGAATATTGGAAGGATGAAGACCAGCCTCGCCGCCGTCTTTACGAGCCCAATGCGGCTTCGGTCCAATGAGCCGCACACCGGTTCGATCGGAGTTGTGATGAACTCTCCACCGCGCGGAGAAGAACATCTCAATGTCCTCCGGCGTGAAAAAATCGGGAGCGCCGTGAGGGCCGTAGAGTACTCCGATTTGCCACTCGCTTCCGTACCGAGGAATGAGCTGAGCAGGCATCTCGCGGATTTCGGCTGATTCCGCGCGACCTAAGTGCAGAACGTCACCCGCTCGAAGGGCACGGCCCGACGGACCTCCGAATCCTCCCAGGATGAACGTGCTGCGGCTCTCAAGATATAACGGCGCCTCGATTCCTCCCGCCACCGCAAGGTACGCGCGTGCGCCGCCGCCTGCGGAGGAACCGAGTTGCAGAACGGAGTTCTCGTAAACGGATACCGCGCGCCATAGCGCGACAGGTTCTCCGTCGAGACGCGCCCCGAAGTCCGCACCGGTCAGCGCGATCACAGCATCGCACGCAAAACGCAGTGTGGGGCCCGTCACGGCGATCTCGATTCCCGCCGCGTCCTGCGGATTGACCACCAGCCGGTTAGCAAGCCGGAATGCCAATTGATCCATCGGGCCGGAGGGAGGCACTCCGGCGTGCCAGTAGCCAAGGCGTCCGGGGTAGTCCTGAACCGTCGTCTGCGTGCCGGCTTCCAGAACGTCGATAGCGCTACGGCGATAATCGAAATTGCCCAGAAACGAAGTCGTGATGCCGCCTCTCGAGAAATCCTCGTCGCCGCAGACTTGGCGAAGGTAAGAGAGATTCGTCTCAATGCCTGCGATTTCACATTCGCCGAGGGCCATCCTTAGCTCTTCCAGTGCGGCCTCGCGAGTTGGACCCCGCACGATGATCTTTGCGAGCATCGGGTCATAAAACGGCGTAATTTCCGTCCCCGGCTCGACCCACGTTTCAATCCTTGCATTCTCCGGCCACGCGACGTTCAAGAGGCGCCCTGCGGAGGGTTGAAACGACTTCGCGGGATCCTCTGCATACAGGCGCGCCTGAATCGAGCAGCCGTTGCGTTGAATGGCGGTTCCATTCAAGCACGGCGATTCTCCAGCCGCTTGCCGCACCATCCATTCCACAAGATCGATGCCGGTTACCTCTTCCGTAACGCCGTGCTCTACCTGTAGGCGCGTGTTCACTTCGAGGAAGTAAAACTTTGACGAAGCGTTATCGTAGATGAACTCAACGGTGCCGGCGGATTGATAGCGTACCGCCCTGCCGAGGCGAACCGCGGATTCGAGGAGACTGGCCCGAACCTCGCCGGAGATTCCCGGCGCCGGCGTCTCTTCAATTACTTTCTGATTACGCCGTTGCGCAGAGCAGTCGCGTTCTCCAAGTGCGATCACCGACCCCAAGCCGTCTCCGAAGATCTGCACTTCAATGTGGCGCGCCTGCGAAACAAATTTCTCGAGGTACATGCCACCGGTACCGAAGCTGGCCTTACTCAAGCGCTGTACCGCTTCAAAGCCTTCGGCAAGCTCGGCCTCGGAATGGCAGAGACGCATGCCGATGCCGCCGCCTCCCGCGGTGCTTTTCAGCATTACCGGATAGCCGATCGTTGCGGCTCCCCTCAATGCTTCCCCGGCACCCCCAAGTAATTCGGTACCGGGCAAAAGAGGCACGCCATTTTGAGCAGCGATACTGCGCGCAGTGTGCTTCAGGCCGAACGCACGTATCTGTTCCGGCGTCGGACCTATGAACACGATTCCTTCTTCGGCGCAAGCCTCAGCGAACCCCGCGTTTTCACTGAGGAATCCGTACCCCGGGTGGATTGCGTTCGCGCCGGTTTTTCGCGCCGCGGCGATGAGCGACGAAATGGAAAGGTAGCTCTGTGCGGCAGGAGGCGGACCGATCAGGACGGCCTCGTCTGCTTGCTCTACGTGCAACGAGTGGCGGTCGGCCTCCGAATAGACGGCGACCGAGGCAATGCCCATGCTTCGCAGCGTTCGTATAATCCGGCAGGCGATGGCGCCACGGTTAGCGATGAGGACTTTCTGAAACATGACCTTCCCTAGGCATCCCAGATCAGGACCTGCACGGGGGTCGGATCATATGCATTGCAGGGATTATTGAGTTGCGGGCAGTTGCTGATCAATGCGAGCACATCGGTTTCCGCGCGCATCTCTACATACTTCCCAGGTTCGGATATTCCGTCTTCGAAAGTGAGCCCGCCCTCCCGAGTAACAGGCACATTCATGAAGAAGTTGATGTTGTTGGGGATGTCGCGCTTCGACAGACCACGCCCCCACTCGGTGATGGCTTTCAGGAAACTGCTGCGGCACGCATGCATATGCCGTTTTTCGATGGCGTAGCGCACCATGTTGCTCTCGTTGGCGCAGGCTCCGCCAAGCGTGTCGTGCCGCCCGCACGTATCCGCTGTAATGGTCAGCAGAACGGTGCCTTCCGTAGATAAGAGTTGAGTTCCTGCGCTCAGATAGAGGTTGCGCTGATTCTGGATTGTGCCCTGCGCGCTATATCGATCCGAATAGTCATGCGCGTTGTAAAACAGAGTGTCCACTGCTTGGTTTCCGTGCAGATCTACGATGCGGAAATACTGGCCTTTCCTGATCTCGTGTATCCACGGATCGCCTGCCAGGATCGTGGCCGAATACACCGCGTTGCCGGGATCGAGTTTGCTTTGCGTCACAGGAAGTAGCGCTCCGTTATCGTGAACCCTCTTCCGTTCTCGGGCCGGAACACGCGGCAAGGATCGTCCGGCCCCGGCGCCGGGACGCGCCTGATCGATAGCCGTACGGGCTTCGGACTATATTTCGGAGACGGATCGAGCGGATGCTGGCACGTGTTTAGAATTGTGAGTACGTTCATCTCGGCGCGCAGGTCCAGATAACAGCCAGGTTTCGAGTTGCCCTCTTCGAAAGACATGGCGCCGTCGCCGGATACATTGACGCGGCTAAAGAAATTGATGTTGGAGGTGAGATCTCGTGGCCCGAGGCCCCACTTCCCCAGCTCTACCAGGAAACTGGTGTGCGCATTCTTGTAATAGTCATTCCGGCAGTCCTGATAGGAAGAGGGCCCATATTTCACATCCACCAGCCTGGCATTTGAGGCGCCTCCGATCGGGTCATGCCAGCCGGCGGTGTCTTCGGTAATCGAGCAAAGAATGCGGCCCATGTCGGAATACAATACACAGCCCTTGCTCAGCCGCGCGACGTGTTGCGCCTTGAGTGTATCCGGCATGTTGTAGCGCTCGGACGGGCATTCAAAGTTATAGAACAGCGCACCCACATTCGCCCCGCCTTCCATGTCGGAGAGACGCAGGGTGGTGCCTCTCTTCAACACATGGGACCACGTTGCGCCCGGTTGCAACACCTCTTCCCAGAGGACGAACGTATCGCTCATAGCTACTCTCTCCATCAGTTTTGGAATTGGCTTGGAACTGTTGCCGAATCGAAGAACTATAGGGAGGCAGGAGGGCCGCAGCAAACATCCATGCTGGTCAGTCGCAGGAAAACATGCAGGGAAATCAGCGCCCGCGTATTCCTTCCCAGCCTGTTAAGCGACATGATCGAAGTATCGCAAAGCCTCCCGCGAGGCACAAGAAAAAGAATTTGATCGCGTTCATAAATGAAACGAACATGCAAAGCCCGGCTCGCCTTGTTACTCCTAATAAACGCCCGCAAAACGGAGCCTGGGTCGCGGACTCGCAGCGGCGTTTGCTTGCGAATCTTGAGGGCCCGCGATCGGCCTTCGTGGGCTAGTTTGGTATTCCCGAGAACTTTGGCGTTTCCCTCTCGAATATTTTCACCAGCCTCTATCATTTCCCATGCGGATAAGAATCGGGTTGGCAAACGAGTTCAGAATCGGCTATATATGATCGATCATCGACGATCTTCCGCAACTGCTGCACGGAATGTGTAAAAACAGCTAAATCGGTACTTTTGACGACCTTTTGCTGTGCTATCATCGTCCCTGAATAGCTCCTGCCTCGCCAGGCAAAAGAGGATATTGCTGTGTTCAGTCAACTCGAAGCCGTCTCATTGGCTGAAGGGGTAGTCGCTGCTTTGAAGGATGCCTTCTTCTCAGGCATGCTCAAGCCCGGTGCGGTGATCGTGGAACGCCAGATTGCAAAGCAGATGAATGTCGGAACGCCAGTGGTGCGCGAGGCTCTCATCTCCCTGAAGCACGAAGGATTCGTGCGCCGGGTCAAGAACAAAGGGACTTTCATAACCTCGTTTGATGCCGACGAAGTCCGCCAACTCTATACGTTGCGGGTGGAACTGGAGACTCTTGCGTTGCAATGGGCTCGCCCGCTCGTCACCAAGTCCGATCTGGATCACCTGAAGTGTCTGGTAGACCGGTTGGTCGAAGCGGGGGAGAGGGACAATCGCCGGGAGTTCCTGGAGTGCGACGTTGAATTTCACCGGTACTGCTGGAAGCTCTCTGGCAATCCCTTTCTGGCCGAAACGTTGGAGCGGTTGATGGCGCCCCTGTTCGCATTCGTCGTGCTCGCAAGTGGTCACCCAATGACTGCGGCAATGGGGCGTGAACATTATGCTCTGGTCGAAGCTTTGCGATCGATGGAAGAGCCGGAATTTTCCGCGCTTGTCCGTAAGACCTTCACGGGGTTTGCCTTCCGATGGATTTCATCCGCCGCGCCAAGGGCTGGTGAGCTTCCTCCTGATTCAACGGAATCTATCTAAGCGAACCCTACGAGATACGATGCCTCTTCCGCTGAAGATCCGACCAGTCAGAGTGGTATCGAATCAACCAACCAGCGCGCCCTTCTCCAGAGTCTTTGAGTTCCGCAGAACCTTGGTCGTCAGCCCTCAGAATTGCAAGCGCAAACTGAGCTGAACGTCGCGAGGCGTGCCGACCGTGGCTGTAATCACCCCGGCACTCGGACTCCCAATTGTCTGGCCAGGCAAATCGAATTGCGGATGATTCAGAATGTTGAAGAACTCGCCGCGCAACTGTAGACGGAACCGCTCAGTGACAGGAAATTCCTTAAACACCGAAAAATCCACATCGGTGCGGCCAGGACCTCGCAGAATTCCCCGCCCGGCATTCCCGTAGGTAAACTGCGCCGGAGTCATCCACGGCGCTCCGGCGGTGTTCAGCGCGGTGTTGAACCAATGCGTGATGGTCGGATTCGAAATGTGCCAATCGGCAACCAGATTCGGGCGGCTCGAAGCCCCTGTGTTGGCGACCGAGTTGGCCAGAACAGGCGCGAATGGAAGTCCCGTCTGCGTGGACAGGATCATGTTCACCTGCCAGTTGCCGAACGCTGTGTTTGCCCACTTTTGTCCGAAATGGAACCGCTTGCCTTGTCCAAACGGCAAGTCGTAGAGCAAAGTCTGAGTAAAGCGATGCCGGATATCGAATAAACTGTCGCCCCGATCGAGAAACCGGTAACGGGGATCCTGCGGTATCGGGCCTTCCCCGTTTCCACCTTCCTGCAGAGGAACATTGTCGATCGCATGGGCGAAGCTATACGCACTCATAAAACTCAAGCCATTAGAGAATCGCTTCTCGGCGGTCAATTGCAGCGCGTGGTACTCGGAATTGCCATCCGTGGCCGTCACCGTGTCGCCCACCACGCCCGGTGCAATGCTGTAAAGCGGCATGCGCGGCGCGATCGCGCCGGGTCCCGGGACCGCCTGATTGTAGTTGTAATTGATATCCAAGTGACGACCCAGGTTGCCCAGATAAAATGCCTTCAGCACGATGTTCGAGGCCTTCAGCTCGTGCTCTACGCCAAAATTAAACTGTTCCGCGTACGCGTTGCTGTAATTCGATGGCACCGTCAGGAAGCTGCCCACAGGATTGTTTGAAACCGTGGCGAAATCCGTCGACGGCGGCAGAGGGAGGCCATTCTGGACCTTTGGATAGTTCGGCGAAAGCTCGTTCACCGTCACCGCATCGGATGCGGCGAATGGAAGATACCGGTGCATCCGGTACAACCCTCCTCCCGAGCCGTTGGCATTGAAGAATAAACCGAAACCGCCGCGCAGCACCGTGTTGTGGGCCAGTTGATAGGCGAATCCGAAACGCGGCGCAAACATCCTGTACTGCGTGTTGATGCCAACATGGCGGCCCGTATTGAAGCCGGCAATCATGACTTTCCCAGTCTGATTGTTGAGATTCATCATTCGATCGGCAACCTCGACCGGAGGCGGCAAGAACTCATAGCGCAGACCGAGGTTGAGCGTCAGCCGGTTCGTCACCTTCCAGTCGTCCGCAATGTACGTGCCCATTTCCAGCACTCGGTAGCCGGCCCAAACTAACTGCAGATCCTGCGATAGGGAGCTATAAGCACCCAGCAGAAAACCGGCTATTCCGTCGCCCGTACCGGCAGGGCTGTTCGGGTTAGCGGTGAAGTTGGTATCGAAGTTGAAAAGCCCGTTGCCCTGGTTCATCTGATAGTCAATAATCTGGCGGCGCACAAGACTTGTGCCGAACTTCAGCGTGTGTTTCCCGCGGATATTGGTGAAGTTGACCACAGGGTTGAAGGTATTTTCCAGACGAATGGTCGGAATCGAAGCGGGACCGCCGATACCGGTGTATCCGCTCGGGGAGAAGATCGGCATGCCGTTCGCCTGAGGCAACTGATTGGAATTCGGCACGCCCAGTTGCGTGCCAAGGCCCGGTCCGCTGGAAGGCGCCTGGGCATCGAGGTTATGCATGTCGAAACGGGAGAAGCCCATGCGGATATCCATGATAAAAGTCGGACTGAAGACATGGGTGAGACTGGCCACGGCATTGTACGCGGTCTGCGCATTTGTGCCTGCGTAGGTGGTGCTGTTGCCGAGATTGAGAGGAATCGACACGCCGGGAACATTGCGGAAGCCGAAGGTCGACGGCGTCTGGGTTCGGGTATCCTGGCGGGAAAAGCGGGCGAAGATCGTGTCTTTGGCGCTTAACGAATCGTCGACGCGTGCATCGCCTTGATCGTATTGTTGACCCAGCACGGGATTCGTGAACTGGTTGCTCGTCAATCCGGATGTGACCGGCAGCGGGTAAGCCTGAATCAGACGGGAGGTGACCGAATCAAACCGGCTGGCCGGAATGATGTCGCCAGGGAACTCTGTGCGCGTATAACCGCTCGCTGTCGCTGGAGTCGAAGTCACCGACGCCGGATCGTAGATGGGCCGAACCGCGCTGAAGTTGCCGCTGCGCTCGGCAACAGTCGGAACCGTGTTCACGCTGGTGACGGTGCCCTGCTGCTTGCGAAAGCCTTCATAGTCCGTGAAGAAGAAAATCTTGTTGTGGACAATCGGTCCGCCGAAACTTGCGCCAAACTGATTCTGGTGAAACGGCGGCTGCGCGGTGGTGCCGGCGGCGTTGAAGAAATTGCGCGCGTCGAGATCGTTGTTGCGCAGGAATTCGAAAGCGCTGCCGTGGTAATTATTGGTGCCGCTCTTGGTGATGACGTTGACCGTAGCGCCGGAGCTGCGGCCATGTTCGGCGCCGAACAGATTCGTCTGCATCTTGAATTCCTGGATGGCCTCGACGCTCGGCCGCACCGTGATCAGGGCGTTGCGGCGGAAGTTATCGTCCACGCCATCGAGCATTACATTGTTCGACATTTCGCGATTGCCGTTCACCATCAACTCGGCGCCGGGCCGTGTATCGTCAGGTCGCGAGCCGCTCCCGATTGTGCCGGCCGGCCCATAACCAACTCCGATCGCGCCCGGACTGAGGATGGCGAGTTGAGCGAAGTTCCGCCCATTGAGCGGCAAATCGCTGACCGCTTTCGACTCGACCACTTGACCTACCGCGGAAGTGCTGGATTCGAGCAGAGGCGCAGCCGCGGTCACTTCCACTGTCTCGCTGACCGCGCCGAGTTGCATGGTGAGATCGATGCGCGCCGTCTGATTCACCTCCAGCCGGATTCCACTTTGGCTGGTCTGTTTGAAGCCCGTCTTTTGCGCGATGATGCTATAGGCACCAGGCTGGAGAAGCGGGAATTCGTAGAGACCGGAGTCATTGGTGACAGCTTCGCGCCGCATGCCAGTGTCTACATTTGTTATGGAGACTTTGACGCCTTGAACCATGGCGCCACTCGGATCCGTGACCACTCCGTTCAAGGCGGCTGTTGTTTGACCGGCGGCTTGCCAGCATCCGAAGAATGCGGCGAATGCCAAAGCGAAAAAACGGCAGGGTTTCGTCAAGGTTTTCTCCCGTGTTCGAGACACTATCACACCCAATCGCTCGACGCAAACGGTGATAGATCATCATCCTCCTCTGGAGCGTGTCGGTTTCTGTCGCGTTGCCCTTCAGGTGAATATCGCGAGACTCCAAGAAGGAGATCAGAATTTTGCCGCCAAGCGCTCTATCATTGATCGCATTTCTGGAGAGTGCCTCGCATGATCCGACGCCAGGCAGTGCTCAACTTTTGTCAATTTGTGGCAGCCGATCCTCTGCTCAAAGCCGACCGTCTTCGACTTCGCCAAGTTGGCCAAAGTTAAACTGGACCCCCTCGCCTCGGACTACTTGGGGGAGGGGTCCGATAACGAAGTACCTCTTCACGCCAATCGAGCTCGTTTCGACGATATTCTTATTCGGCCCCACTTTCTAATCGACGATGTGAGTTCGATCGATACCTCGACAACCCTCTTTGGAAAACAATTGAGTCAGGCAATCTATCTTTCTGTAACCAACGGCAAGAATTGCTTCATCCCCAACGGCGAACAGGAAACCGCCCTGCCGCCCGAACTTCCCAGGAGCGGCATTCTCGTTCGAATGGACTCGCCGCCGCAAAGGTCAACGCGGACTACAGCGGCCCAGTCGCCGGGTGGCCCTCGGGCCGCGAAAGCTCTTTAGAAGTGCGCGGATTTGGAACGCTTGAGGAATACACACGCGCGACACATCAGGATCAACATAGCGTCGCAGTGGATTACGACATCTTCGTGAACGTCCCCAAGCTCTGCGCCCAATATCTCACGAACATCCAAAAAGTTTACAAAGCAGCGGCGGTTGACCGTGGTGTGATTCTGCCGAACATTACCGATGGGTTTGCGGATCAGGCGCCTGGTTTGGGGCGCTGGAAGTGGCTCAGACTCCCCCGCATTACGGGTCACGACTATAGGCTATCGAACCTTCGCCGAGCTCATCTGAAGCATCGGGAGAGCCAGTTCCACGCAAGGAAGTAGCCGCCAGACGGAACGCGGACCCGCAACTCTTCGGCGCGCTGGCGTGGACCGTCTATGGAAACTCGTCTTGGATCACAAGCTCGCCGCCGACAGCCTCGGCCACCCGCGAGGCGCCTACATTCCTCACTGCGACGGCGGCGCCTGCAATGGCGAAAAACCAACAAGCCAGCGCCGGCCGTTGCTGCATCGGGTAGTCCACAAATGAGTGCAGCAGGAATGCAATGACACCCACTCCGTAAATTGACCGGAGTGCCGGTTTACGCAATTGCGCTGTCAAAAGAACCAGCAGGAGCAGGAACGGAACGCCGCCCTCGGCCGCCCACTGAACCCAATCGTTGTGTGCCTGGTTCATGAAAACCCCGGTGTCAATCGCGGCGTACCTGGGATACACGATGGACCATGCGCCGAGACCAATCCCCGTCCACGTGTGGTCCCCGATCATTTTTATAGATGCCCGCAGAGCGTCCACGCGCAATGGCTCAGGGCCGAAGGATTCTAGTCTCGTTCGCAAAGTCTGGCTGCCCGCCAGTGCGACAGCGATTGCGGCCAGTCCAGCGAGCTGAACTGACCGGATTACGAGCGTCCTGCGCGGTAAGTTGTGACGCGCAGCGAAAAGAAGAATTACGCCCGCGGCCTCCGCAAGGACAAGAACCGATCCCATCCGGGCCCCACTCGCAATCACCGAGCTGAACAAAATCGCCGCGCCGGTCCCGTAAAGCGCGACACAGCGGCGGTCCTTCACAGCAAAATAGAGGGCGGTCGGCAGCAGCAGTTCGATCCAGGCGGCGAATTGGTTGCGATTCACAAATGGACCGAGAACGTCGGCAGCATACCCGCTCGGGAAGAGCCAGAAGATCTTGCCCCCCGACGAATATTTTTGAACGACGGAAAGCGCCGCCAGCAGGGAGCCGCCCAAGGACGCGGTCTTCAGGAACCAGGTGCGCGCCTCCACGTCAGCGAATGCGTCACATGCCAACAGGAAGACCAAAAGAAACGTCTCCCAAGTCAACAGCGCAGTCCAGGTTTCGGCCCGCGCTAAAGTCTGTCCGGAGACAAGTTGCAGCAGTGGCCAAACGGCCGCCGCGGCGAGGGGGATACACACGGAGCGGAACTGCACCGGTTTTTTCTGCAACAGTCGCAATGCCGAAAGGAGGAAAATACCCACCTGGAATGCGCTCCATGCCCAGAGCTCCTCCACCCACATCGTTAGAATTCCGAAAAAGAGCAGCGCCGCCAGCGCAACGGCGAGGCGCCTCATGGCATTCGTTCCATACTAAGATTGCTAACCGCTACGGCGCCTTCGAGGGGTATAGATCCCAAGGGCCTTTGGTACACCAGCGCCACTTTCACGATATTATTTTTCGCAGCGCGAAATTGCAGAACATCCAGTGGGGCCGCGCCATGTCCTAGCACAGCCCCCGCTAATTCCGAGACGCTCCACCCGACGCCGTCCACTTTCGCCGTGTCGAGGGCACGCACACCGAATTTCAACTCGTACTGCCGCGCAGCTTCCACCGGAACATACTGCCACAGGATCATGCACTGGTCCTGCTGCGATCCCGAAAATACCAGGCGAATTTCATGGTTGCGCAGAACGCAGGTGACTCCCGAGGGGTTGTTTTGCCGCCAGTCGAATCCGGCTTCATATGGCGTACGCTCGAAATCATTTCCCGTCAAATGTGGACCGCTGATAGGGTCGAGCGTCTGATAAGGCAAGAGACCACGCCGGCAGAGCGCGTTCCACACGGTGATCGCGTCGCTCCCAAAGCCCGCCGAGACCCGGCGATCGCAATAATCGAGCAGGATCGGGCGATCGGCCGCCGTCGCCGTTCCGGCTATCTGGCTCGCCACCGTTCGAGCAACCTCCCACTGCTGTTTTCCAGCAAGAAACGTCAGGTACTGGCGGACGATCTCCGGCCGCGAAGGTATCGCGTGCCGCCAGATCCATACGCCATCCGGCTGCACGCGCCAGTCGAGGTCCAGGAGGGCTGTGACTTCTCCGTATGCCATTTCCAGTGCCGAACGCGACCATCTCCAGAAGCCCTCGACATTCTGCCGCCGGAAATAGTACTGCGCCAGGAGATATCTGGCCTGATAGAGATTGCTTCGCGCCGCAGCAGACAGCAGCGATCTCTCTGCCAGAGGGAAATTGCCCGCCAACTCGGCCTGCACACCGAGGCGCATATGGCGTCCGGCATTTTCGGGGTCGAGCGAGACGGCCCGCTGCAGGTCTGCGACCGAGTCATTTCCCAGTTCTTCCCGCTTATCCGCCAGCCGCTCGTCAAAGTTCGCAATTGCCGGAGCCAGTTGTACTGCGCGCTCGCGGCCGGCGATCCCGGTATTTAAGGATAGGTGGTCGGCCCAAGCAAGCCGAATCGCCCAATACGAGGAAAGGCTCAGGAGCAACAATGTGCCGCAACGAAGTAGCGTTCTGGTCGCGGAAGCGGCCGAAAGCCAAATCTCCGTTCGGAGAAACGCGGCTTTTTTCAATAATTTTCAGCATAACAGACCGCATTCAAGAGCCCGCCGCGATGAATTGATTAAGACATTTGGTATACGTCCCGATATTAACTACAGCGGGATGCTGAAGTTTTGGAGAGGTCCAATCTGCTCGCCGGACGTCCTGCAAGATCGCGAGGAGGAAATATGTTTTCAACGCCGACACGAACGATATTGATGTTATTGGCTGGCAGCGCGGCTGTCTGGCTAATGGCCGCTGGCACTTCCATCGGAATTGCAGTCACCAAAGGCAGTTTCCTGGTTGACCATGCTCACATTTCGGGGAATGCCACGCTTTTCGATGGAAGCTCAGTCGAAACGGCAACGGCGGCCTCCCGGCTTCAATTAAATGATGGCGTAGTGGTGCGGCTGGATGCTGGTGCCCGCGCCACCGTCTACCAGCGCAGACTGATTCTCGAAAGGGGAGTTGGGCAGATGGAATCCGCCGGCCTGCCCAATCATGCGTACGAAGTGGAAGCTCGCTCCTTGCATATTTCGCCGTCAACGAACGACACGGTCACACGAATCAGCGTTCTAAATGCCCGCCAAGTGCAGGTCGGCGCACTCCGCGGAGCCGTGCGCGTTACCAATTCGACAGGCTTGCTCGTAGCCAGGCTGGAAGCCGGCAACAGCATGAGCTTCGAACCCGACGAAGCGAGAGCTTCAGTGCCCACCCGCGCCTCAGGATGCCTGATCGGAAAGGACGGAAAAGTGATCCTGCCGGATCAGACGACCAATGTGGTTCTAGAGCTTCAGGGGAAGGATCTCGACAGTCAAATAGGCAATCGCATTGAGATTACCGGCACATCAGTCAAGGATTCGCCCACTGTTTCGGGAGCGTCGCAGGTGATTCGAGTGACTGAAGTCCGGCTTGTCCACAAGGGTGGATGCGCTGCGATCGCCAAGAAACTCGGCGGCAGTGCTGTGGCGGGCGCTGTGGCCGCCAGAGCAGCAACTGCCGGCGCGGGAGCTGCTGGCACGGGAGCTGCTGGCGCTGCGACCGCCACCGGAATCAGTATCGGAACGATTGCGGTCATCGGCGGCGTCGCAAGCGCGGCGGCTCTGGGGGGACTGGCCTTGAGCGGAACGCTTTCGAGCGATTCCGGAGCTTCGCCTTCCGCGAGCAGATAAGAGTTGAAATTGTTGATCGTCCTTTCCTAGCCCGGGGGTCCTCCCGGGGCGCAAACCGAACAGCTATGTTCTGGATGAAACACGTGGAACACTGCGTGGTAACCAACTCCGCCGCATGTGTAACTCCATAGTCTGCCCGCTTTGCTGCGAGAAAGATGCGTTTGCCCTGTTGGCTTCAATGAATGTTTGGCCCGCTAAAAAATGCTCATGAAATCAATTACTCTGTTCCTGCTCTGCGTGGCGCTCCTGGCGCAAACCCATGCGGTAACACCACTGGAAACGGCGCCCAATCTGCCTGACCAAAAGATCGGGCCGAGAGATCTGATCGTCCTCCAGGTGTATGACTCGCCGGAGTTGAGCCGCACGATGCGTGTCGGCGCCGACGGGCTAATCCGGCTACCCATGATGAAGCGCCAGATTCAAGCCGACGGTCTTATGCCAAATGAATTGGAAGCTGCGGTATCAAAGACTTTTAAGGACGAGGGGCTGCTTGTGGACCCTTTCATCACCATCACGGTTGCCGAATACAGCAGCCGCCCGATCAGCGTGTTGGGCGCAGTGAAGAGTCCGCTGACGTTTCTGGCGAGTTCTCCCGTAACCCTGCTTGAGGCGATCACCCGGGCCGGCGGTCTGACGCCCGAGACCGGTCCGGAGATCCTGATCAGCAGGAATCAACCGGGGCCCGATGGCTCTATCGAGAGCCTGATGCAGCGCGTTCCAGTGAAGGCGCTCATCAATTCCGCCGATCCGAGCGCGAATCTAAAGCTCACCGGCGGCGAGGAAATACGGGTACCCGAGGCCGGCAAGGTATTCGTAGTCGGGAACGTCAGGAAATCAGGGGCGTTCGCGGTCCAGGATGGCGCGAGCAGCAGTGTTCTGAAGATGCTGGCAGTGGCCGAAGGCCTTGCTCCGTTCGCCGGCAAGAAGGCATACATCTATCGCGGCGAGGCCTCCGGATCGAAAAATGAAATTGAGATCGAGCTTCACAAGATCATGGGCCGCAAGGCGCCCGACGCGCTGCTGCTTCCGAATGATGTTCTGTACATCCCCGACGATCAGAACAAACGCCTGAGCATGGCCACTCTCGAAAAAATACTGCTCTTCGGCTCCACTGCCGGTGCTACCGCTCTTCTGTACGGCCGCTAAAAACAAAATGGACAACAATATCATTACAATTCTTCCCGCACCCATGGGGAAAACCCTGGCTCGCGGTCCGTCGCCCACTGAGGCGTACCGGGATACTAACTTCGTGCCGGAGATGGAAGCCTCACCTGCCCCGGTGCCGCTCTCTCACTATCTCTGGCTTCTCAAACGGCAGTGGTGGAAGATTCTGCTATTTATCGGGTGCTCCGTTGCGGGAACTCTGGCAGTATCCTCGCGCCTGGTTCCGATTTACGAAGCGACTGCCACCGTGGATATTGACCGGCAAATGCCGAGCGCGATCATCGGCCAGGAAGCCACGCGGCCAATGGCTAACGATTCCGACCAGTTTCTCGCCACCCAGATCAAGCTCATACAATCCGACGCGGTGTTGCGTCCGGTAGCGCAGCGATACAAGCTCGTGAGTCAGGACGGCGACGTATCGGATGCCAACTCCGCAAAGTCCGTTGATGCCGAAGATGAACCCGTGCTGCTCAAAGATCTCAAGGTAGTGCGTCCGGCAAATACGTATCTACTGCTGATCAGTTACCGCTCGACCGTGCCCAAACTCGCCGCGGAGGTAGCGAATGGCGCCGCAAAATCGTACCTGGAGCACATTTATGATATCCGTTACAAATCTTCGGCAAGCCTTTCCACCTTCATGGAGCGCCAATTAGCTGAGTTGAAGGCGAAAATGGAGCGTTCAGGCGCCGCCCTGGTGCAATTTGAGCAGGAACTCAACGTGATCAGCCCGGAGGAGAAGACCAGTATTCTTTCCGCGCGGCTCCTGCAATTGAACGCCGAGTACACCACCGCGCAGTCCGATCGCATCCGCAAGCAATCGGCATACACATCGGTGGCGGGCGGGTCCCTGGAAGCGGCCCAGGTCTCCACTCAAGGCGAGTCTCTAAAGAAGCTTTCCGAACAGATGTACCTGCAACAGCAGAAATTCGTGGATGTCAAATCTCACTTCGGCCCCACTCATCCGGAATATCGTAAAGCCTCGCTACAGATTGCTGAATTAGAGCGGCAGCTACGGAACGCTCAGGAGAATATCGCACAAAGAGTAGAAGTGGAGTATCGCGAGGCTGTCAATCGGGAGGATATGTCGCGTAAAGCCGTCGCCGAAACAAAGGTGGAGTTCGATGCCCTGAATATCCGTTCGTTCGAATATCAGGCAAAGAAGCGTGAAGCCGAGGGCGACAAAACGCTCTACGAAGAGTTGGTCCGAAAGATCCGGGAGGCAGGCATCAACTCCGGTTTCCAGAACAATGCCATTCGGATTGCCGAGTTGGCGCGGCCGTCCCACAAGCCTGTATTTCCTAACTTCAAGCTCAATGCGCTGCTGGCGTTTCTGTTTTCGCTCCTGCTCGCGGCTGGTATAACGGTGATCGCCGATATTCTGAACAACACTGTGCGCGACCCGGAAGAGATGTCCCGCAGCCTTGCCACGGAGGTCATTGGCACGCTGCCGACGGTGAAAAAGCGGCCCGGGCGGGTAACGTTGAGCACCACCGGCGCGAGACCCATGTTGCGGCTCTCCCTCAGGGCTTCCGGCCAGGCGATGGACACGTTCGACGAAGCCATTCGCACGCTGCGGAATTCCATCCTGCTGACGGATTTCGATCGCCGGCTCCGGACTTTGCTGGTCACCAGTGCCTCTCCGTCGGAAGGCAAGTCTACGACTGCCGCGAGTCTGGCGTTGGCGCATGCGCAGCAAGGCCACCGTACGCTTTTGATCGACGGCGATCTGCGACGTCCCAGTATCCACCGGCGCTTCGATTTTTCTCCCACCGCCGGCCTCTCAAATGTTTTGAGTGCCGGCGTGCCGTGGCGCAGCGTGCTAATGCACAAACCGGAGATGCCGGAGTTGGACGTCCTGCCGGTCGGTCCCCCTTCACGGCGTGCCGCGGATCTAATTGGATCGAAGCTGGCAGGCATTCTCGAAGAGGCAGCCGGCGAATACGACCTGGTAGTGCTCGATTCGCCACCGCTGCTGGGCTTTCCCGAGCCTCTCCAGATGGCCGCGGCCGTTGACGGCGTCATCGTCGTCGCCGTGGCTGGACGCACGAACCGCAAGGCGCTGCGCTCCGCGATCACCACGTTGAAACGGCTGCGCGCAAATATCGTCGGTATCGTGCTCAATCAGGTACGGGCGGATAGCAGCGACAACTATTACTACGATCACTATGGTCCGAAGTATTACAAGCACTACAACACCGCAGTGGGCAACGAAGGTTAGCCGGGAACGCTTTCTATGCACCCCATGCTGGCGCTTCATGCCTTGATTCGTTTGCATAGTCCGGCAATCCTGTGTCTGCACAGCGTCGGACCGGGTCTTGATGCCATGCCTGCGTCCACCTTCCGCTCCCTGTTGGATGGGCTGCTGGAACGTGGATATCAATTCCTGACCGCCGACGACGTAATCCGAGCGGGCGTACTGCGGCGTACCCTACTACTGACATTCGATGACGGCAGGCAAGACAACTTTGACGTTGTCTTGCCGATCCTTCGTGAATACCGGATTCGAGCGACCTTTTATGTGTGTCCCGGCTTAGCCGGAAAGCATGCGGCCTTTGCTTCCCATCCGGATTGCGACGACGCCGCGTCCGGCAACCTCGTATTCGAAATGATGAATTGGGATGTCCTTCGGCAGTTACGCGACAGCGGCATGTGTATTGGCTCGCATACGGCGAATCATCCAGATCTCACTCAATGTCCGGAAGAGCAATTGGATCAGGAAATCGCCGGGTCGAAAGCCGCCCTGGAGCGGCAGCTTCAGGTTCCGATCCATCACTTTTCGTATCCTTGGGGCCGATTCAACGCCCGGGTGTTGCGGCGTGTGCGCGCCGCGGGTTATAAAACGGCCGCCGCGGTTTCAGTCAATCCGCTGTCGCCAATCCGTCCATGGGATGCTTTCACCCTGCCCCGAGTGACGGCGCACCCCGCTGCCGCGCCTGAGGAACTTCTCCGCTCCATCGCGTTTCCAAACATGTTCCGGCGTGCACTCAGCCAGACCCGCCGGCTCACTCCCTCTCCGGTCTGGAGCGGAATTTCATGAGACCGATTTCGAGCGCCTCGTTGACGGGGATTCTCACCCGGCTCCGTGCCGCCTCCTTCCTTTCCGACTTCTCCTCCACGTTTGCGAGCCGGTTGGCAAGCAAAGTCATCATGGCCTTTGTCATCGCACTTGCGGCACGCAGGCTTGGGCCGCAAATCTTCGGGTCCTACGTGGTGATCGTAACTTACGCGGGAATGGCCGCCGCACTGGTCGACTTCGGACTCGCTCCCTATGTCACGCGCGCTATCTCGGAGGGCGTTCCGGCGCGCCGGCCCCTCCTGATTGCGGCGTCGATCCGTATGTCTATCTGCACAATCCTGGTGGCGTGCGCAGTGGTAGCCGCACTGGCGTGGCAGATCGCAGCTTTGCGTTCGCTACCCGTGGTCTACGTCGCCGCGTCGATGTTCATCGACCTGCTTACCGATCTATTACTCGCAGCCTTGCGCGGATATGGGAGATTTAACGCAATCGCGCGCACAACGGTAGTGCGCAGCGCCGGCTGCCTGCTTGCAGCCCCGGCATTCGTGTTCTTCCGCTCCAGCTTGTCGTGGCTGACATTTGCGTTCCTGGTTTCTTCCGTCGCGGGACTCGCCTACACGGCCTGGCAATCCCGCGATTTCCTGGAGCACTTCGGCGCTCGAAAGGATTGGGACGATTCGGCCTCAGGCCGCGAGAGCGTACGTTCGGCGCTTGGCGTCACTTGGGCATTTGGGGTTTCGGGAATTCTCGGCACCGTGTACATGCGCCTCGGCCCCGCCGTGTTGGCCCGGAGCAGCGGAGTGGAAGCAGGAACCTACGGGTCGGCATACAAAGTAATCGAGGCAGGGCTATTTGGCGCCTCCATTGTTTGCTCCATTCTGGTGCCATATCTCTCGGCCACCCGGGCCGTTTCCGAGGATCAATACCGGCGAATGGTAGAGGCTTGCATGCGCCTGATGGTGATTCCTTCCTTTCTATTCGCCAACCTTCTGATCATGATTGCCGATCCGCTGACTGCTCTCTTGTATGGCCCGAAGTTCTCCGGCGCCGGGACGGTGCTCGAAGTTCTTGGCATTTATCTGCTGTTGGGCGCGATCACAGGCGGAGCGCAGGCGGCCATCCTGATTTCCATGGGCGAAATGAAATTCGTAAGCTGGCTGATGGCCGCAGCGCTTGTAATAGGCTTGCTCATCAACCTGCTGCTGACTCCCCGTTATGGCGCCGTGGGAGCGGCGGCCGCGAATTGCATAGGCGAAGGATTCGTGTTGGCCGCAAACTTGCTCTGGCTGGAGAGGCGCGGATTGAATACTCATGCGCGGCTGGTCGTATTCTGCGTGGTACTCACAGTGGCCGGCGTGATCGCGCAACACTTTCCCGCACCAGCGCCGGTTCTGGCGCCCTTGGTTTATGCCGCGATTTTCGGCTGGAAGTGCCTGAAGGATCTCCGATGGAGTGTGGGCGCTCTTTCTCATGGGCGTCAGATGATGGTCCGGCTACAGTGCAGTTAATGTCGACTTGGAAGAAGGAGCTTCGGAATGTTGGCGACGCAAATCAAGAAGACGGCTCGCGCGTTTGGGATCGAAATCTCTCGCGCCAAGACCACACGCAATTCCATAGCGGAACATTGTGCCCTTTTGGTACGGCTGGGATTCGAACCGAAAACCATCATTGATGTCGGCGCGGCCGATGGGACTCCCGGACTCTACGACTACTTCCCGGAAGCGGATCTTCTACTCATCGACCCTCTGGAGGAGCACATACCGGCGCTTCAGGGGATCAGCCGCAAGCATGTCAAAGCCAGAATCGCCATAGGAGCGGCGGGCGCGCAGGCGGGCAAAATTGCAATTAACGTGTATCCTGACCGGCTAACCGGCTCTTCCTGCATGGTAGATCCGTGCGGTGTTGGCCGGCCGCGGCAGGTGCGGATGATCACCCTGGACGAAGAGTGCGCGTCCCGTTCGCTCAACGGGCCATACCTGGTGAAAATAGATACGCAAGGATTTGAGCTCGAGGTATTGCGAGGCGCGGCCACAGTGCTGGCACAAACCGAAATAGTGATTCTCGAGGTCTCCTTCTTTCGTCTTTTTACATCGAACCCGATCTTCTCCGAGGTCGTCATCTTCATGGCCGAACGCGGCTTTGAAATGTACGATTTTCTCGGCTCGAGTGCAAGGCCGCTGGACGGCGCTCTGGCACAGGCCGACGTCGTTTTCGCCCGCAGGGACGGCATGCTGCGCCGGCAGGAGCGGTTTGCATGAGCCTCCCGAAGGTTGCGCTGGTTTCGGCGTCTACCGGTGTACAAGCGGGAGGCGCCGAGGCTTATACGTTTGCGACGGCCGGTGGGCTCCGCGCCCTAGGAGTGCCGGTGACCCTATTCCACGGAGAGGGCTCTGAGTGTCCCTGCCTTGCCCTGGGAGCAAGACACGAGACTGGGCAGCTGCTTTCGCGCGATGGTTTTGCCAGCAGGCTGCTGCGCCGCCTGGGAGTATTTCGTGCTACGCGCACGTCGCCCTATGACTTGGAGGTGATCTCGCGCGGTCTGCTTTCGCCCAAAAGTTGGAAACTGCTTCGCGATTTCGACGTGGTGGAAGTTCAATATGCCACCGAAACACCGTTCTTACGGTACGCGCACGCGGCATCGTTGAAGATACTGCACCTGCACGGTCCCTCGATGCCTCAATGGCTACCCCGCCTCTGCCGGACTTTCGGAACGGCGCCGGATCTGGTGGTGACCTGTTCGGAGTGGAGCCGCCGGGAATTGCTCAAGCGGAACATCCCCTGGCCCGTCGAGGTGAACTACAACGGAGTCGACGAACGCCTGTTTTATCCGGCCGATCCGATGGTTCGCTCCCGCGATAAAGACCGGGTCTTCCGGATCGGCTTTACAGGTCGCCTCAGCGCTTTCAAGGGTCTGGATACATTGGCCAAAACGGCGCGGGCGTTGGGCCCGGGCTTTGAATTCCACTTGGCCGGACCCGTCGAAGGCGGATATCCGTTGCCTTCCGCTCCTAACCTTTTTTACCCCGGCCGCATGGAATCTCCGCGCGTCGCGGACTTCCTGCGCAATATGGATTGTTTCTACTTTCCATCATTACGGGAATCCTTCGGAATCGCGGTGGTGGAGGCAATGTCCACGGGATTACCGGTGGTCGCCTCAGACATCGGAGGCCTGCCGGAAGTGATCCGCTCCGGATGGAATGGAATCCTTGTCCCGGTGGCCGATTTCGAAGCCGCCGCCGCCCACATCCGGCAACTGAGCGAGAACGCCGGGAAGTGCCAAGCCCTTGGACTCGCCGCGCGCGCAACCGTGCTGGAGCGGTTTACCGTCGCGCGGACAGCACGGCATCTGCTGGAGCTTCACGCGCAGTGGGCTCGCGGGCAGGCGAAGCCGCAACCGCGCCTGGATTTCGCGGCGGCCGTGTCATGAGGATCATGCCGCAAGGGAAGTGCCGAGGCCTTGGACCCGCCGCGCGCGCAACCGGGCTGGAGCGGTTTACCGTCGCGCGGACGGGCACGGCGTCTGCTGGAGCTTCAAGTGCAGTGGGCTCGTGGGTATGCGCAGCTGCAACCGCGCCTGGACTTCGCGGCGGCCGTGTCATGAGGAGAATGCCGTGAGGGAAGTGCCGAGCCCTCGGACTCGCCGCGCGCGCAACCGGGCTGGAGCGGTTTACCGTCGCGCGGACGGCACGGCGTCTGCTGGAGCTTCACGCGCACTGGGCTCGCGGGCATGCGCAGCCGCAACCGCGCTTGGACTTCGCGGCGGCCGTGTCATCAGGATCATGCCGCGAGGGAAGTGCCGAGGCCTTGGACTCGCCGCGCGCGCAACCGTGCCGGAGCGGTTTACCGTCGCGCGGACGGGCACGGCGTCTGCTGGAGCTTCAAGCGCAGTGGGCTCGTGGGCATGCGCAGCCGCCACCGCGCTTAGACTTCGCGGTGGCCGTGTCATGAGGATAACGCCGTGAGGGTGGTGATCGCCAGTGCCGACTACACACCGGACGGCGGCGGCATCGGCGCCTATGCCAACGGATTGTGGCGCGGGCTCAGTCATGCCGGGTGCGATAGCAGCGTATTGTGCAAATCTACACCCGAACGGAAAGATACCGCGGCGGAACACATGGTGCCGGTCCCAGTTGGCGGGTCTCCCGCTCGCAGTCTGGGCGTTCTGCGAACCTGGTACCTCGCGCTTCGAGATGAGGTGCGCCGGCGGAAATGCGATTGGGCCATAGTTCCTACGTGGGATCCGGTCGGCTTGGCGGCGACACTGCCCGTATTGCGCCGGGCGTTGCCCTGCCGGATTGCCGTGGTCTTCCATGGGGCGGATGTGGCGTCCGCACAAGGCCGGAAGGCACAGCTCCTGCGTTATGTCATCCAGTCGGCCGACAGGCTGATCGCCAATAGTTCTTATACCCGCGAACTGATCGGCCGGCGCTTCGGTGCGGCCAGCGCCACAGTGCGGCCGGGTATCGGCGAGGACGATCTGCATCTGCCCTTGGAGATTCCGCGCTCAGCTTATAACGTGATTTCGGTAGGCCGCCTGATCAAGCGCAAGGGCCAGGCGGTGGTAATGGAGGCAGTGGCGCGCCTGGCGCGGGAGTACCCCGGACTCTCCTACACGATCGTGGGCGATGGGCCGGAGCGGACGAGTCTCGAAACCCTTTCCCGATCGCTAGGGATCGCGGATCGCGTACACATGCGTGGGCACGTGAGCGTCGCGGAAAAACGCCGCTGTTTACTGGCGGCAAGTGTTTTCGCTCTACCTGTACTGCCGGATGACAGCGATCCGGAAGGCTTCGGCATCGCATACCTCGAAGCCGGCGCGGCTCGTTTGCCGGTTGTCGCCACACGCACCGGCGGTGTCACCGAGTGTGTACGTGACGGCGAGAGCGGTCTGTTTTGCGAAGCGTCCGTACCGGGTGTCACGAATACGGTTCGGCAGCTCTTACAAAGGCGCGATCTGCGGATGCAATTGGGCGAGGGCGGTCGTCGCATCGCCGAAGCCGGCACATGGAACAACCGCGCTGAGGACCTGCTGGCGGCGCTAGAGGAACACCCGTGACAATCGCGGTCATCATCGCCACGTATCAACGCCCGGAACACCTGCGCCGATGTCTGAATGCGCTCGGTCCGCAACGCCAATGCGGAGATGAATTGATCGTAGTGACGCGTCCAACCGATACAGAATCGCGCGAAATCCTGAGTACCTTTGGCTTCCCGGTAACGATCGTGGACGTTCTTATTCCCGGCGTCGTTCACGCCGAAAATGCCGGACTCGCAGTATCCTCGACCGACCTGGTGGCATTTATCGACGACGATGGCGTAGCACCGCCGGACTGGCTGGCGCGGATTCGTGCACACTTCGCCTGTACCGTGGATCTCGGGGCCCTCTGCGGACCCGTGCTGCCGGTGATTAACGGAGAAGTGCAGCGCCGTCCCACCGAAGTGTGGGGCCGCGTTCGTTGGTACGGCTGCCATATCGGCAACACAGACTGTATCCCCGGCGGGCTCACCGAATGCGACATCGTCCGCGGCTGCAACATGGCCTTTCGCCGCAAACTAATCCCCCGCTTCGAAACACGCTTGCTGGGTTATTGGCGATTTGAAGACGACGCAGCGCTGGGGGTCAAAGCCCAAAACTACCGTGTGATCTGCGATCCCGCGCTATCCGTTTTTCATTATCTGGCGCCGATTCGCGTGGAGTTCTCGCGTAGCGTTTCCCCACAGGATGCCTACTGCCTCAACCACAACAATACGTACGTATTGGGGAAACACTTTTCGGCTCTCCAGCGCATCGCGTTCATTTTTTATACCTTCGCGATCGGGGACCAGCAATCGCTCGGTATTGCGCGGTTGTTATCGCGGCTCGTGCAACGCAGAGATCGGGAGTCCGTTCAGTTCGCAGTGGCCAGTCTGGCGGGCAAGGTGGCGGGATTGCGATCGCTATGGACCTGGGCATGAACGTCCGGTGGCGTGGTGTTCGGGTACTGATAGTGAGCCGCGGGCTCTATCCTCCCAACGGAGGCGGCGAACTCTCGCTGCTCGCCATCGCGACCCACCTGCAGCTCGCGGGGGCGTCGGTTGCCGTATTTCATCACGGAGCCGCGGAGGTGCCCGGCCTTGAGACGCACGTCCTTCCCGAACCCGTTCGCGGCCTGGGAATCTGGATGGGGCAGGTACTCAATCACGGCCAATGGAAGCGCCGCATCGCATTTCATTTGGGCCAATCTCAACCAGATGTAGTGATCACACAGCAGGAAACTTCAGCCGCCGTCGTTGAGGCGGCGCGCATGGAAGGTGTCCGGTCGATCGTGATGATCCGTGGTACCGATTTTCTCGATTTTCCTGCCTACAATGATCCGGGCGCGTGGCGTCATTATGTACAGGCCCCGGCTTTCTTCGAAGCCAGGCGGCGCTACCTGCGAAGCCTCCGGCAAGCCGATGCCATCATAGCCAACAGCGAGTTCATTCGCGGCGCGTATGAGCCCCTCGTGGGCCGGAACGCCGATGTCGTCTATCCGGCGATTGACACATGCGCGGCGAAAGTGAATCACATTGGTGGGCACTTCGTCATGCTGACGCCGCACGCACATAAGGGCGGCCGCGTGCTGCTGGAGATGGCGCGCCGCATGCCCGAAACAAAGTTCGTGGTCGCAGGCAACGGAGAGCGCGAAATTGTCGAACCGCTGCGCGCCCTGCCGAATGTAGACTATCTCGGGTGGACTCCGCAGCCGGAGCGGCTGTTCGAAGGCGCCTGCGCGACGCTGGTTCCTACCCAGATGCGAGAGGCCTTCGGCCGCGTGGCGGTAGAGTCGATGGCTCGTGGTGTTCCGGTAATCGCCAGTGATTGCGGCGGCCTGCCCGAGGCTCTCGGCCACACCGGCGTGCTGGTGCGCGACCGGAGCCGGGCCGCAACGTGGATCGAGGCCGCGCGCGTCTTGGTAGCGGACCCCACGCGATACGGAAAGTTCAGTGCCGATTCGATCGTACAGGCAGGCACCTTCGATGCCGCTACGCAACTGCGCGCCTTCAATGCGGTGATGCACCGCACTTTAGAGAAGCCGCGGCGGGCCCGAGTGTCGATCGCGGGAGTGCCGGTCGATCCGGTCACTTTGCCGCAAGCCTGCAGGGAGATCGAACGCGCCTGCATCTTCGGGCGCCGGATCTCCGTCACTACAGTGAATTCGGAGTTCATCGTCCAGTCTCTGAGAGATAACATCTTTCGAAATGCGCTTTGCCGTTCTTCGCTTGCTGTGCCGGATAGTTTCGGAATCACCGTGGCCTTGGCTTTGAGGGGACTCCGCATGAGCCGCTGTCCCGGTGTGGAACTCACCGAGCGCCTTGTGGCCGCTTCCACCGCTTCGGGTCTGCGTCTGTTCTTCCTTGGCAGCACCGCCGAGGTATTGCAGGCGGCGGTGCGGCGGCTGCGATTGCTCTATCCGGAAATCAGTATCGGCACTCACGCCCCATCGTTTGGAAATCTGGACGGCGAAGAGACCGAAACCATGATCGAGGCTGTGAATGACTTTGCGCCCGATGTGCTCTTGGTCGCTCTGGGAGCCCCGCGGCAGGACGTGTGGATCTCTAGCAATTTGTCCCGTCTTAGGATTCATGCCGCCATTGGCGTGGGCGGCAGCTTCGACATGATTTCGGGCCGGCTGGCGCGCTGCCCCGCACTGGCCGCCCATTTCGGGTTCGAATGGGCATACCGGCTCATGCTGGAACCTACGCGTTGGAGGCGGTGTCTCCGGCTGGCGCGGTTCCTGCCCCTCGCGCTTCGCGCCGGAAAAGCTGAACTAAAAGAGGAAAAAGCTTAGATGCCGCGGATCGTCTTCATCTGGCATGCCGCCGTGCTGGCGCCATACCGCAAGCTGCTGGAAGAACTATATGAGATTTCGGGCGCGGACCTTCACCTGATCGTGCCGCAGCGTTGGCCGGAGGCAGGTATGAATCTTTCCGCACCGCCGGGTCCGCAGCGCGGGTATTACATCCACGTTCTATTGACCTGGTTTATTGGCCGCCATTATCTCTACTTCATGCCGGGTCTTGCGCGCAGCTTGAAGACTCTCCGGCCGGATATTATTTATTGCTATGCGGGCGCCTACTGGCTGAACACCTTCTGGACTTTGTGGCTCGTGCGCAGGCATCTTCCGCACACGCGGGTAGTGTTCGTTTCAGATCAAACGCTGCACAAGACATACCCGGCCCCATTTTCCTGGTTCGAATCCTGGGTTTTCCACCGCGCCGATTTCGCCACCAGTTGCGATTCCGAGGGCGTCCGGCGCCTCTGGCAGAAAGGGTTTCCGCAGGACCGCACCGCCACCGTGCCGCTCGGTTTCGATCCGGCGGTTTTTCATGCGGAGAGAATCAGCACACGGATTCTTTGCGGCAATCCAACCCCGCTCCGAATCCTGTATGCCGGCCGCCTGCTCGCTATGAAGGGTGTTCAGGATCTGATTGATGCCTGTGCGCTTCTCCGCGAACCGTACACGCTGACCATTGCCGGCGACGGCCCCGAACGCTCCGGCCTGGAAAAGTCGGCTGTCGCGCAAGGTGTCTCAGCGGCGTTCTGCGGCGTGCTCGAACCCGCGGAGGTGGCTCATCTGATGCGGACCAGCGACGTTCTGGTGCTCCCCAGCCACACCATACCGGGAAAGTGGAAGGAACAGTTCGGCCGCGTTCTGGTGGAGGCAATGGCGTCGGGGTGCGTGCCGATCGGTTCGGACAGTGGTGCGATCCCTTCGGTGATCGGCACAGCGGGACTCGTCTTTCCGGAAGGGGACGCCAAAAACCTGGCGCAATGCCTCGATTCGGTAGCAGGTCCGCGGGAGCTGTTGGCCCGGCTTCGCGTCCGGGCTCTGGCGCGAGCAAACGAGTGTTATTCCTGGCACGCTGTCGCGCAGGTGTTGTGGCCCGCGCTGCAGCATGTATTAGCCACCCCGCCGCGGAGCCTGGCTTCGTGAGAATCGCGCAGTTCTATCACGATTTCAGCCAGAGGGGCGGCGCTGAAAAACATGTCGAGACTCTGGCGGGTTCACTGAACGACTTAGGGCACGAAGTGACGATCGTTTCGGAGACTCCTCCCCGCGGTTTCCGTGCGCTTGTGGCGAATTTCGGACGTTACACAGCGCCGGTTACGGCATTGCGGCTGGCGCTGTGGATGCGCCGCGAGCGCATTCAGTTGGTGCATGCACATTCTCGAATTTCGGCCATGGTAGCGTCTCTCGCGTTGGGTCTCTACCGCATTCCGCTGGTAGTGACCAGCCACATTCTCCCGGAGGGACTAAGCCGCGTCTCTCAATGGGGCGACTTAACCATCTGTGTCTCAGAAGCCGTCCAGCGGCGCCTGATTGAGGCTTATGGACTTGCGGCGGACCAAACCACGGTCATTCACAACGGAGTCGAAGCCGGAAGCGGTCTTTCCGCCCCTATGCTTCGCCTTGGACCTCAACCGGTAATCTCATTTGTTGCGCGCTTCGCGCCGGGCAAAGGTCACGAGATGTTCCTCGAAGCCGCAGGCCGCCTGCTCCGTGGCGGCTTCCCCGGCACATTCGTTCTCTCCGGAGCCGGACCGCTCGAATCCAGCTTGCGCGCCCGCTACGCGAGCGATCGAATTGTGTTTCTCGGCCATCGCAACGACGTCCCCGCTATTCTCGCCGGTTCCACGGCGAGCGTGGTCTGCTCTGAATCTGAGGCCTTTCCCTATGCGGTAGTCGAGAGTCTGGCTGTGGGGACCCCCGTCGTCTCGACCGACTGTGGCGGGCCGGCGGAGATCATCCGCTCCGGCCATAACGGGTTTCTCTTTACTGTGGGCGACACACAATCGCTGCGACGACTGCTGGAGGCGGTATCCGGGCCAGGCTCGGGCCTCGCGTCCCGGTCGGAGATCGCCGAGGAATGCCGCACCCACTTCAGCCGAAACCAGATGGTCGAAGCCACACTGACCGCGTACCGCAAAGTCTGCCGGGAGGTTGACGCGTGATACTGGAGATCCTAATTCTTGGCGCCATTGCTGCGGCGTCCGTGGCGATTGCCTGCCGCAAACCCATCGCGCTCTTCCTGTTCCTCATCGTTGCAGGTCCGTATTACGGACCGACGAAACTGATGCTGGATCCGGACTCGCTTCTGGTTGCGTGGAAGGATGTCCTGCTGGCCGGGCTGCTGACCGGTATCTTCCTACGCCTGCATGGGCGCCTTAGGTGTCCTATCGGCTTGACGGTCTTACTGATCTATTGCGTCATGTCGGCCTCCATCCCAGGCGATTGGCAGATCGGCGCACTCGGCTTTCGCGCCACTTGTCAGTGGATGCTATTGGCGGTTGCGGCTTCATCGCTGAGAGACCCGTCATTAATACGTAAAATCGGCTGGGCGCTCATCTGGTCCGGAACCTTTGCGGCGATTGTCTATATCGTTGAGCGCACATTTTTCCATAACCAAGACCAGATCGCCGCGTCCATGGGCATTCGGCTCGAAGATCGCTGGCGGTACAACATCGTGCTGGAGCGATTTTCTATCATCTATGGCAACCCGAATTCGTTCGCGGTATTCCTGGTGATCTGCGCCTGCTTTGCATTCGCATGGTATTTGGGCGAGCGGTCGGGGAGAATGCGGTCACTCACGATGATTTGCGGCGCAATCTGCGCCGGCGGCGTATTGTTGACTGCTTCCCGCGGAGCATCGGCGGCCTTGCTTGTCGGCATTGCCGTAGTGGGCCGCGAGGGCACGAAGAGATTTCGCAGAATGGTTCTGGCCGGCGCGCTCGCATCTTCCGTCTTTGTCTTCCAGCCGGAACTTTTGACCCAGCGTCTGCACGAGACCAGTTCCGATACATTTTTTAGTTCGTATCGCTACCAGGTCTGGACGTCCACACTCGAGCGTGCGGTCTCCTCGCCGGAGCTGCTGCTGATCGGTTCGGGCCTTGGCACCTATGGCGGCTATGTCTCGGACATGAGAGGGACCTCGGACGTAATCACGGAAAACCAGTTTCTCAAGATCCTGGGAGAACAGGGCACGCTGGGATTGCTGCTCATATTTCTGCTGATCTGGCGGCTCAGGACTCCCGGTGTTGAAGCCGGTTCAAATGGCGCCGTGGCCGTGCCCGCCGCAATTGCCGCCGTGCTGACGTATTGCGTTCTGGGCAACATTTTGGATGGCCTGATTGTTGCGGTACCGTTCTGGACCATCGCGGGAGTTCGTCTTAGCGAGCTCCGGCCGCGGCAAACAGACACAGCTTTCCTTTATCGCTGGAGACGGTCCAACGGAGTTGCGCGTACTCTGACGTCCTGTTGAATCGGGTCAAGCCAGAATAATCCGCGGCTACTCGTTGCCCGCATTGGACGATATGAGTTGCAGAGTTATCCGTTGCCTTGGCACAACTCGAGTGCTTGCTGCGCAGCCAGAAGAAGATGCGCAGCCAGAAAAAACATGTATTCACTTGGATTAGTAGCCGCTCTCGCTTTGCTTTTCTCACTCGTGCTGACACCGTTGCTGCGCGACTGGTTGGCCGCCATTCAGCTAGTGGATCGGCCAGGTGGCCCTCGCAAGCTGCATGAAACGGCGGTCCCCCGAATGGGTGGTGTGGCGGTTGCGAGTTCTTATGCGCTCGCTTATGCGGTTTTGCTGATCACGCCGCTTTCCGGCGGCCTCTTGATTCAATCGAACCTGCGGCTTGTGCTGAACCTGCTTCCCGCGGTACTTGCGATCTTTCTCACTGGATTCGCAGACGACATGCTGGACCTGCACCCCTGGTTGAAACTCGCAGGGCAAATGAGTGCCGGGGCTTTGGCCTACTTGGGCGGTGTCCGCATGCACGGAGTGGCCGGACATGCGTTCCCCTTCTGGATGGAACCCCTGATTACGATCGCATGGCTCGTCTTATGTGCTAATGCGTTTAATCTCATTGACGGCGTCGACGGCCTTGCAACCGGTCTCGGAATTCTCGCGAGTCTGACCATCTTTCTCTCCGGCCTGATAAAGGGCGATCTCACACTGGCTCTGGCCACCGCTCCGCTGATAGGGGCGCTCCTCGGATTTCTGAGGTACAACTTCAATCCCGCCTCCATTTTCTTAGGCGACTGTGGAAGCCTCTTCATCGGATTTCTGCTCGGCTGCTACGGAGTCATCTGGAGTCAGAAATCTGCGGCCATGTTCGGTATGGCTGCCCCCCTCATGGCGCTCGCGCTGCCATTGCTAGATGTGGGACTCTCGGTAATACGCCGCTTGATCAACAACGAGCCGGTCTTTGGAGGCGATCGCGGTCACATTCACCACCGGCTCATCGATCGTGGGTTCACGCCTCGCGGAGTGGCCCTGCTGCTTTATGCCATCTGCGGATTTGGCGCGACGCTCTCGCTGTTGCAAAGCGTATTCCAGGGCCACCGTATTTCTGGGTTGCTGCTGGTGCTTTTTGGGGCTGCTGTTTTTGTTGGAGTACGATATCTCGCATACGCGGAATTTGAAGCGGTCCGGCGCTTCTTCTGGCTGGCCTTCCGCCCGGCGCTCCGGGCCCACGTGATACTCGAAGCGTTTGAACGCACTCTGGTCAAGGCCCAATCAGTAGAAGAATGTTGGGACACTCTGCAAGGTGCCGCGCGCGATCTCGGTTACGCCCAAATGCATGTGCGTCTCAGCGGAGAACGGTTCGGAGCGATGCCCTCACGCGATCCGGATCTGGCTTCCTGGCAGATGCGGCTCAATCTTATGAACGGCGATTTTGTGAATATCACGCAGCGGCTGGACACCAGGGAACTCCCGGTGCTGGTCGGCCCGTTCATCGAAGTGCTCGGGCGCGTAATGCCGAAAAAACTCGAGCAGTTGCAGAGGGAGCTACCGGCGGACGCAAGGAAGTATGGAGCCACACAACGAAATCGCGCTCCCGGCCCACCAGTATCGAGTGCGTTACAAGCCAAATAACGCCGCAATGCGCTTATAGAACTCAGCCGGGAACTACAGCGGCAAACAGACCAAGTCTCCTTCGAACGGGCCATCATTCACGTCGGCGACATCGAATCGTCTCATCTCCGAAATGGTCGGCTTCAAACAGAAGATCTCGTACTTCGGCAACAGTGAAAGAATCGCCTGAATCTCCCGTGCCGGGTCGGCGTGATATCGCGATTCAAATTCGAACAGGATCGCCGGGCGCGCCTCGGACACGGTCCGCTGGGCCCCTGCCAGCACTTCACGCTCTGTGCCTTGAGTATCGATTTTGATCAGACTGACAGCGACCCGGTCGAGATCACTCAGGACGGCATCCAGGGGCTCGAAGCGCACGCACGCCTCTTGCCATCTGTTTTTCAGGTCAGAGTGCGGAATGGAACTGGAGAGCCCGCGGTTGTAGGCGCTCGCGTCCTGCAGATAAAAGACGCCTTCGCGGCGAGTCCCGGCGAGTGCGTGATGATGCAAGGTCACGTTTTTGAGCGCGCTTAGGAACGTATTGCGGGTAAGCTGGCGGAAAATCTCCGGGTGCGGTTCAAACGCATGGCACCGTGTTTCCGGGTTACGTGCGGCAATATGCAGCGAGTGGAATCCGATGTTCGCGCCCACATCGACGAATACACTGTTCGGACGAATCAAGACGGCCATCAACTCCATCAGTTGCGGTTCCCAGCAGGCATCGCGGATGATATGGTCCTCGATCAGTCCGGGAGTCGCCAGGGCCATTTTGAACGTCGCGCCGCCAGCGGCGAGTGCGACCAGGCGGAGGCTTTCAACAGGTGGATCGCTAATCTTCTCCAGAACCAGAAGATGTACACCCCGGACATAGTAGACAAGCCGTTTAGCGGACGCGAGTAGGCAACGCCAAGCGAGGGTGAGGCGTCCACACCAGATGTATGCGCCAACCAGAGCAGAAAGCACAAGCCGCTTCCCTGGTCCTTGAGGGATAGTTGAGGATTGAGAAAGCAGCATGAGTGGGCTCCTTTGGATATCCCGCGCAACACTGAATTCTCTTATCGGCGGAAAATATTCAAGTTCTACTGAGAGCTCGGCGGCGGACACGCTGAAAGCACGGCCCACGGGTCTTACTTTTCCAGAACTGGCGGGCCGTATTGGGTCTTGATGCCAATATTGTTTGCCGCGATTTTACTCATCACGCCGGCCATTGCGAAATTAACCGCACTTGCGCCAATGTCTGCATTGGGGTGAGTACGAACGAGCCAAACCTCAGCCGAAAGCAGCCCTGTTAGCATTCCAAGTTTGATTGCGGTCCCGCGAGTTCCGAATTTTCCGTCCGAACTTCGCAAAAACGGCGTCGACTCGCGGCCGCCCCAACTCGAACCAATGTCAATCAGGTTCGCAGCGCTCAAAGCGACAATGCTCGATCGGTACACGATCTTACGCCATTTCGTAGGCACATTGGGCTCCGCCGCGCTCGCGAGGCAGCTACCAATCAGTAGTCCAGCAATCATTTTCCATTTGTGTTCCATAGAACCCCTGACCATAGTCGAGGTTGGTTCATAATCTAACAATCGATCCCCGGTACCCATTCACCTGTGACTCGGCTACTAACGCCTGCCCCGTCCTAACGTACGGTGCAACGAAATCGCCGTTCGAAGTTGGGCCGGTCTCTGCGCGCAGCTTATCTGCTTGTGAATCCGTGAGGGGAAGGATGTACTCTTCACTCCGCCGGGCAAGCAGGAGGAGTTCGTTTCGCTCTGAGCATACTCGACACGCAGAGCGCCTGATTGAGCTTTCGTAGCTACAATATTCGCATTCAGCGGTAAAAGGAAAGCCAGCGTCTCGCCGGTTTTTGGGTAGACAACACCTCGGCCGGCAACTCGGTTCCCTTCAGCGTCGCACGTGGATTCTCTACAAAGAGCGCTTCCGCTCTTGCGCCTCCATAATGTCTTCGAACAAACTGGAAGCTGGCCTGGAGAGAAGGCGACCTGTGTTTCAGATCGTGAGCATCACTAGCGACAAAATGGACCAGGCGGCGGCTCATCAATTCTTCCGTCGCATGTCGAGCAGCTTGCCCGAATCGCCCGAGGAAAGACTGCGCCGTCACCTGAATAAGCGCCCCGGAAGCCACCCAATCGGCAAGATCATCGAGTCGTTTTCGTAGCAGCGGATTACGCTCCGGATGCGTAATGATCGGAATGATTCCAACAATCTGGAGGCGTTCTAATAGTTCCGCCGTGTTCTGCAAGATGATTCGATCATCAAACTCTACCAGCAGATAACGCTTCCCATTTATCGTATACTTCGTGGGATTGGAGAGTGCGTCCTGTAAATTCTCGTAATGCAGGTGGAAATCACATCCACGATAGAGCTGTATGACGTTACCTACGGCCTCGCGAAGTTCCACCAACCTGCCGTCTATTTCCTCAGGACGATAGGAATACCTCAGGTCGGAGTGGGGCGTAGCCACGAGGTCGGTGGTGCCGTTCACCGCCGCTAATTGGACCATCTCAACCGCTTGCTCGAAGGACCGGGCCCCGTCATCAAGACCGGGAAGGATGTGGCTATGGATGTCGATCATTAGCTCTCGCAGCACCTGTTCATGAAAAAGAATCCGCGTAACGAGCGGGCGTGAAATCACTCGAGGTGTTGGCGAGTAGCGGAAGACGGTCGCTCCAGATCAGAATCCGAATTTTGGGGAGCATTGCTAATTTTGCCATGCACATGCATTAAGGAGAGCAGCCGGTGCCGCTGCAGCGCGAGCATAGCCCTTCGGGCATACGCTCGAACGCTCCAGTCTTCAATGCGGAACGAGATATCGTATCTGCGATCGAACTATTGAAAGCCATCCCAGCCTTGATTGGGCGTTACTAGATGCAACGGTCCTTTGAATCTTATCGGGAATTGCTCCATCGAATTTAGCCCTTATATTTCCACATGCATCTTTGCTGTGTTTTGCTTTCCATTGAAACTGTACAAGTAGGGCGCGGCTTCACTGAGAGCCGGTATGAGAGGAACTCGTCAAACCATGATCACTACGCCCCCACCTACTGCGAATTACGGCGCGCACCATGTAATATGCTGATCACACTGGTCGATCCCCAGGGACACGCACCTGGGAGGCGACTGAGTGCGCAGCCGCTCGAATAAGTCAAGAATGACCGTAACGCCTGGAAGGTTGATGCCTAACTCGGTCCGCAACCGGGGGAGAACCAGTCCTCCGGAACAGGCTATAAGTTCTAAAGTGAAGATATGCCTGATCCTCAACTGATCACGTGCCCCAATTGCAGTACAACCAATCGAGTTCCATCGGAAAAGATCCAGCAGGGACTTCAACCGGTATGCGGACGCTGCAAGACGCCTCTATCTGTCTCCAGCAAACCGGTCGTGGTGACCGATGCCACATTTTCCGCGATCGTGGAAAGCTCACCGTTGCCGGTGTTGCTTGATCTGTGGGCCCCTTGGTGCGGCCCCTGCCGGATGGTGTCGCCGGTGATCGATGCGCTGGCGGTGGAGCTTGCCGGACGTGTCCGTGTCGCCAAAATGAATGTCGATGACAATCCTGCCACCGCGGCGCGCTTCAAGATAAGCGGAATTCCCGCCCTACTGGTGTTAAAGGAAGGCCGCGAGACAGGCCGTATAGTCGGTGCTCAACCCAAAGCAGAAATATTACGGCGCCTGGAGCAAGCCATCGCTTGACCGGCGTGCAACAGACACGTGCGACGGTCCGCAAACCTCCGTTACTCTGAGCCGAGATTCATAACGGAATATTGCCATGCTTCTTCTTTGGCATAGTATCGACTTTGTTTTCCAGCATCCGTAGGGCTTTGATTACCTTCGGCCGGGTTTCGTGCGGCTCGATCACATCGTCGATAAATCCTCGCTCGGCCGCTACCCAGGGATTGGCGAATCGATCTCTAAACTCGTCGGTCTTTTGCTGGCGGACGGCTGCTTTATCCTCCGCCGCAATCAGATCGCGCCGGTAGACAATGTTCACCGCGCTCTCCGCGCCCATTACCGCGATTTCCGCCGTCGGATACGCGAGGTTGATGTCCGTTCGCAGGTGCTTCGACCCCATGACGCAATATGCTCCGCCGTATGCTTTGCGCGTGATGATGGTGATCTTCGGCACCGTCGCCTCAGCGTATGCATAGAGCAACTTCGCCCCGTGCCGGATGATGCCGCCGAACTCCTGATCGACGCCGGGGAGAAAACCGGGTACGTCTTCGAAGGTCAGGATCGGGATGTTGAAGGCGTCACAGAATCGGACGAAGCGCGCTCCCTTCGTCGACGAATTGATGTCGAGGCATCCGGCGAGAAATGCAGGTTGATTGGCTACGATCCCTACTGGCCGGCCATCCATTCTGGCGAACCCGACCACGATGTTCTTCGCGAAGTGCTCCTGCACTTCGTAGAAGTATGCGTCGTCCGCGATGCGATGAATAATATCCTTGATGTCGTATGGGAGATTTGACTCGGCCGGTACGATGGAATCGAGTTCTCTGTCCTGCCGGTCGGCCGCATCGCTCGACGCTCCGCGCGGCGCACTCTCCAAGTTGTTCTGCGGCAGGAAGGTCAGCAATTCGCGGATCGAACGAAGACATTCGGCGTCGTCCGTTGCGAGGAAATGCGCTACACCGCTCTGCGTGTTGTGTGTCACCGCGCCGCCTAGTTTTTCCTTGCTGACGTCTTCGTGGGTGACTGTCTTGATGACGTCCGGACCGGTGACGAACATGTGGCTTGTCTTATCCACCATGAAGATGAAGTCGGTCAGCGCCGGCGAATAGACGGCGCCTCCCGCACATGGACCCATCACTGCCGAGATCTGCGGAATCACTCCGCTCGCGAGCGTGTTGCGAAGAAAGATGTCGGCGTATCCGGCCAGCGAAACGACTCCTTCCTGGATGCGCGCTCCTCCTGAATCGTTCAGGCCGATAACCGGGGCTCCGGTCTTCAGGGCCAGGTCCATTACTTTGCAGATCTTTTGTGCGTTTGTCTCGGAGAGCGAGCCTCCGAATACGGTGAAGTCCTGCGCGAAGACGAATACCTGACGCCCGTGGATCAAGCCGTGCCCGGTGATGAAACCGTCGCCGTCGATCACCTGCTCGTCCATTCCGAAATCGCGGCAGCGGTGGCGGACCAGCTTGTCGAGCTCTTCGAAGGTGCCCTCGTCGAGCAGCAGATCGATACGTTCGCGCGCGTCGAGCTTTCCTTCTTTGTGTTGACGCTGCTTGCGCTCCTCTCCGCCGCCGGCTTCCGCTGCTGCGTGGCGGCGCCGGAGTTCTTCCAGCCTGTTTTGGCTCATGAGAAAGACCTTATCATTGCGCGTACCACCGCCGGACCTCCGGCGCTTCTGGCGTAGACTTCCACCCACTGGCCGCGCCTTTCGAAAAGGGCCACGGAGTGCAGTCCGAGTTCGCGTTCGATGTCGCCGGTGGTCACTTGCGGTTCGTATCCGTAGTAGCGTGCCAGCAGAGTTCGAATCCACTCGATTCTCATGACGCCGGTGTGCGGTTCCCAGGTCTGCGAGTAGACGACCAGCACGTCTACATTTTTGTCCTTCAGCGATGCGATGGATGACAGGTGAAAATCGGGGATGCCTACGGCTTTCATTCGCGCGGGGACGTATCCCATTTCCGGGCGGCGCAATTCGTCGGTGAATGGCCAGGCGCTGTAGATGGTCCGGCTGCTGTAGTTCCAGGCTACGTATTCGGCGGCGTCTTTCTGCACTCGGATGAAGTCGGTAAAGGCGAGATTGTTTTCGAGCGGGAATGGCCATGGCGGATTCCACCACAGACTGGCGATGAGGCCGATGGTCATCAGGAAGACGATCGTGCGCCGAATGATGGGGGCCTGGGTACTGCAAGCGGCGGCGACGGCGATGTAGAACAGCGGCAACACCGGGAGCACATAGCGCTCTAATGTTGCTCCGCCTGTCACGCTGACCAGGAGGAGATGACCGGCTAGCAGCGTGATGGCGATCTTCCAGGAGCGGTCGCGGAATATTGGCGTGCGACGCCAGGCGATGATGATTGCGAGAGTGCCGATCCAGTGGAAGTCTTCAATGAAAACGTAGTAGAAGCGCCGGATCAGCGCCAGGCTGAGCCTGACCGGGTGCAGCGGGTAGAAGAGATTGTACTGTTCGAATTCGCGATTGCCGAATAGCGAGCCGCTTACGTGACGCAGGCACAGCAGCCAGCCGCCGAGCGCGAGAAATGGGGCTGCAAAATATGCGGCCTCGCGCGGGCGCTTTTCGCGCAGGAGCCAGCCGCCTAGAATCAGCGGCACTAGCAACCCGGTTTCCTTGGTGAGCACCAAGGCTACGCACGCTGCCGCAGATGCGGTGTATTTCTCCTGCAGAAACAGCAGCAGGGCGAGCATGGTGAAGAGCATTGCCGGCATATCGAGCATCGCCAACATGCTCTGCGAATAGAAGAGTGGCGAGGCCGCCAGGAAAATTACTGCGGGAAACGCAGGGGCCCCCGGGTACGTGCGGCAAAGCTGAATCGCGAGAAGAAACACTGTCAGCAACGCGATGGATGCCAGGGCCAGCATCGCGAATCTTGTGATCAGGATTGAATACCCGAACGCGCGCCAGACGAGGGCCAGGTACGCCATTACTCCAGGCGGATGAATGTTGGGCACGGTCGAATGGGGAACCCATGAGCCGTCGTGATACAGATCGAGAGCCGCGGGCACGAATTGGCCGAGTTCATCCCAGTAATAGGGGAGTTTTAAGACCGCCGCGTGCGCCACAAACACGACGCAGGCAAACAATGCGCCGAAGAAGAGGTAGGTTGTGAACGCCGGCTTCCGATGCGGAGCTCGCATGCAGCGGCGGCCTTACTGAATCACGTTCGCTTGATTTTGTGGTTCCAGATGTATTTCGCCGAATGTTGCTTCGTATTGCGTAATGTTCTGTTTCAGGATGTTCAGCAGGGCTTTGGCCTGCTGCGGGCTGAAATAGATGCCTTGAAAGTTTTGTATCTGTACCTGGTCGGCGGCAGTCTGCGTGAGGGTTCCGAACAGCAGGAAGAAGTCCCAGAGATTGACACGGACCTGTACGCTGTTGGCGTAGCTTTCGCGGTACTCCGCCGTGTTGTTGATTTGGATCTTCGGAGTGTTCGGCTCGTTCATCGATTGCGGCCTCGGAGGGTTGCGATGTGGTGGATCACTCCTTATTGTACCGAGTGGCAAGCTACGATGACCTCGACTTGCGTGCCGTGCGACACATAGAGACGCCGGGCGGACTCGTCGATGGCCCAGTTCGTCGCAATCGGATCCGTTGCTCAATGCGAACTTGCCGAACCACGGGTGATTGAGTGCGTTGTGGAAGCCGGCGCGAATTTGCCAACGCAGACGTTCGCGAATGGAAATCTCCTTTGACGCGGAGAATTTGACATTATTCAGCGGTTTACTGCGAACGTAGATGACCATAAGAGGGCTAAGGGACCTTGACATTCGATTGCGGCGGGGCGGTGAGTTCCTCCAGAAGGGCGAAGGCTTCCTTTTCGTTCATGCCGGAGAAGGCGTCGAGGTCGTTTTCGGACTTCGGAGTGATGATGTAGCGAACTTCCGGGACGTGTTCCTCGGCTGGCTGGACGGGCGTTTCGGCGTTTTGCGAAACATAGCCAATTTGTTCCTGTGGGCCGGCTTTGCGGAGTTGGGCGAGCTCTTTGGTGGCGCGGAAAAAGCCCCGCTCGGCGGCATTGGCGTAGCGGCGGACTTTGTCGAGTTTGGCGGCGTACTCCCAGAGCACGAAGGCCAATTGCTCGCCCAGTTCGTTGTCGTTTTTTGGTTTCTCCGTGAGGTTCAGCTGGATTTGCGCGGCCATTAGACCGGCGTTGAGGGCTCCGGCTTCCATGTTAGAGGCTCGTTGCATTTTCCAGAAGGTTTGCGCCAGGACTTGGATGAGCATGGCTTCCTGAGTGGTGCCGAGCGTTGCTTCGGCGAGCAACGATTTGAGCATCTGGTTGTAGGCTGCCTGGTCTTCGCCTTGCAGGACTGTGTTGGTGTAGAGTTTCGCGGTGAGGCCGTGTTTGACGGCTCGGGTTTGGAGAGACGCCCTGGTCTCCTCGGTGAGCGTGCGGGGACGCTGGGCGTTTTCCTTGTTCGCTGCTACTTGTGCGGCGCTTGCCATTGTGATGCCTCCTATAAATGCAAATAGGCGGCACGAGCGCCGCCTTTCTTGATTACACTCTGGCATACGGGGTGTGAGGTTTTGGGGCGTGTTTTTTGGAGGATGTTGAAAACAGGCGAGATTGACTTGCGAGATTCTTGAACTGGCCGCATTTCAAACGCCCGAGGGATACCTTCTGACGCCTGACGATCCGGCGATTGAGGAGCAACTGAAGGCCGGCCGTGATTTCATGAAGGAGTACCGCGAGACGTTCAAAGCCCTCGCGAAATGAATGAGCCGACGGGGCGGCGATCCCGAAAGAGATGCTTAACCGGCTGAAAATCAAAAAGGGTGACAGCCTTGTGAGTGCCGGCGATTGCTTCCTGCGAACCCACTCGAAGATCTCGACGATTGTACCGTAGGCGGTGCGCATGACGATGGAGGGGCGTTCCGTTAGGAGACCCAGTACGCTCAACTCGGGGAGATGACCGCGAATATTTCAAGCGATGCTTCTTCGCAGCCGGAGCTTTGGTAGCATGCGACTGAGATCGATCCCACAGGAGCGTCTCCTGACTCTGGGGGAGTATAGCACCAGATCCGAACAGCTGTTGGTGCCGGTAACTTGGCGATTGGCGCTAGCCTGTAGTCGTGTCCTGTGCACCCTTGAGTAAGTTTTCTGCTGTCTGCGCTGCAGTTGCTTTGTGTGCGGCGGCCCTCAGTGGAGAGTCGCTTCAATCTATCCATGATGAGGCGTTGCGCCTAACTGCTTTGCGGGCGATTTTTCTCAGGATGCAGGTTTCTATTGACCGAGGTGTGAAGATCGACAACTCATGGCCGAGGAAACCAAAGGCCGGTGAGCAATTCATCCCCGATGCTTTGGCCGACGAGAACGTTTATCGGGTGATTGGCAGAGCAACGAACGAGGCGGAGCGATGTGCGTCAGAGCATGTTGTTACTGCGAAATTCTCGAATACGCCCCAGGTTCGGTTCAGGCTCTATCGATGGCCCGGCGAAAACAGCTATGGACTGCTTAGCGTTCTCCAATATGAGTTCCTTGACACAAGTCCGGCGATGGCCTGTTTGTCCCTGGGCCCCTCCTAATTCACCTCGTTAGCAACGCGGCAAACTGGCAATTGCGCGACGAGTACCTGCTTGAGACCGCTCACCATTCTTCACTGGACAGAATCGAGATGGTGGATCTTACTGGGGACGGTATACATGAGCTCGTTATTGAGTCGAACTTTGGAGGTGCGGGGACTTACGTTGTTAGTCTGCAAATTTTCGATCTAAGCCGCGGCCGCTTCGACGAGCTTCTGAATACGATCTCGCGTTTGTTGCGAATGACCGATGACGACTATGCGCAGGTGTTGGATATCGGTAGGACTCTGCAATCCCGGGGAAGCGATTCTGTACCGTGAAAACGACGCTGTTTGAGGACGGTAAGTGGTTCAGTCCGCCCCGGGTTACACGCCCGTGCTACAAGCGCGGCGACGGTATTGACCCGAAGGAGGTCAAACTCCTCAATGAGATGTTGACACCGCTTCGCTAACCTGCATGGACTCGTTATCAGGCCTTGTTGCCCTTCCGTTTGGCCTGGCGTTCCGTGCGTACTTCTTTCACAGCGCTGTCGATCAGGGCATGCAATTCGTCCGGATCGGTATCGGCGTTGCGCGCCCTGATGTCCTGCACGGTGCGATGAAAGAGGCCGGCGCGGTCGGTCTGCTCGACGAAATTCGAGATATCCTTTTTCTTCATGCCTTAACTCGTACAGCCTATGGTATTTGAAGACGGACTACCTTGACAACGTGGGCCGCTGGATGTAGCGTTAGGTTGTATGTCTACCGTAGATGGTCCACCTGAACGGATGGAATTTCTTCAGGGCACGCTTGAGGTCCTCATTCTCCGCAGTCTTCAGGCCGGGCCTAATCATGCCTATGGCATTGGCCAGTTTCTCGAGCTGCAATCTGGAAATGAGTTCGTGGTTGATAACGGCTCGCTTTATCCCGCGTTGCAGCGTTTGCTTCAGCGCGGCTGGCTGACTGCGCAGTGGAAAATGTCGCCGAAGGCGCGCCGTGCGAAATATTATCGCCTGACTCCCCTCGGCCGCAAGCAACTGGTTGCAGAGAGTTCGAAATGGCGCCGATTCGTTGAGGCGATGAGCCGCGTGCTGAGTCCGGAGGGATGATCGTATGCGCGAATGGTGGAACAGATTGCGCGCGTCGCTTACGAGACGCGACGGAATCGCCGATGACCTTGCCGAAGAAGTCCAGAGCCATCTCGATATGGAGACGGAGAAGTACATCGATCGCGGGATGTCTCCGGAGGAAGCTCGCTTCGCTGCCCACAGCCGCTTTGGGAACAGCACACGCATAGCTGAGCGGGCGCGCGATGCATGGGGATTCCCTTCGCTCGAAAGTCTGCTCAGAGACATCCGCTACGGTTTTCGTGCGATGCGGCGGTCGCCTGGCTTCTCAGTTGTCGTGATTCTGACCTTCGCGCTCGGCGTTGGCGTCAACACGGCGATCTTCAGTGTGGTGAACGCTGTTTTGCTGAAGCCCCTGCCGTATCCTGATTCTGAACGCCTGGTGTGGCTCGGCGAGACGGCCGCTCGGGCTTCGGGAATCAGTATTACATGGGTCAATTTCGAACACTGGCGCGGCGACAACCACACTTTCGAAGACATGGCCGCGTTTCAGTTCACCGCACGCACGCTGACTGGCCGCGCTGAACCTCTGGTGACACGGGGCTTGACCGTCACGTCTCCATACTTCGCGCTGCTTGGGATGCGCCCACTCCTTGGCCGCTTTTTTGGGCCGGCGGACGATCATCCCGGCGCCGCTCCCGTAATCGTGTTGAACCACCGGTTCTGGTCGAGCCAGTTGGGTGGAGATCCGGGAATCGTCGGTACGACTCTCACGCTCGACGGCAATCCGTATCAGGTGGCCGGCGTGGCCGCGCCGTTATGGGAGCCTTGGCGGGTGGATTATTATCTTCCTCTTGGCCCGATTGTGGGCAATACGACCGATCGCCGCCAACACGGCTCGATCCGTGCTATCGGACGATTGAAATCCGGAGTCGCTCTGGCCGCGGCGCGCGCAGATCTCGATGCGACCATGCGTCACTTGGCGGAGGTGGATCCGGGGCCGGAGAACGAGCACCACAGCTTCGGGCGCTTTCTTACGAAAAGCACCACCGGAGGTGTACGCGGAATCCTGCTCATCCTGATGGGCGCGGCTGTGCTGATTCTGCTGATCGCCTGCGCGAACGTCGCGAGCCTGCTGCTGGCGCGCAATACTGCGCGTGCGAGCGAATTGGATGTGCGAAAGGCGATCGGTGCGGGACGGCTTCACCTGGTCCGCCAGTTGCTGACCGAGCACGCTGTTCTTGCGACCGCAGGTGGGCTTACCGGAATTGTTTTCGCGTACTGGGCCTTGCGCTTGCTGGTCGCAATCGCACCCCTTGGAATCCCGCGGCTCGCTGAAACTACGATCGATCTGCCCGTACTGCTTTTCGCGTGTGGGATTACGCTTGGCGCCGGACTGTTCGCCGGTCTTGCGCCGGTGGTGTTAGCGGGTAAGATCGACTTGGCGACCGCTCTCAAAGAGGGTTCGCGGATGGCGGGCGGGGGCAAGCGGCGCCAATCGTTTCGCAACATGCTGGTGGTTGCCGAAGTAGCTCTGACGTTCGTGCTGGCATTCGGCTCCGCACTCTTGTTACGCAGCCTGATCGCCGCTCAAAACACCAGCCCCGGCTTCGATGCGCAACGCGTTCTGTCTTTCTCTTTGCAGTTGCCTTCCAGAGGTTACAAAAGTCCTGAAGCGGTTGGCGAGTTCTATGCCCGTCTGCTGGCCGATCTGCGGAGGACACCCGGTGTGATGGACGCCAGCGCGGTTCATTGTCCACCCGGTGCGGGTGACTGCGGCGACTGGTTCTATTCGATTCCCGGACGTCCGGCGCCGGCACAGAATGAGGTCCCGATTTCACTTTTCAATAGCGCGCATGCGGGCTATTTTCAGATGATGAGGATCCCTGTCCGCCAAGGGCGGGAGTTCCAGGAGACTGACCGCGCGACGGGACCGAAAATCGCAGTGGTCAATGAGACATTTGCGCGCACTTGGTGGCCGAATGGATCCGCGATTGGACATCAGATCAAGGTTGGCGGCCCTTACCGGGACGGCGACGTATTGGAGATCGTGGGCGTGACGGGTGACGTGAGGCAGTCCGGGCTCGACTCGGAGCCCCTGCCCGAAATTTACCTGCCGTCGCCGCAACACCGCGATAGTGGCATGGCGATTATGATTCGTGCGTCCGGGGACCCCGTGACGCTGATGCCGAGCGTACGCCGGAAGGTTTTGTCGATCGATCGCAATCTGCCTTTGCAGCGGCTCGGTACGCTCGAAGAATCGCTGGGCGCGGGTTTGGCGCGCCGGCGCTTCAGCACATTGCTGCTTTCACTGTTTGCCGGGCTTGCTATGGTGCTGGCCGCGGTCGGGATTTATGGACTGCTCAGTTATTGGGTGAGCAGCCGCGAATGCGAGATTGCGATACGCCTCGCCTTGGGGGCGCGCCCGTCTACGATTTTGGTCTGGACTGGCTGGCGCGCTGTTCGGCTGGCTGTCATCGGCGTGGGTTTTGGTGTGGTGGGCGGGTGGGCTGGGGCGCGCGGGCTTGAAGATCTTGTTTTTGGGATACCTTCCAGGAGTCCAGGGACGATGATGGCTGCTGGTCTTGCTGTTATTGCCATTGCGTTTGCCGCGGCGACGATTCCGGCGTGGCGGGCGTCCCGCGTGGATGCGGCGCGCCGGCTTCACAGCGCTTGATTATGATCGAAATCAAAATCCGCAAATTCGGCAACTCTCTCGGCGTCATCCTTCCGAAGGAAGTATTGAATCGCTTAAACAGCGGCGACGGCGAGAAGCTTTTTCTGATTGAGGCTCCGGGTGGCGACTACCGGCTCACGGCCTACGATCCGGCTTTCGAAAAGAAGATGATAAAGGCGGACCAGATTGTGAGCCGCTATCGGAACACACTGCGCGAACTCGCTAAATGAGGATGCTGGTAATGGATCGAGGCGCGCGAGGCTCTGGTGCTCCACGATCGCTTGCTGGCATTGCAGGGGGGTGCGGCGGGAATTCGCGATGACGAGTTGCTGAAGTCGGCGCTGGCGCGGCCCGGCAGCATTTCGCTTACGCCGATAAACCGGACCTCATCGGTTTGGCCGCACTCTACACCGCAGGCATTGTGCGGAACCATCCTTTCGTCGATGGCAACAAGCGGACGGGCTTCATGACTGGAATCCTATTCCTGGAACTGAACGGATATCGGCTTCCGGGGAAGATGCCGCACAAGCGGTTTTGAATATGCCGGCCGGGATACTCGACGAACCGGGATATGCCGAATTCCTCCGGGCGAACTCGGCGCGTTCGCGGGGCGGTTCTTAACGAGCTTTTCGCAGGCGGGGAATGAGTTGTGGAACGTCGCGCTGATAATCCCGGTAGGCGTCTCCGAAGCGGTCGACGAGTTCCCGCTCCTCGAGCATCAGCATGAGGAACCCGGGCGGGAGCACCGCGATGATGAGGATATATAGTCCAAGATGATTGACGATGAGTAGGTTCGCGATCACCCCGATGCCGGCGCTGAGATAACGGGGATGACGTACCACTCCATAAATTCCATCCCGCAGCAGCTTGCCATTTGGCTCCTTTGACAACTCTGGGATACCTACGATTATGGAGATGCTCAATTGCTTCCAGTATTGGAACTCGAGCCAAGTGGTGATGGAGATTAGGAGAATAGCGATTCCAATCAGGCTCCAGTTCGTTCCGAGATCTGCACCCAGGAGCTGGCCGCGTACTTGGAAAAGCAATGCGCCGAGAACGGCTAATACGGGCAGCACGGTTAGATAGGTTCGCATCGGACCCCACCTTCTCCACCAACGAGCCCACGGGTGGATGATAAACCAGTACAGTAGCCCGAGTGGCGCCACGATCGCGGTAGCTACACCGAGGAAATATCGAATGCGATCGATCACCTCGTTGTTCATCGCTGACGATTGTACGCCACTGGGCGCTAGAAGCGAACCAGTTTATTTTCGATCGGGCAGCGCGAAGCAGTAGACGTTGGAGTCGTGATCGACGGTGAACACCCGTCCGTTGGCGATCGCGAGCCCGCTGAAGTGCACCCAGGACGCCATGGTGCTGCCGCTGTTGAAGAGCTCCTTGCCGGTCTTGGCGTCGAGGGCCTTTAGAACGGCTGGATGCGTGTTGAGAAGGCGCTTGTCCTGGCCGACTTTCTGCGAGGCGTTTTCGCCAGTGGCCAGACCGAACACTACTCCGTTGGCGATTACGACCGGATCGGGCAGATCGAAGTCGCCGGAAATCCAGGCTGGTTCGAGAATGGGATTTTGCGTTTGCGGATCGGCCACCACTTTGAAGGCCATGACGCTGCCGTGTGGATTGTCGCCGTTGGTGAGTGGGAATTTGGGGCCGTTGGTAGACGGCGGACCTCCCATGGGGACATAGAGCCAGGTCTGGCCGGTTTCGTCGCGGGCGGTGGAGAGTCCGCCCCAGAGGCCGAGACCTTCGCAGCAAATTCCCTGGTCGTTGCCTAGTTTCGGCGATGTGAAGAGCGTGGTTTGATGATCTCCGCCTCCGAGCTTGTCGGCGTCGAGGAGATAGAGGACCGATTCTTTCGATCCGCTGGCGATGAGGTTGCGGTTGCGCCAACCGAAATAGACGGGGCTGGATGCGCCGAGGTCGAGATCTTTCTTGTTGAGATAGGCCCAATTGGGCGGCAGGAAGTAATCGGCCAGACTCAGATCGCGTAGTGAGGCGGCAATTACGGTGTTGGAATAGTCTCCCGCGATGGGATCGAATTTGCCGTCGGCTGTGTTGCCGTAGATGCGTCCGTTGGCTCCGGCGATGGGCCCGCCGCGTCCCCAGATGCCTGCGGTATTTGTGTTCGAGAGAAGCAACTGATGGATGACCGGGTGGTGCGCGTTGCGGACGTCTACCGAATAGAAGCCGGAGAGGCCGCCTCCACAACCCTGCGCGATGACTGTGTAGATGATTCCGTCGACGAGGTTGAGGCTCCAGCTCTTGGCGAAGGGGGCTACGAATTGAACCGGACCGTAGCGAACTTTTCCGCTGGCGAGATCGAGGCCGTAGAGCGCACCGTCGGCGGCGATTACGTAGAGCATCGCCGAGGCCTTGTCGATGACGGGTGTCGCAGTGATGCCGTTCGGGCAGAGAAATGTTCCCTGGTAGCCGCCTTTGCCTGGAAGGATGACGGATTTGAAGGTGTGGGTCCAGACCTCTTCGCCGGTGTCTCCGTCGAGTGCAAATACGCTGCCTTCTATGCCGGCTACGTAGATGACGCTGCGGATGCCGTGCGGCGTGGCGATGTCGGCGGCGATTACCGGAGCGGTCAACGCGGAGAGCCGGTAGAATTCGTTTTTCACTTTCGCTTTCCATTTCAGCGCGAGAGTGGAGACGTTGGCCGGAGTGAGCGTTGTTTCTTCGAATGCCCACCCGGTGCGCTGCGGGTCGTGGCCGAAGGTGAGCCAGTCCGCGGCGGTGGCGGCGAAGGGGAGGACGAGCATCGCTAGCAAGAATGCGGGTTTCATGTTAATTGACAAGTATACTTATCCGTTGGCTTCAGAGATTTGGCGCGTGCTGCTCTCCCCGACCCATCCCGTTGCATATCGAGCGTCGCTTTATGGTGTTCTGGCGCTTTTGATTGTTTGGCCGGGAGAAGCACAAACCGAATCCCGCGTTCGGACTAAAAAGGAACTGGCCGGCGAGATCGCCCAGGTGGAGAATCTGTTCGTTTTCGAATATAAGAAGGAACATTCCGCGGGGCTGACGGCCGGAATTGTCTCCGGACCCGAACTTGTCTGGACGAAGAGTTACGGTTTGGCTGACATCGAGAGTGGGCGGCTGTCCACTAGAGACAGTGTGTACCGTATCGGTTCGATCACGAAGCAGTTCAACGCCCTGATGGTTTTGCAACTGGTTGATCAGGGGAAAGTGCATCTCTCGGACCCCGTTGAAAGTATTTCCCGGAGGTGAACCGAATTACCGGGAGGTACGCCGGCTCGCCGCCGATCACCCTGATCCAGCTCGCGACGCATCATGCAGGGCTTAGTGAAGAGCCTGATGATACGGAGAGATTCACGACGGACCCCTTCGCCAGTGGGAACAGATTTTGATTGGCGCGCTTCCGAAGCTGAAATACGAGCACGAGCCGGACACGCATTTCATTTATTCGAATATCGGGTACGCGATCTTGGGGGCCGCCTTGAGTAGAGCCGCCGGTCAACCGTATACCGATTATGTTCGAGAGAATATCTTCGTTCCGCTCGGGATGGTCCACACCCAGTTCGAGCCCGATGATCAAATGATTTCAGCGCTCGCGAAGCGCTACGTGCTTCACGACGGGTTGGCCGATCCCAAGCAGCCGGCCGAGGAATTGAAGAACGGCCGCGGCTATAAAATTCCCAATGGGGCGGTGTTCACTCCGGTGGGCGACCTGGCACGCTTCGTCTCGTTCGAAATGGGATATGGCTCCGAGACCGTACTTCAGAAAAAGCTTTTGCTCGAAAGCCGGTCTCAGGTGTTCTGGGCTGACGAAAACGCAGCTATGGGCTACGGTATTGGCTTCATGCTCGTTCGCCAGGGCGATGTTGTGGGTCTGGGACATGGTGGTTCCGTGGCGGGTTTCTTAGCAGGCGCCTACTTCCATCCGCCTTCGCACATTGGAATTACCTTCCTTCGCAATGCCGAAGGACACGGATTCGAGCCACAACTGATGGTCAGAATGCTAGGTGTGCTGGCAGAGCAATCTCGCCGTTCGCATCATTGGACCTGGATTGTGACGGCGTTGCTCACCAGGTTGCCGGAGATGAGGAAGATGGGGACTTGGCCTGACGCCGTGGCGGGGGCGGAATTGTTGGAAGCGAGATCGTTGACGGCGCGTTGGATTGATTCCGATCGAATTGCGAAAAACATTTGCATCGAGTTTGGGCACTTGTGTTGCGATGTAATGGAGATCCTGCATCCTTTGAGCGGGCGTGGGCGGCTGGTGAGGCACAGGCGCATGGAATGACTTCTACAAAGCATTGCCCGTAGGGTGTAGATGTTTTTGGTCTACAAGTGCCGATTGTAGGGGTCAAGCGATCAGTCGGCTACACTTGCTGGATTGGCGTTGCAAAACGAAATTGAGCGACGCAGTGCCGCCCTCAAGAAAGAACTGGGGACGCGCGATCTTGTCTTCACTCAAATTCTGTACATTGTCGGCCTGAACTGGGTGGGGACGGCGGCGAAGATCGGGGCGTCGCATATGACGTTCTGGATCCTGGGTCTCACGTTGTTCTATCTTCCTTCGTGCGTTGTCGTCATCCATCTGAACAGACAGATGCCGCTTGAAGGCGGCGTGTATCAGTGGGCGAAGCTGCGCTTTAACGAGATGACCGGCTTCCTGGTTGCGTGGAATCTGTGGCTCTACGCGATTCTCATTCTCTCTACGATTGGAGTGCGCGCTACAGATATGCTGGCGTACGGGTTGGGATCGAGCGGGGCGTGGATCGCCAATGACAAATGGATCATTGCGCTGACCAGCACCTTGGCCACGGCGGGTCTGATGGTGGTGGCTTCTATCGGATTGACCTTGGGGAAGTGGATTCATAACTTCGGCGGCTTCTGCCTCATCGGATTGTTGGCCGCGATGTTGTTCTTTGCCGTGCCGCACTGGGTGAGGGGCGATGTGCAGGCCGCTCCGATGGCGCTGACTTTTCCGGCGATATCCCTTTTCAGCCTGAATATTCTCGGCAAGATGGGTTTCGGCGCACTGGGCGGCTTTGACGGGGTGGCGATTTTCGCGGGCGAGTGCCGCGATCCGGTTCGCTCCGCGTGGCGTTCCGTTTGGGTTGTGGCGCCGATCATTGGGGCGATCTTTGTTCTGGGGACCGCCTGCGTGCTGGTGTTTTCGCGCCCAAATGATATCGATCTGGTCTCGCCGATCACCCAAGTGCTGAGCCTGGGGGCCAGTTCAATGGGTTCCGCGGCGATTGTGGTCCGGATGGCCGTTGCTCTGATTCTCAGCACGTTTATTGCGCAGATGTCGCTACTGTTCAGCGGCGCCATCCGCTTGCCGATGGTGGCGGGGTGGGATCATTTGCTTCCGGATTGGTTCAGCCGGCTGCATCCGCGTCATCGGACTCCGACTGGTTCCGTTTTGTTCATCGGCGGATTGACGCTGGCGTTTGCGCTGGCGACCACCTTCGATTCCGGGAATCAGGAGGCGTTTCAGCTTCTGGAGAATGCCGGCGGGATCTCGTTCGCAATCGCGTACATGGTGATGTTCGCGATCCCTCTGCTTGCGCCCGCGGAGCGGCCGTCGTGGGGTGTGCGGGTGGCCGCTGCGTCGGGTTTTCTGATGACACTGCTTTATTCGGTGCTGTCTGTTTTTCCGATCATCGAGGTGAAGAGCGGGGCTTTGTTTACGGCGAAGATTGTTGGCGTCATTGCCGGGGCGAATGTGGCGGGTGCGGTTTTTTACTCGCGCGCGGAACTGCGAAGAGACCGGGCTGCGGGCGATTAGCCGTTCCGCAGAGTGCTCTCGACAATGCGGCGGATTCTTGCGGTCATCTCGAGAAACGTAAATGGTTTGACGATGTAGTCGTCAGCGCCGAGGCTCAAGCCGCGCGCCACATCTTCGCTGTTGGACCGCGCGGTGAACAGAACGACTACGGCGCCGCGAGTGCAGGGGTTTTCGCGAATTTTTGAAAGGACTTCGAAACCGCTCAACAAGGGCATCTCGATGTCGAGCAGAATCAGATTCGGCATCAACTGTTCGGCCATGAGAAGGCCCTCCTGCCCGTCTGATGCGACGTGGCATTCCATGCGGAGGTTTTGCAGGAGCGTCCGGCAGATCCTGCGGATGTCCGGATCATCGTCGACGATCAGCACGCGATGAGTCGCCGGGGGCGGATTGGATTGCGTCATGAGTCCACGCAGGGCGGCGAGGAACTCTTCGTCTCGAAAGTTGGCGTTCAAACGTGTGGTCTTTCTCTTCGAGTGAGCGTCGGTACGCAAGTTCGAGTCGGCGTGCGCACGCGCATCCGTGATGACTAGAAACGGCCTTTTGATCTCCGGGGACAGGCCGTCGGCATCCTCTTCATGGCGGAACGCGACCACGTCGGCCAAAACGACGCTGTCGCGCTGGTTGAGGGCTGCGCCGCGATCGAAGGTTCGCGAGAGACATCGATGGCCGGCCAACAAACAAGTCAGCCGTTTCATTTCGACTGGGTCGAATCCGATTAACGCGAGCTTCTGCCCGGCGATGCTGCCGGTTTTTGGATGCGTCTGTTCGAAACCCATCAGACCTTTTCTCGCGAGGCCAGGTTCATGCGGTCTCTAACTCTACTTATCGGTCAGATGGGGGCTTTTGGGCACCTTCTTTGGGTACATCTTTCGTGGAAGTCAGCCGCCGTAGCTCCTCATCATGTGGAGCAGGTGGCATTATTTCAACTGGGTGGTTTTCCGGCCTGTTAGCAGGGAAAAACCTTCCTAAGTGTTCCTCGGACGGGTTGGGAGGCATTGTTTTGAAACTCTGCCTTGAGGAAACGGGATCCGGTCCGAGAAGACGTTGCAGGATCTGCTCGTCGGGGACGGGCGGAGTGATTCTACTGATGGCTTCCCCGCCGCCTTCGTGAGCATCAAGCGCTCGACGCAGCATGTTTTCGTCCGGAGCCGGTGGAGTAATTCGGGCCGCCGATAGCTCGGTTCCCGCAGTAGATGCAAGAAGAATACGAAGCTGGTGCTCGTCGGGAGGGGGCGGAGCGATCAGGCCCTCTGTCGAGTTGTCCTTCTTTGTGGTGCCTGCCATACAGGTTCTCCTCTCAATTTAGAGTGTAGAGATCGCCAGGATCTCACCAGGATTGGTGATCAGTAATTGAACGATCCGTCCTGAATTTTGCGCCGCCACGGCGAGAGCAACGATGTTGGTCACTCCATCGGCAGCCTGGGGCGTTATTCGCCGCCATCCGACTACGCCCAGCGCGTTCCTGAAAAAAATCTGAGCGTTCTGGGTCTCATGACCGGCGAACACTCCAAGTATTGTGATGTTACCTTGCCATTGCATTTGTAACTCCTTTTACCAATATGGGGATCGAATAAATTCTTAAAGAGCTGACAATCCGTAGTGAATATCACCAGGCGCTCGTTTCAAGGAAGGGATGAGCGGCTTAACGAATTTTCCCGAGGTTGAACGTAATACCGAACACGATCTGGTGATCAGTTGCGTTTCCGGCCAGGGCGAAGTGTTGCGCGGAGATGTCGAACGCCAGTTGCTCGGTGATTTGATACTCGACTCCTTCAAAAATCAGGAATGCTCTGGGTTGCCCAGTGGACTTCTCCCATGCTGCGTTGAAGTGCGGGGTGAATTTCTCGAGCAGAGGCGAGCCGGAGAGTTGACGGCCGAAGCCGAAGCCAATGTCAACTGTGCCTGAGGGATTTGTGGGTGAACTGTATGTGGCGCCGGACCAGCTTACAGTTGTTCCGATACTGTTGCGGCCGGTATCGTATCGCGCGATGGCCACAGCGCCTAAGCGTGCGCCCGATTCGTCGCGCAGAAAGAATGTGGCTTGGGGCGCGAGTGCGATATCGAGCTTCTTGCCGTCGTGCAGCACTGTTGTGGCCGTCAATGTGAGTGCCTGGCTGAACTGCGTGAGACGGCTGCCGCCCACGTCCGCTGACGAGAGGGAATCGAAGGCAACGCTGTATTCCGTACGCCCCCAGAGGATGCTCGTCCCTTCGGGTGTGTACCTGATGGCGGACGGCATGGTGTAATTCGTGGTGGAGATTGAGTAAAGACTGCTCCAATCGACCTCCACGGTTCCCGGCTGCGCGATGAGCGTATTGACGTGAAGGCGTTTCTCCAATGTGATTTTGGAATTGCCGCTTCCCGGCAGGCTGATGAACTTCAAAAGTGCTGCGAAACAGGGCGATGACGCGAACGCCAAACATGTCAGAATTACAATTGCGCGTTGCGGCAAGTTCTCGTTACTGTAGCAGACACGGTGGTTGACGGCAAAACTGGAAATGGCATTCAGACAGATCGAGATACCGGCCATCGGCCGCAGGCTGAGCAACGTAATGGCGCATCCCTCGTCCGCGGACGCAGATACGCACCAACTTGCGCTTGACGAATACGCCCGGCTTGGCGGCAACTGCATTCATCTGCACGGGGAAGGTGGCGAGGTTCACAGCCGGCTCGCGACCGGCCAATGGCTTCACAGTAATGGCCTACGTTCGGAGTTTTTTCTGTGTTCGCAAATTTGCCACGACGGATGGGACGACTTGGCCAGCCGCGCGATTGATCGTTTTACGCCCCAGGCGGTCAGCGAGGATGTCGGTACCGATCTGGAATTGCTGCGGACGGAGTACCTCGATCTGGTGTATCTGGATGACCGTCCTCGGATGCCGTTGGAACCCTGTGATTGAGGCTTTTGGCCACGAAATTGCGCGCGGACGGGTTCGGGCTTTGGGCGTCAGGAATTGGACAGCGGACCGCATTCAGGCGCTGCCGGGCGTTGCCGCGATCATCACAACCGAACTCTCGTTGGCCGCTGCGAGGGAACCGCTTTGGCCTGAATATGTTCCGTTTGACGCGGAGCTTCGGCAGGTTGTTTGTGATTTGGGCCTCGCCGTTTTTGCGCACGCAGACGACGTTCATCTTGGCCAATATCTGTACGAAGACGGGAACGAGACTGCGAGTATGAGACGGCGTTGGTTGCGGCGATGGGAGCATCCTGGGAATCCTGGGCTAGTTCAGCGTGTTCGACGTTTGGCCGCCGCGCGCGGGTTTACGCCTCGCGAAGTGAACCTGGCTTGGCTGCTCAACCAGCCC